>Ga0247727_10000417_pt1 | contig 103886 bp, 99 predicted proteins | sample WisWelCaveWW1625_FD_202498 | JGI IMG/M metagenome (GOLD analysis project Ga0247727, IMG submission 202498) | Biofilm microbial communities from Wishing Well Cave, Virginia, United States - WW16-25 | ecosystem: Environmental > Aquatic > Deep subsurface > Groundwater > Cave microbial mat... | reverse complement strand
AGTACCCGTTGGGCGTGAGTCGTGGCGCTCATGCGGCGAAGTTGATACTAAAACTAGGTAAATGTAAATATATACCTATAAAAAGTATAATCATGCGTGCGAAGGCTGCCCAGAGGTTCAGGTCGGCATATCCAGGTAGATTTCGATGGTACGAATATTCAAGGCATTGAAAATGTCCGGGTGAAACAGCGCCTTGCAAAAGGGTATTGCTTCCTCTCTCTCCGCCAATTCCAGGCGCCATACAGACCCTCATCGCCACAGGCGCGGAACGAGCATAGGAGTGCGCCGCCTGTAATCGGCGTAGTCATCACCGAACGCGTCGGCGAGATCGCGTTCTTCGAGCCGGATCGCGATCAGAATGTATGCCGTCGTCATGATGGCAAAGACCAGGTGCGCGACGGTCATCGTCGGCGCGGCCCAGAAAATGACGAGCCAGCCCACGTAGAGCGGATGGCGAACCAGCCGATAGAGGCTTGGCGTGCGGAACTGCGGGGGGCGGTAATCCTTGCCCCGCACGTTTCGCCATACCTGCGCCAATCCGAATAGGTCGAAGTGATCGATCAGGAAGGTCGTGTAAAGGAGCAGCAGCCAGCCGAAGGCGTACAGACCGATGACGGCCGTGCGTTCCCATCCCTCCGCGACGCTCCAGACCACGCCCCCGATCGGTTCCCAGAACAGGAAGACCGCGATGAGCGCCAGCGAGCTCGCGAGCAGGTAGGTGCTGCGCTCGGTGGCTTCGGGAACGAAGCGTGTCCACCACCGCTTGAATGCCGGGCGGGCCATAATGCTGTACTGAAGCGCAAACAGCGCAAGCAAGCCGAGGTCGATCGCGAGCGCTTCGCCCAGTGGGCGACTCGGCGCGCCGTCGAGCAGGGTGGGAGTGATGAAACCACCGATGAAGCCGGCGGCGTAGGCGAAGACGGCCATGGACACTGCGTAGCAGATGAGACCGTAGAAAAAGACTCCGATACGGGACATGGCCAACTCCTGTGTGGCGTGTGAGTTCAGGTTGATTCCAGTGCCACGTGGATTCGATCGACGGCTTCGTCGATCTCCTCGCGTGTCGTATAGCGACCGAGACTGAATCGGATCGCACCCAGGCCGATGCGCTCCGACACGCCCATCGCGCGCAGGACCGGTGAGAGCTCAATCCGGCCCGAATGGCAGGCAGAGCCGGTCGAGGCTGCGATGCCGTCGAGCGCGGCGAGGATGTCCACGCCGTTGCGGCCGACAAACGAGACATTCAACGTGTTCGGCAACCGATGCTCGGCGTGTCCGTTCTGCGCGACCCGATCGCTGCACCGCTCCCGGAGCGAAGTCCAGAGCCGGTCCCGCAACTCGCGCACGCGCTCGGTCCACTTGCGGTTCTTGGCGAGCGTGCAGGCGGCCGCCAGGCCCGCCGCAAGCAGGACACTTTCTGTGCCGGCGCGTCGACCGCGCTCATGTCCGGCGCCGTGAATCAGCGATTCGAGCGCCAGCCCGGGACGGATGTACAGCACGCCGATACCCTTGGGGCCGTAGAACTTGTGACCGGCCAGCGACAGCAGGTCGGCGCCGAGCTCAACGACTTGGGTCGCGATCTTGCCGGCCGACTGCGCCGCGTCCGTGTGGAAGGGCACGCCGTGCTCGCGCGCGATGCCGGCGAGATCCTCGATCGGCTGAATGGTGCCGACTTCATTGTTGGCGTGCATGACGCTGATCAGGATCGTCTCCGCGGTGATTGCGCGTCGCAGGTCATCCGGGTCGACGCGCCCGGTGCCGTCCACCGGCAGGCGGGTGATGCGTGCACCCGAACGCTCGACAAAACGGCACGGTTCCACGATCGACGGGTGCTCGATCGCGCTCGTGATGATGTGCGCGCGAGGGTTTCGCCGTGCGAAAAAGATGCCCTTGAGGGCGAGATTGTTGGCTTCGCTTCCGCCGCTCGTGAAGACGATGTCAGAGGGTGCAGAACCGATCAGCTCCGCAACCTGTGCCCGGCTTCGCTCCAGCAGCGCCCTGGCAGACTCGCCGGCCCAGTGGGTGCTCGACGGATTGCCGTAATGCTCCTCGAGCACCGCGCGCATCGCCTGCGCCACCGCCGGATCGACCGGCGTACTCGCGTTGTAGTCCAGGTAGATGCGATTCATGCGGCGGCAGGCGCCGGCAGCGTTTCGCGCATGCGAATGGCGACGACGATGCCCGAAATGAGGGTCACGATGGCGACCGCGGTGATTGCCAGCGACAGCCCCAGCGCGTCGGCGAGTACGCCGGAGAGCACGGCGCCGACGGCATAGCCGAGATCGCGCCAGAGCCGGTACACGCCCACGGCGGATGCCCGGCAGCTCGGATGGGTCACGTCGCCGATGGCGGCCAGCAGCGTCGGGTACGCCATCGCCGTTCCGAGACCGAGGAGCACGGCGCCCAGCGTCGCCTCGCGCATCCCTGGCGCCAGCAGGACCACGGCAATGCCGAGCGCCTGAACCCACATGCCGCCGGCAATGAGCCACTTGCGGCCGATGCGGTCGGACCAGGCGCCGGTGAAAAGCTGCGCTACGCCCCAGGTGGCGGGGTACACGGCCGTCAGGATGCCGATCTGTTCGAGGCTCATGCTGGCTGCCGCGAACCAGAGGGGGAACAGTCCCCAGGCCATGCCGTCGTTGAGGTTCGTGACCAGGCCCGCCTGCGTGACGCTCGAGAGATCGCGGTCCGTACACGTCGTGCGCCAGAACAGCTCGCGCCGGGTCATGTTCTGCGCCTGGCGTTCCGACAGCGCCGATTCGTGCGCGGCGTAATGCCGCGTCTCCCGGATCGCGAAGACGGACAGGAGGAGCCCGAGCGCGACGAACGCGATGCCGAGATAGAAGGGCTCCGGACGCAGCCCATAGGTGGTCGCGATCCACGCCGTGCCGAGCGCCGCTCCCGCCACCGCGACGTAGCCCGAGAATTCGTTCAAGCCCATCGCGAGTCCGCGCTGCCGCGCGCCCGCCAGGTCGATTTTCATGATCACCGTCAGGGACCATGTCAATCCCTGGCTCACGCCGAGGAAGACGTTGGCCGCGACCACCCAGTTCCAGTTCGGCGCGTACATGAGCAGGAAGGGCACTGGCACGGCGACCAGCCATCCCGCCACCAGGACCCGCTTGCGGCCGAATTGGTCGGCGAGACGCCCGGCCACGTAGTTCGCCGCGGCCTTGGTGATCCCGAATGCGACGATGAACGACAGGATCGCGGCGCGCGCGGCGATTCCGAATTCCTCCTGCGCGATCGCCGGCAGGATGCTGCGTTCGAGTCCCACCATCCCGCCGACAAATGCATTGACGAGCACGAGGAGCGCGAACTGCGCCCAGTTCTCTCGCAATCCCAGGCGCATGCCGGGCGCTGTCACGGCCATAAAGATGGCGTTCTACAGGCGTTCATAAACCCGGACTTCTGGAGCCGCCGAGAAGTAGGGCTTCAACTCTCTCAAGACATCGTTGCCGAACAGCGCGCTCTTGAGGTAGCCCTCCGCCGAGGCTCGTGAATCGAATCCGTGAAGCACCTGTACATCCTCCTCACGCAGGAGAAGGTCCTTGGACTCCGCGCCGGGAATCGTAGAGAGAAACCGGTCTTTGTACTTCGCGTACACGGCGCCGGCCTTCGCGCGATCCGCTGCGGGCACCTTGATCGTAATCTCGAGATATGCCTTGTTCATCTTGGTCTCCTTTCAGTTTGCCGCGGTCACGATGTCCTTCTTCGTGTCGCCGACAATGATGATCAGCTCCTCCTGTTCCCTGGCCGACACCTTGAACTTGTCGAGTGTTCTCTGGAAATCGGCCACCATCGCCTGCCATTGCTCTTCGGTGATGTTCAATTGCTGGTGCGATTCCTTCATCGCCCGGCCGGTGTATTTGCACGGCCCGCCGGTCACTTCGCACACGAGTGCGGTGACCTGGAATTTCAGGCCAGCCTTGGGTACATGTAAGCGCGCCTGATTGATCGCCGGGTTCGCATTCAAGGTATCGTTGACGAGCAGGCGCTCGATGAAGTCGTCCACGACCGTGGCAATGCTGTAGACGCCGCCGAGCCGGTCATAGAGCGCTTTTGGCTGATCCTGAGCCATTGCTGCTCCAGCGACCCAGACGGCGAGCACCCCTGTCAACACTGTCGTTATCGCCCGCTGCGTCATTCGAGTCATCGTTCGCTCCTTGGTGAGGGAGCGAAAGTACGAACTCGTGACCAATTCGTCCAATGAAACTATTGAATACGTCTGATAAACTCAACGAATGGAACTGCGTCAATTGCGGACCTTCGTCGCCGTCGCGGAGCTGCGGCATTTCGCAAGGGCCGCGAGTCTGTGCAATCTCTCCCAGCCGGCCGTGTCCCACCAGATTGCGCTGCTCGAAGTGGAACTCGGCGCCAAGCTCCTGAATCGTGCCCGCCGCGTCTCGCTGACCGTCGCTGGTGACGCGTTCCTGGAAGAAGCGCGCCGCATCCTCGGCGCCGTCGACCGCGCCCATGAGCGGATGCAGGAGGTCGCGCGCGGCGCGGTGGGCCGCATTCGGCTGGGCGCGACAGCGACGCCCGGTCTGTACTTCCTTCCGCCGCTGCTCGCCAGGTATCAAAGCGAGCACGAGAGCTATGACCTGCATTTCGAGATCGGTTCGATTCACGCGATTGCCGAGCGCGTTGCCCGCAACGATCTCGATATGGGCATCGTCGCCGGCGCGCTGCCGTCGGGTGAACTTCAGGCGCGCGGTCTGTCGCGGGACGAGTTCGTAGTGATTGCGCCACCAGACTCCCCGTTGGCGCGGGCTCGGGTCGTCAGGCCAAGTCAGCTTGGAGCGGAAACGTGGCTGCTTCGCGAGGAAGGTTCCGATACCCGGCGGCAGCTGGCCGCGTGGTGGCACCGTCGGCGGTTTGCACCGGCACGAACCATGACGTTCGACAGCCCCGACGCGGTCAAGCGGGCCGCGATGGCCGGCCTGGGCATCGCCATGGTTTCGCGGCTGACGGTGGAGGAGGAACTTGCGAGCCGGCGCGTGGCACTCGTGCACATCCAAGCCGGACTTCCGTCACGCGAGTTCTTCGTGGTCGACCACCCGCACAAACACCACGGCGCCGCCTGCCGGGCGATGTTGCAACTTCTGGAACGGACGTTTCCGATGCATGCGGCACCGCCGCGGCCTCGCAAGGCCGCCAGGTAGCGATTCATCAATCGTCTCGTTTTGGTTGCGTCGTTTTATCCGACGAATAGCGCGCCGCTATCTACCTAGATCGCGACTCCACATCCGCGACAATTCTGCACGCCGTCTCGATATTCCCGCGCAGACGAGTGGTGTCGCCAATGAAGCTGGCGACCGCCTCTTCGGCGCGTATTCGCAATGGCGCGGAATGCACGAGCCCACGTCGGGCGAGAGCAGCGATATCGTCGCGATCCTGGCTCGTGAATCGGCGGATCTTGGTGACTGCCAGATCCGTCGGGGTGAGTAACCGGACACCGAGTAACTCTGGTTCAAGACCAGGCAGTGCCAGTGGTTCGGAGTCCCGGTAGGCATCTTCGTGAATCAGCGCGAGCGTGTCGCTGTACTGCCGGTCCAGATACAGTAGCTGGGCGGCCCCGTCCGCATCGCGATACGAGACGTCCAGCTTGTCAGGGAGTGCGATGCGCTTTGAAAAAGCAGCATCGATGTCCTGTGTTACCCGCTCGCCGGTGTAGAAGTACAGCGCCGCGCCTCCTGCCAGGTACATATGAACCGGCAGGGCTTTCTTCGGCAAGCCCTTGAGTGATTCCGAGATGCGGCGAGCGATCTCGAGAAATGCGTCGACGTACTCGCGGCGTGCGGGCGAATCAAGCCGCATGGCGAGCGCGCGCTTGCCGCAAATGCGCCTTCACGGTGGGCAGGAATCGGCTGGGGCGCACGGGACTGCGCTCCAGCCAGCGCGCGAATACGGCGGGCTCCGAGGCGCCGGGATGCAACCGCTCCGCCAACTCCAGCAATGCGGATCGATCGTGGCCCGGTGCTCCGGCAAGCATTACCGCAAGGCCCGCCATGAAGAAGGGCGGACCCAGTTCGGTCCATCGGTTCGGATCGGTCTCGCCCTGGGCGCAAAGATCCGCAAGGCGCTCTTCCAGGTCCCGATTCGCCTCCACCGGAAAGTGACCATCCGGGCTGCAACCGGCAGTCGGTGCCGGCTGTACGTCCACGCGGTTCCCTACGGCTTCCGCGAGCGCGTGGAGAGTCGCGAAGTCGCACGTATCGCGCCGGCGCAGCCGGGAAAGGCTCTCTTTGCACAAGCCGGCGCGACCCGCCCAGGCCGCGTCGGTCAAACCCAAGCGACGGGCGTCGCGGGTAAGAGTCTCCAGGAGATTTTTGAGGGCAGTTGACTTAGACATCAATAACACAATAGCAGTGGATGATCTGTAGATCAACTCTGGCTGGAAGGCAACCAGCCAAATCAATGATTCGTCTTGATGGTAAGAATATTCGATGGATTCAAAAACCCAATTTGAAACAATAACCTGCGTTGGAGCGTTGCTTCCTCTCTCCCGCCAGATTGCAACCGCGCTGCGAGCGATGCGGACCTAGACGACCGGGTGTTTCAGGTGCCAGGGCGTCGCTTGCTCGTACGCGTGACCGATGCGGCACAGCACCATTTCCCTCAACCGGCGACCCACGAACTGCACGCTCAGCGGCAAGCCGTCCGCCGAGAACCCGCACGGCACGGACAAGGTGGGACTACCGCTGAAGTTGAACGGTTGGGAGTGAATGTCGTTCCGAACGTTCTTGCTCCACGATTCTTCAGTCTCCTCGTCGAACGGATTCTCTTCCTTCACGCGTGCGCTGTTGGCCATCGACGGACACACCAGACCATCGACGGTGTTTAGCATGGAATGGATGGACGCTGAGACTTCTGATCGAACTCTCACGGCCGCGGCCAGCATCGCGGGGGTGACTTGCTGACCGAACTCGAGCGCGGCGCGAAACCCCGGTCCGTACTCGCTGGCCCGACTCGGAAATGTCTTTGCATGCGCGGCAAGCGCCTCAACACAACACAAGTCGAGCCAGGTGCTGCCCGCTTGGCTGACATCCGGCATGGTGACGGCCACGACGTTCACGCCCAATCGGGTCAATGTCGCGAGCACGTCATCCATCGCCTCGGCCACGTCGGGGTCGACGTTTTCGGTGGCATAGCGACGGTCGAAACCGACACGCAAGCCCGCGATGCCTCGCCCCAGCTTGGCACGTACCGCAGGCACCGGGTCCGGCAGCGACGTCGGGTCGCGAGGGTCGGCACCGGCCATTGCTTCGAACATAATGGCGGCGTCTTCTACCGTGCGAGTCATAGGCCCGACGTGATCCATGGAGGCCGCCAGCTCGAACACGCCGTGGCGGCTCACTCGACCGTAAGTGGGCTTGAGACCCACGCATCCGTTCGCGGCCGACGGGTACCGGATCGATCCTCCCGTATCCGTACCGACCGACGCGAAACACAGGCCCGCTGCGGTCGCGACGCCGGAGCCGCTCGATGACACGCCGCTCCATCGCGTCGCATCCCACGGGTTCACGGGCACCTGCAGGCCGGGAAAGTACGGACCGAACGCACCTTCGCACAGGACGAGCTTGCCCAGGATGACCGCACCGGCAGCTTCCAGCCGCGCAACGACGGTCGCGTCGAAGTCGGGCACGAAGTCGGCAAAAACTTTGGTACCCGCCATGGTGCGAACGGCGCGCGTATAACAAAGGTCCTTCACCGCGACGGGCACGCCATGGAGAGGCCCGCGGTACCGGCCGGCCTCGATCTCTGCGTCCGCGCGCCGAGCGCTCGCGAGCGCTCGGTCGGTCATGAGGGTGACATAGCTCTGCAGGTGCCAGTCCACCGTGGCGATTCGGTCGAGCAGTTGTCGTGTCAGGTCCGACGATGAGAGCTGTCGTCCCGCGAGCAGCTTGCCGACCTGCGCAAGACTGGCGTAATGCAAGGGATCCGCGGCCCGTAAAATCGAAGCAGCCGCCGGGCTGCGCTCGCACGCCACCGCGGCGAAAGGCAAAGCCACAACTCCAGCCAGGCGCGCCAGGAGATCGCGGCGCGTCAACGCGGGTACGGTCATGACCGTCGTCGGTCGACGACGTGCGACGCGTCAATCTCGGCGACGCTGCGGGTTCCCGCGTGGCGCATGTTGCCGATGAACTCCGAGTGCAGGATCTCCAGCACGCGCTCGACGCCTTCCTGCCCGAACGATGCGAGTCCCCAGATGTAGGGTCGACCAATGCCGACGGCATCGGCGCCGAGTGCCAGCGCCTTGAATACGTCGGCGCCGCGACGCACGCCGCCGTCCATGAGCACCGGCACACGACCCGCGACTGCCGGTGCAACTTCGGCGAGGCTGTCGATCGATGCGCGGCCACTGTCTTCGGCGCGCCCGCCGTGGTTCGAAACGATGATGCCGTCGACGCCGTGCTCGACCGCGAGCAGGGCGTCCTCGCGCGTGACGAGACCCTTGATGACCAGCTTGCGCGGCCAGATTTCGCGCAGGCGCTTGACGTACTCCCAGGTCATGTCGCGTGATGTCAGGTCGTCGACTGCCTGGACGTCGAGACCCCGGAACATCGGCTTGGACGCGATTTGGTCGGCAAGCTGGGGGCTGGCGGTGTGGCATCCGGTGCAATCGCGTGAGTCGCGCCGCTTCTCGCGCTCGAGCGCGATGCGATTCGAGCCTGCCTGGAGATCAACTGTCAGCACCAGCACGGGGCAGTCGGCTGCCATGACACGACGAACCAGTGCCGCGGTGACAGGCCACTGGTCAGTGGGGTAGAGCTGGAACCAGACCGGCTCGCCGCGCGCGGCATTCACATCCTCGACGCCAGTCGACGCCACAGTCGAGAGTATCTGCAGGTGCTTCCGGCTGCGGGCCGCCCTGGCGCTCGCGATCTCGCCGTCCGGATGGAAGGCGCGCTGGCTCCCGACCGGATCGAGAAAAATCGGCGACGGCCAGGTCGCGCCGATGAGATTGACGGCCGTGTCGACCCGGGAAATGTCCACCAGCCTTTGCACACGCAGGCTGTAGTTCGAGAAGCCCGCGTCGTTGGCGCGCAGCGTCGCGTCGCCGTCAACCCCGGTCTTGAGATAGCCCCAGTGAGCGGGCGGCAGCTTCGCGCGCGCGAGCCGCTCGAAATCGAAGACGTCCAGCGCCTCGGCGGCGGAAGCGATGTTCGAATCGTCCTCGCCCGATGCGCGCAGCGCGGACGGGAAAACGGCGAGCGCCGGCGCGGCGAGAATGGACTGCAGAACGCGCCTGCGTGTGGTGTCGCCCACGGATGCCCCCGACGTCCCCCGCTTTTGAGTAGCGGGTAGGTTTAGAGTCTAACCTCGGCGTGGACGGGCCGTGGTGATTTCAGGCAAGGCCCTTGAGGTCTTACGACTGTCCGCGTTGTGATATCACTGCTGCGCAGCGCACAAGGCGTGATGGTACGAATAATCGAGGCTTGTCAGAGTCCTTTGAAAATCAGTACTCTACGTACACAAATTGCTTCCTCTCTCTCCGCCAAATTTCTCGTCACCTGCAAGGCGAACTGCCGCGTAAAGGTTCTCAGGGTGCGCCCGTCTCCGGCTGCAGAGTTGCATGATGTATTTGGTGATTTCTCGCGAGTGCTTCCCGTGACGAGGCTCGCCGCCACTTCAACAAGAAGGAACGAGGCCGTGAGCGCGAGCGCGATCCAGAGGCGGCGCTCGCTCGTAGCCGAATCGTCGTGCGAGTGGTCGTGACTCGCGCCCATCGTGGTTAGCTGCGCCAACCCGGCGTGATCAATTCTTGCAGATTCGCCGGGATCGGCGGAATTTCGAACGCGACGGCTGTCCAATGACGTCGCGCGCGCGAGCGTACTCTCGCGCGTGGCGCAGGAACGACTCAGCCAGCACGCGATGGAGTTTCATGTTTCTCTTCCCGGCGATACGCCCAGCGGTACAGCACCGGCAGCACGACCAATGTCAGGACCGTCGCGGAGATGATGCCACCAATCACGACCGTGGCGAGCGGACGCTGCACTTCCGCGCCGGTGCCGGTGTTGAGTGCCATTGGCAGGAAACCGAGGCTTGCCACCAGGGCAATCATGAGGATCGGCCGCAGGCGCAACAGCGCGCCGTGGGTGATGGCCCGCTCGACCGGCGTGCCCTCGGCGCGCAGATTCCGGATCGCGGAGATCATGACGACGCCCGTCAGCACGGCGACACCGGAAAGGGTGATGAAACCGACGCCCGCGGAAATCGAGAGCGCGATGTCCCGCAGCCACAGCGTCATGACTCCGCCGGTCAGGGCAAGCGGCACGCCGGAGAACACCAGCGCTGCGTCCCGTGCCGAGCCGAACGTCATGAACAGCAGGCCGAAGATCATCAGAAGCGCCATCGGCACGAGAATCTGCAAGCGCGCGGTCGCCGACTGCAGCTGCTCGAATGTGCCGCCGTAGTCGAGCCAGTACCCTGGCGGCAGTTGCACCTGCCCATCAATGGCCTGCTGAACGTCCGCGACGAAAGAGCCGAGGTCGCGCCCGCGAATGTTGGCGGTCACGACAACGCGGCGCTTGCCGTTCTCGCGGTTCACCTGGTTGACGCCCGGCGCAATCTCGAGCTTCGCGACCTCGCCAAGCGGCACCCAGGTGCGCCCATGCGCGGCCTGCGCCATCAGCGGGTCGAAGCTCAACGCGAGCGACTCGTCACCGTGGTCTTCGAGAGCCGGCAGCGGTACGGGCAGCCGATACAGCGCGTCCATGTCAGTGCGCAGCGCTTCCGGCAGCCGCACGATGATGTCGAAGCGCCGGTCGCCCTCGATGACGTGCCCGGCCTCCTCACCGCCGATCGCGATCCGGATCACCGACTGGACATCCGCCATGCTCAGCCCGTAGCGGGCGAGCGTCGCACGGTCGATGATCGCGGAGAGGACGGGCAGTCCCGTCGCCTGTTCGAGCTTCAGGTCCGCGGCGCCGGGCACGTCCCGGATCGCTTTCTCCACCTGCTGGCCGATCTCGACCAGCGTGTCGAAATCGTCGCCGAAGACCTTGACCGCGAGCTCAGAGCGGACCCCGGAAATCAGCTCGTTGAAACGCATCTCGATCGGCTGCGTAAACTCGTAATTGTTGCCAGGCAGCTCGTTGACGGCGTCCTCCAGCTCGGCAAGGAAATCCGCTTTGGTTCGCCTCGGGTCCGGCCATTCTTCGCGTGGCTTCATCATGATGATCGTGTCCGCGACGTTCGGCGGCATCGGGTCCGTCGCGACCTCGGCCGTGCCGATGCGCGAGAACACGCGCTCGACCTCCGGCAACTGCGCGATGCGCTTCTCGAGAGCGGTCTGCATCGCGATTGACTGCTCGAGGCCGGTGCCGGGGATGCGCATCGCATGCATGGCGACGTCGCCCTCGTCGAGTGTCGGCACGAACTCCCGACCCAGGCGGCTTGCCAGGAAGGCAGTCCCGACGACGAGCGCGAGCGCGATGCCGAGCGTCGCCATGCCGTTTCGCTGCGCCAGGCGCAGCATCGGCTCGTAGCCGCTCCGCGCCGCGACCATCACGCGATTCTCATTCTCGCTGACTCTGCCGCGCAAAAAGAGCGCGATGGCGGCCGGGACGAACGTGATTGATAGAACCAGAGCCCCGAGCAACGCGAGCAGAACCGTAAGCGCCATCGGATGGAACATCTTCCCCTCGATGCCGGTCAGCGCGAGGATGGGGATGTTGACGACGGCGACGACGACGACGGTCAGGAAGCTGGGGACGAATACTTCGTGGGTTGCGCGTGAGACGACGGCCATCCGTTCGTCGGGATTCAGGATGCGACCGAGCTGATGCTGGCGTTCTCCCAGCCGCCGCAGGCAATTCTCGGTGATGACGACTGCCCCATCCACGATCAGGCCGAAGTCGAGCGCGCCGAGGCTCATGAGATTTCCGCTGATGCGGTTCGAGACCATGCCCGTGACCGTGAACAGCATGGAGAGCGGGATCACGAGGGCGGTTACCAGCGCGGCGCGCAGGTTCCCTAGGAAAAGGAACAGCACCACGATGACGAGGAGCGCTCCTTCGACGAGGCTCGTCGAAACGGTGCGGATGGTCCGGTCGACGAGCTGCGTGCGATCGTAGACCGGATTGACCGTGACGCCCGGCGGCAGGGAGCCGCGGATCCCGACGAGCCGTTCGGCCACGCGCTGCGACACCGTGCGGCTGTTCTCGCCGATCAGCATCACGGCGGTACCGAGCACGACTTCCTCGCCGTTCTGGGTGGCGGCGCCGGTGCGCAGTTCCCGGCCGATTCCGATGTCCGCGAGGTCGCCCAGCCGGATGGGCACGTTGTCACGCCGCGCGATCACGACCTGACGGAGTTCTTCGGCGCTCGTGATCTGGCCGGGTGCGCGCACCAGATACTGCGAGCCGTACTTCTCGATGTAACCCGCGCCGACGTTGGCGTTGCCGAGCTCGAGCGCTTCCGCGATGTCGCGGAAACTGAGGTCGTAGGCGAGGAGCTTGACGGGATTCGGCGTGACGTGAAACTGCTTCTCGTAGCCGCCGAGACTGTTCACTTCGGTGACGCCCGGCACCTGCAGCAGCTGCGGCCGGACGATCCAGTCCTGCACGGTGCGCAAGTCCGTCGGCGTGACGGGCGTGCCATCGGCATTCCGCGCGTCAGGCTCGGCCTCGACCGTGTAAAGGTAGATCTCGCCGAGACCGGTCGCGATCGGGCCCATCTGCGGCTCGATGCCCGCCGGAAGCTGGCTCTTGACGGCCTGGATGCGCTCGCCGACGAGCTGGCGCGCAAAGTAGATGTCCGTACCGTCCTCGAAGACGACGGTGACCTGCGACAGGCCGTAGCGCGAGAGGGAACGCGTGTAGCTGAGGCGGGGCAGCCCGCTCATGGCGGTCTCGACGACGAACGTGACGCGTTGTTCGGCCTCGAGCGGCGTGTAGCCGGGCACCTCGGTGTTGACCTGGACCTGGACGTTGGTGATGTCCGGAACCGCGTCGATCGGCAGGCGCTGGTAGTTCCACACGCCGACGGCGGCTACGCCGAGCACCAGGACCATGACGAGCCAGGCATGGCGAATCGAGTAGTGGGCGATGCGTTCGATGATCATGCGGTTTCCCTGGATTTGATCAATGCTCGTGCTCGGCGCCCGACTTCCCGATGTCCGCCTTGACGAGGTAGCTGTTGGCGGTGACATAGCGTGCGCCGGCCTCGATGCCGCCCGTGATCTCGGCGAAGTTCCGGTCACGCCGGCCGACCGTCACCGGCCGGGCCACGTATCGCTCGCCCAGTCGTTCGAAGATGACGGTCTTGCCGTCCATGTCCTGAAGAGCAGCGACTTGCACGGCAAGCGGCACCTCGTCCTCGCGGAACACCACTTCGCCGGTCACGAACAGCCCCGGGCGCCAGTGTCCGTCGGGGTTCGGCAGCACGACCCGCACGGTCATGCTCTGGCTCGCCGCGGAGCCGACGGCCGCAACGTTGTCCACGCGGCCGTCTGCGTTCAGGTGGCCGTCGACGTCTTCTATCAGTACCGGCTGACGCGGCTTGATCTTGCCGAGGTCGTGCTGAAAGGAGGCAAGCTCTACCCAGACCGTCGAGAGATCCACGACCGTCACCAGCGGGGCCTCACCGCTGTTGACGCCGACGTTCGCATCGCGCGTGACGATCACCCCGTCGGACGGGGCAAAAATGCTGTAACGCTGCAGGCTCTCGTCAGATTCGACGACGACGAGCAGGTTGCCTTTGCGTACCTTGTCGCCAATCTGGCCGCGCACGTCGCGCACGATGCCGGGGTAGCGCGCATGCAGGCGAAACACGCGGCGCGGGTCCGGCACGATCGTCCCGTGCAGCGAAATCGTTTCGCGAATGCGTGCGGGGCCGACCTCGCCGGTTTCGATGCCGGATCGCGCGGCAATCTCGTCGTGGATCTCGGTCGACCCAACGATCTCGTCGCCCGCGTGTCCGGACTCGGCGCCATCCTCATCGTGACCGTCAGCATGCTCTTCGGCCTCGGCGTCGGCCCGGGACGGCGGCGACGACGTGTCCCCGCAGGCAACGAGCGCGAGTCCGGCGAGCAATGCGGTCATCAGGCGGTTCATGGCGTCGGCCCTCATGGTGTCGAAATGGTCAGGGGTTGGCTCGTCAGGCGCTCGATTTCGATCAGCACCAGATGAAAGCTCGTCGCGGCTTCGATGCGCGCCAGTTCGAGATCGAGGAGCTCTCGCTGGGCTTCGGCGACTTCCAGGTAGCCGAAGCGGCCGCGGTCGAAGCCCGCGCGGGTCTGCTCAAGCGCCGCCCGGGCCTGCGGCACGAGCTCGGCATCCAGGGCAGTCGCAACGGTTCTCGCCTGGCCGAGCTGCTGGTGCAGGGCGAAGAGTCGCGTGCGCACCGCGAGAAGCGCGGCCTGCCGTTCGTAGGGCAGGAGCCCGAGCCGCGCCTGCGATTCGGCGATTGCGCCGGCGTTGCGGTTCGCGAGGGGCAGCGGAATCGAGAATGAGAGCACCAACGCGTTGTCGCCCGTTCCCTCGAAGCCCCGAACGCCGGCGCCGAAGGTGATGTCCGGCGTCCTGGTCGCCTGCGCGAGCCGGATCTCCGCTTCGCGCATCCTCTGCTCGCTGAGGTACCGGAGCTGGTCCGGGTTTTGCTCGAGCTTCTCCGACAGCGCGGCGAATTCCTCGACGGCAGGAAACCGCAACAGGTCGGCACGCGCGGTCCCGAAATCGGGCTGATTGGCGCCCCAGGCTGCTGCGAGGGCGTACCGGGAGCTTTCGAGTCGGCGTTCCGCGTCGATCACGTCGAGGCTGGCGCGGATGCGCGCGATGTTGGCGCGGCTTGCTTCCGCAATCGGCGAGCGTGCCGCATGCACGCGCTTTTGCACGCCGGAGTGGACGTCAGTCGCCAGCCCCGCGGTGCGGCGGGCGAGCGTGAGGCGATGCTGGTCCGAGACCACCGCCAGGAAGCGGCGCGCGACTTCGGCCTGCACCTCGAGGCGCCGGATCGCGAGGTCTGCCTGCAGCAGGTCGTATTCGCCGGCCGCGAGCGCCACGCGCGCATCGCGCTTGCCGCCGAGCTCGATGAGCTGGCTGAGCGCGAGCGTCGACTCCAGCGCGTCGGTGCCCGACAGATCGCCGGAACCGGCTAAGTTCTCAAGCTCGAGCCCGAGCTCCGGATTGGGCCGCACGGCAGCCTGCTGGCGCCGGCCCTCCAGCGCCTGCAGTTCGAACGGAACGCTGCGCAGTGCCGGGTTGTTGGCGGATGCCGCCCGCAGCGCGTCCGCGAGCGTCAGCTCGGCTTGCGCGGCAGCCGGTTCAGCGGTCCATGCGCTCGCAGTGGCGCATGCGATGAGGCATGCGCCCGCTGCGCGGGAAACGAGGCGGAACATGTTTCGATCCTTGAACGCACGTCAAAAGTGGCCCGGAGCCCGAGGCTCAGGGCGCCTTGCGAACGAGGATCAGGACCGGGGAGGGCGTTCGGGCGAGTCCGAGTGCCAGCTAGGCGGTCGGGCGGTTTCGACGCCTTGCGCGAGCTTGACCGTGGCAAAGCTCAGGCTCGAATAAGTTGCCGGGAGGGTCAGGACCATCGAGCCGAAGCAGCAGCCGGATCCATGCAAGTCCGGGACGTCGCCGCGAGCCGGGGCGCTCGAATCCGAGACGCTTGAAGTGCTCGTGTCCGCGCAGCCAGAGTCGCCATGCAAGTCGAAGGCCTGGGCGAGGCCCGAGACGAGCACGACCAGGCTCAGCAGGAAGGTCGGTAGGCGGCGCACCCGGGGACATTAAGCGGCCACGTGCGCGATGGTCAAGCTTTCGGCCGGGGTATTGTGAACAGCGTTCAATGAGTGCGGGAGTTTTGCGTGAGTCTGTGCTGCCAATCCTGCATCGTCTGGCATTCGCGTGTCGGTGGTCCATGCCGATTGCCCAGAAACCCTCAGAAGCTTCGCGGCGGATTCTGGCGGTCAGTGCAACGCCGAGTAGGATTGAGATCTCGGTGGTGTTGCATGGAACGAGGACGATTGGGTGAGATTGGGAGCGCCGAGTTGTGGCGGCGCTGGGACGCGGGTGAGACGCTGACCGACATCAGCCGTGCGCCGGGTTGTTCGGTTCCCACGGTCGCCTGTGAGCTGCGTCAGCGCGGCGGCTGGGGCGGGCGCCCTCGACCGTGAGCCGGGAAGTGCGCCGTCACGGCGGGCGTGCCACGTATCGTGCCGGCAAGGCCGAAGCGCGGACGCTATAGTCGAGACTGCCTGTAACTTCGTATGTTTCATCTATTGATTCGTTTATTTCGAATACGGACACTACGAGTCCATAGGAGAGTCGTATGTCCGCAGTTCTCGCATTAGGAACCGAGCCGGTCGAACCCAGTGCTGAAGTGTCTGCGCTCGCGGTGGCTGCGGTTCGTCTTTTGGGAGCCCTCCTGACTGAGCTTGCCAAAGGCAATGCGGTCACGCTTATGCCTCATCACGCCGAACTCACCACACAAGAAGCTGCTGACCTTCTCAATGTGTCGCGCCCGTATCTGGTGAATCTGCTCGAGGACGGCCAGCTTCCGCACCACAAGGTCGGTACGCATCGCAGGGTTCGCTTCGCGGATATCTTGATCTATAAACGACGTCGAGATGCCGAAAGCGAAGTCGCATTGCGCGAGCTCGCGAATCATTCGCAGGACCTGGATCTCGATCGTTAGCCACATCGCCCAGCGCGTTGGCCAGTTTCACGATTGTCTACGATGCCTGCGTGCTGTATCCGGCTGCGCTTCGCGATCTGCTGGTCGAGCTGGCCCGCACTGGACTATTTCGTGCGAAATGGTCCGCCCGTACTCAGCAGGAGTGGATAAACGGCCTCTTGCGGCTCCGCCCCGAACTGCCGCGCGCTCGGCTCGAGCACGTAGCACGCCTCAGGAAGTGGCCGTGCCCGACTGCATCGTCACCGGCTTCGAGCCGTTGGAGGCTGGACGATCGGGTCTTCCAGATCCCGATGATCGGCAGGTGTTCGCCGCAGCAATTCACGCCGGTGCGCAGGAAATTGTCACCATCAATCCAAAAGATTTTCCGGAGGCCGTCTTGCGGCCATACGGCATTTCCGCCGTTAGTCCAGACGCGTTCGTAGGGCATTTGTTCGACCTAAACGCTGAAGTTGTCTGCGGCTGCGTGCACGCGATTCGTGCGCGCTTGACACGGCCACCGCACACCGCAGAGCAAATGCTTGCCAAGTACGAGCAACAGGGACTCGCCGTCAGTGCTTCTATCTTGCGCGGACGCATCGGTTCGTTGTAGCGCCGACCCAGAGGATGGCCTCGAGGGCGCAGACGTAGAGCGTCAGCTCTTCAAGCGCCGCGAGCCTCGCCCCGGAGGGGTATTGTGGGAGATAGCAGGTCAATCCAGACTGGATCGTTTCAGTCTGATTCTGATGGTACGAATATTCAAAGTATCGAGAAATGCATTGTGAAACAGCATCTTGCCGAGGGGGATTGCTTCCACTCTCTCCGCCATTTCCGGCGGACGGTCTGCCGTTGCGCCTGGGTCCTGGCGCTCCTCGCCGCAATCCCGGTCCACGCCGATGAAGCACTCGCGCACGCGAAAGCGGTACTCGAGCGCGCGATCCTGTTCGACGGCCACAACGACCTGCCCTGGGCGATCCGCGAATATGCCGCCGCGCCCGGCGATGTCAGCGCCTACGACATCCGCGCACATGCGCCTGGCGAAGGCCAGACCGACATCCCGCGGCTGCGCGAAGGCCGCATCGGCGCCATATTCTGGTCCGTCTACACGCCGCCCGAGGCTCCAGGAAATTTCGCGCGCACCCAGCTCGAGCAGATCGACATCGCGCGGCGCCTGATCGCGCGCTACCCGGACACCTTCCAGCTCGCGAGCACTGCCGAGGATATCCGCGCCGCCAAACGTGCCGGGCGCATCGGCTCCATGCTTGGCATCGAGGGTGGCCACGCGATCGAGGACTCGCTTGGGGCGCTGCGCGCCTATTACGAGCTCGGCGTGCGCTACATGACACTCACGCACAACCGTCACACGAACTGGGCCGATTCCGCGCTGCAGGAACCCCCGGTCCACGGGGGCCTGAACGCGCTCGGCGAGCAGGTGGTGCAGGAAATGAACCGCATCGGCATGCTGGTGGATCTATCGCACACCGCGCCCGACACCATGCGCGACGCCATCCGGGTGTCACGAGCGCCGGTGATCTTCTCCCATTCCGCCGCTCGGGCTCTCTGCGAAATCCCGCGCAACGTGCCCGACGACGTGCTAGCGATGCTGCCCGGAAACGGCGGCGTGATCATGGTGACATTCGTTTCCGGCTTCGTCTCCCAGGCAGCCGCCGACGTGACGCTCCCCATGATACAGGAATACCTCGCCCGCGCCGAGGGCAAGGCCGACGCTGAGCGCCAGGCCATCTACAAGGAGATCCAGGCCAGGACCGTGATGCCAAAGGTGAACATCGGCGCCGTTGCAGACCACATTGAACACGTGCGTAAGGTCGCCGGAGTGGATCACATCGGCATCGGCAGCGACTACGACGGCAACGAGGACTGGCCCGAAGGACTTTCGGATGTGGCCATGTTTCCCAATCTGTTCGCGGAACTGGTGCGCCGGGACTGGAGCGACGAGGACCTGACGAAAATTGCCGGCGGCAACGTATTGCGGGTGCTGGAACAGGCCGAGGCCGTGGCCCGGCGCCTGCAGTCAGAAGCCCCGCCGAATTAGACGCTTAGACGGGATATTGGTAGGATTCGCGCCCGCAACGCGCCCGTAGCTCATCTGGATAGAGTACTTGGCTACGAACCAAGGGGTAGGGGGTTCGAATCCCTCCGGGCGCGCCAATTGAAAAGGGGGTCGAAAGACCCCCTATTATTTTTCCAGCGCAGGAAAATCGTAGAGTTGCCTTGGGCGAACCATGAAAGTTCTGGTTCAGGAAGATGGCATGACACAAAGTCAGGACCACGCGCTGGCCGCCGAACTGTGCCTGCCTTCGACGGACATGAAGGCGGACCTGGACTTCTTCACGGCGACGCTCGACTTCCGGCTCGACGCAATTTACCCGGCCGATGATCCCGCAGTCGCCGTATTGTCCGCACATGGCCTGCGCATCCGGCTCGAGCGTGGTGCCGTCGTTACGCCAGCTGTTGTACGGCTCCTCTGCGACGACCCGGATGCGCTTGCCGGTGGCAAGCGCGAGCTGACGGCTCCCAACGGCACTCGCATCCTCATTGTCGACGCCAACCCGAAGCTGGAGATCCCGTCGACCGTGCATGCCTTCGGCGTGCGGCGCTTGAAAGACCGCACGCCCTGCGTGCTCGGTCGCGCGGGCATGCACTATATCGATCTGATTCCCGGCCGGCTTGGCGGCAGCATCATTGCGTCGCACATCCATATTCCAGACGCCGGCCCCGTGCCGGACATGGTCCACTACCACACAGTTCGCTTTCAGCTGATCTTCTGCTACCGCGGCTGGGTGCGGCTGGTGTACGAGGACCAGGGACCGCCCTTCATCCTTCGCGCGGGCGACTGCGTGACTCAGCCGCCCGGAATCCGGCACCGGGTCCTGGAGTCGTCAGACAATCTGCAGGTGATCGAAATCGTCGTACCGGCCGCGCATCTGACGACGATCGATCATGAGATGGAGTTGCCGACACCAATCCTGAAGCCGGACCGCGATTTCCTGGGACAGACGTTCTGCCGCAGTGAGGCGGCGAACGCGGTCTGGACACCATGGCGGCTCAAGGGTTTCGAGGCGCGGGAGACCGGCATCGGTGCGGCCACCGGCGGCGTCGCCTCCGTGCAGATCGCCCGCGCGGCGGGCCCCACGCACGGCCAGATTTGGAGCCACACGTCGGACATCCTGTTTACGTTTGTGCTGTCCGGATCCGTGACGCTTCGCGGCGACGGTCTGGGAGTGCATGCGCTGACGGAGGGCGACGCGTACGTGATTCCGCCCAATCTGAAAACCTCGCTCAGCGCGGACTCAGCGGACCTCCAATTTCTGGAGGTGTCGTTACCGGCCGCGTTCGAGACGCGCACGTACGCGGACGAGCAACTGCCATAGCGGCACCTGCACAACAACTGGTCGCGTCCGCCGGGCAGTTTGTCTTGTTGTCCAGGCCAACCGCAAGTTTCCGGTTGCCGGACTTATGGACGCTGCGTGAAACTGCGCTATTGTCCGATTCACGGTGATCAAGAGAGCAAGGAGCCTTGCGTGAAAATGCCTTCCATCCTCGCCTGTGCGCTTCTCGGCGGAGCGCTCCTCGCCCCGCAAACAGGAGCCATTCCGATGACGGTTCCTGGCTTCAGTTACGTGAAATCGCATGGCGGGATCGACGAGTACCGGCTTGATTCCAACGGGTTGGCAGTGCTGGTGATGCCGGACCATTCGGCGCCGGTCGCGACCTTCATGGTGACCTACCGCGTCGGCTCCCGGAACGAAGTGACCGGCACCACCGGCGCGACACACCTGCTCGAGCACCTGATGTTCAAGGGCAGCAGGAATTACAGCGACGCCAGGGGTAACAGCGTCAAGCAGTACCTTGAGAGCGTCGGCGGCGACTACAACGCGAATACCTGGCTCGACCGCACGACCTATTTCGCCGAGGTCGGTACGGAATTTCTCGAGGGCTATGTCGCCATCGAGGCCGACCGCATGCGCAACCTGCTGCTGCGCGAGGAAGATCGCCGGCCCGAGATGACGGTAGTGCGCAACGAATTCGAAATCGGCGAGAACAACCCGGTGCAGGCGCTAGACAAGGAGATCACCGCGATCGCCTACCAGGCGCACCCGTACCATCATTCGACGATCGGCTGGCGCAGCGACATTGAAAAAGTGCCGATCGAGAAACTGCGCGAGTTCTACGACACCTTCTATTGGCCGGATAACGCCACGGTTACAATCGTTGGCGACATCGAGCCCGCGGCGGCGCTCGGCCTGGTCCAGAAATACTACGGCGCCTTTCCGAAAGCGCCGAACGCGATCCCGCAGGTATACACCGAGGAACCGGCACAAACCGGGCCGAGGCGCGTGACCGTCAAGCGGGCAGGCGAACTCGGCGTCGTCGGCATCGCCTACAAGAGCCCGGCGGCGAGAGACCCGGACCTGCCGGCACTCACTGTGCTCGGCAGCATCCTGTCGAATGGCAAGACCAGCCGGTTCTACCGCGCGTTGACGGACAAGAACCTGACGACCGGCGTCAGTGCCGATGCCGGCCTGTTCCACGATCCGTCGCTGTTTCAGGTCTATGCCTACCTGGCGCCCGGCGTCGAACACCAGCAGGTCGAGAAAACGCTGTGGGATGAAGTCGCGCGGATCGCAAAAGAGGGCGTCACGGATGTTGAGGTCTCGACGGCAGTGCGGAAGATTTCCGCGCACATCGCGTATGCGCGCGACGGCACGGGAGCCGTCGCCGCGACGCTGGTCGAATGGATCGCGGCCGGCGACTGGACGCTCTTTTCGACCTACCCGGAAAGCATCCGTAAAGTCACGGCGGCGGACGTACAGCGCGTCGCCGCCAGGTATCTCGTCGAGGATCAGAGCACGACCGGCTGGTTCGTGCCGGTGGTGTCGCCATGAAATCATGCAATCTGCTTCTCGCCATGCTGTTTCTGACAAGCGCCGGCGCATCGGCCGGCATGGCCGAGAAGGTCAGCCGCCTGCAAATCGGCGGTGCAGACATCATCGCCAATCCGACCGCGATCAAGGACGTGGTCACGATCGTTGGCTCGATGCCGGCGGGTGATGCTTTTGCCAGTGCGGAGAATCCGGCGGTACCAACGCTGACCGGCATGATGCTCGACAAGGGCACGACGCGGTCGGACAAGTTCGCGATCGCGCAGCAGCTTGAAAGCGTCGGTGCCGCGATTTCGTTCGGTGTCGGCCAGCAGACCCTCGACATCCGCGCCAAGTGCCTGCGTGCAGACTTGCCGTTGGTCCTGCGCCTGATCGTCGAACAATTGCGCACGCCGGCCTTTTCCGCGGAAGAGTTCGAAAAGGTCCAGAAGCAGCTCGCAGGCGAACTTACCCGCTCGCTCGAGGACACGGGCTTCAGGGCGGGCGAGGCTTTTTCGCGTGCCGTCTTCCCGATGGGGCATCCGAATCGACCACCCGCCGTCGGGGACATCCTGGCCGCGATAGGGCACACGCAACTCGCCGATCTGAAGGCGTTCCACGCGCAGCATTACGGGCCGGCGCACCTGACGCTCGCAATCGTCGGTGATTTCGATGTCAAGACGGTGCAGACACAGTTGCGGAAAGATCTCGCGGGCTGGCAGGGCGGACTGCCGGTGCAGAGGACGACGCAGGCCGGCCCGGCCAGGACTGCGATGACGAATGCCATCGACATGCCGGACAAGACCAGCGTGTCAGTCATCCTCGGCCAGGCGAGCGGCGTGCGCTATCGCGACGACGACGCGGTGGCGCTGCGCATGGCGACGGCGGTCCTGGGCAGCGGATTCACCGGGCGGCTGATGAAGATCGTACGCGACGAGGAAGGCCTGACCTATGGCATCGGCGCGCATGTGGCCAACGACGTTTTCGTCGACGGCGACTGGCGAACCGTGGCCTCGTTTGGGCCGGAACTTCTCGACCAGGGCCTGGACTCGACCCGCCGCGAAATCGCGCGCTGGTGGAAGGACGGCGTGACCGCGGAAGAACTCGAAGCCCGCAAGGCGGATCTCATCGGATCCTACAAAGTAGGCCTCGCGACGACCAACGGGCTTGCGGGATTCCTGCTGCAGACCGTGCAGCGTGCCAAGCCCTTGAGTTGGCTCGACGAGTACCCGAATGCCATCAAGGCGCTGACACTCGAGCAGGTGAACACCGCCATACGCCGGCACCTGGACCCGGAAAAGATGGTGCTGATAGTGGCGGGGACGCTGCCAAAAGCGGATTGAGCGAGCGCACTCCCACCCTCCACACACATGCCGGTGCGTGTGCCGGCCTGGGAGCAGGGTCGGGCCGATCGCGCCGAGCTGATTTCTGTTTTTTTCTGACACGGCATGCGGAAAGGGCCAAGGGACTTCATCCGCCCTAATCGTCGATGATCTCTGACCGGGCGTCATTCATCGGAAGATGATGGTCTCGAGCGCGCGCCTCGGTGATAGTCTGTGACTGACGCGTAATGGATGGAATCGACATGGCAACACTCGCTCGCAAGATCGCCGGATTCTCTCTGTTGCTCGTGTTGCTTGGGGTGGCGGTGCTGGTGGTTGCCTTCAGCAGCGACACAGCCTGCGCTCCATCGGCCACGTTAACCGCCGGTGCGACGCCGATGAAAGCCGTCCTGCGCCGTTGCTACGGGCCGCCAGATGTCCTCTCGATCGAAAACATTGAAAAACCGGTGCCCGCCGACAAGCAGCTGCTGGTCAAGGTCCGCGCCGCAGCGGTCAATCCCTTCGACTGGCACTACATCCGCGGCAAGCCCTACCTCATGCGCATTGAAACCGGCGTCGGCACGCCCAGGAACCCGCGCATCGGCGTCGATTTTGCGGGCACGGTCGAAGCGGTCGGCAAGGACGTCACGCGCTTCAAGCCGGGCGATGAGGTGTTCGGCGGGAAGTTCGGGGCATTCGCCGAGTACTTGACGATCGCCGAGGATGGGATGGTTGCGGCGAAACCCACCAACCTGACATTCGAGCAGGCGGGAGGGGTCAACATCGCCGCAATGACCGCATTGCAGGCGCTGCGCGACCGCGGCCAGATCAAGCCCGGTCACCAGGTGCTGATCAACGGTGCCTCCGGTGGCGTCGGAACCTTCGCCGTGCAGATTGCCAAGTCGCTCGGCGCCGAAGTGGCGGGCGTGTGCAGCACGCGAAACGTCGAAATGGTGCGCTCGATCGGCGCCGACCATGTCTTTGACTACACCAGGGAAGACTTCACCGAAAGCGGGCGACAGTATGACGTCATTCTCGACAATGTCGGGAACCGGGCGCTACTTGACATCCGGCGCGTACTGAAACCAGACGGCAAGTACATCCTGATCGGCGGCGGTGGGCCGGAGGCCGGACCATGGATCGGCGTGTTCATCGGCGCGATCAAGGCGTTCGTGCTGTCGCAGTTCGTGGACCAGGACATGGGCATGTTCCTGTCGGAATCGAATGCCGATGATCTGGCCACCCTGCGTGACCTGATGGCGGCCGGCAAAATAACGCCGGTCATCGACCGCGAATATCCGCTGGCAGAGGCCGCGGAGGCGATCCGCTATCTCGAAGAGGGCCACGCGCGCGGGAAAGTGATCATCACCTTCGACTAGAGAGAGACTGGCCGGTCAACTTCCGGAACCGGATTCTCCAGCAAGCCCTTCGTGAGCAGCCAGGCCGCGAGCCCGAGCACGGCGATGCCGAGCGGCGCCAGCATCAGGAATGCGATGGGCTGCCCGAACAGCGGCATTGAGAGTGCCGACATCTGCAGCAACGCGGCGGCAGCACCGAATCCGGCCAGCACGCGGGGCACGAGGCGGAAGCGGAACAGCGTGACGAAGAGCACGAGAATGAAGGCCCCCGCGATGGCGATCCGGATGAAATGCGACCAATTGCGCGTTGCAGTTACTACGCCGCGCAAGGCCGGATAAAGGTCGCCGTCCGGTGCGCCCGCAGCCGCGAATGCCTGGCTCAGCGAGAGCATAGACATGAGGCCGACGCCCTCGAGCGCGGATAGCGCAAGACCAGCCGCCGCGAGCACAATCAGCCATAACGCCATCCGCTCGCTATGCCGCCGGAACACGGGCCAGGCCGCGATTGCGATGCCGACCGACGCCGCTGCCAGGCCGATCTCGAACAGCACGGCTAGCCGGACCGCGAGCGCCTGCGGTGCGGCATTCAGCAGGAAGCCCGGCGGGTTCTGGAACACCGGGCCCAGCAGCATGAAGTTGACCACCGCGCCGGCGGCAATCTGGAGCAGCGGCAACAGGCCGATCCAGCGGGCAACGGACTTCGTGCTGTTCATCTTTGGTTCCTTGCCTGCAGCAAGAGGCTGCGACCCTTCTTCGCATGAACGCGCACCAGCCAGTAGAAAAACATGACGGTGACCAGCAGCACCAGCTGATGTGCACCCTCAATGGCGCCGGCCCACAGCAGCCGCGCATCCAGAATCGTGCCAACGAGACCGACGAAGTGCGGGGGGCCGAAAGACGACTGCGACGGATGGGCGGCCCGCGCGGACAAGGCGCGCCCCGGCGGGACGGACCGCGCCCTACATCTGCCTGAACAGGTGCAGGAAACTGCGGCTGACGGGCAGGACTTCCGGGCGGCCCTTCAGGTGGATGTCGGCGGTTTCGTTGTCACTGCGCTTCACGTGGCTGATGGCGCGCAGGTTCACGACCACCGAACGATGCACCTGCGCGAACTGGCCGGGGTCGAGCCGGGCCACCAGTTCACGGAGCGGCGTGCGCACCAGTGCCTCGGCGAGCTGGCCGCCGTCGCTGCGCCAGGCGATCAGCGTGTACTTGTTGTCGGAGCGCAGGAAGTCGATGTCGTCCACGGCAATGAGACGCAGCATCTGGCCAACCTGCGCGCGGATCCAGCGCAGCGGCTCGATACCGGCTCCGCCCTGCAGACGCTCGAGCTGTTCCGCCAGTTGCTGCAGCAATGCCTTGGTATTCGCGGCCGGCTGCGCCGCCTGCAAGCGCGCTTTCAGGCGAACGACCGTTGCGGCCAGTCGTTCGAGCTCAACCGGTTTGACCAGGTAGTCGAGCACGCCTTCTGCGAAAGCCTGCACCGCGTAGTGATCATAGGCCGTGACAAACACAAGGTGCGCCTGCCCGCCGATCTGGTGCGCGGCCTCGACGCCGGAAAGACCCGGCATGTGCACGTCGAGAAAGCAGATATCCGGTCGCTTCGCCTCGAACAGCCGGACCGCCTCGCGGCCATTACGCGCCTCGGCGACGATCTCGAGTTCCGGCCAGGCTACTGCGAGCTGACGTGCCAGCGCCTCGCGCAGCAACGGTTCATCGTCGGCAATCAATGCAGTCGGGCGCGCGCCCATCAGGAGGCAGCCTCACGGGCAGGGAAGTCAATCTCAGCGTGCACTCCACGCGGTTGCTGCGCACTGACGCGGAGCGCCGCCTGTTCGCCGAAGACGAGCTCGAGGCGCTCGCGCAGGGCCGCGAGCCCGGTGCCGAGGCCGCGATTCTCGGTTTGCAAGCCAGCGCCGGTGTCGCGCACGCTCAAGCGGCAGCGCCTGCCGAGTTGCCGTACCTCGATGTCGATGCGGCCACCTTCCTCGCTCGGGTCGACGCCATGGCGGACGGCGTTCTCGACCAGCGTCAGCAACGTCATCGGCGGGCAGCGCAGGCCGAGCGCGGATTCATCCACGTCGAACGCAAACTGCAGGCGGTCGGGAATGCGCATGCGCATGAGTTCGAGGTAGGCGCGCACCAGCTGTACTTCCTGCCCGAGCGTGGTCGCAGGTTCGTTGAGGCGCGGCACCGCCGCGCGCAGGTAGGCGACCAGGCTCTTCAACACTTCCGGCGCCTGCGGCGAGCCGGACTCAACCAGCGCCTGCACGTTCGCAAGCGTATTGAACAGGAAATGCGGCGCGACCTGCGCCTGCAGCAGGTTCAGGCGCGCGTCGAGCGCCTGGCGCTCGGCCTCACTCTGCGCCAGCTCGAGTGCCAGCGCCTGTTCCCGCGCCAGCGCGTCTTTCTGGCGCACCAGCGCGCCGAGCGCGATCCAGGGCGACAGGAATACGCCCATGCCGGTCAGCATCCCGTAGCCTTCCATCCGGTCCGGGACTTCCCAGAATGGCGGCGCGCCGGCCTTGGTCGAGAGCACATAGATGCAGAAGGTGGCGATGGGAATCGAGGCTGCGACGCCGACGACCTGCAGTACCCAGCGCGCGAGCCAGCGAGGCAGCCGCCTTGGCCATTGCTCGAACAGACCGAAGACCAGCATCGCGATCAGGCCAAGCGCGATCACGCGGACGACGGCTGACCACCAGCCGGATTGCCACCCGAGCCCGATCATCGTCCCGATGGCGAGCGAGAACAGCAGCGTGAATCGCAGGCGCCGCCAGTTCAGCGCCAGGGCGAGACCGCGCGGCCGGGCGGGGAGGGCCGTCGTGGACATGGCGAAAGGATAATCGAGACGCCGGGGCGCGTCGCCTGACTTCGGATCGATGCGACGAACCGCTGCCATTCCGGCCTGATTTGCCGCCGGCGCCGACTGGCCGCGATTCGGTGTTTCCAATTGCTAGAATGGCGCTTGGTCGGCGTCACTTGCGGTTATCACACATGCGCGCATTGAGCATTGCGGTTGGCACTTCCCTGCTGCTGTGCCGCATCGCCGCAGCAGGCGATCTGGAAGCCGAGGTGACCCGATACTCGCAGCGGAACTTCGGAGAATTTCTCGAGCTGCTTTCAATCCCGAATGTCGCGAGCGAACCGCGCGACATAGGGCGCAATGCGACTTACCTCAAGGACGCCTTCCGGAAGCGCGGTTTTGATGTGAGGCAACTGAGCAATCCCGCGGAACGACCCGCCATACTGGCCGAGTACACCGACAGGATCGCCGGCGCGAAAACCATCCTGTTCTACATGCACTTCGACGGCCAGCCCGTGGTACCGGAGGAATGGGCACAGCGCGATCCCTTCGAACCCGTGGTCAGGAAGCGCGGTGCCGGCGGCGAATGGGTCGATGTCGCCCGCGACCAGCTGCTCGCCGGGCCGCTGGATCCGGAACTGCGGGTATTCGCGCGCGCCGCGTCCGACGACAAGGCCCCGATCATGATGATGTTGACGGCGATCGATATCCTGCGCGCGAACGGGCAGTCGCCGGCATTCAATATCAAGGTGATCCTGGACGGCGAAGAAGAGATCGGTTCCCCAAGCCTCGCCGGCATGGCCGCGGCCTACAGGGATCTGTTGACTGCCGATGCGCTTGTCATCCTCGACGGGCCCATTCACGGCTCCGGGCGCCCCACACTCGCCTTTGGCAACCGCGGAGTAACGGATGCAACGCTCACCGTTTACGGCCCCAGGGATCCGCTGCACAGCGGTCACTACGGCAACTATGCGCCGAATCCCGCCATGCGGCTCGCGCGATTGCTGGCGACCATGAAAGACGATGACGGGCGCGTGCTGGTACCGGGCTTTTACGACGGCATCGAGATCACGCCCGCCGACCGCGAAGTCCTGGCCAGGACCGGCGACGACGAAGTGGCGCTGCGCAAGCGTCTGGGAATTGCACAGGCTGAGAAGGTCGGCGCCAGTTACCAGCTGGCCATCCAGTACCCCTCGCTGAATGTGCGCGGCATGGCCTCGGCTTCAGTCGCAGACAAGGTTGCGAATATCGTTCCGAGCGATGCGGTCGCGGAAATCGACATCCGCACGACCCCCGAAACCGATGGCCGGCGCCTGTACGCGCTCGTCAGGGAACACATCCAGCGACAGGGATACCATCTTGTCGATGCAAAGCCGACCGACCAGGACCGGCAACGCCACGCGAAGCTAGCCAGCTTTCGCCTCGGCTCGGTGGAACCGGCCCGGCGCATGCCGATGGATTCCGCGGTCGGCCAATGGGCGCTCCACGCCCTGCAGTCACCGACCGGACCGCTGCCCGGTGCGGAACCCGTTCGCATCCGCATGATGGGCGGCACGGTGCCGACGGACGTGCTGGTCTCCGCGCTGCAGCTGCCCTTCATCCTGGTGCCGACGGTGAACCCGGACAACAACCAGCATGCACGCGACGAGAATCTCCGCATCGGAAACTTCATCGCCGGCACGGAAACGGTCTACAGCCTGTTGACGACGCCATTTCCGCCTTCGAACTAGGAGTCCTGGATCATGCAGTTGGCCTGGCTCGCCATCGCAGTCGTCGCAACAACCGGCTATCACCTGGTGCTGAAACTGACGCCGGCCGCAGCGAATCCGTTCCTCTCACTGGCCGTCACCTACGCGATCGTGACCGGCCTGTTCGTCGCGCTCTATGCGGCGATCCCGGGCAGTGGGCCCCTGCGGGAGGCATTGCCGCAACTCAACTGGACCGCGGTGGCGCTCGCTGCAACGATCGCGCTGCTGGATCTGGGATTCCTGATGCTCTATCGCACTGGCTTCAACCTGAGTCTGGGTCAACTGATCACGCAATCGGCAGCCGCGTTATTGTTGTTGATTCTGGGCGTGGCATATTTTCGGGAAAGGCTTTCACTCCTGAATATCGCTGGCATCCTGATGTGCGTAATCGGCTTGTGGTTGATCAACCGCCGCTGAAGCTGCCGCCGCTGGTGCTTGACTGGGATGCGACCAGCAACGGGGATCTGAGTGCACAATCGGGAGATATCGATGACGACAGTCTCGAGACGCAGTTTTGTCGGGATGACAGTCGCGACCGCCGCCCTGGCCGCCTGCGTCAAGGCGCCAGCGCCAGAGCCGCGAGCTGGGGAATTGAATTCACTTACGACAGGCGCCCGGCCGATCACCGCGGCAGAGCACGCGGCGCGTATCGCAAAGCTGCAATCCCTGATGCAGCAGCAGCGGGTCGCCGCAGTCCTGGTCGAAGCAGGATCCTCTCTCGAGTACTTTACCGGCATTCGCTGGTGGCGATCCGAGCGGACGACAGCGGCGCTGATCCCCGGCCTGGGCGAAACGATCGTCGTCACGCCCTTTTTCGAAGTGGCGTCGGTACAGGAATCGCTGAAAATCCCGGCCGGCATCCGGCCCTGGCACGAGGATCAGAGTCCCTTCGATCTCATTGCCACAGCCCTGCGCGGACTCTCGGCTGCGAAGGGCCCGCTAGCGGTCGAGGCGACGACGCGATTCTTCATCATCGATCAGGTGCGGAAGGCGCAGGGCCCGGGGCGCGTGATCGTGTCGGGCGAAGCGCTCGTCAATGCCTGCCGCATGATCAAGTCGCCAGCAGAACTTGCGCTGATGCAGGCGGCGAACGATGTCACGATCAATGCGCTGAAGCACTTGCACGGCCGCATCGAGACCGGCATGAGCGGGCCCGACATCATGAATCTGCTGATCGCCGCGACCACGGCGCTCGGCGGCAGGCATGAATTCTCGCTGGTGCTGCTGAACGAGGCGAGCGCCTACCCGCATGGCAGCGAGCATCCGCAATCGGTGCACGAGGGTTCCGTGATACTGATCGACACCGGCTGCAAGGTGCATGGCTACTCGTCGGATATCTCCCGGACCTGGATCTTCGGCGCACCGACGGCCCGTCACCGCGAGGTCTGGGACACGGTAAAGCGCGGCCAGGAGATCGCGCTCGAGACTGCAAGGATCGGCATGCCGGTCGGTGACATCGACACGGCCGTGCGCGCGTATTACGAAGGGCTGGGCTGGAGCAGGGATTACGGCTTGCCCGGGACCTCGCACCGCACCGGGCATGGCATCGGCATGGATGGCCATGAACCGCCGAATCTGATGCGTGCCGACCGCACGCCGCTCGCAGCCGGCATGTGCTTCTCCGACGAGCCCGGCATCTACATTCCGGGGGAGTTCGGCATCCGCATGGAGGACATCTGGCACATGACGGAGGAGGGCCCCAGGCTGTTCACGCCGCTCGCCAGGTCGATCGACGAGCCGATCTGAATGCGCCCGCCAGGCAAGGATCAGGGCGTTTCAGTGCTGTGCCACCACTCGCGGAAGACCCGGCAGAGTCCGGCCTCGGCAAAATCCGCGGTCAGGATGCCCTCGATGCGTACTTTCGAATTCGCAGGCAGCCGCGTGAAATCCGCGCGCCAGGTCGCAATGCCCTTCGTGCCGGCAACGGCAATAATCTCGTAACTGAACTTCACGTCACGCTGCTGCGAAACCGCTGCTTCCCACGCCGCAGCGACGCCGCCGGGACCGCGCTGCGGCGGATCGAGCGGCGTCCAGTAGTACTCCGCGTCCGCGGCAAAGATACGCGCCGCCGCCTTCGAATCGCGGTCTTGCCAGGCTGCCTTGTACGCCTGCAGCCAGCGGTCGAAGTCCAGCGAAGTCACCTGGTAGCCAGCACTCATTTCAGTGCTTCCAGAGCTTTGTGCTGGCCAGGCGCGCGCCTTCTGCGAGAGCGGCAAGTTTCATGAAGACAATGTCCGGATCAATGGGGCCGAAGCCGGCAAAGGTGCTGAAGCCGCAGTCAGATCCTGCCAGCACGCGTTCGCGGCCGACGATGTCCGCGAAGCGGATGATGCGCTCGGCGACCAGGGCGGGGTGCTCGACATAGTTGGTGGTTGAGCTCAGCACGCCGGGGACCAGGATCTTGTCCTCCGGCACGCCCTGCTCGCGAAACACGGACCACTCGTGGGCGTGGCGCGGGTTGGCTGATTCAAACAGCAACGCCTGCGGTCTGGCCTTGATCACAACCGGCAGCAACAGTTCGAGCGGCACGTCGTGATGATGCGGGCCTTCGTAATTGCCCCAGCAGATATGCATGCGGATGCGGTCGGGCGCAATGTTGCGTAGTGCGTGGTTCAGCACCTCGACGTGGCGCGCGGCGCTGCGCAGATATTCCTCCACGCTTGCATTGCGATACATGGTGTGACGGCCCATGCCGAGATCCGGCGCGTCAATCTGAAGCAGGAAGCCGGCGCCGACGATAGCCTCGTACTCGACGCGCATTGCGCCGGCAATCGCATCGAGGTATGCGTCCTGGGTCGGGTAGTAGTCATTGGGCTGGAAAAGCGCAATGACACCCGGAGATGCAGCATTCATGAATGCCTCGACCGGCTTCGCGGAATCGACCGCGCGCCTGAAGTTTTGCAGGTCATCGTGCAGCGGCCCGGTGTCCTTGACCTGGATCTCGCCGACACATCGCGGGCGCCGGTATTTCGCGGTCGAACCGCGCTCCGCAAGCTTCGTCAGCAGCCGCGGAAACTCGACCAGGTCCTGGCCGGGTTCGCGCGGGGTATCGCCTCCAAAACCGCTGAAGCGATCGGCGATATACGTGGCGTAACTGATCTTGTTCATCTCGCCGTCGCTGACGACGTCGATGCCGGTCTCGACCTGCCGGCGGACGACATCACGCACTCCATCCGATATGACCCGGGCCGCGGCCGCGCGGTCGGTGATCTCGTTCCGCTCGCGTGCGAACAGCACATCGGTTACCGCCTGCGTGCGCGGCATACTGCCGACATGCGTCGTCAGGATGCGCTCGGCGCTGTGCTTCATCGATACGTGTTATTGGACGTATGATTGCCGGCCAGCCAGCGTTTCAGCTCCGAATGCGCATCCTTGCGTCGGGCCTCGTTGATCTTTTTCACATCCGGATGATCGAGCGTGAACTCGACGATCATTCCGTTCGGATCGGTCGCGTATACCGAGCGGCAGTAGCCATGCTCGAGCACGAATGATTCCGGCTCCTTGTAACCGGCGGCGGCAAGGCGCTTCTCGATACCGTCCTGGGTCGCCTTGTCCACGTACAGGGCGACGTGGTGGAATGGCGTAAACGGCATTTTCGGTCCGAACTGGTTCTGGTCCTCCCTGCTGGCGAACTGGAAGAATGCAAGCGCGCCGCCGTCGGCCAGCCCGAAGAAAAGGTGACAGTAGGTGCGCTCGGCGCCGAACAGCATGTCCTTTTCGCACCAGGTTGCCATCAGCGGCAACCCGATCACGTCTTCATAGAACTTCCGTGTCGCTTCGAGGTTCCGCGACACATAGGCCGTGTGATGCAGTCTCGACGGCAGTCTTGCCTCGGTAGCCATGATCGTCGCCTCCGCTCAGAACTTGTAGGCAATGTCTATACCATACCGGCGCGGCAGCGCCCGGAACAGGAAACCGCCCGGCGAGAACTCGGCATTGTACTTCTCGTTGGTCAGATTCCTGGACCAGGCGGTGACAGACCACTTCTCGCCTTCGAGGCCCAGGCGCGCGTCGAGCAGGTCCACAGGATCGCGCGAGGTCGTATTGTAAGGCTCCCACCAGGTCCGCCCGATGCGATGAAAATCGGCGCGTATCGTCGCCTCCATGCTGTCGCCGATCGGGTGGCGGTACTGCATGCCGAGGTTGGCCGTCATTTCCGAGACGAGCGGAGCTTCATTGCCGATCACGCTGGTGTCCTCCATGTTCGTGATCTTGCTGTTGGTGATGCCGTAGCTTGCGAACAGGTCAAAACGGTCCGTGACGCGCGCGCTGAGCTCGATTTCGGCGCCGTCGTAGTCCGCGTCGAGGTTGCCGAGGTTTTGCGTGGAGTTCGCGGCCAGGAACACGAAGAAGTAGCTGTTCTTCGATTCTGTCTGGTAAGCGCTGAGGCCCAGGTTGACGCGCTGGTCGAGGAATTGCGCCTTCAGCCCGACCTCGGCGGTATCCGCGACCTCGGCCTCGAACAGGTCATTGACACCAAACACGCCGTTCGCGTCCGCGACTGCGCCCACGCCGGTCTGGTTGAAGCCGCCGCTCCGGAATCCACGGCTCCAGCCGCCATACACTGTCAATGTCTCCGACGGCTTCCAGCGCAGCGTGACCTTTGGCTGCATCTCGCTCCAGGTGTGGCTGCGCACTTCGCCGGTAAAGGCGGAGGGATCCGGAAGGAATGCGGTCGGCGTCACGGTCGTATTCCTGCGCTTGTCCTCGTCATAGCGCAAGGCGGTGTCGATTTCGAACTGATCCGTCACTTCGAATGTGGCATTTGCAAACACGGCCCACGCGTCGTTGTCCTGGGCGTCCGCGAGGAAAGTCGCGCTCGGATTGTTGCCGGTGAGGCGCGGCTCGCGGTACACGGGGAACACGCCGGTACCATCGTCGACCATGTTGCCGGTCGCTATGAACCGGTCGGTGTGCACGAAATAGGCGCCCGCGATCCAGCGGAACCGGTTCTCGGTCGGAGAAGTGAAGCGCAGTTCCTGGCTCCAGTACTCGACATCGAGGAACTGGCTCTGGTTCAGATCAAAGCCGAACAGCACGTTGAACACCGAGTTCGGCGCAGGACGGAAATCGTAGGCGTCGCCGGTCAGGAGTTCCTCGGTCGAGTTGAAGGACGAAACCGAGGTAAGCGTCCCGCCGCCGAGCGCGAAGTCCATCTTCAGCGAGGTGTTCAGCAGGTCGCGGTTGTTGACGCCCGCATTGTCGATCTGGATCGGAGAAGTCACGTCGTTGGCATCGGGTGGCGTGAAGAAAGAACTGAATGGATTGCTTTCATCGGCACGCGGGATCACGAAATAGAGCGCGCGCGTCGACAGATCGCTGATCGCCACTCGCAGGTCGCCGCTGAATGAATCATTGGGCTTCCAGAGCAGGCGCAGCCGGGCGGACAGGTCCTCGACCGGATCAACCTTGCCGCCCAGAAATGTGCTCGGGATGTATCCGTCCGTCTCGTAGTAATTGACGGACGCGCGGAAGGTGAGGGCATCGGAACCGCCCACCGGCCCGCTAACACCGGCCTGGGCACGGAAAGAATTACCATTGCCAAAGCCGCCCTTGACCCTGCCCTCGAACTCGTCTGACGGGTCGCGGGTGCGGATGATCACCGCGCCGCCGATGGCGTTGCGCCCATACAGCGCGCCCTGCGGACCCTTCAGCACCTCGATCTGCTGGACGTCGAACAGCTCCTTGTTGAACTCGGCCGGGTTCGTCTCGAGCACGCCGTCGACGATCACGGCGACCGACGGCTCGCTGTTGCGCGCTTGCGAAATGCCGCGCACGACCACGAAGGCGTTGCCGGCATTCTGCGTTTCGACGAGCGTCATATTCGGCACGAGCGCGATGAAATCGCCAGGCCTCTCGATGCCTGCGTCCTCGATGAGCGTTTCGGTGAAAACGTTGACGGTCACCGGCACGTCCTGGTAAGACTCGTCGCGCTTGCGGGCCGTGACGAAGACCTCCTCCAGATCACTCGACTGAGCCAGGACCGGCAATGACAATGCGGTCGCCATGATCCCTGCGATCAGGCTGCTGATGCATTTCCCCTCGGAAGATTTCATTTCTGTCTCCGCAATATTAGGAGTTCGATCGCGCCCTGACGGGTCCCTTGTCCTGAGTCAGCTCGGCGCGTACTAGCGCTGCGCCGGCCACCATTGATTTGAGCTTGCCGACCGCGATTTCGCGGGGCAGGTACTTCATGCCGCAATCCGGCGCCACGATGACATTTTCCGCGCTGACATGCGGCAGCGCGCGCCGGATGCGCGCTGCGACCGTTTCCGGGGTCTCGACTTGCGGCGATCCGAGATCTATGACCCCGAGGATGATCTTCTTGCCCGAAATCGACTTGAGGATCGAGCAGTCCAGATTTGGCTGCGCCGCTTCGAGCGAGATCTGCTCGCAGCGACAGGCCGACAGTTCGGGCAGGAATGAATACGCGGAATGCCGTTCGTGGATGATGGCGGCGTAACCGAAACAGATGTGAACAGCGGTCACGCCTCTGATGCCGTCGAGTGCCCGATTGAGCGCCGCCAGGCCGTACACGCGGGCGTCGTCGGGGCGAGCCTGCATGTACGGCTCGTCGATCTGCACGATATCCGCGCCGGCCGCGAACAAGTCGCGAATTTCGGCGTTCAGAGCCGTCGCATAATCCATTGAAGCCAATTCGCGACTGCCGTCGTAGAAATCAATCTGCGCCTGCTGCGACATCGTGAAGGGGCCCGGCACCGTGACCTTGACCTGGCGCGTGGTGTGGCGGCGCAGGAATTCGAGGTCGCGCACGCCGACCGCGTGGCGGCGGCGGATCGGACCCACGACGCGCGGGACCGGAGTCGAAAGGCCGCTGCGATCGAGCGCGGTGCCCGGACGATCGAGGTCGACACCGTCCAGCGCGGTCGCGAAAAGATTGGAGTAGCTCTCGCGCCGGATCTCCCCATCAGTGACGATATCGAGACCGGCTTCCTCCTGGACGCGGACAGCGACGAGGGTCGCGTCATCCTGGGCTTCGACGAGAAACTCCGGAGGAACGCGCCACAGCTCCCGCGCGCGCACGCGCGGCGGAAAGCGGCCGGCCAGCTTCTGGCGGTCGATCAGCCAGTCGGGCTGCGGCATGCTCCCGACCAGTGTCGTCGGGAACAGCTGTTGTGACGGCTTCTGCACGCCGTTCACGCAACCACCCTGCGCGCGATGGAATCGGAGGACGACGCCGGCCAGCCCCGATCGCGCTTTAACGCCGCCCGGATCGCATCGCCATGTTCGTTGAGGAGCGGGGCCGCCGTCACCGTGGTTGCGCGCCGGCCGTCGAATTGCAGCGCGGGACGCACCGCCTGCCGGCCCCCTTCCGTCGCCGACTCGACCGGTACGATCAGGCCCAGATGGCGCGCCTGCGGATCCTCGACCACTGAATCGATGCCGTTGATCGGCGCAAATGGCACGTCGTTGGCGGACAGTCGCGCGGCCCAGTCGGCCAGCGAGCGCTGGCGAAAACGCCGGTCGAGTTCTTCGCCAAGCGCTTCGTAGTGCTCGATACGCTTCAGCCGCGTATCGAAGCGTGCGTCGCGATCCAGCTCATCGGCTGCCAGCGCCGTCAGCAGGCCCTGCCAGAACTTCTCGAGCGACGACAGGTGGATGGCCAGCAGGCGCTGATCTGCGGTCCGCAGGATGTAGGCCTGGGCGAGCCGCGGACGATCGCTGGACTTCGGGACGACGCCAAGCGCGAAGAAGGCGGCGAATGGCTCGACCGCGAAGTGCGCCATGGCCTCTAGCATCGAGACTTCGACGAGGCGGCCATGACCGGTGCGTGTGCGCTCGAACAGCGCGCCTAGAATCCCGTACGCGGCGTAAATCCCGGTAACCGCGTCGGCAAGCGCGGGTCCCATGAATCGCGGCCGTTCCGGATCGACCACCACGCTGAGGAAGCCCGACAATGCCTGTGCTACCGAGTCGTAACTCGGCCGCTCGGCGTACGGGCCGTCGGCGCCGAATCCGCTGATCGAGCAGTACACGAGTCTCGGGTTGATTCCGTGCAGACGCTCGACACCCGCGCCCAGCCGATCGGCGGTGCCAGGCCGGAAATTCTGCAGATAAACATCCGCATCCGCGATCAACCGGTCGAATATCCCGCGATCCGCCTGCTGCTTGAGGTCGCAGACCAGACTGCGCTTGTTGCGATTGTAGGCCTGGAAGTGCGGCGAATAGTGCCCCTGCTGATAGCTGCGGTAGGGGTCGCCTTCCGGCGACTCGATCTTTATGACATCGGCACCAAGATCGGCGAGCATCATGCTGGCGCAAGGTCCGGTAATGAACGTGCCCTGTTCGACAATGCGGACGCCGCGGAGGACGGACTGCAGCATCAGTCGCTCGCCACGAATCCGGCCGGGGCCTTGCCATCGTAGGCGATTGCGGCGGCGCCGCCGTGAGCCAGCACGAAGCCAAGCGGGCGCTCCTGTTCCTCCACGAGATGCGCGATCAGGCTGGCCGTGCGCGCGAGCATCGGCACACCCTTGACGGCGAGCAGCGGGTATCCCGCATCCAGCAGGACTGCGGCTATCGCGCCCGAGACATTCATGACGAGCGGCTTGCCGGTGGTTTCCGGAAGCATCTTCTCCACCGCACGCGCGATTCGAAGGTGCGGGCCGGCGAGGGCGGATTGCCCGGCAATTTCAAGCAGGCGCTTGACTCTTGGGTCCAGTTTCTTGTGCAGGGGATGGCCGAACCCGGGAACGGCGCGCTGCTCCTTTTGCGCCGCGACCAGCGCGTCCTGGACCGCGGCATCCGGCGGTTTGGCGCCACTGCGTTCATGGATGTCCGCGAAGAACCGGGCCGCCGATTCCGCCGAGCCCAGAATCACGGACCCGCAACCGAGTATGCCGGCGGCGACCGCGCCCTGCATTGCCTCCGGCGCGGCGGCGAACGTCATGCGGGCTGCAGCCACACTGGGCACCAGGCCGTGCTCGGCGATCGCGACCAGGGTTGCATCGAGCAGGCGCCGCTGGGCCGCGGTCGGGAGTTCGCCGGTGACCAGCAGCCAGGCGTGATCGGTGAAGGTCACATTGCCGATGAGGTCGCGGCAAAGGTCATGCCCGCGTACCACGATGGCATCGGCATTCGACGCCGAGACAGCCGAACTGCGTCGCGTCTGAGATCCGATCTTCATTGACCCCGCGTCTCCTTAGTGCCGCTCCAAACGTCTCTTTCGCATAGCGAAAAGGGATTCGACTACCGAACATGCTGAACGCAGCATGCGCCTGCCGTCAAGTGCGCCGCCAATACGCGCTTTTTCTTCTTCGCATATCGAAATAGACTGTGGGCGTGCCTCGTAACCAGCCTACAACACGGCGCCGCGAAGCCATGGGCGGGCTTGCGAAAGGCCTCCAGGTCATCCGTGCCTTCGGGCGCGATCATTCGCCATTGACGCTATCCGAGGTGGCGGCCATCTCGCGCATGCCGGCCGCGACCGCGCGGCGCTGCCTGCTGACGCTGGAGGAACTCGGCTATGTCATGCGGCGGGGGAGGTCGTTCCTGCTGCGGCCCAAGGTGCTGGAGCTCGGCGCAGCCTATCTCGAGTCAATGGACATCGAGCACCTGACCAAGACGCACCTCGAGGAGCTTGCACGGCAGACAGGGGACTCCGCGGCATTGTCGGTGCTGGATGGAAACGACATCGTTTATGTCGCGCGCACCTCGGTGCGCACTCTGGTGCGACTCGAGGCTCATGTCGGCAGCCGGTTTCCGGCGCATGTGACATCGATGGGGCGGGTGCTGCTGGCGGGGCTCGCGGCGGACCGCCTGGACGCGTATTTCCGCACGCAGCGATTCGTGGCCCTGACGGATGCAACGGTGACGGACCCGCGCAAGATCCGGCAACTGATCGAAGAATGCCGGCGTAACGGCTACTCGGCGGTCGAGGATGAGCTCGCCTACGGCGTCGTTGCCGTCGCCGTGCCGGTGCACGACCAGAGCGGGCGCGTTGTCGCCGCGCTTAACTCGTCAAGCCATTCGCGGCGCGTGGCTAAAGCCAAGCTGGTGCGCGAACGGCTGTCGATGCTTCAGGAAGCAAGCCGCCAGATCTCCGCCGAATTGTCCCGTGTGCCCGGTATCTCTCTGAGCGCACAGGTCTGAGCGCGTCGCTTGCCGTGCTTGACGCTGTCCTCGCACGCTCGTAGCCTGTTTGCGAACTTTTTTTCGGTATTCGAAATAGCGTGCAGACGATCGACCGATATCTCCACCGTGGTGACGTCCTGCTGCGCTATCGCGACGAGGGCGAGGGTCCCGCGATTGCCTTCATTCACGGCTGGACGCTGGATCTGGAATTGTGGGATCCGCAGGCCGCGCGGATGTCCGGCTCGATGCGCGTGCTGCGTCACGATCGTCGCGGTTTCGGGAAGTCAACGGGCAGGCCCGATCCCGCCGCCGATGCCGGTGACCTGGTGGCGCTGCTGGACCATGCTCTGGTGGATCTGGCGGTGATTGTCGGCATGTCGCAGGGTGCGCGTGCGGCGCTCGCGGTCGCATTGCAGTATCCCGAGCGCGTGGCAGGTCTGGTGCTGGACGGGCCGCCCGACTGCCTGAGCGCCGGCGAAACGGAATCGGACGATGAACTGGCGCTTGCGCCGTTTCGCGCGCTGGTGCGAAAGTCCGGCATGGACGCCTTCCGCCGGGCCTGGCGCGAGCACCCGCTGATGCGGCTGCATACCGGCGATCCGGCGTCGTGTTCTCTCCTCGATCGCATGCTGGCGCGTTATCCGGGCGCCGATCTCGCGGGTCCCGAGCCTTCGATCACTGACCCGGTCGACGCCGCAGCATTGGCGCGGCTGACCGTGCCAGTACTGATTGTGAACGGGTCCCGCGACGCGCCGGCCCGAATAGCGGCGGGGGATCGCCTGATGCAGGTGCTGCCGCGCGCAGAGCGGGCCTGGGTTCCGGGCGCGGGCCACCTCGCGAATCTGGACGAACCGGTCGTTTACGATGAAGTGCTCAGGGGATTCCTGCGCCGCCAGTCGCGCGTTGCTGCCTGAGCAAGGGAGAAACTATGGCGAGCATACTCGTCCTGTATTACAGCAGCTGGGGCCACGTTGAGCAGATGGCGTACGCGCAGGCGGATGGCGCGGCCAATGTCGCCGGCATCCGGGTGATCGTGAAGCGCGTGCCGGAACTGGTGCCGGTCGAGGTCGCGCGCCAGTACGGCTACAAGCTCGACCAGAAGGCGCCGTTCGCTGACCCGCTCGAACTCGGGGACTATGACGGCATTCTATTCGGCACGCCGACCCGCTTCGGCAACATGTGCGCCCAGATGCGCAATTTCCTCGACCAGACCGGGCCGCTGTGGGGCAAGAATGCCCTGCTCGGAAAAGTTGCCGGCGTATTCGCCTGCACGCAGAGCCAGCACGGAGGACAGGAGACCACGATCACGTCCTTCCATTCGACGCTGCTGCACCACGGGATGATCATCGTCGGGTTGCCATACTCGGCGCCGGGCATCACGACCATGAAGGAAGTGACGGGCGGCACGCCCTATGGCGCGAGCAGCATCACGGGCGCGGGCGGCGAATCGCGCATGCCGACCGCGCTCGAGCTCGGGATGTGCCGATTCCAGGGCGAGCATGTCGCGCAAATCGCCAAGGATCTCGTCGCGGGCCGCGCGGGCGGCCAGCGATGAATGCGCGCACCACCGGTTCGGCCGGGGTTGCGCCGGCGCGCACCGATGCGGCGACGCCGTTCCGCTTCTACGACAATCGCCAGAAATACCTCGCATTCGTCAACACCTGCAATGAGAAATCCGGGATCGCGCAGCGCGCCACGCTGGAACTGAAGCACATCCATCCGACGCCGCCGGCGGTGCGCATCTTCGACGCCGGCATGGGCGATGGCACGGTGCTCGCGCGCATCATGCGCAGTGCACACTGGCAGGGACCGACGCTGCCCTTGCTGGTGGTCGCGAAGGAGATCAGCCTGGAAGACGTGCGGCTCGGCCTCGAGAAGATGCCGGACCGCTTCCTGGAACACCCCGCCACCGTGCTGGTGATGACGAATCTGAACTACTCCGAGGCGCCGCGGCTGATGCCGCGCGACATCCAGAGCGCGGCCGCTCTCAATTGGCATGAAGTCCGGCTGAAAGGGCAGACCTCGCACGAATATGCGGAGCAGATAGATGAGCTGGCCTCGACTCTGGACTTCGGCTGGCAGACTACGCCGAGCCCGCGCACCGGCAATCCCGTATATGTGCGCCCGTCGGTGCTGGTGATGTATCGTGAGGATCGGCACTTCCTGCTCGATCGCGTGATCCCTAAGCCCGGCCAGACATTCGAGAGCTACGACCTGATAGTGGCCTCGCAGCCATGGCGCGCGAGGATGCCGGCGGAATTCAAGGCGCAGAAGGTGCTGGCGCCGCTGGCGCGAAGTCTGGCGCCGAATGGCCGGCTTCTGGTGATCCAGTCCTACGGGCGGGATCCTGCGCTTGAAATCATCCAGATGCTCTGGCCGGACGAGGATCCGTTTCGCGTGAACCGCCATCATCTGCTAGCCGCGCTGAAATCCGAACTCGGGCGCGATGCCAAGGAATTCTCGCTGACAGCTCCGGCGGACGAAAAATCGATATTTCGCTATGAGATGCACACGCTGCCGAACGAGATTGGCGACCACATCGGCACATCAACGCTTTTTGCTGCCTGGAACGCGGCAATTTACGTCAACCAGATCGAGGACGAGCGACTCGACCAAGTCGTCACAAGCGGTGGCTATCTCGATGCGACCCAGGCTGTACTGCACAAGCACGGTGGCCTCTGGTTCAACGACGAGACCTTCGTCGTAAGCCGGCGCAGAAAATAGTGGATCCATTGAGCACGACGCCGATGCAAGCCCACAGCGTGGGGCCGGCGCAAGCCGGACTGAAGGAACGGATTATCGAATTCGTCGGTCCGGCATCGGTTGAGCTGACGTCGCATGAGAAGGATGCTCGGCGCGCCCTTAGCGGGTTGCTGCCGCCGGGAGCGTCGGTCTATGTAACGCATACTCCCAATTCAACGATCGGCGACGTCGCGTCAGTCGCTTGTGAAGTCGAGAGCTGGGGCTACAAGGCCTTCCCGCACATAGTTGCGAGACGGATTCAAAGCGTGCGTTCGCTGACCGAGGCGCTCGGGCGACTGAGAGACGCCGGCATCACGCGTGCGCTGCTGGTCGCGGGAGACCTGTCGACGCCGACCGGAATGTTCACGAGTACCCAGGAGATTCTTGCAACCGGCGCGTTCGTGCGCTCCGGGTTTACGACGCTCGGGGTGGCCGGTCACCCGGAAGGACACAGCAGAATCGGACCGACACTGCTGTGGTCAGCGCTGCGAGACAAGCAGGAGTATGCGGAGCTGACCGGCACGCACATGCACATTGTCAGCCAGTTCGGATTCGATCCTGGCGCGATCGCCCGATGGGAAGCTGAACTGACGAAGCACGGGATAACGTTGCCGGTGCACGTTGGCATCGCCGGACCCGCGTCGCTCAGAACCCTGATCAAATACGCGATACTGTGCGGCATTGGCGCCTCGCTCAGCGCGCTGATGAGGAATCTGAGTGCGCTCAGCTCGATGCGGCACCTGGCGACGACGGCGGACGAGATCCTGATGCAGATCGTATGCGTCCGCGACGGTCCGGTCGCCCGGCGCATCGTGCAGCCCCATTTCTTCTCATTCGGAGGGGTTGCACCGAATGTGCGCTGGCTGCATGCGATCCAGAGCGGTAATTTCGACGTGGATCTGGATGCCGGTACCCTGGTCGTGCGCATTGATGGGGGACGCCGGCAACGCTAGGATCGCGCCACTGGAGTTCGCGCGAGGTTCCCGATCTGATGAGCCGGGCATTCGTAAAGGAATCGGATGGAGCGGAAGGCGAGGAGCTGCCGGAGCTGCGCGTCAGTCCGCACCGGAATCTGGTGACGCCCGATGGTCTGCGGCAGATCGAAACCGCAGTCGAGCAGCTGCAGACCGCATTGAGTGAAGCGCGCGCGGCGAACGACCGCGCGACCATCGCCCGGATCCAGCGTGACCTGCGGTACTGGAGCGAGCGCTCGCGGACAGCCGAGGTCATCATGGTCAAGGCGGTGACTGACAGGGTGCGGTTCGGATCCAGTGTGACATTGCAGAAGCAGGACGGGGAACGCGTCCAGTACCGGATCGTGGGCGAGGATGAGGCGGATCCTGCCGACGGCAGGATTTCATACGTCTCGCCGATTGCACGCCTGCTGATCGGCGCCGCGGTCGGGGATGTGGTGAAGCTCGCAGATGGAGATGCTGAAGTCGTCGAAATCGGGTGAGTCGGCCGTCCCCTACAGCAAACGATCCAGGGTCTCGATCAACCGGTCGATCTCCGCCCGGGACGTGTAGTGTACGAACGATGCCCGCACGACTCCGTCCTCGGTATCAATCCCCAGTGCCTGCACCAGGCGATAGGCGTAGAAGTTTCCGACCCCGACGCCAAGCTTCAACTCGGCGAGCCGGCCCGCGAGATCCATCGAGCGCTGGCCCCTGGCTGTGAATGATACGGTTGGCGCACGTTCCGCCGCCAGCTTCCTGCCGATCAATCGAATCCTGGGGTGATGTACGAGGAAGTCGAGCAGCGGTTGCAACAATGCCGTTTCATGACCGCGGAACAGCTCCCTGACCGCCGCCGCGCGCGCTTGCACTGGCTTGCCCTTGAAATCGTGCCGGTCCGCAACCGCATCCATGTAATCCATCACGCCATTGACGGCTGCGATCTGCGCATGGTCGGGGCCGGCCGGCGTGAACCGGGCGCCGGCATTGCCGTCCTTGAAGAAATGCGCCTGGTTCGGCAGCTCGGCATTCATCTCGCGGCGCATGACCATCGCCCCGAGGTGCGGGCCATAGACCTTGTACAGGGAGAAGAGGTAGAGGTCTGCGCCCAGCGCCTGAATGTCCGGTAGCCCATGCGGGCAGAAGGCGGTGCCGTCGATCAGGGCCCAGGCCCCGGCATCGTGAATCCTGTCGGTGAGTTCACGAATGGGATTGATACTCGCGGCAACGTTCGAACAATGTGTGAAGGCGACCGCCCTGGTGCGTGGACCGAGCAATGGCTCGAGATCCGCGGCGCGAAGCTCTGCGGTTTCCGGGTCGACCTTCCACTCACGCACGAAGACACCCGCATCCTGCAGCCGGCTCCAGGCGCCGATATTGGCCTCGTGGTCCTGGTTGGTGACGATCACTTCATCGCCCGGCCGCAGTTTCTGGCGCAGCGCCTGTGCGACCACGTAGGTGTTCTGCGAAGTGCTCGGCCCGAAATGCATCTCGTCGGTCCCGACATTGAGCCATGCCGCCATGCGCTCTTTTGCAGCGTCCATCTGCTCGCCGGCCGTTGCTGAGGGCCCAAATGCGTAGTAGGGCTGGACCTTGGTCTGCCGGTAATAGCGGTCGAGCCACGCGATGGTTTGCCGGCAGGCGTAGGAGCCACCCGCATTTTCGAAGTGCGCGAATCCTGCAAGGGATGGCTCGGTGAAGGCGGGGAACTGCGTGCGGATGAAGTCAAGGTCGAAATCCGGCATTTTTGTGTCCCTGATTGTTGACCTCGATCAAAGCAGCATAGAGCCGGCACGGCAAGCTGCCTGACCGGGGCTGAACGGAACTCCGGCGGTCGGGGGCGGGTCTCAAGACACTGAAAGCTGCAACTCCTTGTTGCGGCGGCGACAAAGGCAAACCCGCCGAAAGGTGGGGACGCAAAGCCACCGGTCTAAGGGCTTGGCCTAGGACGGCGGGGCTGCCAGGAAGCCAATTCTGTCTGCCTCCTGTTACCCGTCTCCGGCCCCCCGAATACCTCGCGCAGCGTGGCTTTGCATGTGGCACGGCGTTGACGTGTTGCGGATGCGGAAGCGCCACGGAAGGCGCCCGGGGGGCTCGAATTGCAGGCCGTGATGTCCGGCATTGTTTTGGCGCTGCTTTCAGCGCTGGGCGCGTTCGCGTTCAGGTACCAGCGTGCCTACGCCAGACTGTACCCGTACTTCTTGTGGGGGGCGTCGCTATCCGTCCTGCTCGTGCTGACCTGGCAGGCTGCAGTGGAATACGCATGGCTTGGCCTCAGTCAATACCTGGATGTCCGATTCATCGTGACGGCCAGAGCCGCCAAGGACCGCCTGACCGCACCCTATTTCGGCGTGGGATTGAGCTATGTCTCGTTCATGATATTTCTGTGGGCCATCCGCCGACTGCCGCAATTCATCAGCGAATCTGAAGCTGCGCGATCCCGCAATGACTCGGCAGGAAAATGATCAAGGCTTCGAAGCGCCGGCGGATATTGACGGAGTGAACAAACGGGCGGTCGATAGGCCGACGTACGAAACTGACAGCAGGTCCGGCAGCGCCGCAGGAGTTGCTAGTATCCGGTCCTGAAGCCCGAATGGTTCGCAGGAGCCAGCTGATGTCGATGTTTTGCAGGCGCGACGGAATCGCCGCGGTCATTGCGATTTCTTTGTCGATCATTGGCGGCGGCGTCTTCGCCGGAGAACCCGTGACGGCTTCGCCGGGCGACATTCCTGCGGCATTCATCCGCAGGGCTGACGAATTCGACTACGTCAAGCGCGAGGAAATGATTCCGATGCGCGATGGCGTGAAATTGAAGACCTTCATCCTCGTGCCAAGAGGGGCGCAGCAGTCACCGATACTGCTGAGCAGGACCCCTTATAACGCGGCGGAGCGGGTATCGCGCTCCAGCAGCCCGCATCTCGCAGCCGTCGTGCAGCAGATGCAGGATACGGCGGCGGCTGCCGGCTACATCATCGTGTACCAGGACGTGCGCGGAAAATACGGATCCGAAGGCGATTACGTCATGACATGGCCACTGATCGGCCCGTTGAATCCGACCCAAACCGACCATGCCACCGACTGCTACGACACCATCGAGTGGCTGGTCAGGAATGTGCCGGAATCCAATGGCCGCGTCGGTACGATCGGCGGTTCCTACGAGGGCTACACCGCCGTGCTGTCGACCGTGCGTCCACACCCCGCGCTCAGGGTTGCCGTGCCATTCGCGCCGATGATCGACGGCTGGATCGGCGATGACTGGTTCCACAATGGCGCATTCCGCCAGGACGGCATGCTGCAGTACACCTACGAGCAGGAGGCGACCCGCAACAATCAGGAGAAATGGTGGTCCGGGATCCGTGACACCTACGATGCATTCCTGAGGGCGGGCTCGGCGGGCGCGATGGCGTCTTCGCGCGGGCTCGAGCAACTCGGGTTCTGGAGGGCGCTGGCCGCACACCCGAGTTACGACTCGTACTGGCAGGAGCAGGCGGTGGACAAGCTGCTCGCCAGGGAACCGCTGCGCGTACCGATGATGATCGTCGCGGGTCTCTTCGACCAGGAGGACATCTATGGCGGGCCGGCCTTGTACAAGGCCCTGGCGCCAAAGGACCCCGACGGCGAGTTCGTTCATCTCGTACTCGGCCCCTGGAATCACGGCCAGGGTCGACGCGAAGGCCGCGGCATAGGCGCCATCCAGTTCGAGGGCGATACGGCAGGCTGGTTTCGCCGCAATGTGATGCAGCCGTTCCTGGATCACCATCTGAATGACGGCCCGAGACCCGACACGCCGCGCGTGTTTGCCTACGAGACTGGCGCCAACCAGTGGCAGCGCTACGACGCCTGGCCGCGCTCGTGTTCGAGCGGGTGCCCCGGAAATGCGCGCGAGATATACCTGCTCCCCGGCGGGCGGCTCGGCTTCGATTGGACTGCATCGGCGGCGCAACCCTACGACGAATACGTCTCCGATCCTGCCAAGCCTGTGCCGTATCGCGAGCGCCCGACCCTGTCATCGAGCGACAAGGAATCCACCTGGGGCGAATGGCTGGTGGACGACCAGCGATTCGCGGCGTCGCGGACCGACGTGCTCGTCTATTCGAGCGAACCGCTGAAGGAACCGCTGCGCGTAGCGGGTCAGCCGATTGCCAGGATTTTTGCATCGACCAGCGGCAGCGATTCCGACTGGGTAGTCAAGATCATAGACGTGTGGCCGGATGAAGTTCCGGAGAACCCGAAGCTCGGCGGCTATCAGCAGATGCTGACAGCGGATATATTTCGTGGGCGATATCGCGAGGACTTTGCGGCACCGGCGCCGATCACGCCCGACAAGGTGCTGGAGTACCGCATTGCACTGCCGCAGGTCAGCCACACATTCCTGCCGGGACACCGGATCATGGTGCAGATCCAGTCAAGCTGGTTCCCGCTGTACGACCGCAACCCGCAGTCCTACGTGCCGAACATCATGTACGCGGCGCCCGAAAGCTATGTGAAAGCCACACAGCGCATCTGGCACAAGCGGGAATTCGCGACGGCGATCGAGCTGCCCGTCATCCGCTAGACGCGCCGCGCGCGTGTTCCTCCGCCTTCAGGCGGCGTTCTTTTCCATCATGCCCTGCCAGATCGGCTCGAACTCCGCCTTGACCTTGGCATAGGATGACCGCTTCTGCGCGCGTTTCCAGTACGCGACGACATTGGGGAACGAATCAAAGGACGCGGCGAGTTGTGCGTAGTAAAGCGGCGGGATCGTCGCGCAGTCGGCCAGCGAGAATGTCTCGCCGCAGATCCAGGTCTGACTGGCGAGGCGCTGCTCGTAATGGGTGTAACTTACATTGACGTATTTTCTTGCCCTGGCCGCGGCTTCTTCATTCGGCTGGCGATACCCGAATTTTTGGAACAGCAGTTCCGTCACCGGGTCATTCAGATAGAAATCCGCCATGCGATCCATGAAACGCACCTGGCGTGCAGCATCGCCACCTGCGGCCGGAATCAGCCGGGTAGTCCTCGGGAACTTGTCTTCGAGGTACTCGATGATCGAAGTCGACTCCGGCACCTGCCAATCCGCACTCGGTTTCAGGTAGGGAATCTTTCCAATCGAAGAAATCTTCTCGAAAGCCGCGCGCCCCTCGGGTGACATCAGATTCACGATCTCGCGTTCGCAATCCATGCCCTTTTCGTAGAAAGCGATCAGCACCTTTTGGCAATAGGTTGAAAGCGGGTTGTAGTACAGCTTCATCGTGGTCTCCTCATTCCAGGATTTTCAGGGTGCTGACAGGAACTGGCGAAGGCTGGCGAAACACCCGGCCCACCCCTGGCCATGGTGATCGCGAGCATCCGCGGTTGCGAATCGAGAATGCACCAGCGTCAGTTCGGTAGTCGTCGAGTCGATGACCTTGAATCCGAGCTCGACAAAAGTTGTCGCGTCGCTGCCTTCCCAGCGCCAGCTGAAGGAAAGCCGTTCATTCGGAACGACATCATCGTATTCCCCGGCCGCGACGCGCATATCGCGGGGCGCGGCGAGAATTTCGGTGAGCCTGAGGGTGTGCATGTTCAGCCGTCTTTCACAGAGGGCGATGACAGCACCCTGGCCAGTTCATCGAGGCGCTGGCGCCAGAACTGGTGGTAGATCGAAATCCAGTCCAGCGCACCCGCGAGAGCCTCCGGGCGGAGCGAGCAGTAGTGTGTGCGACCGTCCTTGCGCCGCCGTATCAACCCGGCGCGCTCCAGTACCGCGATGTGCTTTGAAACGGCCGCAAGCGACATGTCGAATGGCCGGGCGAGCTCGGTGATCGTCTGCTCGCGCCTGGCCAGCACGCGCACCAGGCGGCGCCGGGTACTGTCGGACAGCGCGCTGAACACGCGATCCAGGCTTGCTTCACGCAAGTCCGAAACGCTCGCATCGGAGATCTTATATTCAACCATTTTGTTGAATATAAGCCGATGCGGAGTACCCGTCAAGGTCTCGCGATGACTGCAACCCATGAAGCCCGAATGAATGATCGCGGTCGCCCGTGTGATCAGCTGCCGTCTGGTGCCATGCCCTTGGCCCTGAGTTCAGCCAGCGCCTCGTCCGATTTCTTCAGATGATCGAGCCCCATGCCGCGCAGCACATGTGCGGTCCTGGTGTACTGGATGTTGGCGTACGCGGTGAGCTCCACCCGGTTGCCCAGCAATTTAACGCCCATTGCCGCGAGGGTGCGGCGCGCGCCTTGGGTGCCTGGGAGGATTTCTTCATGATGAATCCTCCGTGCAATTACCAAGATGCTACGCCGGTCGACCGGCCGAAGGCAGCTGGACCGGTTACTGCGAGAATTCGTTCGCGACGTAGCAGACTAGGCTGGCAGCAATCACCAGGGCTGTAACGATCATGATCTGTTTCCTTTCACCTGCACACAGGACGAGTTCGTGGGCCTCGCGGCTCACGATCGATTCAGGGAATCACGGTATGCCAGGCTGCAGGAATGATCACCCGGCAAGATGAAGCTTAACATGGATGACCTGCGCGACGCGCTACATCGCCCGATGATTTCCAGCAGTCGTGAACTCGCGCCCATTCTCCGCTGCAGCCGGAAGAAGATGCTTGACTCAGGAGAAAATTGCCTGGCGCAACGATGCCGGCTCGATATCGAGCCCCAGATCCAGCGCCGCGGCCGAGTGCGTCAGCCATCCAAGTGATATTGCATCGACGCCGGTTGCCGCGAATTCCGGGACATTGTCGAGCGTGATCCCGCCCGATGCTTCGGTGTAGCAGCGCGCGTTTACATGCTTCACGGCCCGGCGCAGTTCGTCGGGTGACATATTGTCGAGCAGCACGGCAGCCACGCTGCAACGCAGTGCTTCGTCGAGCTCGTCCATCGACTCCACCTCGACCTGGATCGGCATCTGCGGTCCCAGCTTTGACCGGACACCATTGACCGCGGCTGTGATCGAGCCGGCCAGGCCGATATGGTTGTCCTTGATCAGCACCGCGTCGTGGAGACCCATGCGGTGATTGACACCGCCGCCAACGGCGACCGCGTACTTTTCCAGCGTGCGCATACCTGGCGTCGTCTTGCGCGTGTCCTTGATGGCCACAGGCCAGCCTGCCGTGAGGCGGACAGCGGCCGCGGTCGCGGTCGCGACCCCGGACAATCGCGCCAGGATGTTCAGGATCGTGCGTTCGGCACCTAGGACAGTCCGCGCCGATCCGCGAATCCTCGCAACGGTGCCGCCCGGCGCGACGTCTGTGCCGTCGGCGGCGTCGATCGTGACCGCGGCCGGTTGCGGGAATTTCGAAAATGCGATGGCGATGCAATCGACACCGGCAATGCGTCCCGCGGCGCGACTGCGGATCACGGCCGCGAGCTGCTTCCCGGCCGCAGCAACAGAATCGGTGGTAATATCGCCGCTTCCCAGATCTTCCGCCAGCGCCAGGTCCACGACGCGCGCAAGCTCCGCGAGCGGTGGGGCCGGTTTCAAGCGACGTGGCTCCGCAGCAGACCCAGCGTCTCGGCGGGCGCCGGCTGCGGGCGGAGGAAACTGCGGGCCGGTTTGCCGTTCGCTGTCCGCGGGTAATCGCTGCGCTGATGCGCGCCGCGCGATTCCTTGCGATCAAGCGCGGCAGACAACAACAGGCGTGCGACGACAGCGAGATCGTCCTCTGCAGTTGATGTCGGCCTCCAGGCCTCGAGCCGCTGCAACGCCGAAATCATCGTGCGCGCGGAACGCGAGGGTCCGAGGCTGGCACCGACGAGCCGCCGCAAGGGCTGCATGCGTGCGGCATCGGCGCAGGAATCCGACAGCTGGTGTGCAATCTCGAGCGGACCCCGGGGAGGCGCCAGCGCCGCCCGGCGGATTGCGCGTGCGATCCGCTCGCCGAATACCAGCCCTTCAAGCAATGAATTGCTGGCCAGGCGGTTGGCGCCGTGCAGACCGGTGGAAGCTGCCTCTCCGCAGGCCCACAGCCCGGCCAGTGAGGTGGCGCCGCAGGAGTCGGTTGCGATGCCGCCCATGTGGAAATGCGCCGCAGCCGTTACCGGCAGCGGCTGCCGGCTGGCATCCAGCCCCGCGGCCCGGGCGAGCGCGCAGGCGCCCGGGAAGCGGGCCTGCAGACCGGCGACGCCAGTTGCATCCAGAAAAACCTGCCGGCCGGCGGCATTGATCGCGTGGACCTGGCGGGCGACGACATCGCGCGGGGCCAGCTCCGCATCGGGATGGATTGCCGTCATGAACCGGCTGCCGGATTCGTCCAACAGCACCGCACCCGCTCCGCGCAGCGCCTCGGTTAGCAGCGGCTGCGGGTCGGAACTGACGGCAAGCGCGGTCGGATGGAATTGAACGAACTCGAGATCGGCGAGCACCACGCCATGGCGCGCGGCGGCCGCAAGACCGGTGCCGCGGGAGCTGCGCGGTGTGGTCGTGCTGTCGTAGCAGGCGCCGATGCCGCCCGTTGCAAGCACGACATGCGGCGCGAGCAGGGCGAGCCGCAAGTTGCGTTGCCCAGCGAGCAGTACGCCGGCCGCCCGCCCGCCACATGTAACGAGATCGACCAATTCAAAGCCCTCAAGCACGCGGATGCCAGGGCGTTGCCGCAGCGCCGCCCGCAGCGCGCGCATGACAGCCGCGCCGGTGCGGTCACCGCCCGCATGGACGATGCGATTCCGGCTGTGACCCGCTTCGCGACCGAGTGCGAGCGCGGCAGAAGGCGTGCGGTCGAAATCGACCCCCAGGCCGCCAAGCCAGCCGACGCGCCCGGCGGCCGATCCGGTGACCATCGTTGCGATCGCCGGGTCCGCGAGGCAGACGGCAACAGCAAGGGTGTCTTCTGCGTGCAGGGCAGGGGAGTCACCGTCACCGATCGCAGCAGCAATACCACCCTGCGCGAGACAGGACGCACCGCCGCCGACCGGCTCATCGGAAACGACGACGCAATCGTCGAGCGCGAGCGCGGTTGCGAGCCCGGCGATGCCGCCGCCGACGATCACCACGGGCGCGGTGATGAAATCGTGCGCGATCATGCATTGACTTCGAGCATGCGGGTCACGGCGCGGCGGGCGCGATCCGCGAGCGCCGGGTTGATCTTTACTTCGTGGCGCCGATGACGCAGCGAATCGGCAATGCCCTGCAGCGTGATGCGCTTCATGTGCGGGCAGAGATTGCAGGGCCGGATGAACTCGACGTCGGGCAGCTCCGCCGCGACATTGTCCGACATCGAACATTCCGTGACCATGACTACCCGGCGCGGACGGTTGCGTTCCACCCAGGAGATCATCCCCGTCGTCGAGCCGACGAAATCGGCTTCGGCGAGCACGTCGGGCGGGCATTCGGGGTGCGCGATGATGCTGATGCCCGGATGGGCTACCCGATAGGCGCGCAGTTCCTCCCCGGTGAAGCGCTCGTGCACGATGCAGCTGCCCTGCCAGAGTATGACGTCGACATTCGTCTGCGAAGCAACCCAGCGGCCAAGGTACTGGTCCGGCAGGAAGATCACGCGCTCGGCACCAAGCGATTCGACGACCGCGACCGCATTCGATGAGGTGCAGCAGATATCCGACTCGGCCTTGACCTCGGCAGAAGTGTTCACGTAGCTGACCACCGGCACGCCGGGATAGCGCTGGCGGAGCAGGCGGATTTCCGCGCCGCTGATGGATTCCGCCAGCGAGCAGCCCGCGCGCAGATCCGGGATCAGCACCGTCTTCGCCGGATTCAGCAGCTTTGCCGTTTCCGCCATGAAATGCACGCCCGCCATGACGATTACTTCGGCTTTCGTCTCCGCGGCCATGCGCGCGAGTTGCAGAGAGTCCCCGCGCAGGTCCGCCACCCCGTGGTAGATATCCGGGGTCATGTAGTTGTGGGCGAGGATCACTGCGTGACGCGAGGACTTCAGTTGCTCGATCTGCTCAATCAGCGGCCGGATGACCGTTATTTCGAGAGCGGGCAGTACGCCCGCGAGGTTGCGCATCGTGCGCTCCATTTATGCTCCAAGTGAGCATTTATAATTATACGTCAGTAGACGCGGGCGCGCACGACTTCGCGGCGGAAGCGGAACAGTTCCGCCGGACGGCCCCGGGCGGGGCGGTCAAAGGTCCCGGTGGCCTCGACTAGCTGGCCCTGCTCGATCAGGCGCCGGAAATTCTGCTTGTGAAGCCGTGTGCCGGTCAGCGCCTCGACCGTGCGCTGCAGCCGGAACAGCGTAAATGTCTCCGGCAGCAACTCGAATACCAGCGGCCGGTATTTCAGCTTGCCGCGCAGCCTGCCGAGGGCAGTCGCCGTGATGCGGCGGTGGTCGTAGGCCAGTTCGACGCCCGACTGCAGTGCGGCATCCGGCCTGCGGCCGCGATCGCGCTGAAATTCAGGGACGAGCTGCGCCTCGTACAGCAGCTCGTAGCGTTCCAGCACGCGGATCGGGTCCCAGGGGTGGCGGCCGCCGAAATTCGCCTCGACCCGGTGACGGCGCGCCGGGTTGCGCCGTGCCCAGCGGGTGAGCGTGGGCATCAGCGCCTTGCTGACGATTTCTGCCGGACCCGCGCGGCGATCTTCCCAAGGGAGAATCTCGTAACAGTCGAGCCAGGCGGCGCCCGGCGCAGGTTGCGCTTCCTTGACCAGCGCCAGATAGGTCACCGACAGCAGGCGTGAGGCGCTTGCTTCGCGGCGCCGGTCGCGATCGCCGAAGGTGTAAAGCTGCTCGACATAGCCGAGGTCGCATCCGGTCTGCGTTGCGACCCAGCGGCGCAGGCCGAGTTCGAGCGTCTGGTCCCGATTCGTGTCCAGCGGGCCAAAGGGCAAAGCGGGAGCAGCGTGCTCGCCCGACAGTGTCGTCGTGAGTATTCGCGGCCGTTCCGCCGTGACCGCGACAATCACGGCATCGAGGCTGAGCGTCAGCCGGCGCGTCATGGTACGGATCTTGCCACAGCTGCTGACCCCGGACATGCGCCGATACCAGCCACCACTGCGGCGCCGGCCGGCAATGCGATTCGTTGACGAGGAATGGGGCTTCGAATAACTTGCAGTCGCGCGTTTCGCGAAAAGGCACAGCAGGAACTGGAAGCCATGAATTCGCCAGTGATTTCAAATGCCGGTACCCGCCGGCGACATGCGCACCTGGATCTAAGGTGTCTACGAAGGTCGCATCACATTCTACGAAGAGATGGTCACGCTCGATTACCTGAAATCGAAGCCCGATGCATGCTTTCCGATCAAGCCAACGCCGGCCGTCGAATTGAGCGGTTACTATCTGACCCAGTCCTGCGTCCGGTACGCAGGCGACAAGGCGGAGTACACGGTTTCACTCGAAGAATTCCAGTTCCAGGAGGCCGGCGGGGCGACTTGAGAGGCCTGCAGCACCGGATTTGAGATGCGGCATCAAGTCCTGGCGGCATTGGCATCATGCTCTTTCCTGTGCGCGCCGATTTCCGCGTTCGCGCAGACGGAACTTGAGGAAATCACCGTCATCGAGCTCAAGCGGCCGCGACGCGCGTTGCAGCCTGCCGCCGAACTGGACCGCGCGACCATCGCCGAATCTGCGCCCGTCACCCTGACGGACATCTTCAGCCGCCTTCCGGCCGCCGGCATCCGGACCAATTCGCGCGGCGAAGCGGTATTCCGGCTGCGGGGCTCCGAGGAACGGCAGACGGGCATTTTCCTCGACGGCGCGCCGCTCAGCGTGCCCTGGGATGGCCGGGTGGATCTCGGCGCGCTGCCTGCGGGCATCGTGGACCGGGTGCGCGTGAGCGCGAGCGCCGCACCGATCGAATACGGCATCAACTCGTCTCTCGGCGTCGTGGAAATATTCACGCCGATGAAGTCGCAGCCGGGACTGAATGGCCTGCAGGCGGAACTGGGTTCGCAGGAATCGGCTTCGCTCAGCGCCATCGGCGGTGCCCGCAGCGGCCGGGTCGACTGGCTGTTCGGCGCGGCATTGCGCAGGCAGGGCGGCGAGGCATTGAGCAGCAGGTCGGTCATCCCCTATGGCCCCGTGCAGGACGGCGCCCGCGCCAACACGGATCTGGAAGGCGCCAGCCTGTTCATGTCCACAACCGCGCGGCCCGCGTGGGGCATTGCACGCGCATCGTTGCTGTCGGTCGGCGCCGAGCGCGGCATCGCGAATGCCGGCCATAGCGATCCGGACCTTGGATTTCCGCGCTACTGGCGGTACCCGCACTGGCGCTTCAATCAGCTCACGATCAATACGGCCGCGGATCTTGGTGCCGCGATGCGGCTGCGATCGACGCTGTGGCTGCAGCATTTCGAGCAGACGATCGATCAATACACCGATGACACATATTCGACTGTCGAAAGCAGCGAGGAGGACAGGGACAGGACACTTGGCGTCCGGATCGTTCTTGATCGGCCATTCGAGGCATTCGATCTGCGGCTGGTGGCCAACGCACAGCTGACGACGCATGAACAGGTCGACGTGGATCGGGTCGACGGCATCCGGAGCCCGCGCCAGGCCTATCAGCAGAATCTCTTCAGTCTGGGCGTCGAAGTCGACTCGGCTCCGGCTGAAGCACTGTTGCTTTCGGCGGGGCTCTCCTACGACATTGCGACAACGCCGGCGACCGGGGGCCGCGAGTCACAGGACGAACTCTCGGCATGGGCGGCGAGCCTCGCGGCCCGCTGGCAACCGGCTGAGCAGTGGCAGATAGCCGGTACGGTAGGGCGCCGCACCCGGTTTCCGTCCTTGCGGGAACTCTATGGCGAGGCTCTCGGGCAGTTCGTGGTGAACCCCGGGCTGCGACCCGAGACAGCGTGGCTTGCGGACCTTGCAATTCAGCGCGAGTGGAGCGATCGGCAGCTGCGGATGCGGCTGACGCCATGGTTTCTGCAGATTGACGACACACTGTCAAGACGAACGATTGAGGTGGACGGTATCCGGCGCCGCCAGCGCTACAACATGCGGGGGTCGACGGGTCGCGGCATCGAGGCCGCACTGGAATGGGGCATCGGCGATCGTCTGGAATTCAGGCTGAGCGGCAACTGGCAGTCACACGAGGCCCGGTTCGAAAGCGGCGGCACGCGCCCATTGCTGTACTTGCGTCCCGGGACCCAGGCTTCGCTGGCGATCGACTATGTCTTCGCCCGGGACTGGGACCTGTTCCTGGAAGTACAGCATGTCGGCACGGCCCTGGATGAGGATGAAAACGGCACGGTGGCTCGCTTGCCGGCCTCCACGGGGATCAACCTGCGAATCTTCAGAACCCTGCGCCAGGATCGAGTTGGGCGTTGGCGCGCGTATGCTGTAGTCGACAATCTGGGCAATGAAATCGTCCTGCCGCAACTGGGCCTGCCGATGCCCGGGCGGACGCTGTCGCTCGGACTGCGATTCGAGCGGTCATGACTGTTGTGGTGTGCGCACAAACAGCACGCCGAACCCCGCCAGAGCCGCGAATCCGGCACCCGCCCAGAATGTTAGCGCGGGGCCGCAGACAGTCCATAGCGTACCTGCGATGACACTCGCGAGGAGAAGCGCCAGGCCGGCAGCCAGATTGAAGATCCCGAATGCCGTACCACGCAATCGCTGCGGTGCCACATCCGCGACCAGCTTTGCGAACAGTCCTTGTGTCATGGCCATGTGCAGGCCCCAGAGTGCGCAGCCGAACCATACCGGCAGCGCCGATTGCGCCGCGGCGAGCACCAGGTCGGCGGCAATCAGCGGCGCGATACCCGCCAGCAGCAACATCCGGTGATTCACGCGATCCGCTGCGGTTCCGGCCGGGTACGCAAACAATGCGTAGCTCAGGCTCATGATCACCAGCACCCAGGGAACCTGGCCGAGTGCGAGCCCGACGTCATGCGCCCGCAGGATCAGAAATGCCTCGCTGAAGCGTGCGAGCGTGAATACGCCTCCCAGCGTGACGATGACCCAGTAGCGTGCCGGCAGCATCATTGCGCCAGTTGCAGACCAGCGTGGCGCCGCGCCTACGGCAGCCAGTACCCTTGGCTCGCGCAGGAACAGGAGAAGCGAAACGGCAATGAATGCGGGTATCACAGAGACCCACAGTACGGCGCGGATATCGTCGACGAGCCAGATCATGAATCCGACCGCGAGCAGCGGGCCGATCACCGCGCCTGCCGAGTCCAGCGCCTGGCGCAATCCGTAGGCTGCACCGCGCAGTTGCGGCGGCGTGATATCGGCGATCAGCGCGTCGCGTGGCGCGCCGCGAATGCCCTTGCCGATACGGTCAATGAATCGGGCACTGAACACCCAGGCGATGGATTGCGCAAGCGGAAACATCGGCTTCGCGAAGGCCGCCAGCGCGTAGCCGAAGACGACGATCCACTTGCGATGACGCAGGTAATCGCTGAGCGCCCCCGAGAAGACCTTGGTGATGGCAACCGTCGCTTCGGCCACACCTTCAATGATGCCGATGGTCAGCACTGACGCGCCGAGGACGCTTGCCATGAAGACCGGCAGCAGGCTGTGCACCAGTTCCGATGAAACATCCATGAACAGCGATGCGGTGCCGAGCAGCCAGACGCCGGCCGGCAGTCGCCGATGCATTTGAACGCCTGCATTCATGGCCGTGACCGAATCATCGCAGGAAAACAACAGATTGGCGCAAATTGCGCGGAACCATTTGTCTGCGGTCCCGGCGGGAAGGAAAATCAGCGGGGGAGCCATGCCATGAGCAAGATGAATTTGGTGGCCTGCGGCCTGCTGCTGGCTGCCGCCGCATCCGCAACGAACCTCGATGAGGCTGCCGAGCTTTTTGCCGCGCGCAACTGGGTGGGGGCTGCTCGGGCCTACCAGCAGATCGTCGACTGGGAACCCGCCAACGGTTTCGCGCTATTTCGACTGGCCCGGACCCAGGCGGCAACGGGCGATGCGGACTCCGCACTGCAGACGCTGAAGGCATGGATCGGGGCAGGGGGCGGCAGCTACCAGGCGGCGATTACCGTGCCGGAATTGCAGGCGCTGCACTCCGATGACCGTTTCCTCGCGCTGGTGAACCCATTGAAGCCCTGCCAGGCAGTCGAGTACCGGCAATTCGATTTCTGGCTGGGTGACTGGAATGTCGAATCACCGGCGGCGCCCGGCGTCGTCAGCCGCAACCGCATTGTGAGCATCAACTGGGGCTGCGCACTCCATGAGCAATACAGGACGCCGAGCGGCTACGAAGGCTCCAGCCTCAGTTTCTATGACACGACGCGGAAGGTCTGGCACCAGACCTGGATCGACAATCAGGGCGCGCCGCTTTTCCTCGAGGGCGGACTCGACGGTGAGTCAATGGTGCTGGCAACGACGTCCGACCCGGAGCAGTTCAATCGTGTCAGCTGGACTCCGCACGAAGAAGGGCGTGTGCGCCAGCACTGGCAATCGACCACCGATGGCGGGGTAACCTGGTCCACGGTCTTCGACGGCTACTACTCGAGGCGCTAGAATACGAAGCCTGGTTATCTGATTATTGGCCTCGGTGGGGGCGAATAGTCCATCAAGGAGTCTATTGTGGCGACCAGAACAACGCATCGAAGCAGAACCGGAACGAAGCTGTACGCAGTACGGGACAACAAAGGGCGGTTCAAGGACATCCAGACCTACAAGCGCGCTCACGCTCAGGACTTGAGGCGCAAGAGCAAGAAAGAGAAGAAATAGGCCCCGCGCCTGGCCACTGGTGGCGGTTCGACGGCAGGCGGCCTGCGCCGATGGACCGATTGATCGCAGTGTCCGGATGCCGGGCAGACCCTGGAAATGGGTGAAATTCTTTCCACGGCGGAGCTGGCGGCATTTCGGCGCGATGGCTATCTTGTCCTTCCCGACTTCGTCGAGATGCGGCGCTGCCTCAAGCTGCGTGACCGGGCAATGGAGCTCGCCAGGCAATACGTGCCGGCGCCGGAGAGGGCGACTATCTTCACCGCCGACGGCACGCCACTTCATGCCAGTGACGAATACTTTCTCGGCAGCGGGGAAGCGATCCGCTGCTTCTACGAAAAGGACGCGTTCGACGCCGATGGCCAGCTTCGGGCGGAGGCCCACCTCTGCCTGAACAAGCTCGGACATGCGATGCATGATCTGGACGAGGTTTTCGACGGATTCAGCCGCACACCCCGGCTGGCCGCAGTGGCGGACGACATCGGCTTGCGAGAGCCATTGCTGCTGCAGTCGATGTACATTTTCAAGCAGGCGCGCATCGGCGGAGAAGTGAAGTGCCACACCGATCACACGTATCTGTGGACGGAGCCGCCGAGCGTCGTCGGCTTCTGGTTCGCCATTGACGATGCGACCGTCGAAAACGGATGCATGTGGGCACTGCCGGGAGGGCACCGGATACCCGTGAAGAGCCGCTCACGCCTCAACACGCCACGGACCGCCACGGTGCTGGACATTCTGGACGCCGAGCCGTATCCGGCAACCGGGCACGTGGCGCTCGAAGCAAGGCGCGGCACACTGGTGCTGCTGGATGGCGCCCTGCCGCATTTTTCCGGACCCAACCTGAGCGACAAGCCCCGGCACGCGTACACAGTGCACGCGATCGACGGCCGGGCGGAGTACCTTTCCGACAACTGGCTGCAGCGTCCCGCGCTGCCACTGCGCGGATTTCGCGACTGCCGGTCCTAACCCCAGAGATCGGCGCCGAACGGCTGCATCATGGCGCCCGCGAAAATGAATGCAGGTTCCCGATCGCGCGCGAGCAGCAATGGGCCGTCAAGATCCACCCAGCGGCACTGTTGCGCGACGATGAACGCCGGCGCCATGCCGAGCGACGTGCCCAGCATGTTGCCAGCGAAGAGTTCGAGGCCCCGTGCCCGTCCGGCTGCGGCACAGCGCAACGCCTCGCTGAGGCCGCCGCACTTATCGAGCTTGATGTTGATGCAGCCGTAGCGTGGATGCAGCCTGCTGAAGGATGAACTGTCGGAGAAACTTTCGTCCGCGCATAGCGGGAGCGATCCAGTGTAGGCATCCAGAGCTTGATCCTGCGCAACCGGCAGTGGCTGCTCGATCAGAGCCACCCCGAGCCGCTGCAGCGCAGGCGATGCATCATTCAATTCTGCAATCGACCAGGCTTCGTTCACGTCGACGACGATTTCCGCATCCGGTGCCGCCCGTCGCACGGCATTGACCCGGTCCACATCGCGGCCATCCCGCGCGCCGAGCTTCAACTTCAGCACGGCGCCGTGCGGGGCCAGCGAGACATCGGCCGCCATCTTTGCAGGATCCGCCAGCGAAATCGTGAATGTCGTGCGCAGCGCGTGCGGCGCGTCAAGACCCGCGAGTTCCCAGACCCGGCGGCACTGTTCCTTGGCAGCGAGGTCCCACAACGCGCAGTCCAGGGCATTTCTGGCGCCGCCTGCCCGTAATCGTGCAAGCGAGTCCCGGCGGTCCCAGGCGATGGAGTCGGATGCCGCCAGCTCCTCGAGCTGGCGCCGGATGCCGGCGGGAGTTTCTCCTTGGTAGTCGACGCCCGCTGCTTCCGAGCGGCCGATGCATCCTCCCCGCTCGATTTCGCAATACAGGACGCAGAGAGCCTCGGTCGAATCCCGCGAAGTCGTGAATGGCTGGCGCATGGGCCAGGTCTCGATGCGAAACTGCGCGCGCATCGGTCGATGCTAATGACCCGCCAGCACCCTGTCGACGATCGGCCCGACACCCGTGCGTATCGGGTCGCAACAGGGCAGCGAGAGCCGCTCTGCAAACTCTGCCAGTGCCTGAGTGGCCAGGTGTTCATCAAGACGCGAGGTATTCAGGCTGATGCCGGCGACCCAGACCAAGGGACTCGTCAGCCGCGCAGCATTCAGGTAGGCAGTCATGCAGGACTCGCAGGACGGAATCCTGAATCCGCTGAAGCCCTCGATCTCGCAGCGCCCAAGTTCGTGGCACAGCACGAGGACATCCGGCTGGCTGCCGTGGACGAGGCCCAGTGTCACGCCGGCATAGGCCGGATGAAACAGCGAGCCCTGGCCCTCGATGACATCCCAGTGATCCGGCGCGGCGGCTGGAGACAGCGCCTCGGCAGCGCCGGACACAAAATCCGAAAGGACCGCATCTACCGCGACCCCGCGACCGGAAATGAATATCCCGGTCTGCCCGGTAGCGCCGAAATCCGCATCGACACCACGCGAACGCATTTCCCTCTCGATGGCCAACGCCGTGTATTTTTTCCCCACGGCGCAGTCCGTTCCGACGGTCAGCAGACGCCTCCCGCTGCGCTTGATGCCGGTGCCTGGCCTGAAATCGCTGGACGGCTGGCGCACTTCGATGAGCCGGCTCCCGGCGCGCGCGGCGGCAGCGGCGATGTCCGGCACGCTGGCCAACGGCTCGTGCAAACCCGAGGCCACATCGATTCCTGCCATCAGGGCATCGACAATGGCAGGCACCCAGGTCGGCGCGATGAATCCGCCGTCATTTGCGACGCCCACGATCATGGTGCGTATGCCGCGTGCGGCAGCTTCCGCGGGTGTCATGTCAGGCAGTCCCAGATCCACTTCACAACCGGGCAGGCGCAGTTGTCCGGCACATAGTTCGCGGCGCCACTGCCAGATGCCGGTGGCCGTTTTTGCAGTGCCGTCATCCGGCGAATCCGCCAGAAAAAGCAGGTAGGGGGTCTTGATGTTCACAGTCATATGAAGACCATGCTGAATGCAGATCGACGCAGATGAAATTCTACGTCCGGCGGCCGGCAGCCCGGGAGTGCTTTCCGCGGGCGTGCGGGCGGTCGGGGTCAACGGCGTTGTCGTGCTGGACGGGGGCGATGCGACCGGTGAATACTCGGAGATGGTTTCACGCAGGGCACAGCCATGACAGAGTCACGACGTCCGCTCCCGCTTGGGGCGCTGCTTCTCCTCATTGCCTGTATGACCGCATCAGCGGCTGATTCGATGCGCATACATCCCGAGCTTCAGCGGCTGAACGCGATGTCCCTGCGACTCGTTCCGGTGGACATCAGGGCGGACCTCTCGGGTCTTCCGGCGTCTGAAATGGAGGCTCTCGCGCATCTGGTCCGGGCGGCCCGGATCGCCGATTCGCTGTTTCTGCGGCAGGTCTGGGCCGGCAACGAGGCGCTGTTGCTCAAGTTGCTGGAAGACAAGACGCTGCTCGGCAGGACGCGCCTCGATTACTTCCTGGTCAACAAGGGACCGTGGTCGCGGCTCGACGACGATGCGCCATTTATCGATGGTGTTGGCGAGAAACCCGACTCCGCAAATTATTATCCGGCCGGGTCCACGCGTGCGGAGGTGGAAACATGGCTCGCCGGTCTGACATCCGCCGAACACGCGGCCGCAACCGGTTTCTTCACGACTATCCGGCGCGATTCCAGCGGTTGTTTTACCGTGGTTCCATACAGCCTTGAATACCAGGGCGAACTTGCGGAGATGGCGCAACACCTGCGCGCCGCAGCGGCAGCGACCGCACAACCTACGCTGAAGACATTTCTCGCGTCACGCGCGGCGGCCCTGATGTCCAACGACTACTACACGAGCGACGTGGACTGGATGAAGCTCGATTCCTCGATCGAGCCTACCATCGGGCCTTACGAGGTCTACGAAGACGAGTGGTTCAATTACAAGGCCGCCTTCGAGTCGTACATTACCGTGCGCGACGATGCCGAAACCAGGAAACTCGAGCGATTCGGCGGCGAACTGCAATGGCTGGAGAACCGGCTTCCGATCGACGCGCGCTACCGGCGTGAGTCGCTTGGCAGCCTGGCGCCGATGCGAGTGGTCAATGTCGTGTTTGCCGCCGGTGACGGCAATCGCGGAGTGCAGACCGCCGCATTCAACTTGCCGAATGACGAGCGCATCGTCAACGCAATGGGCTCGAAGCGCACCATGCTGAGAAATGTCCAGCAGGCAAAATTCGAGCACGCACTCCTGCCGATATCGAAAGTGGCGCTGGCCCTGGAAGACCAGTCATTCGTCAATTTCGACGCGTTCTTTACCCACATCCTGATGCATGAAGTGATGCACGGTCTGGGACCCACAAATACCGGGCCGTTCGGGACGGGCAGCAGCGTGCGGCAGGCGCTCAAGGAGCTCTACAGCACGGTCGAGGAGGCCAAGGCCGATGTCTCCGGGCTGTGGGCGCTCCAGGAGCTGATGGACAAGGGTGTGCTGAACAAGGCCGATGAACGCGCGATGTATACGACATTCCTGGCATCCACATTTCGCACGCTGCGTTTCGGCATGAGCGATTCGCACGCGCGCGGCATGGCGCTGCAGGTGAACTTCCTGCTTGATGCAGGCGGCTTCCAGGTGAATGCCGACGGCACCTTCAGCGTGAACCTGTGGCGGGCAAAGCGGGGCATCACCCGGCTCACGCGCGAACTGATGACACTGCAGGCGACCGGCGACTACGAGGCGACGAAGCGGCTACTCGACCGGCTGGTCGTCATCCGCCCGGAAGTGCAGATCATGCTGGATCGCCTTGGCGACGTGGCGGTTGATATCCGCCCGCGCTTCGTGACGGCCGCAGAGTTTTGACTCAGCGTTGGCGATGGGCTGCGGCTGCGAGAAGCAGGAGTAACGCTCAGCCCAGTTCCGCGATAACCTCGAGCACCAGCGGTGTCGTGAAGATGGTCCTTTCGTCGGCCTGGGCGACCGCGAATGCCTGGCGCACCTCGCCGGCCCACCCGGCGCTGACGCGACCGAGTTCCTGCAGTCGATTGAGATTGATGCCGATGAAACTCGCCGGCCACTGCCAGAATTCGTCCTTGCGCGTGACCGCAAAGATGTGGTGACGCACCTGCCGGACCTTCAGTCCCGCGGCTGGCAGCAGCACCGGCAGCTCGAGCCCGATATTTGGTTCTCCGCCGGCCGCGCGCCAGCTTGCCATGACTTCCTGCGCGAAACGCTCGAGGGCCGCGTGGCGCGGCGTGAAATTGAATGTTCCGTAGTTGCAATACTCGTGAAATACGGCGACCCCGCCCGGCCGCAGCGCACCGGCGACTCGCCGGACCAGCATGGCCGGGGATGACACGAAGCAGGCGACCCACCGGCACCAGGCGGCGTCAAACCCGGTCACGCCCAAAGGCTCGGTCATCAGGTCCATGTCGCGGAAACGGACATTCGCAAAGCCATGGCCGGCGCAGGCTCTCGTCGCGAAGGCCAGGAACCGGTCTGATCGTTCGGCGGCGAATATCGCGCCCGTTGGGCCCACGATTTCGGCGAGATCCAGCGTGGCGAATCCCGGTCCTGCGCCGACATCGATCACCCTGTGGCCGCGGCCGATGCCTGCCCTTTGCCAGCATTCGAGTACGGTCGGCCGCCACACGCGATGCTGCAGGCCGAGGCGGGCGATCTCCTCGTCGTGGGTTCCGAGTACGTAGTCCTTTTCGCTCATACGGGTCAACCTGGCGCGACATGATGCATCATGTTGGCATGCGGAAGGGAGTACAGATGCTGCTGCGGACCTGCATTGGCCTGCTGATTTTCGGCGCGCAGCCATCCATTGCAGGAGGTGCGCTGCTGCTGACCAATGCCAATGGCTACACCGGCAATCCGGCACAACCGCGTGCGCAAGCCGTGCTGGTCCTGGACGGCCGCATTGAGTACGTGGGCGCGGCCGAAGAAGCGCGGAGGCGCGCGTCGCCGGATGCCCGGCACATCGACCTGCAGGGCGCAACAATGCTGCCGGGGCTCACGGATTCACACGCGCATCTTTCCGGCATCGGCTGGCGCGAACTGCACTTCGACCTGACCGGCGTCAAGAGTCGCGCCGCGCTGCAGCAACGGCTGCGGGAACGCGCTGCGAATGACCACGGCGAATGGATCGTCGGGCGCGGCTGGATCGAGTCGCGCTGGACGCCCGCGACATTCCCGGTGCGCGGAGACCTCGACGCGGTCGTCAGCGATCGGCCAGTGATCCTCGAGCGCATCGACGGGCACGCCATCGTCGTCAACAGCCTGGCGCTCAAGTTTGCCGGCATTACGCGCGCGACGCCGAACCCGCCCGGCGGTGAGATTCTGAAGGACGCAACGGGCGAGCCGACCGGCATGCTCATCGACGCCGCCAGGGCGCTGGTCGAAGCCCTGGTGCCGCCACCGGCCGCCAAGGACATCAAGCTGGCGCTCCAGGTGGGCGCAAACCGCAGTGTCAGGGTCGGCTGGACGCAGCTGCAATACGCGGGAACGACGGATGCGGAAGTCCGGCTGCTGTGTGAGTTGTATGCGGAGAGGAAGATCAGTCTGCGTGTCTATGCAGCCATCGAGGGGCCCGGGCCGGATGCCGAGCGCCTGCTCGCCCGGGGGCGCACGCAGAAGGAGTGCGATGAGCACCTCGTCGTGCGCGGCATCAAGCTCTACATGGATGGTGCGCTTGGCTCGCGCGGTGCGGCGCTCCTTGCGCCCTACAGCGACTCGCCGAAAAGCATGGGACTACTGCGAAACGAGCCGGAAGAGATCCTCCGCATCGCCACGGCGGCACTGAAAAGCGGTATCCAGATCGAGACCCACGCGATCGGCGACCGCGGCAATCGGCTGATGCTGGATCTCTATGAAAAGGCGTTTGCGGCCGTGCCGGAATCGAGGCGTGGCGTGGCCGAGCCGCGATTTCGCATCGAGCACGCGCAGGTGCTGGCCCCGGCCGACATCCCCCGCTTTGCGCAGCTGGGCGTAATCGCCTCGATGCAGATTTCACACGCCATCAGTGACATGTACTTCGCTCCGGGCAGGCTGGGACCCGACAGGATCAATGGCGCTTATGCGTGGCGTGCACTGCTCGATGCCGGCGCTGTGCTGACGGGCGGCAGCGATGCACCGGTGGAGCAGGGCGATCCGCTGGTCGAGTTTTACGCGGCTGTGGCGCGCCGCTCGCTCGACGGCTATGCAGGCCCGGACTGGGGCCTGGATCAGCGCCTCAGCCGCGAAGAAGCGCTCCGGTTGCTGACCTACTGGCCCGCATACGCGGCATTCCAGGAACGGGAGCGGGGAACGATAGAGGTGGGAAAACTCGCGGATTTCACGGTGCTTTCGGCCGACATCATGCAGATTCCGGAGGCCGAAATTCCCGGCGCACGCGTGATCTATACGATTATCGGCGGGCGGGTGGTGTACGAAGCACCGGTGTCTCAGGCGACTGAGCGCTTGGGTGCGAGTTCCGCGACTCGGTAGCGGCCGGTCGCAGTCAGGCGATCGTAAGCCGAATGCCAGCGGCGGAGTTCCGCGCGGCGCTCGGTGAATGACGTGGCGGCAAGAATTTCCAGCGAGCTGGAACTCGCGAACAGGAATCCCTGCCCGGCGACGCAGCCGAGTTCCAGGAGCTCCGCTACCTGGTCCTCCTGCTCGATGCCCTCGGCGATGGTTTCAAGACCCAGTGTCGCGCCAAGCATCACGACGGCGCGCGCAAGTTCGGGACCGTCGCCGGTTTCGGTCAGACGGCTGACGAACGAACGGTCGATCTTCAGGATATCGATCGGGAATCGATGCAGGTACGAGAGCGAAGAGTAACCGGTGCCGAAATCGTCGATCGCGACCCGGACGCCCAATGCCTTCAGCTCCCTGAAGCGCGCAAGATTGAGTTCCGTATTGTGCATGATCGTGCTCTCGGTCAGCTCGATAACCAGATTTTCCGGCTCCATGCCTGAACTCTGAAGCGCGTTTTGCACGTCCGTCACCAGATCCGCATGCTGCAGGTGCCGGCCGGAGATATTGACGGCTACGCGCAGACCGCTGCCCGATGCGATCGAATCGCGCCAGCCACGCACGCTCTTGCAGGCCTCGGCCAGCACCCAGCGGCCGAGTGGCACAATCTGGCCGGATTCCTCGGCGGCCGGGATGAATTGTCCCGGCATCACCAGGCCCAGTACCGGGTGGTGCCAGCGTACCAGCGCCTCAACACCGAGCAGTTCCCGGGTCTTCAGGTCGATGACCGGCTGAAACTCGAGGAAGAACTCGTTTCGCTCGAGGGCGCGGTCGATGTCTTCGGCAAGGCGCAGGCGTTCGCGCAGCTGCTCCTGCATGCGCGGCTGGAATACGACGAATCGCCCTTTACCGCTCGCTTTGGCGCCGTACATCGCGATATCGGCGTTGCGCAGCAGCTGCTCGGTATCGTCCCCATCCTGCGAGAACGCCACGCCGATGCTGGCGCCGACAAAAATATCGTTGCCGTCGAGTGGCAGGGGCTGCTTGAAGGAATCGATGATGATCCCGGCAAATTGCTCGACGTCGGCGGGGTTCACGATACCTTCCAGCAGAATCGCAAACTCGTCGCCACCAAGTCGCGCGACCGTATCCGTCGAACGCGTGCACATGACCAGGCGCTGCGCCGCGGTCTGCAGCAAACGGTCGCCGGCGTTGTGTCCCAGCGAGTCATTGACATTCTTGAAGTTGTCGAGATCAAGAAATACGACTGCAACCTGCTGTCCGGACCGCTGTGCCAGTGCCAGCGCGTGCTGTACTCGATTGCGGAACAGACTGCGGTTTGCCAGCAGTGTCAGAGGATCATGGAAGGCGAGCTGGCGCAATTGCTCCTCGAGCGCCTTGCGCTCACTGACGTCGCGGAAATTCATGGCCAGGCCGCCGACCGCCGGGTCATCCAGCAGGTTGCTGCCGACGCATTCAAGCGTGAACCGCCGTGACCCGCTGCCGACCGTGATTTCGACCGGGCCGACGGATTTCCCGAAGGTGACGGCGACTTCGCCGAGGAATGCCGCAAGCCGGTCGCGATCGCCTTCCGAGCAGAGCTTGAACAGGTTGTGGCCTATCAGCACGTCAGGATGCATCGAGAAGGTACGCTCGGCGGAAGGCGACACGAAGCGCAGGCGTCCCTGCACGTCCATGATCATGATGACGTCGGAAGAATTCTTGATCAGGGACGCATAGCGGGCCTCGACGAGGCCGGCAGCGCGCCGCTCACGCAGCCGCGCGTCGTCGCGCAGTATGACGCCCTGGCGCATCATCACGAGCAGCGCCAGCACGAAAATGATGACCGTCATCACGGTGGTCGGCTTGCCGGCCTGGCCGCTTTCGAAATAGACGAGCACCAGGAATGACACGAGCATCGCGATGTACGGCAAGGCCTGGATTGCCGTATTTCCGAAAGCGCTCGCTTCGGAATTCAAGACCGGCGGACCGCGTAGCTGCTCGCGCGCGGCCGCCAGCAGCCAGCCGTAACATGAGAGATAGAGCGCATCCGAAAGTCCGCCGGGCAGGTAATCGCCGCTTACTTTCGACATGGCCCAGACGATGTCGGCCAGGAACATGGTCGCGAAGCCGATGGCCAGCAGCACCAGTGTCCGGCGCCCCAGCGGCCCGGAGCCCGCATTCAGCAGCAGAACGCCGAAGGCCAGCACCATCAGGCAGTTCAGCGCGATGTATGTCTGGGTCAGGACGTACTTCAGGAGATCCGGAGTGCCATCGGCCGCCGCCGATGGCCGGATCACGAAGAACCAGAAGAACGCGCCGAACCCCAGCATGAGAATCGTGCTGTCGAGGGCCAGGCGGCCCCACGGGACGCGCACCGCGCCAGCGCGGACGACGGCCAGTATCGCAGCGAACACCAGCGGATAGAACACGATGAAGAAGAAGTCGCCTATCGAGGGGAATGGATCGCGTCCCAAATACCAGTAAGTGGAATTGAGCAGGTTGCCGATCGCGTAAACGGTGAGTGACGCCGCCATCAGCTGCCAGGTGCGACGCGCGGATGGATCCTGCGCGCTGCGCGCCGCCATCGCGGCCAATACGGCTGCGCCGACACTGGTGGGCGCATCCGAGAAAAGCGTGAAGATTTCAAAGCCCCGACCCTCGACGCCACCCAGCACCGTCACCAGGATCGCGGCGAGCGTATAGGCGACAAGCCCGATCGTCAGATAGCCGGTCCAGCCGGACGCGAAAGCTTCGCGCGGCGCTTCTGTCAGTGTCGGTACCTGGCCGGTAGACATCTGCGTGCGTGCCCGTTCCCATGCGGCGACGCCGCCACGACGGCAGCGTGATGGCCGTGTCATATGTAAGCTCAGCCGGTTCTGACCTAACTGTGACCCAGATCAGGAAATCGGGCCTGATGGTGCGAATTTGGACCGGCAAGTGACCGGATCGTGAGCTCGGCCACCGTATAGCGGCAATTCCGGCAGTCAGGATTTCCAGACCGCTGCTGCTACGCGCATCAGGTTTTCCCCGAGGATCCCGCTGATTGCCGCGGGCGAGTAGCCGAGACTCGTGAGTCCCTCGGCGATTTCCGGGATGGATTCAGGGCCGAGGAACTCCATACCGGCGCGATAGCCCCATTCCGCCGGCCACAACTCGCGGCTCTCGCGTCCAGGCTCTTCGACTCCCGAACCCTTGAACATGTAGTCGAGACCCAGAGCGACATGTTCCGCGCCGATCAGCTGGGATACATAGTCAATGTTGTGCACGACCGCCTCGGCGGTCGGGGCACCATCGCCGAGGAACAGTCCCACGCCATTGATTCCGATGACACCGTTGGTTGCCGCGCAGGCTCTTATCAATTCGTCCGGTATGTTGCGGGGGTGGTCCCGCAGTCGGCGTGGATTGGAATGCGAGAAGATCACGGGCCGATCCGAGTGATCGATGATTTCACGCGCGGTGCGATAGCCGCTGTGCGAACAGCACTTGATCATGCCGACGCGATCCATCTCCTGCAGCATTGCGCGCCCGAGATCCGTCAGGCCCCCGTCTTCGGGATCGTGACAGCCGCCGCCCGCGAGATTCCGGCGGTTGTAGACCAGGAGCATCCAGCGCACGCCGATCTGGTACAGGAACTCGACGAGACTCAGTTGTTCGCCCAGCGCGTAGACGCCTTCGACATCCAGGCAGACGGCAAGCTGCCCGGCCGCCTTGGCCGCACGGATGTCGCTGGTCGTCAGGCCCAGGGCATATCGGTCGGGATGGCTCTGGACGTAGTGGCGAATGCCGGCGGCGGTCCGGATCAGCACCTCGAGCGGCACATGACTGTCGCCGATGTTGATCGTGACCACGTCGACGCCCGCTTTCCGGTAGCGTTCGATATCCGGCAGCCACTGCTCCGTGTCATTGAATGGCAGGCAGGCGTGGTTGTCCCAGACAATTGTCTTCTTGCTCATGAAGTGTTCAATGGGTCGGGCAGAACGTTCTCCGTCAGGATATACGCTATGACGAAAACGAGGACTTCTTCGGTCGCACCCGGAATCAACCGGCGGCGGTCAGGCTGCCGAAACGCCCGCTCTGGTAGTCGCGTATCGCCTGCGCAATCTCGCTTTCGCTGGTCATGACGAATGGGCCATATCCGACGACCGGCTCGTGGATCGGCGCGCCGGCAAGCAGCAGCAGCGTCGCTTCGGTTTCCACGCCGATCGTGAACTCGCCACCGCTGCGTTCGAGGATCGCGAGTTGCGCCTCGCCGGCCGAATTGCTGCCGTTGATCAGCGCGCGCCCGTGCACCGGGATTATCGCGGTCGTATGGCCCTCGGGTGTTGCAAGCTTCGCCGTCATGCCCGCATTCAGGCGCAGGTCCCAGACATTGATTGGCGTGAATGTCTGCGCGGGACCCCTGCTTCCGCCGAATTCACCGGCGATCACCCGCAGGCGACCGGCGCCACCGGGTAACTGGACTGCCGGGATGTCGCGATCGAGCAGGGTCTGGTAGCGGGGCGCCGACATCTTGTGCTTAGCCGGGAGATTGACCCACAGCTGCATCATCTCCATCGTGCCGCCGGCACGCGTAAACGATTCGGAGTGAAATTCCTCGTGGATGATGCCGGAGGCGGCCGTCATCCATTGCACGTCGCCCGGGCCGATGCGCCCGCCATTGCCGGCGGAATCGCGGTGCTCCAGCTCGCCCTGGTAAACGATCGTGACAGTCTCGAATCCGCGATGCGGATGTTCGCCGACCCCGCGTCGCCGGTTCGCAGGCTCGAAATTCCGCGGTGCGGCGTAATCGAGCATCAGGAAAGGGCTCAGCTGCTCGCGGCCGAGATCGTCGTACGAGAATATCGACCGCACTGGAAATCCGTCACCGACCCAGTGCGGCGGCTGGGGCTCGTGAACTGACAGCAGCTTGCGCATGATTCAGGCTACCCCGGCTCGCCGGGTCGTGATCCTGGCGCCGGCCAGCAGGGTTCTCGATACCGGTGTCTTGGCGGCGATAGCGAGCAATTTCAACCATTGCCCGCCGTCAAGTCGGGCATCCGATTCGAGCGTACGGTCGATGATGGCATTGCCGTCGGTGTCCTTCGACAGCGTCAGTGACACCTTCAGCGCGCCGATGTCCCATCCCTTGCGGTCGGCGTACATCTTGAGGGTGATGGATGTGCAGGCACCGAGACTTGCCAGCAGCAGATCGTAGGGAGCCGGGCCGAGATTGCTGCCGCCGGCGGAAACAGGTTCGTCGGCGAACAGCTGGAAGCCGCGGGTCGCGATACGCTGCAGGTAATTCGGGCCGGCCGGTGTGACGACGGCGGATGCGAGTCGTGTCACTGGCGAGCGCCCCCCGGATTCAGGCCCTTCAAGTCCGGAGCGATCAGGGGCTTGCCATTGGCCCCGACAACCCTCCCAAAGCGCCCCCCCTCGATCCAGTCGTTCCTTGCGGTCTCCAGCTCGGCGGGGCTGCGCGCGACGAAATTCCACCACAGGAGAATTTCCTCGGCGAAGGGCAGGCCGCCGATCAGCATCATCCGCGACGCGGCGGACGAACCGAGCTCGAGTGCACTCCGGCCCGCCCGCAGGTAGAGAAGTGTTCCCGGTGTGAGGACTTCGCCGTCGAGTGTGGGTGCTCCCTCGAGCGTCAATGCCGCATGCTCGAACAAAGCATCGATTGGCAATGTCGTCCGCGCGCGTCCAGGCGTGGCAAGGTCGAGACCGATGAGCGGTGTGTAGACCCTTGCGGGCGACCGTTGGCCGTCGCACTGGCCGGCGAGCACCGTGATCCTGAAACCGCCACGGTCGATGACCGGCAGGACCTGGTAATGATGAAAAGCAGGCTCGCGATGACGCTCGGTATCCGGGAGCGCAATCCACAGTTGAGTGGCATGAAAATGCCCCGCGCGGCCCGGTGGCGATTCCTCGGAATGGGAAATGCCGCTGCCCGCGGTCATCAGGTTGACCTGGCCGGGTCGTATCAGCTGCTCGCAGCCGAGGCTGTCACGGTGCAGCACCTCGCCCTCGATCATCCACGTGAATGTCTGAAGCCCGATATGGGGATGCGGGCCGATGTTGAGACCCTTGCCTGGCTCATAATCGGCCGGGCCGGCATGATCAAGGAAGCACCAGGCGCCGACCATGCGGCGATGGCGATTCGGCACCGCGCGGCGGATCTCGAAACCATCGCCGATCACGGCCCGATGTGCCTCGAGACGCTCGATTTTCTCCGCGGCATTGTTCATCTGGATTGCCAGTCTGTGGATGATTACGGTTGCCATCATGCAGCGAGGTAGCGGCTCCTGACAATCGGTAGTAGGCTCGCGGCACCGAGGGCGGCCAACTGAGCAGGAGCAATGCCGCAGATGCGTACGCTGATTCCAGCTGTGCTGCTGATCGCGCCAGTTCTGGCGATCGCGGATGACAGTCTGCTGACGCCCGAAGCGCGGCTCGCTGCAGCAGGCTACACGATTCCGGTGGCGCCCAGGCCGGTCGCGACCTATGTGACCTCGGTGCGTACGGGCAATCTGCTGTTCCTTTCGGGTCACGGTGAGTGCGGCGAGACCCTGAAGACCGGCAAAGTCGGGCGGGATCTAACGCTCGAGGAGGGCGTTCATTCCGCCGAGCGCGTGGGTCTTTGCATGCTGGCGACCATCAAGGCCGCCGTGGGCGAACTTTCCAGGGTCAAGCGCTTCGTGCGCATTCTGGGGATGGTCCAGACGACCGAAGACTTCAGGGATCATCCGAAGGTCATGAATGGATTCTCCGACCTGATGGTTGTCGCATTCGGTGACAATGGCCGCGGCGCAAGGGCTGCCGTCGGCATGCAGTCGCTGCCTTCCAATATCCCGGTCGAGATCGAGGCAACCGTCGAGCTCCACGACGGGTCCTGAAGTATCGCGCCGTGCGGTCCCTGCTGATCCTGGCGCTGCTGGTCGCGACCGGTTACTTCAGTCTTTGCGCGTGGCTCTATTTCTCGCAGCGTTCGCAGATCTATTTCCAGGTCCCGGAGGTGAATCCGCCGGGCGCCCAGTCGATCCGCCTGAAAAGCGGCGCCGCTACGCTGAAGATCTGGGTGGTCGAACGGCCGGGCCCGCGCGCGCTGATCTACTTCGGGGGCAATGCCGAGGATGTATCCGTGAATCTGCCGGCCTTTGATGCGGCATTCCGGGATCACTCGCTGTATCTGGTGAATTACCGGGGCTATGGCGGAAGCACGGGCAGCCCCTCGGAGGCCGCGCTGACTGCCGATGCCAGGGCGGTCTATGATCATCTGCGTGCGCGGTATCCGGATATTTCGGTCATCGGCCGGAGTCTCGGCACGGGTGTCGCAATACAACTCGCGGCGACTCGCGAGCTGCGTCGCCTCGTATTGGTGACTCCATTCGACAGTCTCGCCAGTGTGGCGGCCGCATATTTCCCGCTGTTTCCGGTGGCGCTCCTGATGCGCGACCGTTACGACTCGGCCCGCCTCACCCACGTCATCGGCTGTCCGGTGCTGGCGGTGATCGCGGGCAATGACGAAATCATCCCGCGCGCCAGATCGGAGGCGCTGGTGAATTCGTTTCCGCGATCGCAGATCCGCGTGATACTGCTCGACGGTGCCATGCACAATTCCATCGACCTGTATCCTGGCTACCATCGCGCCGTCGCGAACTTTCTGGCCGCAGATTGAGTCATAATCGTGGCCAGTGGCACGCTGTGCCGCGATAATCCGAGGGCGATGACCAGTCAATTGCCGTCCGGGAGCCGGATCAACCTCGCGATCCTCGTGTTCACGTTGCTGGCATCGGGCTGTTCGGTGCAGCGTTTCGCGGCCAACAGGATTGGCGATTCGCTTGCCGCCGCCGGCACGACGTATTCCGCAGATGAAGACCCGGAACTGATTGGCGCCGCGCTGCCATTCAGCCTGAAATTGATGGAAAGCGTTCTGGCCGCCACCCCCGAACACCGCGCGCTGCTTGCCGCGACGGCCGCCGGATTCACCCAATACGCCTACGCATTTGTGCAGCAGCGGGCCGATATCATCGCCCTGGATGACACCGAACGCGCCTGGATTGAGTGGGATCGCGCGCGGCGGATGTACCTGCGCGCGCGCGACTACGGACTCCGCGGTCTGGAAGTGGCGCTGCCCGGTTTCAGCACGATGCTGCGGTCCAATGCCGCCGGCGCGGTCGCAAGAGCGGGCGCAACAGAAGTGGACCTGTTGTACTGGACCGCCGCGTCCTGGGCCGCGGCGATCGCGCTCGGCAAGGACGATCCTTCGCTGGTCGCCGACCTGCCACTGGTATCGGCCTTGATCAATCGCGCCGCCGCCGTCGACGCGGACTGGGATCGGGGAGCAATTGATGCATTTCTGGTGAGCTATGAAATGGCGCGGCCCGACGCGCTCGGCAGCTTCGATGACCGGGTAAGCCGTGCCCGCAAACATTTCGATCGCGCGGTCGCCCTGACGCATGGCAAGGCGGCGGGCCCCTACGTTTCCTGGGCTGAATCCGTCTGCATGCCGAATGAAGACCAGGACTGTTTCAGGAAAATGCTCGAGACTGCGCTGAAGGTCAATCCAGAAGATGACCCGCCCGCGCGGCTGGCAAACACCATTTTTCAGCGCCGCGCCGCATGGCTGCTCGCCCATGTCGATCGTTGGATCCTGCCGCCACTGGACGCGACTGAAGGCCTGGAGGAAGAGTGATGATCAGCAGCCGGTTTTCCCGCTTGCGTCTTGTCGTGCTGGCGGCGGCGGTGGTCGCCTGCGGCATCGGTTCCGATCGCGCGGCGGCCGCGGGCACCGAGCTGCGTATTGCGACCGTTGCGCCAACCGGCTCGTCCTTCCACAAGCGCCTGCAGGCGCTTGGAATCGAGTGGTCGCGTGGCGCCGGCGCTGTTTCGATGAATATCTATGCGGGAACCCAGGGTGGCGAATTGCAGATCGTCCGGCGCATGCGCGTCGGGCAGATCCAGGGCGCGATGCTGTCCGCGGTCGGCCTCGCCCAGATTGACCGCTCGGTGACCGCGCTCCAGTACATGCCATTGATGTTCCGCGACTGGGACGACGTTGACGCGGTGCGCGCCAGGCTCCGCCCCGAGCTTGAAAGGCGCTTGAACGACGCAGGCTATGTCGTGATGTTCTGGGGTGACGCAGGCTGGGTGCGCTATTTCTCGAACAAGCCCATCAGTCGCCTGCAGGACCTGAAATCGATGCGGGTGTATGCGAGCTCCGGCGACCCGGAAAGCGTCGAGATCATGAAGTCCTACTACACACCGGTAGTGCTCGAACCCGACCAGATACTGCTGGGGCTGCGCAACGGCATGATCGATGCGCTGCCGGTACCGGCTTTCCTGGCGAATTTCAGCCAGGTACCAAGCTATGCACCCTACATGCTTGACCTGCGCTGGGCGCCGATAGCCGGCGCATTGGTCGTCACAAAACGGGCCTGGGACAAACTCGACGCGGCGACCCGGGCGTGGCTGCGCGAAACTTCCGAACGTGCCGGCCACGAGATGCGCAGCGCGAGTCGCGCCGAAGACGAACAGGCGGTGCAGGCGATGAAGGACAAGATGGGCCTCAGGGTCGTCCCGATGACTCCTGAAGCCGAGCGCGAATGGCGTGTGGAAGTCGCGCGCATCTATCCCCGCATCCGTGGCACGCTGGTTCCGGCGCCGATGTTCGACGCGACGGTTGAAACGCTGAAGGCCAGGCACGCAGACGAGACGTGATGGCGTTGGTGCACCGTGGCGAAAATCTGCTGCTTGCAGCGATTCTGTTCCTGCTCGTTCTGCTGGGTGTCGCGAGTGCCAGCACGACATTTGCCAATACCGACGAACTGATCCGTCACCTGACGCTGCTGGTCGGCATGCTGGGCGGCATGGCAGCCGCCCGCGACCAGCGGTTGCTGGCGATGGGCACCATCGCGCAGGCCCTGCCAGCGGCATGGAAGCCTGCCATTGCGGTTTATACCGGCCTCGTCAGCACGACGGTCGGGGCACTGCTGACGCTCGCGGCCTGGCAGTTCGTGTCGGAAGAGGCAGCCTCGTCGAGCCGGCTTGCATTCGGCGTGCCGCGGATCGTGCTGCAGGCCGTCATGCCGCTGGGCTTCGCGATCATTACGCTGCGAATCGTGCGGCATGCAGCCGGCGGTCTGGTCGCCCGTTTCGTCATGCTGCTGATCGCCACCGGCCTGACCTACACGGTGTCGCAGCTCGACGGAGGTATCGCTACAGCGCTCACGCCGTTCCTGATCGTGCTGGTTGCCGCCATCGTGCTCGGCGCCCCGATTTTCGTCGGCCTAGCCGGTATCGCGCTCGTTTTCTTCATCAGCGCGGGCGACCCTATCGCCTCGATTCCGCTCGATCATTACGATCAGGTCACGAATCCGCTGCTTGCAACACTGCCGTTGTTCACGCTGGCCGGTTATGTCGTCGCCGCAAGCGGCGCGGCGCGGCGGCTGGTGCGATTGCTGCGGGCCTGGTCCGGCCATCTGCGCGGCGGGCCAGCAGTCGTGACGGTGCTTGCCTGCGCCTTCTTCACCGCATTCACCGGCGGCTCCGGCGTGACGATTCTGGCGCTGGGCGGCCTGCTGATGCCGATCCTGCTCTCGTCGCGCTATGGGGATCGCGCAGCGCTCGGACTGGTGACCGGGGCGGGTTCCCTCGGCGTGCTGTTTGCTCCCTGCCTGCCGCTGATCCTCTATTCGATAGTCGCCCAGATATCGATCGAGGAGATGTTCCTGGCCGCCGCAGTGCCAGGACTGCTGATGGTGGCGCTGGCATGCACATGGGGCATTCTTGCGTCGCCGAGCCTGGAGAAGCGCCCCCGATTCAGCTGGCGCCGTGCGGTTGCAACGACCCGGCGTGCGAAATGGGAGCTGTTGCTGCCGGTCGTGCCGCTGGTGCTGATTTTCGGCGGCTTCACGCTGCCGGTACCTGCCGCTGCGATCACTGCGGCATACGCGCTGCTGGTTGCGGCGTTCGTCAATCGCGACCTGCCGCGCGGCGAGAAAATTGTGGCCGTCTTCAGCGAGTGCGGCCTGCTCGTTGGCGGCGTACTGCTGATCCTGGGCGCGGCGATGGGCCTTACAAACCTGCTGATCACGGAACACGTGCCGGACCGGCTGACGGTCTGGATCGAGAGCACCATCGAGGCGCGCTGGCTGTTCCTGCTGATGCTGAACCTGTTCCTGCTTGCGGTCGGCAGCCTGATGGATATCTTCTCGGCCATCATCGTGGTTGCGCCGCTGGTGGTGCCGGTCGCGCTCGTCTTCGGTGTCGAACCAGTGCATGTTGGCGTCATCCTGCTGGCCAATCTCGAGCTGGGTTACCTGACGCCACCAGTGGGCCTGAATCTCTTCATGTCGGCATCGCGATTCGGGCGCCCGGTACTCGAAGTCGCGCGCGCCACGCTGCCGATGCTGCTCGTGCTGGCCATTGGTGTCGCGCTGATCACGGCATTCCCGCAACTGTCGCTGGGGCCGCCGCGGTGGCTGTTGTAGGCGCGCGCCCGGCGTTTTCCACCGGGCCATGTGGCCGCGCCAATCGCTAATCCAGTCCGGTGCGCCGGTGCATTGCGCCCGTCAGCATGGCCAGCGCTTCTTCGACGACGGCTTCCTGGTCCTGATTCGTCAGAATCGTGAACATGACGGTCAGCTCGCCGACTTGCAGTGCGCCCTGGTTCATGTACCTGTAATCCTCGGGCTGCGGCGCGCGGCCCGTCGCAACAAAGTAAAAGCCGACGCCACTCGCAGCCTGCAGCCGGCGGATCTCAAGCGGTTGCTCGTCCACCTGGTCGCGGACTCGCTCGGCGGCATCGCGTACCTGCTCGCGCAGCGCTTCAACCTCAGGCGCGGTTTCTTCCGGGCCCTCCGGCCAGGCCGGAGTGACATAGATCTCGAAGGGCGCGCCTTCCGTCGGATGCAACTGGATGGTCGGGGGTCCGCCATCCGGCGGCTGGTCGACGGTGTCGTTCCAGCCCGGCGGTAGCTTCATTTCAAAGATGTCCAGATTCGGCAATTCGTATAGGCGTGCGCCGGTGTCCTCGGCCGGTGCCGCCGAATTGGCGACCAGCAGGGCCGCCAGTGCCAGATTGCGAATGACCGGCCGGTGCATCGACAGGACCTCCGGGAGCAAAAAGGGCCAGCAATGCCGGCCCCTAGCGTGGAATCAGTCAGCCGGCCCGCCGCCGGTCCACCGGTGCGGCGCTAAATCGCAGGTGCTCCGCCCGATACGAAGCCGACTTTCTGCAGTCCGCCGCGCTGCAGCGTAAACAGCACATTGGCGACGTAGACATAGGGCGTGCGCCGGTCGGCATCCACGTGGACCTCCGGCTGCGGTTCCTTGGCATTTTCGACGGCGACGTAATCCTGGAATGTGCCGTGGTCGATGGCAGTCCCATTCCACAGAATCGTGCCGTCGAATTCGACGTAGATCTTCATGACGACCGGTTCCACGGTCGGCGGATTCGGGTTATCGCGAGGCAGGTCGATCTTGACCGCGTGCGTCATGACCGGAATCGTGATGATGAAGATGATCAGCAGCACGAGCATGATGTCGACCAGCGGAATGACATTCGGCTCGACCATCGGATCCGCGCTGTCGCCCTTGACCGAAACCGCCATGGAAATCCCCTGTCGGGCCTTTGCCGTTGTCTGGTGCCCGGTCGAACATGAGTTTGCCCGTCAAGGCGGCAGGGCGCAAGTCGCCGTCATCAGTGCTATTCTCTCAAAAAAACGCGCCGGGGCGCGCAACTTCGGGGGACTCGATGACCAGAGCGACCGGCGACATTAGGAATATTGCCCTGGTGGGCCACGCCGGGGTAGGCAAGACCCTGTTGGCCGAGGCGCTGCTGTTTGGTGCCGGCGCGATCCGTGCGAAGGGCGAATTGGCCCGTGGAACAACAGTCTGCGACTATGACCCGCAGGCCCGCCGGCTGCAGCACTCGATCGATGCCAGCGTCTGCTGGCTGGAAACCGGCGGGGCGCAGGTGAACCTGATCGACACTCCCGGTTACCCTGATTTCATCGGCCGGACCCTGCCGGTCCTCGAGGCGGTTGAGACCGCGGCGGTCGTCGTCAGCGCCGTCAACGGCGTCGAGGCGATGACCCAGCGGATGATGGATGTCGCGCGTGATCGCGGTCTTTGCCGGATCATCGTCGTCAACAAGATTGACGCGCGCGAGGCGAATGCTGAGGGCACACTGGCCGAAATCCGCGAGCAATTCGGCCGCGAATGCCTCCCGCTCAACCTGCCGGCCGCCGGTGGCAGCAGGATCATTGACTGTTTCTTCCAGAACAAAGGCGGGCAGAGTGACTTTTCCTCGCCGAACGCCGCCCACACAGAGATCATCGATCAGGTGGTCGAGATGGACGACGCGCTGATGGCTCTGTACCTTGAACAGGGCGAGGAATTCCAGCCGGAACAGCTCCACGACCCGTTCGAAAAGTCGCTGCGCGAGGGCCACCTGATCCCGGTGTGCTTCGTATCGGCGGAGACCGGAGCCGGCATTCCGGAACTGCTCGAGATTCTTGCGCGGTTGATGCCGAATCCGTCGGAGGGCAACCCGCCGCCGTTCATGAAGGGCGAGGGCGACAAGGCCGAGCGTGTGCAGGTCGTGCCGGATCCTGCGCGCCATGCGATCGCCCATGTCTTCAAGGTGATCATGGACCCCTTCGTCGGCAAGCTGGGCCTGTTCAGGATCCATCAGGGAAGCATCAGGAGCGGGGCGCAGCTCTTTGTCGGCGATGCGAGAAAGCCCGTGAAGATCGCGCACCTGTTCCGGATGCAGGGCAAGGAACACATCGACGTGCCGCTGGCTGTGCCCGGCGACATCTGCGCCGTGGCAAAACTCGATGAACTGCATTTCGACGCCGTGCTGCACGATTCGCACGACGAGGACAATTTTCACCTGAAGCCGATCGCCTATCCGCCGGCGATGCTGGGGCTTGCGATCGAACCCGAGCGGCGCGGTGACGAGCACAAGCTGGCCGAGGCGCTGCACAAGCTGGTAATCGAGGATCCCTGCGTTCGCGTCGAACACGCAACCGCGCTGAATGAAACCGTGCTTTACGGCATGGGCGACCTGCACCTGCGCGCCATGATCGAACGCATGTCGGAGCGCTACGGCGTGGCGATCAAGACCCGGCCGCCCAGCATTCCCTATCGCGAGACGATTACGCGCCCGGCCGAAGGGCATCATCGGCACAAGAAACAGACCGGCGGCGCGGGGCAGTTCGGCGAGGTGTACTTGCGGATCGAACCGCTGGCGCGAGGCTCGGGATTCGAATTCGTCGACGATGTAGTCGGCGGCACGATCCCGAACCAGTACATTCCTGCGGTCGAAAAAGGGATCCGCCACGCGCTGAGTGAAGGCGCGGTCGCCGGCTTCCCGATGCATGATATCCGGGTGTCGGTCTACGACGGGAAGTATCATTCGGTGGACTCGAAGGAAGTCGCCTTTGTAGCCGCGGGCCGCAAGGCCTTCCTGGATGCCGTCACCAAGGCTGCACCTACCGTGCTGGAGCCGATCGTGCACGTGGAAATTACCGCGCCGGGCTCGGTAATGGGAGACATCACGGCCGACCTCGCGACGCGGCGGGCGCGCATTGACGGCAATGAGGCGCGCACGCGCGGCCGCATCGTGGTATCCGCATACGTGCCGCTCGCGGAAGTCACCGACTACCAGACCCGGCTGAAGGCGCTGACCGGCGGCGAGGGCAGTTTCACGCTTGAGCTCAGCCACTACGATCCGGTGCCGCCGCGCAAGCAGCAGGAACTGGCCTCGGCCTGGAAACCCGCTGCCGGAGAGGAATGAACTGCCAATGGAGACCCGATCGGATACCCGGATCATGGCCGTATTCTGCGATTTCGAGAATGTCGCGCTCGGCGTGCGCGACGCCAAGATCGCGTCATTCGACATCCGAAAGGTGCTCGAACGGCTGCTGCTGAAAGGAAAGATCGTCGTTAAGAAAGCATACTGCAACTGGGAACGCTACAAGGACTTCAAGGGCGAGATGCACGAGGCGGCATTCGAGCTCATCGAGATCCCGCATGTGCGCATGAGCGGCAAGAATTCCGCGGATATCCGGATGGTGGTCGACGCGCTCGACCTCTGCTACACGAAGTCGCACGTCGACACTTTCGTCGTGATCAGCGGTGACTCGGACTTCTCGCCGCTGGTAAGCAAGCTGCGCGAAAATGACAAGGTCGTCGTCGGTGTCGGCGTCAAGAATTCGACTTCGGATCTGCTGATCAGCGGTTGCGACGAGTTCATCTATTATGATGACCTGGTGCGCGGCGAGAATCGGGGACGCGGCGCGCGCCGCGACAAGTCGGCGAAGACCGCGACCAAGGCGCAGGGCACGCCGGACGACCGCCGCCAGGAAGGCATAGATCTCGTGGTCGAAACGGCCGAGGACCTGTTTGCCGAGCGCGACGCAGAGGACAAGGTCTGGGGTTCCATGGTCAAGCAGGCCATCAAGCGCCGCAAGCCGGGATTCAACGAGAGCTACTACGGATTCAAGAATTTCGGCAAGCTCCTCGAAGAAGCGCGTGACCGCAAACTGATTGACCTCGATTTCGACACCAAGTCGGGTGGCTACATCATTACGCGCATCGCGGCGGGCTGAGATCGGATGCAATGCCCCATTGGTGCGCGCGCCGGGCATGCGGCGGGAATTGAACGGACCGAGGTGCAGCATGATCCGTGAGTCGACGAAGCGCTGGCCGGCATTCCTGCTGATGGCCGCGGCGGCGGGGGCGTGTCAGGGGCAGGCTGGCCTGCCGCCCACGACAAATGACAGCGTGCGGCTGACGACAGTCGCCACCGGTCTGGAGCATCCCTGGAGTATCGCCTTCCTGCCGGACGGGCGGATGCTGGTGACCGAAAGACCCGGGCGCCTGCGCATTGTCACGATGAAGGGAGAGATTTCCGCGCCGGTGACCGGCGTGCCTGCCGTGCATGCCAAGGGACAAGGCGGTCTGCTCGACGTCGTGCTCGATCCGGACTTCAGCGAGAACGCGAGCATCTATCTTGCTTACGCCGAACCCGGTGCCGCCGGCACAAATGGCACTGCCGTCGCACGCGCGAGGCTCGACGGTGCGCGCCTCGCCGACCTGGAAGTCATATTCCGGCAGGCACCGAAGATAAAAAGTGACCATCATTTCGGCTGCCGGCTGGTATTTGCACGTGATGGCAGCCTTTTCGTCGCGCTGGGCGAACGAAATTCGGAACGACAGAGCGCCCAGGACCTGGGAACGCATCTCGGCAAGATCGTGCGCATCACGAAGGACGGAATGGTGCCCGCCGACAATCCGTTTGTCGGCCGCGATGGCGCGTTGCCCGAGATCTGGTCGCTTGGACATCGCAATATCCAGGGGGCGACACTTGATCCGGCAACCGGCCGCCTGTGGGCGGTCGAGCATGGTCCGCGCGGCGGCGATGAGATCAACCTGCCCGAAGGCGGCCGCAATTACGGCTGGCCGGTGATCACGTATGGCACCGAGTACAGCGGGCCGGCTATCGGCGAGGGCACCGCCAAACCCGGCATGGAGCAACCGCATTATTACTGGATTCCGTCGATCGCGACTTCGGGCATGACCTTCTACACAGGCGATGCCTACCCTGAATGGAGAGGAAATCTTTTTGTCGGCGCGCTGGCGGCCAAGCTGGTGGCGCGGCTTGAAATCGGAGCGGACGGCAAAGTGAAAGCCGAGGAGCGCATTCCCGTTGGTGAGCGCGTTCGCGACGTCCGCCAGGGTCCCGACGGCGCCCTGTATCTGGTGACCGATGAGGACAATGGCCGGGTGCTGCGCCTGGCCACAGCGAAGTGACCGCGTGGACCGCACCGAGCGCTTCTACAAGATCCGTCGCCGGCTGATCGAGAAGGGCGCTCTGACGCGGCGCGAGGTCGAGGAAGATCTCGAGATCTCGCACGCGACATTCAAGCGCGACATCGAATACCTGCGCGACCGGCTCAATGTACCGATCGTCTGGTCGCGCGCGCGCGATGCATACGTGCTCGATCCGGGCGCGGCTGTTGCCGAATTGCCCGGTATCTGGTTCAGTCCGGGCGAAATCTATGCGCTGCTGGAAATCGAGCACCTGCTCGAACGCCTCGAGCCCGGCCTGCTGGGCCGCCAGCTTGATCCATTGCGCGCGCGATTGCGGGCGCTGCTGGATCGCGGCGACCATGGACATCGTGAAATCCGCCGTCGCATCCGCGTGATCGCGCTGGGAAGCCGGCGTGTCAATCGCGAGGTTTTCGAGTCGCTTTCGGTCGGGCTGCTGAGCCGGCGCCGCATCCGGATCCGTCACCTGAAGCGTGGCAGCGGGGAGTCCTCCGAGCGCGTGGTGTCTCCGCAGCGCCTGGTCCATTATCGCTACAACTGGTATCTCGATACTTGGTGTCATGTGCGCAGGGATCTGCGCGTTTTTGCCGTCGATGCGATCCAGAACGCGCAGGTCGTCGAAGAACCTGCCCGTGAGGTCGCCGATGAGGATATGGACCGCGTGCTGGGCGCCGGTTACGGGATCTTTCCCGGCGCCGAGACGCAGACTGCCGTGCTGCGCTTCACACCGGAACGCGCCCGCTGGGTCGCTGATGAGGTCTGGCATTCACGCCAGGTGGGCCGCATCGAACCCGACGGCAGCTACGTGCTCGAGCTGCCCTACAGCCAGGAGCCGGAACTGGTGATGGATTTGCTGCGTTATGGTGCCGGTGTGCGCGTGCTCGCGCCGGACACGCTCCGCGCCAGGGTCGCGCGCGAGCTGGCCGAAGCCTCGGCTCAATACGCTTGAGCCACGCTGGTGTACCGTAGCCTGCCATGGGCATTCAGTTCTCGCGCTGGCTGGTCCTCATTCTCGCGGCAGGGTGCCTCGTCGGTTGCCCGTCGGACCCGCAGCCGGCGGGGGCTGCCGCCAGCGATCGCACTGTCGTGGAGCTTGAGGCACGTTTCGCGACCGCATCGCGGCAACGCGGCGCCAAGGCGGCATTTCTGGAATTCCTTGACGAGGAATCGATCGTGCTGCAGCCAGGTCCGACCTGGGGGCGCGCAGCGTGGACGGTCAACGAAGACCTGCCCGGCACGCTCGACTGGTCGCCGGACCGAGCACAGATATCGGCCGATGGTGACCTTGGATTTGCATCGGGACCGTGGATTCTCGAGCCGCGCGATCCGGCCGGCCGCCGGGTCGAGGGCCGCTATGTGACGGTCTGGAAGAAAGGCGCCGCAGGCTGGCGCGTGTGGTTTGACGGCGGATTCGGCCGCAAGCCGTCGGGCGCCTGGGACACTCGGGAACAGCAGGCGACGCTCCGGCCATTCGAGTGTGAGCGCGGGACGGCTGTGCCGCCCGGTGAACTACAACTGCTCGATCTGGCGGTTTCCGGTATTCAGGGCGGGGAATCGCACCAGCAGCGCATCCTCGCGCGGCTGGATGCCGATGCCTGGCTGTTCCACGGACCCGCCGTCGAAGGCTCCGGCGCGCCGGCCTCGCGCGCGGCGACTCTCGCGGCACTGCCGATGGCGTTGCAATACTGGCCGATGGGAGCTGGCGTTGCCACTTCCGGAGATCTTGGATACAGCTATGGGCTGTCCGCGCCCGATCCGGGCGCGAGCGCGGACGCAAGTTATGTCCACATCTGGTGCCGGCATGGCGACGGCTGGCGCCTGGCGTTGCAATTGCGCTCAAACCTGCCCCCTGCCTGAGCGCGGTTGCGACAGGGCGTGCCAGCGACGAGCCGGCCCGTTGCACGCGGTCCCGCGGCATGAATAAGGTGTCCTGATGAGATTCAGCGTCCTGCGCGCCAATCGCAACCTGCTGTTCTGGAGCCTGCACACGATGGGCTGGATCGCGTACGGGCTCGCCCTGTACGTCGGTTCGGCCATCTATGTCAAGGAACCCGGATATGAGAAGGTAATCGTCGTCGCAACGGCTTCCGGCTGGCTGCTGTCTGCTCCGTTGCGCTACCTGTACCAGCGGCTGTGGGCCAGGGGGCCGCGGGCAATCCTGATCGGCGCAGTGTCCGCCAGCTGGCTGCTCGCTCTCGCCAGGGCCGCGATCATCAACACCTACGTCATGGAATTCCTCAAACCGCTGTGGGCGATGGATCGCGAACCCCTGCCGCTCGAGATATTCGCCAACACGATCTATTCGATGCTGCTGCTGCTGTGCTGGAGCGGCGTCTATTTCGGCGTGAAAACCTATGAGCGCCTGCAGCTCGAACGTGAAGCGACACTTGCCGCGTCCGCGCTTGCCCAGGAAGCCCAGCTCAAGATGCTGCGCTATCAGCTCAATCCTCATTTCCTGTTCAACACCCTGAATGCGATTTCGACGCTGGTGCTGGACGGTCAGAATCGTATTGCCAATCTCGCGGTGTCCCGGCTTTCGGAATTCCTGCGGTACACGCTCGACCAGGACCCGATGAAAAAAGTCACGCTGCGTCAGGAACTCGACGCATTGAATCTCTACCTCGGTATCGAAAAACTTCGCTTCGGCGAGCGGCTGAAGCTGGAATTCGACGTGGACGAGCGCAGTGAAACGGCGCTGGTGCCGTCACTGCTGCTGCAGCCGCTGGTGGAAAATTCAATGAAATACGCCATCGCGCCGCGCGAAGAAGGCGGGTCGGTGACGATCATCGCCGGCATCGAAGGCAGCAGCCTGAGACTGGCCATTGTGGACGACGGACCGGGTCTCCCGGTTGGAAGCACCGGTGGCAATGGCCGTGGGGTCGGGCTGCGCAATACGCGCGAGCGCCTCCAGGTGCTGTATCGTGACGAACACCGCATTGAGGTTACGGATGCAGGCCCCGGCCTACGCGTCGAGATGCGACTGCCGCTGGAAATCTGAGATCGATGGGAAGCCGGATTCGCGCGATCATCGTCGACGACGAGCCGCTGGCTAGGCGCGGGCTGGAGCTGCGGCTGGCGGATTTCTCGGATGTCGAGATCGTCGCCCAATGCGCCAATGGCCGCGAGGCAGTGGACGCGGTAGCGGGGCGATCACCGGACCTGATGTTCCTCGACATCGAAATGCCGGGCATCGATGGCTTCGAGGTGCTGCGGCGCATTCCACAGACCAGCATGCCAATGGTCGTATTTGTCACGGCATTTGACCGTTACGCGATCGAGGCATTCGATGCGCATGCGCTCGACTACCTGCTGAAGCCGCTGGTCGACGAGCGGCTCGAGCGCGCGATGGCGCATGTGCGCGAGCAGTTTGCGCAGCGACGCTCGGTCCGGCATCGCGAGCAGCTGGTTGCCCTGCTCGCGCGCGTCACGGGCGAGGGCAGGCTCGACGCCGAGGAATGGCTGGCTCGAGGGGTGGACGGCGTCACGCGGCGCTGGCCCGACGTGCTGCCGATCCGCCTGGGTCGTGAGACAATCCGTCTGAAGGTCAGCTTGATCGACTGGATCGATGCAGCCGGCGACTACATGTGCGTGCACGCGGAAGGGCGCACCCATGTGGTGCGGGCGACCATGAAGCAATTCGAGGAATGCCTGGACCCTTCATGCTTCCAGCGTGTGCACCGCTCGACTATCGTCAATATCAAGCGCATCCGCCGGCTGAAGCCCCATACCAATGGCGAGTATTTCCTGACCCTGGACGGCGGCCACGAGCTGAAGCTGAGCCGCAGCTACCGCGACCGGCTGGAGCGGATAATGCAGGGTGCATAGGAGCCAGCGGCTCAGCGTTCGTTGTATGAACTGTGCTCCGTCGGCGCCCGCTCAGGCTCGCCGCTGCCGCACCAGCCGAAAAACAGCCGGAACACCACGATCAGCATTGCGGTCACTGATTCCATGTGTCGATTCTAGGACTGGAGGCCGGTATTCCGGTAGGGCCTGTAGCCAGCGCCCGTCGCGCCACTGGGGCGGTTCGTCGCATTGCGCAAGTGGCTCATCGGTCGTGAACATTCTCCTACTGATCCAGAACCCACTCGATCACCGCGCCCTGGATCAACTCGCCCACGCCATTCTGGACACCGGGGTGGTTGGTGCAGACGACAACCGCATAATGTCTTCCCGACTCGCCCCTGACATAGCCGGCGATGCTGCTGACATTCCGGAGCGTGCCGGTCTTCATGCGGATCCGGCTCGGGTCCCTGATCTTCCCGAAACGCTTGCGCAATGTGCCGTCCAGGCCGCCAAGCGAAAGCGAGGTCAGGAACTCGGGAGCGTAGCGGCTTTTCCATGCACTGATCAGGAGCCGCGCCATGCTGTCGCCGGAGATGCGGGCGTCGTGCGAGAGGCCCGAGCCGTTGCCGATGATGAGTTCCGGAAACTCGAGCCCGCGGGCGGCGAGCATGCCCCTGATCGACTGCTCGCCAGCACTGGTCGTTGCCGTGACTGCGCCGGTTTCCGCGGCCAGCGTCAGGACCAGCGTGCGTGCCATTACGTTGCTTGAGTACTTGTTGGTGACGCGCACGATCTCGGCCAGCGGCTGCGACTCCTGCATCAGCAGCAGCCGGGTTGTCGGTGGCGTGGGCGCGCGCATCATTCCGCCGCTGAATTCGCCGCCCAGCTGGCGCCACATGGTCACGAATGTGCCGTATGCGTATTCAGCCGGCTGCATGATCACGCGCTGGATTTTCTGAGGCGGGCAACTCGCCGACATCTGGCCCGCGACTATCACGCGCTCGGGTTTGTTGTCGGGACTCGTGATCGTGATTCGTCGATTGCGACCGGCGCAACGACCGGCGGTGAGCAGCGCGCGATTCTCCACAACCAGCCCATGGGGATACGGCTGGATCGCAATCTCGACACGCTCATCGTCTTCGGCGGGACGGACCACGAATTCGGATGTCTGCCAGTTGACCAGCAATGCATTGGGCAGGACGTTGTAGGTCCGCCAGGCCTTGCCGTCGAAGTCCTCCCTGCGTTCATCCAGCGCCGCGAACCGGGTCTGGTCGATGACGATGTCGCCGTTTATGACGCGCAAGCCGGTCTGGCGCAGATCGGCAACGAAGCGCCACCAGCGCTCGATGGTCAGCAGCGGATCTCCGCCGCCCTGGAGGTACAGATTGCCGTTCAGCACGCCCTTGGTAACGGACGCGTCGGACCACGCGCGGGTCTTCCAGGTATAGGCGGGTCCCAGCGTCTCGAGCGCCGCCCAGGTCGACACCAGCTTTATCGTCGAAGCGGGCTGGCGCGGCAAATCGGCATTGAGTTCGACGAGACTTTCTCCGGTCGCGACATCGCGGACGACGACCGTGACCGCCGAATCCGGTACCAGCTGCCGATTCAGCACGGCACGGGGGCGCTCGGGTAGGCCATCTGCATGAGCAGCCAGGGCCGCCAGCGCCAGGCACAGGCTCGGGAACATGCGGTACATTTGGTGCAATACTAATGTCCATGAATGCAACTTGCAGGAATTGGCACAGTCAGAGCGCTGCATCGACCGACGATCGCGGAGATTTCATGACGAGACTCAAGCTTTTTCTGGGTCCGGTCGCGCTTCTCGCGACGCTCGCGGCATGCGGCAGCAGAGAGCCGCCTGCAATGCAGATGGCCGAGACGCCGGCGCCGGCGATGCCGGTTGCGGCACTGCAGCCTGTGCAGGCGCCGGCCATCGTCAGCGGCCTGCCGGACTTCAGCGCGCTGGTTGCCGCCTACGGCTCAACCGTCGTCAACGTGACGACAGTCTCTCAGCGTGAGGTCAGTGAAGGTAGTGCACCGGGGCTGTCACCGGATGATCAGTTCTACGATTTCTTCCGGCGCTTCGGATTCGGAACGCCACGCAACCAGCCGCCGCCGATTGCGCGCGGCGAGGGTTCGGGATTCCTGATCAGCGCCGATGGCTACATCCTGACCAACGCCCATGTCGTGGACCGGGCGCGCGAAGTGACCGTGCGGATGACCGATCGACGCGAATACCGAGCAAGAGTCGTCGGCGTCGATGCCCGCACGGATGTCGCCGTGCTCAAGATCGATGCCGACAGGTTGCCATTCGTCCGTATCGGCGACCCGGCGGCATTGAAAGCCGGCCAGTGGGTGGTCGCGATCGGCTCGCCGTTCGGGTTCGACAATTCCGTGACTGCCGGGATCATCAGCGCGACCGCGCGCTCCCTGCCTGGCGACGCGTACACGCCGTTTATCCAGACCGACGTCGCGGTGAATCCCGGCAACTCCGGCGGACCCCTGTTCAACCTGCAGGGTGAAGTGGTCGGGATCAATTCCCAGATCTACAGCCGCACCGGCGGCTATCAGGGTGTGTCATTCGCGATCCCAATCGATGTCGCGATGCACGTCAGGAATCAACTGGTCGCCAACGGCCGGGTCGAGCGCGGGCGCATCGGCGTGACGATCCAGGACGTCAATCAGGCCCTGGCAGACTCATTCCGGCTGCCGCGTCCCTCTGGCGCACTGATCAGCCAGGTCGAGGCCGGCGGGCCGGCGGACAAGGCCGGTCTCAAGGCCGGCGACGTGATCCTGGCTGTCGATGGCCGTGCGATCGAGCGTTCGGGCGAATTGCCGGCCATGATCGCCGCGATCAAGCCAGGCAGCGAGGCGACGCTCGAAATCTGGCGCGACCGGGCAAAACGAAAATTACGGGTCAGGCTCGGCGAACTTGAGGACGAGCCCGCGGTCGCCTGGCGGCAGCCGGCTACCGATTCCGACACCGGCAAGCTCGGGCTCGCGGTGCGGCCGCTGTCGGCCAGCGAGCGCCGCCAGCTGCGCACCGAGGGGCGCCTGCTCGTCGAAGAGACTGCCGGCCCGGCGGCACAGGCCGGCGTTGAGCCCGGCGACGTGCTGCTCGCGGTGAACGGCGTGCCGGTGGCGTCGGTTGGCGATTTCCGCAAGGCGGTAACGCAGTCCGGCGAATCGGTGGCGCTTCTCGTCCAGCGTGGAGCTGCCCAGATCTATATTCCCGTGAGAATGGCATCGTGAAGGCAGGCCGGGCGCTGGTGAGCATGCTACTGCTCGGCGCAGCGTCCATGCTGCAGGCCGCGGATCCGGCGCGGACACCGGGCGCGGCATTTCGCGACTGCGATAGCTGTCCCGAAATGATGGTGATTCCGGCCGGCAGTTTCGTCATGGGTGAAGCGGGCGAGGGCGGGGCGCTGGTGATCCAGGTACCGCAGGCGTTCGCGCTCGGCCGCCATGAGGTGACACGCGCCGAGTTCGCGCACTTCATCGCCAGGAGTGGCTATGAGCCGAGGCCCGGTTGCCGCAACTGGGATCCCGCGCTGTCGCGATTCAATGACGACGCGCGGCGCGGCTGGCAGAATCCGGCGACACCGGCCACGTTGACGGATGAACATCCGGTGACATGCGTGAGTTTTGCGGACGCGCGCGCCTACGCCGAGTGGCTAGCGAGCGAGACCGGTGAGCGCTACCGGCTGCCCTCCGAGGCCGAATGGGAATATGCGGCGCGCGCCGGCACGACGACGCCATACCCGTGGGGAGATGCAGCGGAAGACGGCTGCGAATTCGCCAATACCTACGACGTGACGGCGGATTCCGCGTATCGGCTCGGCTGGCCGCCTGCGGGTTGCCGGGACGGTTTTGCCGACCTTGCGCGGGTCGGGCTGATGCAGGCAAACGCATTCAGGCTGCACGACATGATCGGTAACGTCCAGGAATGGGTGATGGATTGCGCAACCGGCAGTTATGTCGGCCGGCCGCGTGATGCGCGCGCCTGGGAATGGCTGGGGGGCTGCAGGCGCCGCATCCAGCGCGGGGGCAGCTGGCTGACGCCGCCCGCGGACAATCGCAGTGCGCATCGTGTCGCGGTGGCGGACCCAGATCGCAGCGATAACGCCGGGTTCCGAGTCGCCAGGGACCTCGATCAGCGCGCCGCGCGCGCCGAGGAGCGCTGATGCGCCAGCTATTTGCTGCTGCGCTGATCGTGGCCGCAGGCCTGGCGTTCGCGCAGCCGACGGGGCGCACGCCGGCGTCTGCGGCAGCGGATTGCCCGGTGTGTCCGGAACTTGCGCTGGTGCCGCCGGGAAGATTTCTGATGGGCTCGGCGCCCGACGCGGTCGAGCTCGATGCGAGCACCGGCGAGTCGCCGGCGGTCGCAATTTCGTTCACCCGGCCATTCCATGTTTCACGTCGCGAGATCACGGTCGGCGAATTCCGCCGCTACGTCGATGCGACTGGCGCGCAGCCGGCGCCGGGCTGCCGTGTCTGGCTCGGCGGCCAATGGGTACACGACCAGAATCGCAGCTGGCGCGATCCGGGATCTGCGCTGCCACCGCAGGACACGGAACCCGTGGTCTGCGTCAACTGGGATGACGGCCGCGCCTACGCTGAATGGTTGTCAGAGCTAAGCGGCAAGCGCTATCGCTTGCCGTCGGAAGCGGAATGGGAATACGTGGCGCGCGGCGGCACCTCATTCCCGCGCTTCTGGGGCGAGCACGACTCCAGCGAGCACGCGGTGTTGTCGCTGGCCTGTGATTTCGCGAATGTCTATGACACTGCGGCCGTTGATACCTATGATTTCCCCTGGCCCAATGCGCGCTGCAGCGACCGTGTCGCCGGGCTGGCACCTGTCGGGCAATACAAGCCGAATGCTTTCGGCACTTTCGACATCATCGGTAATGTGCGCGAATGGGTCATGGACTGTTACACGGCGAGTTATGCCGGGCGACCCGAGGACGGGCGCGCGTGGATCTGGCAGGGCGGCTGCGGGCAGAGGGGCGTGCGCGGCGGATCGTGGGCGAGCCGGCCACGCGACGCACGCGCGCCCGCACGTGATTCGGAACCAACGGGGCACAGGCAATCCGATCTCGGTTTCCGCGTGGTCCGCGACTACGACTGACACCGCTCCATCACAGGCGGATACTGCGCCAGGCGCCGTGTCGCCAGCGCAGCCAGAGTGCCAGGCCGATCGCCAGAACATAGACGAGTAGCGCCGACCAGCCGCCAACCGCGCCCAGGCCGAATCCGGGCGCATTTTCGATCCAGCCGCGACCCGGGGAAAACGTCAGCAGGTGCGTCAGCGGCAGGAACAGCAGTGTCGCGCAGGCAAGCACGATAAGCGCAGGAATGCGCGCGTCGCCCGCTCCGCGCAGGCAGAATGCGCTCGCGAAATTGACGCCGTCGAAGAACTGGTAGGCGGCCGCAAGCCACAACAGCATGGAGCAGAGAGCGATCACTTCAGCGGCATGCGGATCAGCGGCATTGATGAACAACGGCGCCAGCCAGCCGCCGGCAAGCGCGATCACGATACCGGTGCCGCCCATGAAACAGGCGACGACCGTGATGACGCGGTTGCCGAGGCGCGCGGCCCAGCCCCGGTCGCCTGCGCCGATCGCCTGGCCGACCAGCGTGGTGCCCGCGAGCGCCAGACCGATTCCCGGCATGTAGGCGAGCGATGTGAGAATGGTGACAATCTGCGTCGCGGCGCCGTCGACGACGCTCATGCGCACCTGCATCAACTGGAATATGGCGGCGGCGCCGATATCTGCGGAGGCGGTCATTGCCATCGGCAGCCCGAATGCCGCCAGCGCGACGATGCGCCCGGCCCGCGGACGCCAGGTCAGGCGCGCCTGAAATTGCTGCGGTTCCAGACGCAGGATCATCAGGATCGCGAGGACGGTGCCGATGAGCTCCGCCAGGGTCGTTGCCCAGGCCGCTCCGGCGATGCCGTAGCCGAGGCGGAAAATGAGCAGATCATTCAGCGCGACATTTGCGATGGTGACTATCAGTCCGATCGTGTGCGGAATGCGGGTGCGCCCGATGCCGTTGAAGTACGCAACAGCGGTCCACAGGGCCGCCGCCAGCGGCCCCCCGATCATGCGCGGTCCCCAGTACTCGAGCGCGAGTGCCTCCACGGCGGCCGGCAGCCCGAACGCGCCGAACATGCCCGGCGCGATTGCGATGGTCAGGAAAAATGCCGGAATCGTGAGTACTGCGGCCCAAAGCCCCATCCAGACGATCTGGCTGCTGCGGCGATAACGGCCCCCCCGTAGGCCTGCGCGACGAGGGTCTGCACGCCCATCGCGACGCCGCCGATCAGGAACAGTGCGAGCAGCGCCAGCCAATGCACCGCCGCGATCGCCGCGGTGGCGGTCGTCGAGATCCGCCCGATGAACCAGGTGTCGGTCAGATTCAGGACCGCCTGGACCGTGCTGTTCAGCACCAGTGGAAGGGCGAGAGCCGCAATCGCGCGCATGTCGATATGGCGGCCGCTGTCGGCGCCGATTCGCATTGCCGGCAGTGTCGGCCGTTATCGATCCGCATGGGTCATGGGGTGCAAGCCTATCATCGGCTAGAATGCCGCCCCTTGACGCGACGACGCGCCAGCTTGCGTCCGAGGAATATCAGTGAGCCAAGACCGGAATCAGGATGTCATCAGCACCGAATGCGTCATCATCGGCTCGGGTCCGGTGGGTCTGTTCGCGGTTTTCGAGCTCGGGCTGCTCGGCATGAAGTGCCAGGTCGTGGACACGCTTTCGCATCCGGGCGGACAATGCACCGAGCTCTACCGGGACAAGCCGATCTATGACATCCCGGCACTGCCGGTCTGTGGCGCGCAGGAGCTTGTCGACCGGCTGCTCGAGCAGATCAAGCCCTTCAACGCCGGCTTTCACCTCGGCCAGGAAGTCGTGGAGCTGGCGCAGCACGGTGACGGTCGATTCGACATCCTGACCAGTGCCGGCACTCGCTTCGATGCTGGCGCCGTCATCATCGCGGCCGGGCTCGGATCGTTCCAGCCGCGCAGACTCATGGTGCCGGAAGCGGAGCGCTTCGAGGGAAAGCAGATACATTATCGAGTGCGCAATGCCGCGGATTTCCATGGTCGCGACCTCCTGATTGCGGGCGGAGGCGACAGCGCGCTCGACTGGACGCTGGAGTTCTGCGGTAAGGCACGGTCGCTGACCCTGGTCCACCGGCGCACCGAGTTTCGCGCGCAGCCCGCGAGCGTTGCCCGCATGCTCGAACACGCGGCGGGCGGCCGCCTGCGGCATCTTGAAGGCACGATCGGCACTCTCGTCGTCGCCGGGGACCGCCTGGCTGGTGCAAGGGTGTCGGGTCCGGACCGGCAGGAGACCGAAGTCGCCTGCGAGCAGCTGCTGGCATTCTTCGGACTGCATCCGAAGCTCGGTCCGGTCGCGAACTGGGGCCTGGCACTCGAAAAGAAATCGATCCACGTCGACACCGAGAAGTTCCAGACCAGCGTGCCCGGCATCTTCGCGATCGGCGACATCAACGCCTACCCGGGCAAGAAAAAACTGATCCTGTCGGGCTTCCACGAAGCCGCGCTCGCCTCATTCGGTGTCCAGCATCATGTCTATCCGGAGAAGCGCCAGTTTCTGCAGTACACGACGACGAGCCCGATCATGCGACAGCGCCTGGGCGTCGCGCCGCCGGACTGACGGGCACCGCCATGGACAGGCGTCTGGCTGATCTGCTGAGCCTGCTCGACCTCGAGCGGCTGGAGGACAACCTGTTTCGCGGCCAGAGCCGCGACATCGGCGCACCTCAGGTATTCGGCGGCCAGGTACTCGGCCAGGCACTGGTGGCAGCTTCGCGGACCGTGGACGGGCGCCTGGTGCATTCCCTGCACGCCTATTTCCTGCGTCGCGGCGATGTCAACGCCCCGATCGTGTTCGAGGTGGACCGCAGCCGCGATGGCGGCAGCTTCACCAGTCGCCGCGTCGTCGCGATCCAGCACGGGCAGCCGATCCTGACAATGTCGGCGTCATTCCAGATCCGCGAGCCGGGCCTGGATCATCAAGCGCCGGCGCCGGCCGCGCCGCCGCCGGAGCAATTGCGCGATCTCGGCGAAATCAATGCCGAGATGCTCGAGCAGGTGCCGGAGAAAGTGCGAAGCTTCTTCCAGCGCCAGCGGCCATTCGAATTCCGGCCGGTGAATCCCCCGAATTATATCAAACCGGTCAAAGCCGCGGCTGCGAAGCAGGTCTGGTTCCGGATGATCGATCGGGTGCCGGACGACCAGCCGCTGCAGCGCTGCCTGCTCGCTTACGTATCCGATTACCACCTGCTCGAGACCGCGACGCTGCCGCACGGCATCTCGTTCCTGAAATTGCAGATGGCGAGCATCGATCACGCGATCTGGTTTCACCGCGACGTCCGGGTCGACGAATGGCTGCTGTACGTGATCGACAGTCCCAGCGCGTCGGGGGCGCGGGGCTTTGGCCGCGGCGCGATCTACTCGCGCGACGGCGCGCTGGTCGCGAGCGTCGCGCAGGAGGGACTGATCCGCGAGCACAGCGAATGGAACAGTCCCGCAGGCAACCAGAAATGATCCATTCCGGGAGTCAGGCCTGTCCTGCTGCGTCCGGATCCAGCACCTTGCCGGGATTCATGATCCCGAGCGGATCGATCACCTTCTTGATGCAGCGCATCAGCGCGAGCGCGACCGGATCCTCGTAGCGTTCAAGCTCTGCAATCTTCAACTGTCCGATGCCGTGCTCGGCGCTGATGCTGCCGCCAAAACCGGCGACAAGATCATGCACCGCGCGCTGCACCTTGTCGGCTGCTCCCAGCAGTGCGTCGCCCGTGCCACCGGCAGTCAGGTTGAAATGGAGATTTCCGTCGCCGAGATGACCATAGGCAACCAGTTGCGCATCCGGAACCAGCTTGGCAAGTATGCTGCTGCCTTCTTCGATGAATCGGGGCAGTTTCTGCGGCTCAACCGAAATGTCGTGCTTGAGGCCCGCTCCTTCATGGCGTTGCGCCTCGGGCACTGTCTCGCGCAGCCGCCAAAGGGACTCGCGCTGCCCTTCCGAAGTGGCGGACACTGCGTCGATCGCGCGACCCTGCACGACGGCATGCGCCAGCGCCGATTCGAAGCGCCCGGCCAGGTCGGAATCCGGCTGCGGCAACGAAATCTCCGCCAGCACGTACCAGGGATGCGGCGCCGTGAACGGATCCCGCGATCCGTCGATATGGCGGCAGACTAGTTCAAGCGCGATCCGCGGCATGATCTCGAAAGTCGTGACAGCGGTGCCTAGCCTGCTCCTGAGTTCCGCCAGCAGTGCCAGCGCGGCGGCAGGCGATGCCAGCGCGATCATCGCGGTTGCCATGCCGGCAGGTCGCGGGAAGAGCCTGAGGCAAGCGGCGGTCACGATGCCGAGCGTCCCCTCGGCGCCGATGAACAGCTGCTTGAGGTCGTAGCCAGTATTGTCCTTGGGCAGCGCGCGCAGCTGGTCGAGTACGCGGCCATCCGGCAATACCGCTTCGAGACCCAGCACCAGCGCACGCATCATGCCGTAGCGCAGCACCGCGGTACCGCCGGCATTCGTCGAGATGATGCCGCCCAGCGTACAGGAACCCTGCGAGCCTAGCGACATCGGCAGCAGGCGGTCAGCCGCTGCCGCAGCCCGCTGGAGCGTTTCGAGCACGCAGCCGGCCTCCGCGGTCATGGAGTCGTTCAACCCGTCCAGCGCACGGATGCGGTTCATCCGGCGCAGCGAGACGACTATCTGGCTGTTGCCCGGACCCGGCGTCGCACCGCCGCAGTAACTCGTGTTGCCGCCCTGGGGCACGATGCCGATCCGCTGCTCGGCGCAATAATGAACGAGCTGCGCGACCTGTCCGGTCGATTGCGGCAACGCGACCAGTGGCGTCTCGCCACGATGAATGCCGCGAAAGTCGACCTCGAATGGCGCACGGTCTTCGGCGGCCTCGAGGTAACCCTGCGGTCCAAGCAAATCCCTGATGGCCTGCAGGCTGGAAGAGGAAATGGCCTTTGTCGCGCGATTCAAGGCCGGCTTGCGCGTCAGGCCAATCGCGCGGCGCGCAGCGCCGCGATGCGCTCGTCCAGTGGCGGATGGCTCATGAAGAGCTTCTTCAGGCCCTGACCCATGCCGCCGGTGACGCCGAATGCCGCCAGACGATCCGGGAGCGCTGCCGGACGGCTGCGCTTCAGCGCCTCGAGAGCGCCGATCATGTTGTCGCGGCCCGCAAGGCGGGCGCCCCCGGCGTCGGCGCTGAACTCGCGGCGCCGCGAGAACCACATGACGACCATCGTCGCGAGGAAAGCGAGCACCAGTTCGGCGACGATCGTTGTTATCCAGAAGGCCGGGCCATGGCCGCGTTCGTTGCGGAACACGACCTTGTCGACGATGTTGCCTATCAGACGCGAGGCGACGAATACGAAGGTGTTCACCACGCCCTGGATCAGTGTGAGCGTGACCATGTCGCCATTTGCCACGTGGCTGACCTCATGCCCGAGCACCGCCTCGACTTCACTGCGGCTCATCCGATTGATCAAGCCAGTGCTGACCGCGACGAGCGCGCTGTTGCGCCTGGCCCCGGTCGCAAATGCGTTCGGTTCAGGCGACTCGAAGTACCCGACTTCCGGCACGCCGATACCGGCTAGTTGTGCCTGACGGCGCACTGTTTCGAGCAGCCAGGTCTCCGGCTCGTTGCGCGGCTGCGCGATGACCTGCACGCCCATCATCTTCTTCGCCATCCATTTCGAGATGGCAAGCGACAGGAAAGCCCCGCCGAATCCGAGCAGCGCCCCGAAAACGATCAGCGAATTGAAGTTGATGCCCTGCTGATTCAGCCAGGGCTCGAATCCGAGCAGGCGCAGCGTGACGCTCGCGACGATAAGGATCGCGAAATTGGTCAGGACAAAGAGCAGGATTCTTTTCATGATTCGCCCATATGGATGCGCCGTCCGGCCGATTCAAGTGCCGCCCGGCACCCATGATATTGCAGGCCATAGCCGTGCCAGAATCCCCCGTCGAATCAGGGAGTCCGCAGTACCGGCGGACGCCTAGTCGATGACCACCTTGCGCGGCTTTTTCGCATCTTTCTCGAGTTCCGCCGCGAGGTCTTCCTCGGTCAGCTGCTGAAGCGTCGTCACGCGGCAGCTTTCAAGTCGCCCGAACCGGCGGTAGGCGATGTCGTCGCGCCCGTATCCGCAGATCTGCCCGTTGCCATCACCATCAATGGCGGCCAGCGTGTCCTGGTGCGTCAAGTCGAAGCAGCCTGGCGCGACCTTCGCGAGATAGGCTTTCTTGTTGCCGACACCGTCGTAGAGCACAACGCGGCTGTCGTCCAGGACCCTGAAACCGGTAATCGAGGACTGGAATACGCAGGCATCGGTCCTTGGCGATGGTGCACCTTCTCCCTTTGGCGGTGTCGCCGCGCAGGCCGAGAGCAGTGCCAGCGGGATGACCAGCGGCGCGAGTCTCATGGGCGGGCTCCAGCCGGTTGATGCCCCTTGGACCGCCCGCAGCAGCGCGGGTTCCGGCGGATCGATTCAGTAGTCGTCACGGTCGCCGTAGGACTCGTCCTCGTCCTCATCGTCTTCATCATCGTCATCGTCATCATCCCAGTCATCGTCCTCGTCCTCATCGTCGTCGTCATCGTCATCAGACCCGGACCAGCCTTCCGGCTCTTCTGTGAGCTCCAGATCGAGTTCCTGCCAGGTCTCGTAGTCGATTTCCTCGACGTCACCGTCCTCGTACTGCAATTCAATTAGTTCCGAGTCCTCGTCGATCGAAAGGACGCGGAAGACCTCCTCTTCCTCGGGGTTCTCGTACCACTGGCCAGGTACCGGGTTGTGATCGCGGCCCATCAGGATTCCTCGTCGCTGCCCGAACGGTGGAGATCAGCCGGAAGCGTCCCGATATTACGGGCGGGGGCCAATCCGAAGCAACGCCGGAGCTCCTCCCGGGGCTGTTTGCCGCTTGCGTTGACGCAGTCAGCCCCCATGCAGGGACCTGACACCGCCACCATTGCAAGGAGGATCTTACATGGCACTTGTACGCTGGGAACCGTTCAGGGAACTGGACGATTTATTTACACGCTTGAACCCCTATTTCGGACGCCTGCAGCCGGGCCGGCCAGCCGTGGAATCTGCTGCGCAGGCGGATGCGGTCAGCTGGGCACCCGCCGCGAACATTTCCGAGACCGACGGCGAGTACCTGATCAAGGCGGAATTGCCGGAAGTCAGCAGGGACGACGTGAAGGTCACGGTGGACGACGGCGTGATCACGATCAGCGGGGAACGCCGCAACAATCTCGAGCACAAGGACGAAAAACTGCACCGGATCGAGAGCTTCTATGGCGCCTTTTCGCGCAGTTTCCGCCTTCCCGACGACGCCGATGTCAACGGGATCCAGGCCGAGAGCAAGAACGGCATCCTGAAGGTCCGCGTGCCGAAGCAGCCCACTGCACGCACAAGGACGGTCGAAGTACGGGTAAACTGACCGGACCCCGGCGGCGGTGCCACGAGCGCCGCCGCCGACTGGCCGGTGCCAGGAGGTCCCATGAAGACCGAGTTCGACGAGATCCGGCGGAAACTGCTGGAACAGAAGCAGGAGCTGCTGACGCGCGCCGCCAAGGTGCACGCCGATATCACCCGTTCTTCAGGCCCTCTGGACAAGGACTTCGCCGAGCAGGTGGTCCAGATGGAGAATGACGCCGTCCTTGCAGGGATTGGCGAGGCGACGGCCGCGGAACTCGCGCAGATCAATCGCGCACTGACGCAGATCGATCAGGGCACCTATGGCCAGTGCAGTTCCTGCGGCCAGCCGATCGGCGCGCGCCGGATGCAGGCCCTGGCGTATTCCGATCTTTGCATCTCCTGCGCCGAGGCAGCCGGCTGATCGGGCTGGCCCGGGCGCGCCGCTTATGCCGCAATACAAGGTACCCCTGCGTGATTTCCGATTCGTGCTGCACGAGGTGCTGCGGGCGGAACAGCTTTATGCAGACCTGGGTCGTGACGACGTTAGCGCCCAGCTGATCGACAGCGTGCTCGACGAATGCGCGCGATTCGCCGAGAACGTCGTGGCACCCACCAATGAGCCGGGCGACCGGATCGGTGTGCGTCGTACCGACGATGGCCGCGTCGTAACGCCGCCCGGCTTCGTCGAAGCCTACCGCCAGTACGTCAGCGACGGTTGGGCCGCCCTTTGCGGTCCGACCGAATACGGCGGCCAGGGTCTCCCCGAGAGTTTCGGGGCTCCGATCGGCGAGATGCTGGTTTCTGCCAACATGTCCTGGAAGCTCTACAGCGGCCTTACCGACAGCGCAGTCCTCTGCCTGGAGCAGCACGCAAGCGAAGAATTGCGTCGTCAGTACCTGCCGAACATGATCCGCGGTGTCTGGAGCGGCACGATGTGCCTGTCGGAATCCCACGCCGGCACCGATCTCGGAATCATGCGCACCCGCGCCGTGCCGGATGGCAAGGGTTCCTACCGCATCAGCGGCACCAAGATCTTCATCACCAGCGGCGAGCACGACCTGGTGGAAAATATCGTGCACATGGTGCTGGCAAAATTGCCCGATGCGCCAGCCGGTGCGCGTGGTATCAGCCTGTTCCTGGTGCCAAAGCTGCTGCCGGGCGCGACCGGCAAGCCCGGCGCCGCCAATGGCGTCAGTTGCGCGAGCGTGGAGCACAAGCTCGGCATCCATGCATCCGCGACCTGCGTGCTGAACTTCGAAAATTCCCGCGGCTGGCTGATCGGCGAGCCGAATGGCGGCCTCAAGTGCATGTTCACGATGATGAACCATGCGCGCCTCTGGGTCGGGCTGCAGGGGCTCGCGCAGTGCGAGCGCGCCTACCAGGCGGCACTCGCGTACGCGCGCGAGCGCCGGCAGGGTCGCAATTCGGGTGCCGGAGACGGCGCCGCGGCGGATCCGATCATCGGTCATCCGGACGTGCGCCGCATGTTGCTCACCCAGAAGGCATTGATCGAAGGCGGGCGCGTACTCACTTACCTTGCCGGCGTCCAGATGGACAAGGCGCGCCACCATCCCGACCCCGCTGCCCGCAAGCACGCCGACGGCCTGCTCGCGATACTGACTCCCGTAGTCAAGGGTTTCCTGACCGACATGTCACTGGAGTGCACCAGCCTGGCGATCCAGGTGCATGGTGGCCATGGCTATGTGCGCGAGACGGGTGTCGAGCAGTATGCGCGGGATGCCCGGATCACCGCAATCTATGAGGGCACGAATGGTATCCAGGCGCTGGATCTCCTGGGTCGCAAGGTGCTGGGTTCCGGCGGCGAGCTGGCGCGGCTGCTCGGCGGCGAAATCGGGAGCTTTTGCGAGCGCCATGCCCGCTCGGAAGAACTGGCCGAGTTCATCACGCGCCTGACCGGCCTGCTGAAGGAATGGAGCGAAGCAACCGAGAGTGTCGCCAGACGCGCTGCCCGCAATCCCGATGAAATGGGCGCGGCGGCGATGGATTACCTTCTGTTGACGGGCTACCTGTGCCTTGCCTGGTGCTGGGCGAGGAGTGCAGCGGTTTCGGCTGCGGCGCTGCACAAGGGCAGTGCCGATGCGGATTTCTACCGGGCGAAGCTGGCAACTGCGCGGTTCTATTTCGCGCGACTGCTGCCGCGGGCCGAGGCGCATCTCGATGCGCTCGGCGCCGGGTCAGGAACGCTGATGGATCTCCCGGAAGGGCAATTCGCCTTCTGAGCCGGCGTCAGCGCTGCCGCGCGAGCCCGCCACGCAAGGACCAGACATTGCCGCGGCCGGCAGCGCGCAGATGTTCAGCCGCCGCGCGGCTGCGAATCCCGTGCCCGCAGACCAGCAGATAGCGCAGTCGCGGATCGAGCGCCATCGCATGGTCGAGCAGGCTCGGCAGCGGAATCGCCTCATGTGAGCCGGGCGGCAGGGGCGCCAGCGCACATTCGTCCGGATTTCGGATGTCGATGACGCGAAAACCCTGGGCGGCGGCTTCGGCCAGCGGGAGCGTGAGCTCGAGCTCCATTCCGGTGGCCTCCACTTCAGGTGGGCCGATGCGCGCGCAATGGTCCCGGCATTCACGGGCGCGCGGCACGCTGAGCCGGCGCTGGCCCAGATCCAGCAGATCAACCAGCAGCACTTCGTCGCGCAGCTGGCCCGGCAGGTCGAGCAGCAGCTTGAGAACCTCCATCGCCTGCAGGCTGCCAAGCACCGCCGGCACCGCTCCAAGCACGCCGCTTACCGCGCAGTTGCCGATCAGCCCGTCGCGCGTGGCCTCCGGCCACTGGCAACGCAGGCAGGAACCGCCGGCATCGGCGCGCACGACCTGGAGCTGTCCCTCGTACTGGTAGACGCTGGCGAGAACGGCGGGTCGGGCGGCCAGAACCGCAGCATCGTTGACGAGGAATTTCGTGGCGAAATTGTCGCTGCAGTCGACGATGACATCGGCCTGCGAGACGAGCTCACTGGCATTGTCCGCAGCAAAGCGGACCGGCAGCGGCACCAGCCTGATACCCGGGTTGTACGAGGCCAGGCGTGCCACCGCAACCTCCGCTTTCCGTCGTCCGACGTCGCGCGGGCTGTAAAGCGGCTGGCGGTGAAGATTCGCCATATCGACGACATCATCGTCGACGATCAGGATCGTGCCGACACCTGCGCCGGCGAGGATCGTCAGGACCGCGCAGCCGAGGCCGCCAGCCCCGATTACCGCAACCGAAGATTCTGCGAGGCGCTGCTGACCTGCGCTGCCAATCTCCGGCAATGCCTGCTGTCGCGAGTAATCGAATCCGGGCGCCTGCGCAGCATCGGCGCAATGCGTGCAATTAACCCAGCCGCTGTCGCCGTCCGGGTAGTGCTCTTTCTTCCAGATCGGCAGCCGATGCTTGATCTCGTCGATGATCTGCCTGCAGGCATCGATCGCCTCGGCGCGGTGCGCTGCCGCGACGCCGATCCACACTGCCAATTCGCCGACCGCCAGCGCTCCCAGCCGGTGCACGCAGCGGGCGCGCAGCGCGCCGTGGCGGCGCAGGGCCTCGGCGATGATGCGTGCGCCTTCGTCCTGCGCGAGTTCCTCGAAAGCCTCGTATTCCAGCCTGCTGACGACGCGACCTTCGTTGCGATCACGAACCCGGCCTTCGAACGTGGCGAATCCGCCGGCCGCGGGATCGGCGAGGGTGGCGGCGAGCGCCGCCGATTCGATCCGTTCGTGCGTGAACAGGAATGCTTTCATCCGCCCGCTACCGGTGGGATGAAAACGATCTCGTCGCCGTCGGCCAGTGGATTCGACCAGTCCGCGAACGCTCCGTTGACCGCCACCTTGAGCTGGGTCTGCAACAGCCGGAAACCGTGCCGCGCGGCGAGTTCGGCATAGAGTGCGTCCGCTGTGCCTGCCGCGGTCTCGACGGTCTCAGACTGGCGACCCGCCTGCTCGCGCAGCAGCGCGTAATAGCGAAGGCGCACGCGGACCATCATGCGGGCTCCTGCATTGCGAGCGCGCGGCGCACCGCCGCGAGTTCTTCCGGCGTGTTGGCATTGGCGAGCGCCGACGGGCTTGCCGGCTCCAGCAGGGCGACATCGTGCGCAATCAGGAATTTTCTGGGGCAGGCGACACCGGTGGCCACGAATTGCAGGATGGGCTCCCGGCTCGCCGGCTCATAAACGGCACAAAGCGGCTCGGGCAGGCCGTCACTTGCACTTCGGAAGGCAGTCGCCAGCCGGGCGGTGTCACGTGCGGCAAGCAGTTCCGCCAGCGTCGTGGAATCCAGGAATGGCAGATCGCAGGCGACGACCAGCCAGGCGGCCTGCGGGCAGGCAGCCTGCGCCGCGATGATGCCTGCGATCGGACCGGCGACGTCCGGACCATCGACGATCTGCGGGAATCCGGCGCGCAGCGGATCGTCGCGCTGGTCCTCGCGCACCGATATCCAGGCGCGTGAAACAAATGGCGCCAGCAGCCCGAAAGCCAGCTCGAGTTGCGGGCGCCCACGATACGCCAGCGCGGCCTTGTCCTCGCGCATCCTGCTGGATCGTCCGCCGGCGAGCACCAGTCCGTTCAGCGAACTCACGATTTGTCACCCGCGCGGAACTCGCTCTTGCCGCCGCTCTTGCGCAGCAGCCGCGTCTCTTCGATGACGATGTCATGTGACAGGGCCTTGCACATGTCGTAGACCGTCAGCGCCGCAATCGTTGCGCCAGTCAGGGCTTCCATCTCGACGCCAGTCCGATGATGCACCGCAGCCGTGCAGCGGATCTGAAGGCCGCCGGCGTCGACATCGATAGTGATGTCGCATCGTTCGAGCCCGAGCGGGTGGCAGAACGGAATCAATTCGTGGGTGCGTTTCGCCGCCATCGTGCCGGCGACGATCGCGGTGCCGAACACCTGGCCCTTTGGCGTCTCGAAAGCGGATGATTTCAGTTTCTCGAAGATTTCAGCCGGAAAGCGAACGCGGGCGACGGCCGTCGCGATGCGCAGGGACGCGTGCTTGGAGGTCACGTCGACCATTGCCGGTCTGCCGGCGTCATCCACGTGGCTCAGCACCGGTTTAGTCTCATCCGCCAATATAGTGCATCTCGATCTTGCGCAGCGGCTGCCAGCCCGCGCGCACGCCGCGCAGCTCGCTGTAACGATCGTCACGCCGTCGCCAGCAGCCGCGAATCCGCTCCAGCAGGCCGTCATCGTCCGCGCCTTCGCGCAGCGGCGCGCGCAGGTCGGTGCCAATCGTTGCAAACAGGCAGGTGTAGAACATGCCGTCCGAGGAAAGGCATGTTCTA
>Ga0247727_10000416_pt1 | contig 103917 bp, 100 predicted proteins | sample WisWelCaveWW1625_FD_202498 | JGI IMG/M metagenome (GOLD analysis project Ga0247727, IMG submission 202498) | Biofilm microbial communities from Wishing Well Cave, Virginia, United States - WW16-25 | ecosystem: Environmental > Aquatic > Deep subsurface > Groundwater > Cave microbial mat... | reverse complement strand
GACGATCACGGCGGATGACCAGTCCAAGGTCTACGGCTCGTTCGACCCGGTGTTCACCTTCACCTACAGCGGCTTGACCGGTGGCGACACTGCGACGGCGACGCCGCCGACGTGCTCCGTGGTCGGTGCGCATTCGAGTGTGGCGGGTTCGCCGTACCCGATCACCTGCTCGGGGGCGGTCGACAGCAACTACTCGATCTCCTACGTGGCTGGTGATCTCTTGGTCACCGCGGCGTCGTTGACGATCACGGCGGATGACCAGTCCAAGGTCTACGGCTCGTTCGACCCGGTGTTCACCTTCACCTACAGCGGCTTGACCGGTGGCGACACTGCGACGGCCACGCCGCCGACGTGCTCCGTGGTCGGTGCGCATTCGAGCGTGGCGGGTTCGCCGTACCCGATCACCTGCTCGGGGGCGGTCGACAGCAACTACTCGATCACCTACGTCGCCGGTTCGCTCGCTGTGACCGCGGCCCCGTTGACGATCACGGCCAACAACCAGACCAAGACGGCAGGTGGCTCCGACCCGGTCTTCACCTTCACCTACACCGGGTTGACCAACGGCGACGTCGCCACCGCGACGCCGCCGACCTGCACGGTCGTGCCGCCGCACGCCACCGTGGGCACCTACCCGATCACCTGCTCGGGGGCGGTCGACAGCAACTACTCGATCACCTACGTGGCCGGCACCCTCACCGTCACCACCGGCTTCACCTTCACCGGGTTCTTCCAACCCGTCGACAACCTGCCCACGCTCAACACGCTGAAGGCAGGCCAGGCCGTGCCCGTGAAGTTCTCCCTCGGAGGCAACCAGGGACTGAGCATCTTCGCGGCGGGCTACCCGAAGACGGAGGTGATCACCTGCGGCTCGACGGCGCTCCTCGACGGCATCGAGGAGACGGTGACCGCCGGCAGCAGCTCGCTGAGCTACGACGCGGGCACGGACCAGTACAACTACGTGTGGAAGACCGACAAGAACTGGGCTGCCGGCACCTGCCGACAGCTCGTCGTGCGGTTCACCGACGGCACGACCCAGTATGCGAACTTCAAGTTCAAGTAGTCGGGCAGGCTGTCGAGGTGCAGAGACCGATGCTCAGACGCGTGTCCCTTGCCGCCCTCGCCCTCATGGGCGTCGCAGCGATGGGCGCGTGCACAGACGACGACGCCAGCGGCCCATCTGAGGCGACCAGCACGACGGCGTCACCATCGGCTCTGGAGGCGGCCGTCGAGGCTGCGAACGTGCACGTGGCGGGCGTAGGCCGTGCTTCGGTCGAGGATCTGATCCAGGAGCTGTGCAGCGGACGCGATGCGGACGCGCTCGCAGCGCAGGTGGTCGCCCTCGACGTCTCGGGCTCGGACGACCTGCGGATCGTCCTGGAGGGCGTCGGGCACGGCGCGGAGCGGCTCTGCCCCGAGGTGGCGGCCGAGGATCCCGAGCTCATCAACGACGCGCACACGGCCGCCTTGGCCCTCCTCGCGGGATGACCCGCCTCCGCTGAGTCAGCGCGCGGGGTTGAGCCCGAGCGCGTCGAGCATGAACGCGAAGACGAACGCTTCGTCCTTCCACGCGTCGTAGCGCCCCGACGGGCCCTGGTGGCCCGCGCCCATGTCGGTCTTCAGGTAGATCGGGTTCTGGCTGGTCGTGCTCGCGCGCAGCCGCTGCACCCACTTGGCGGGTTCCCAGTAAGACACGCGTGGGTCGTTGAGGCCGCCGGTGGCGAGGATGCGGGGGTACGGCTTCGGCCCGACGTTGTCGTAGGGGCTGTAGCCCTTCATGTAGCCGTACACGTCGGGATCCTCCACGGGATTGCCCCACTCCTCCCACTCCGTGACCGTCAGCGGGAGCGAGTCGTCGAGGATCGTGGTGAGGCAGTCGACGAACGGCACCTCGGCGACGACGGCCGCGAAGAGGTCGGGTCGCAGGTTGGCGACGGCACCCATGAGCAGCCCACCGGCGGACGCGCCCCGGGCAACGAGGCGCGCCGGCGCGGTCAGGCCCTCGGCGACGAGGTGCTCGGCACACGCGATGAAGTCGGTGAAGGTGTTGTGCTTGTGTTCCAGCTTGCCGTCGTCGTACCACGGGCGCCCGAGCTCGCCGCCACCGCGCACGTGGGCGATCGCGAACACGAAGCCGCGGTCCAGCAACGAGAGCCTCAAGGTCGAGAACGAGGGGTCGACGCAGGCCTCGTAGGAGCCGTAGCCGTAGAGAAGGCAGGGCGCGGTCCCGTCGTGGGCGAGCCCCGCGCGGTGCACGTAGGAGATCGGCACGTCAGTGCCGTCAGGTGCGATCGCCCAGAGGCGACCGGTCTCGTAGTCCGAGGCGTCGTGACCGCCGAGCACCTCGGTGGTCTTCAGGAGCGTGCGCTCGCCCGTGTCGAGGTCCTCGTCGAAGACCGTGCCCGGGGTGACGAGCGAGGTGTAGGTGAAGCGGAGCGTCTCGGTGTCGAACTCGGCGTTGGTGGCCGGCGCCGTGTCGTAGACGGCCTCCGGCATCGCCAGCTCGTGCTCGGTGCCGTCGCCGTACGGGGAGACGACGATCCGGCGCACGCCCTCGCGGCGTTCGTACCGCACGAGGTGTCCGGAGAACGCCGTGACGCCTTCGAGCTTGACCTCCGGACGGTGGGCGACGAGCTCCTGCCAGTGGTCGCGCCCGAGGGCGCCGGCCGCCGTGGTCATGAGCTTGAAGTTGACGGCGTCGTCGGCGTTCGTGAGCACCAGGAAGCGGCCGCCGTCGACGGGGCTGGGCGCGTGGGTGACGTCGTACTCGATGCCCTGCTCGCGCGGCTGCACGACGGTCGGCGCCACGGTCGGGTCGGCCGCGGGGACGAGGTGCTCCTCGGAGGTCACCTTCGACCCTGAGGTGATGTGGACCCAGCGCTCGGTGAGGCTGAGGCCGACGCTGACGAAGAAGCGTTCGTCGGGGTCCTGGTAGACGAGCACGTCGTCGGTGGCGGGCTTGCCCACCTCGTGTCGCCACACCTGGAAGGGACGCATGGTGGGATCCGGTCGCACGTAGAAGAACGTGTCGTCGCCCGCCCAGGCCGAGCCATAGGTCGTCTCAGGGATGAGATCGTCGAGGTCAGCGCCCGTGCGCAGGTCGCGCACTCGCATCGTGTACTTCTCGGAGCCGTCGTGGTCGGTGGAGTAGAGCAGCAGATCCTGGCCGGGCGCGAGGTCGTAGGCGCCGAGCGCGAAGTAGTCGCTGTCGCCCGCCAGCGTGTTGAGATCGAGCAGCACCTGCTCGCCGGGCATCGGGTCTTCCTCGGGCAGACCGGCCGGCGGCTCGAGGTCGGTGCGGCAGAGGATCGGGTACTGCTGGCCCTCTTCGGTTCGGCTGTAGAACCAGCGACCTCCCTTTCGGAACGGGACGGAGAGGTCGGTCTCCTTGATGCGCGCCTTCATCTCCACGAAGAGGGCGGTCTGGAGGTCGTCCGTGTGGGCCAGTGCGTCTGCTACGTAGGCGTTCTCGGCCGCGAGGAGGTCGAGCACCTCCGGATCGCTTCGGTCGTCGCTACGAAGCCAGTACCAATCGTCGATCCGCTCGTCGCCATGGGTGGTGATGGGGTGCGCACGGCGGGGAGCGTTGGGGGGCGCGGGCGGCATGGCGGCCGAGCGTACGGGGTCCACCGCGTGTCGCGGTACGGTCGGCGCCATGCCTGCTGAGAAGCCCCATGTTTACGTCCCCGCCGGCGAGGTGCCGCCCGCCGACCTGGTCACCGAGGACCTGGAGGTGGGGCAGGGCGACGAGGCCGCCACCGGCTCGCAGGTGGAGGTGCACTACGTGGGCGTGTCGTGGCGCACCCGCAAGCAGTTCGACGCCAGCTGGGACCGGGGTGACACGTTCAGCTTCGGGCTCGGTGCCGGCCAGGTCATCAAGGGCTGGGACGAGGGTGTGGCCGGCATGCGGGTGGGCGGCCGTCGGCGCATCGTGATCCCGCCCGGCAAGGCGTACGGGCGCCAGGGTGCCGGCGGCGTCATCGGTCCTGACGAGACGCTCGTCTTCGTCGTGGACCTGCTCTCGGTCGGCTAGATCGCTCGCACCTTGTTGTTGCGGGGTTCGTGGGTGAGCTCGACGCGGCCCAGCGCCTCCAGCAACGGAGGCAGGTACATCCCGAAGCGGCCGCGGTACCCCTTGCGCTGGCCGTACCAGCCCCCGACGGGGTTGTCCTCCGAGCGGCCGAAGGCCTCGACGGTGCCCTCCTTGGCGGGCTTGCTCTCGTCAGCGGCGCCCAGGTCGACCCAGTCGCCCTGCGCCACGAGCCAGGTGTGGAGGTCGTCGATCGCTTGGCTTAGGTAGGTGAGCTTGGTGGAGCCGACCTGACAGACGAGCAGCGGTGGTACGGCCCCCTCGTCGAGGTGCATCGTGTAGGTGGACGAGCCCGGAGCGGTCGTGAGGCGCCACGGGTCGGACTTCGTGCCGGAGCCGTCAGCCATGCGCGCAGGATACGACTTCGGGGCGGTCGCAGGGCTCCGGTACCCTCGGCCGCCATGGCCGACCGTCCCGACTTCCGCGCCCCCAAGGGCACGCAGGATGTGCTGCCGCCGGAGTCGGCGCGTTGGGAGGCCTTGGTGGCCGTGTTCGCGAGCATGGCGGGACGCTTCGGATACGGCCTCATCCAGTCGCCGATGTTCGAGGACATCGGGGTGTTCGAGCGCATCGGCGAGGGGACCGACGTCGTCGCCAAGGAGATGTACGAATTCGAGGACAAGGGCGGCCGCCGTGTTGCGTTGCGCCCCGAGGGCACGGCGCCGGTGGCCCGTGCCTACGTGGAGCACCGGCCGCCGGTGCCGTGGAAGGTCTGGTACGCCACGCCGGCGTTCCGCTACGAGCAGCCCCAGGCGGGTCGGCTGAGGCAGCACCACCAGGTCGGGGTCGAGTGCATCGGCTCGGCGGACCCGGACGTCGACGTCGAGGTCATCGCACTGGGGCACTCGTACCTCTCCGCGCTGGGGCTGCGGGATTGGCGACTGGCCCTCAACTTCATGGGCACCCCCGCCGATCGTGCCGCCTATGCCGGCGTGCTGCAGGCGTGGCTCCGCCGGCGCACGGATGAGCTGTCCCCGGACGACGCAGCCAAGGTGGAGAGCCACCCGCTGCGCGTGCTCGACTCCAAGCGCGACGCCACGCGCGCGGTGCTCGGCGACGCGCCTCGGATGGCCGAGCACCTCGACGCCGCGTCCGCCACCCATGGCGAGCGGGTCCAGGCGGGCTTGCGGGCGCTGGGGATCGAGTTCGAGCTCGACGACGTCCTGATCCGTGGCCTCGACTACTACACGCACACGCTGTTCGAGTTCCAGAGCTCCGCGCTGGGGAACGCCCAGTCCACGATCCTCGGCGGCGGTCGCTACGACGGGCTCATCGAGCAGCTCGGCGGTCCGCCCACCCCCGGCATTGGGTTCGGCAGCGGCATCGAACGGACGCTGCTCACCTGCGACGCCGAAGGGGTCTTCGGAGATGCGTCGCGCGCTCTCGATGCCTTCGTGGTCGACGTGACCGACGGCTCGGCGGCCGTCGTGCTCACGCACGCGCTGCGGGGGGCCGGCATCTCCGCCGACCGGGCGTTCGACGCGCGGTCCATGAAGGCGCAGATGAAGGCGGCCGGCCGGTCGTCGGCACGGCTCGCGCTCATCGTGGGGGAGCAGGAGGTGGCGGACGGCACTGTCACCGTGCGCGACCTCGTCTCGAGCGATCAGGTCACCGTCGACCGCGACGCCATCGTCGACCACGTCAGGAAGGTGCTGGAGCCGTGAGCGAATCGATGCGCACCCACATGTGCGGGGAGCTGCGCGCTGAGCACGAGGGGCAGCACGTCTCCGTCTGCGGGTGGGTCGCGCGGCGCCGCGAGCACGGCGAGCACCTGGCGTTCATCGATGTGCGCGACCACACCGGCATCATCCAGTGCGTAGTCGACGGGGCCGCCGACCTGCGCAGCGAGTTCGTCGTAAGAATCGCCGGAACGATCCGCGTCCGGCCCGAGGGCACCACGAACGATCTTCTCGCCACCGGTGCCGTCGAGGTGGGCGACTGCGCCGTCGAGATCCTGTCGGTCGCCGCGCCGCCACCCTTCCCGATCGACGAGCGAGCCGACGGCGTCGACGAGAGCGTGCGATTGCGCTACCGCTACCTCGATCTGCGCCGCGAGCGCATGCAGCGGAACCTCCGCATCCGGGCCACCGTGAACTCCGCGATCCGCGGGGCCATGGAGCGGCAGGGCTTCGTCGAGGTCGAGACACCGATGCTGATGCCGTCGACCCCCGAGGGGGCACGTGAGTTCCTCGTGCCGTCGCGCCAGGTGCCCGGCAGCTTCTACGCGCTCCCGCAGTCGCCGCAGCTCTTCAAGCAGCTCTTGATGGTCGGGGGCACTGACCGCTACTACCAGATCGCCCGCTGCCTGCGGGACGAGGACCTCCGGGCCGACCGGCAGTACGAGTTCATCCAGCTCGATGCCGAGGCGAGCTTCGTCACCCAGGAGGAGGTGCTGTCGTTCATCTCCGAGGCCGTGCTCGACGCGGCGGAGGCGGTGATGGGGGAGCGTCCTGGCGCGATCCCGCAGATCACGTGGCACGACGCCATGGACCGCTATGGCGTCGACAAGCCCGACCTCCGCTTCGGCATGGAGCTCGTCGAGCTGACCCACGTGTTCGAGGCGACGGAGTTCAAGGCGTTCGCGGCGGCTGGCGCGATCAAGGGGCTCCGGGTCGAGGGCGCGTCTGCGGACTACGGCCGCAACAAGCTCGACGGCCTCACCGACCGGGCCAAGGCGTTGGGCGCCAAGGGGCTGGTCTGGATGCGGGTGGGGGAGGGGGGAGCCCTCGACAGCCCCGTCGCCAAGTTCCTGTCGGAGGGGGAGCGGGCGGCACTCGTCGCGGCCATGGCGGCCGAGCCCGGGGACCTGCTCCTGCTCGTCGCCGACGACTGGATGACGGCGTGCGAGGTGCTCGGCAGCCTTCGCAACGACCTCGGGCGGCCCCCGGTGCACGAGGGTCCGTATCGCTACGTGTGGATCATCGACTTCCCGCTGTTCGTCGGCCGCGACGCCGGCGGTCACCCGAAGACCGCGCACCACCCGTTCACCCGTCCCCACGACGATGACGTCGACGCGCTCGAGTCCGACCCGATGTCGGTGCGATCGAAGGCGTACGACCTCGTCCTCAACGGCTGGGAGCTCGGCTCCGGCTCGATCCGGATCCACGAGCCCGACCTGCAGCAGCGGGTCTTCGGCCTGCTCGGCATCGACGAGGAGGAGGCGCAGCGCCGTTTCGGCTTCTTCCTCACGCCGTTCGGCTACGGCGCCCCGCCCCACGGGGGGTTCGCCTTCGGCATCGACAGGCTCGTCGCGATCCTGGCCGGCGAGGAGAACATCCGCGAGGTCATCGCCTTCCCGAAGCCGCAGTCCGGTGTCGACCCCATGACCCAGGCCCCCACCCCCGTCGACGACCTCCAGCTCGGTGACCTCGGCCTCCGCCTCCTCCCCCCCAAGCCCTGACACCCACCCCACTCGTTCTGTGGACGTCTGCGGTCGCCATTCGAGTGCCAGCGTCCACAGATCTGGTGGCTAGGCGGCCTCGTGGCGTGCGATCGCCTCACGGATCATCCGTGCGACCATCGCCGGGTGCTGGACGACGTCGGCCCACGTGAACCGGAGCACCGTCCAGCCAAGCGCGATGAGCCGGTTCTGGCGGGTGCGATCTCGCTGGAAGGCTTCCGGCGACGAATGGTGCTCAAAGCCGTCGACCTCGATGGCGAGCCTGATGCGGGGATAGGCGGCGTCGATCCGAGCGACGAATCGGCCTGCGTGCCACACCTCGAACTGGAGGGCCGGCCGCGGGAGGTCGTATCGCGTCACGAGGCGGTGGAGCCGTGCCTCGAGCTCGCTCTCGTCGCCTCCGCCGGTCAGGAGGCGACGCTCGATGACCTCACCGGCGATTCCGGTTCCGGTGCGACCCCGACGACCGAGCACGACCCGCAGATCCTTGGCCTGCTTGATCGTGAGGAGACGTGTCGAGACGCCACGCCCCAAGGCCGCGCTCACCGACCACTCCGGTAGCACGAGCCCGAGGTCGACGATGGTGCGCACCGGGTCCGTGATCGCCATCGCCTCGCGCGCGACGGCGAGGTCAGGCCCGAGATCCTTGATCCGGTGGGCGATCGCGGGCGGCCGGAGCCGTGGACGTCGATCGGGCGTGATGCTCACGTCCACGTAGCCGGCCGGGGTGATCAAGCCCCACAGCTCGGCCGCTGAGCGATGCGAGACGACCGCGTCCGCGGCCAGCGACGCCGCATGGACCGCTTGGTGCCACGTCTCCGGTGATCCGGCCAGTCGGAAGACGGACGGCTGGACTGAGACGAGGCGACGCTCGGTCACCCATCGGGACTTCCGACTCGCCCCCAAGAGGCCAGTCGCCTGGGCGGTGGTCACGAGCCCGTGCTGCTCCTTGGCCAACGCGTCGAGCGCCGCCACGTGTTCGATTGCCATGTTCCATCCCCGTGTTCCGGGATCTGTGGACGTTTACGTCCGCATCGCGAGCGTCAGGGTCCACAGAACTCGTCCTGGTGTGAGGGGGAAGGGCTTAGATATACTGTAATTGGTCGTTGGGGAGTTGGTCCAGGGGCCGTGGAGTACGGTCGGGCGATGGCGGACGACCTGTTCTCCTCGGCCGCCGAGGACGCACTCTCGGCCAACGCGCCGTTGGCGGCGCGGCTGCGGCCGCGAACGCTCGACGACATCGTCGGCCAGGACCAGCTGCTCGGCGCCGGGCAGCCGCTCCGCACGCTCGTGGAGGGCGATCGCCTGTCGTCGGTGATCCTCTGGGGGCCGCCCGGTACGGGCAAGACCACGCTCGCCCAGGCCATCGCGGCCCACACGAGCAAGGTCTTCGAGCAGATGAGCGCCGTGAGCGCGGGGGTGAAGGACGTGCGGGACGTCCTGGAGCGGGCCCGACACCGCCTCGGCGAGCGGGGCCAAGGCACGATCCTGTTCCTCGACGAGGTCCACCGCTTCACCAAGTCGCAGCAGGATGCGCTGCTCCCCGGCGTCGAGAGCGGGCTGATCACGCTCATCGGGGCCACCACGGAAAACCCGTTCTTCGAGGTCAACCCGCCCCTCCTCAGCCGCTCCACGCTCTTCCGGCTCAACGCGCTCGACGCCGCGGCAGCCCGTGCGCTCCTCGAGCGGGGCTTGCGTACCGAGGCGGCGACGGCGGACGAGGACGCCCTGGAGCACCTGGCCGGTCACGCCAACGGCGACGGTCGCCACGTGCTGACGAGCCTCGAGGTGGCGGTGGCCATCGCCCGGGCCCGGGCGACGCCACCCGTGGTGACGCTGGCGGACGCCGAGGCCGCCCTCGGGACCAAGGCGCTCCGGTACGGCCGCGACGAGCACTACGATGTCATCTCGGCCTTCATCAAGAGCATCCGCGGCTCGGATCCCGACGCGGGCCTCTACTGGCTCGCTCGCATGCTCGAGGCGGGTGAGGACGCCCGCTTCATCGTGCGACGGCTCATCGTGCTCGCCAGCGAGGACGTGGGCGAGGCCGACCCGCAGGCCCTCTCCGTCGCCGTGGCGGCAGCCCACGCGGTCGAGCACGTCGGCCTGCCCGAGGCGCAGCTCAACCTCGCGCAGGCCGTCGTCCACCTGGCCACGGCGCCCAAGTCCAACCGGGTGGCGCTCGGGATCTGGCACGCCCTCGACGACGTCCGGCACGGCCCGTCCGTCGAGGTGCCGGTCCACCTGCGGGATGCCCACTACCAGGGTGCCCAGAAGCTCGGCCATGGGGCGGGCTACGACTATCCTCACGATCACCCCGACGGGTGGGTAGCGCAGCGCTACCTCCCCGACGAGCTCGGGGATCGCACCTACTACGACCCCTCGGCCCACGGCTTCGAGCAGGAGATCCGCACGCGCATGGAACGAGACAAGGCGTGAGCCAGGCATGACCGCGACGGAGCTGGCGGCGCTGATCGTGGCCATCGCGAGCGTGGTCGCGGTCGTCCTGCTGGCCTTCGCGCTGGTGTCGATCACCAAGACCCTGAAGGAGGTGCGCACGGCCGTGGAGCTCCTTCGCACGGAGACCATGCCGGTCATGCTCGACCTCGGCGACACGGTCCGCAGCGCCAACGCAGAGCTGGAGCGGGTGGGCGGCATCCTGGGGACGGCCGAGTCCATCTCGGGCACCGTCGACTCGGCCTCCCGACTCGCCTACTTGGCCTTCTCCAACCCGGTCATCAAGGGCATGGCCGTGGCGTCCGGCACGGGCCGCGCGGCGCGCTCGCTGCGTCGGGATCGGAAGCAGTAGCCGTGTTCCGCCGTCTGTTCTGGCTCTGCATCGGCGTCGGGTTCGGCTTCGGCACCTCGTTCTGGGTCATGCGCTTCGTGCGCGAGACCGCGGCGCGGTACGCCCCGGAGCGCGTGTCCGCCGACCTCACCAATGCGATCAAGGGGTTCGGCACCGACGTCCGCCAAGCCGTCGCCGACGGGCGGACGGCCATGCACGAGCGCGAGGCAGCGCTGCGGGCCGAGGTCGAGCGCGCCCGGACCTGAGCGCTGCAACCTCGGCCGGCGGGCTCGGGGGGCGCCGGTAGGCTCGGGGCTCACATGGACGCGGTCACGCTTCGGCGCACCTGGAACGAGTTCTTCACCGACCGCGGGCACACGCTCGTGCCGTCGGCCAACCTCATCCCGACGCACCCCACCGCGCCCATGTTCACGAACTCGGGGATGATGCAGTTCGTCCCGTACTTCCTCGGCGAGGAGCCGGTGCCGTACGACCCGCCGCGGTCGGCCTCCATCCAGAAGTGCGTCCGGCTCGCCGGCAAGCACAACGACATCGACGAGATCGGCCGCACCCGCCGCCACCTCACGTTCTTCGAGATGCTCGGCAACTGGAGCTTCGGCGACTACTACCAGCTCGACGCCATCCGGTGGGCGTGGGAGCTCGTGCTGGCGGCGGGCTTCGACGGTGACCGCATCTGGCCCACCGTGCACCTCTCGGACGACGACGCCGAGGCGATCTGGCACGAGGAGATCGGCATCCCGATCGAGCGCATCCAGCGCCTCGACAAGGACAACTTCTGGGAGATGGGAGAGACGGGCCCCTGCGGCCCTTGCTCCGAGATCCACTACGACTGCGGTCCGCAGTGGGGTGAGGCCGGCGGCCCCGCGGACGGCGGCAGCGACCGGTACATCGAGTTCTGGAACCTCGTGTTCATGCAGTCGTTCCGGCATCCGGACGGGAGCCTCACGGACCTGCCGGCCAAGAACGTCGACACCGGTGCGGGCTTCGAGCGCTGGCTGATGCTGCTCCAGGACGTCCGGAGCGTCATCGACACGGACATCATGCGGCCACTCATGGACACGGCGCAGTCCGCCACTGGGAAGACCCTCGGCGTCGACGCCGAGACCGACGTCGCCCTACGGGTCCTCGCCGACCACACCCGCACGATGGCGTTCCTCGTCAACGACGGCGTGGTCCCCTCCAACGAGGACCGCGGCTACGTCGTCCGGCGCCTCATCCGTCGGGCGGTGCGCTTCGCCTACCTGCTCGGCGTCGACGACCTCGTCCTGCCCCGGTTGGTCACGGCGTGCATCGACACCATGGGTGACGCCTACCCTGACCTCGCGGCCAACCGCGACTTCGTCACCGGCATCATCGAGCGGGAGGAGGGCGGCTTCCGGGCCACCCTGACTCGCGGCGTGACCCTCCTCGAGGAGACGTTCGTGGCCAGCCCGACGGAGGTCCCGGGCGACGTCGCGTTCAAGCTGCACGACACCTTCGGCTTCCCCGTGGAGGTGACCCAGGAGATGGCCGCCGAGCGGGGGATCGGCGTCGACCTCGTCACCTTCGGCGCCCTCATGGAGGAGCAGCGCACGCGGGCCAAGGAGGCCGCCCGCAAGGGCGATGTCTACGCCAACCGCACCAGCTTCCAGCAGATCCTCGACGACCACGGGCCCACCGAGTTCGTCGGCCGGGGGGAAACCGAGGCCAAGGCGACCGTGCTGGCCGTGGTGACGGCGGACGACGGCACCGCCTCCGTGTTCCTCGACCGGACGCCGTTCTACGCGGAGAGCGGAGGCCAGGTGGGTGACACCGGTCGCGTCACCACCGAGAGCGGCACCGCCGAGGTGATCGACACCACCTACGCGCTACCCGGGCTCCACCGGCACCACGTGCGCGTGACGAGCGGCCGCATCGAGCCGGGCCAGGAGGCGACAGCGGCCATCGACGTGGAACGGCGCGACGCCATCCGTCGCAACCACACCGGCACCCACGTTCTGCACTGGGCCCTGCGGAAGGTGCTCGGGGAGAACGTCAAGCAGCAGGGCTCCCTGGTCGAGCCCGACCGGCTGCGCTTCGACTTCGGCCCGGCCGACGCCCTCACCCCCGCCCAGATCCGCGAGATCGAAGACCTCGCCAACCACGAGATCCTCGCCAACGATCCTGTCCGGCACTACGAGACCACCAAGGCGGAGGCGGCGAACCTCGGCGCCATCGCCTTCTTCGGTGACAAGTACGGCGACATCGTGCGAGTGCTCGAGGCGGGCCGGCACTCGATCGAGCTGTGCGGGGGCACGCACGTGCGTGCGCTGGGCGACATCGGTCCGGTGAAGGTCGTCTCGGAGGCGTCGATCGGGGCCAACCTCCGGCGGATCGAAGCGGTCACCGGCACCGGGCCCATCGATCGGCTTCGAGACGAGGAGCAGCGCCTCGCGGAGCTCGCCGAGGTGCTCAACGTACCGGTCGGGGAGGTCGTCGACGGGGCACGCAAGCGGCTGGAGGAGATCAGGGCCCTGCGGGACGAGGTGAAGGCCCTCAAGCGCCAGGCGGCGGGTGGTCAGGCGACGTCGCTGGCCGCCAAGGCCGTGGACGGCGTGCTCGTCGAGCGGATCGACGGCCTCGAGCGGGACACCCTCCGCGACATCGCGCTCGCCCTGCGCGACCAGAGCGGCCTGCGGGCGGTCGTGCTGGCGACCGCACCGGACGGTGGCGGCGCGGCGCTCGTCGCCGCGGTCACCCCAGACAGCGGCTTCGACGCCTCGGCCCTCCTCGAGGAAGCCAAGAAGCTGATCAAGGGCGGTGGGGGCAAGGACCCCCTCCTCGCCGTCGCGGGAGGCAAGGACGCCGACGGCATCGACGCGGCGCTGGCCACCGTGCGCGTGGCCGCTGGCATCAGCGGCTCGTGAGGGCGCTGGGCATCGACTTGGGCACCAAGCGGATCGGCATCGCACTCGCGAACAGCGAGGGAACGCTCGCGACGCCCTACGAGGTCGTGGCTCGGTCCGGTGATCGGGCGAGCGATCACCGCGCCATCGCCGCGCTGGCGGAGGAGGCGGGTGCCGAGACCCTCGTGGTCGGCCTCCCGCTCTCGCTCGATGGCTCGGTGGGCCCCGCCGCGTCGTCCGCACTGGCGGAGGCAGACGAGCTGGCCGAGGCGACCGGCCTCCACGTGGAGATGTGGGACGAGCGGCTGACCACGGTCAGCGCCGACCGTGACCTGATCGCGCTCGACATGAAGGCGGGCGCCCGCCGCCAGGTCGTCGACAAGGTGGCGGCGTCGGTCATGCTGCAGGCCTGGCTCGACCACCGACGCCTCACCGCGCCCGAGGACCCAGCTCCATGACCGACCGAGATCCGTACGACTGGCTGGGCACGGAGCCGGCCGCCGACGACGGGTTGGACGCCGAGGAGGTGCCCGACGACGAGTACGTCGAGCTGCGCCGCGAGTCCTCCCGAGGGCGGCGGATCCTCACGGTCGTGCTCGTCGTGGTGCTCGTCGTGGGCCTGGTCGTGGGGGGCACGATCCGATGGGTGCAGCAGCAGATCGATCCGCCCGGCGCGGTCGGCGAACCTCGGGAGATCGTCGTGCCCGAAGGCGCGACGTCGGACGACATCGGCCGGCTCCTCGCCGACGAGGGCGTGATCTCCAGCTCGTTCGTCTGGGGCTGGTACCTGCGCGTCAACGGTGGCGGCCCGTTCCAGGCCGGCACCTACCAGCTCTCCGACGACAGCTCGTTCGGCGACCTGATCGACCTCCTGGAGGCCGGTCCGGCGCCCATCGTCGAACGCTCGCTCACGATCCCCGAGGGCCTCACCGCCATCGAGACCCTGGCGCGCCTCGCCGATGCCGAGCTCGGCCTCGGACTCGACCTGCCGACGATGCAACAGCTCCTCGCCAGCGGCCAGATCCGGTGGCAGGGCCAGCCTCCCGACCAGCCCTCGAGCGAGGGCATCCTCTTTCCGGAGACGTACCGGATCGCTGCGGACGCGGACGAGCGGAGCGTCCTCGAGCTGCTCGTGGCGCAGCTCGACTCCGTCATGACGGAGCTCGACGTCGCCTCGGCCCAGGAGCGCTTCAACCTGACGCCCTACGAGGTGCTCATCGTCGCGTCGCTGATCGAGGAGGAGACGAAGGTCGACGAGGAGCGTCCGATGGTGGCACAGGTGATCTACAACCGGCTCCGACAGCGGATCCCCCTCGGCATCGACGCCACCTCGCGCTACGAGGCGGAGCTGGCTGGTCGCGATCGCGAGGACGTCGACTTCGAGAGCGACTCGCCGTACAACACGCGTCGCAGCGCCGGGCTGCCCCCGACCCCGATCGCTTCGCCCGGCCGGGCGAGCATCGCGGCAGCGCTCGCGCCGGCCGACGGTCCGTGGATCTACTACGTGCTCGAGGACGCCGAGGGGCACCACTTCTTCACCGACAGCAACAGCGAGTTCCTCGCCGCCAAGGAGCGCTGCCATGACGCCGGGCTGGGGTGCGGGTAGTCGTGCTCACCGGCCACACCCGAGCCGCCGGCGTGATCGGCACGCCCATTCGGCACTCGCTGTCGCCCGTCATCTTCAACGCCGGGTTCGGCGCCGCCGGGCTCGACTGGGCGTACCTCGCGTTCGACGTCCCCGAAGGAGCCGCGGGGCTCGCCCTCGCCGGGATGCGCGCGCTGGGGATCGAGGGCCTGTCGGTGACGATGCCGCACAAGGCGGCCGTCATCGACGGCCTCGACACCCTCTCCGACGACGCGGCCGCGCTCGGGGCGGTCAACTGCATCTCACGGCGTGGCTCGCTCCTCCACGGCGACAACACGGACGGCCCTGGCTTCGCTGACGCCCTGCGCATCGACGAGGGCATCGACGTCGCCGGTGCCCGCTGTGCCGTCGTCGGCGCCGGGGGAGCCGGGCGCGCCGTGGCGCGAGCACTGGGCCAGGGCGGCGCGGCGTCGATCGCGATCCTCAACCGCTCGCCGGACCCCGCGGCGCGCGCCGTCGAGCTGGCCGGCTCGGCGGCCTACGTGGGCTCGGCGGACGACCTCGAGGAAGCCGACCTGATCGTCAACGCCACCCCGCTGGGCATGGGCGTGGTCGTCACGACCACCGGAGAGGCGGAGCCGCTCCCCATCGAAGTCGACCGCCTGGGCGCCGGTCAGGTCGTGGTCGACCTCGTCTACCACCCCGCCGTGACCCCTCTCCTGGCGGCGGCTCGCGAGCGGGGCCTGCGCACCGTCAACGGGCTGGGGATGCTGATCCACCAGGCTGCCCACGCCTTCCGGCTCTGGACGGGCGAAGACCCGCCCCTGGAGGCCATGAGCGCCGCCGCCGTGGCCAGCCTGGGGCAGCGCGAACGCCCCTGACCGCCCACGGGGGCCGATCACAGAAATCCACTGAAGTCACCCTGTCGACCTGCCGATGGGTAGAACGACCCACTCTCCACCGGAGGTCACCGTGGCCCTGCAAGGGACCCTCGACACATTTGCCTTGCCAGACGTGCTGCGCCTCCTCGCGGCCACGAAGAAGACGGGCCGCCTCCGCATCACCGGCGGGAGGGGCACCGGGAGCGTGTGGGTCAGCTCCGGTGAGGTCGACGCCATCGACGCCACCCACGCCCCCCACGCCACCGAGGCGGTCGACGCGCTCTTCGAGCTGCTGCGGTTCGAGGACGGAGCCTTCACGTTCGACGCGGAGGCCACGCACGACGAGCCGGGGCCGCCCACGGACGTCGAGATCCTGCTCGCCCAGGCCGAGTCGCTGCTGGCGGAGTGGCGCGACATCGAAGCCGTCGTGCCGTCGATGGACGCCTGGGTGACGCTGCGCGGCACGCTGCCCCTGCCGGAGGTCGTGATCGACCAGGATCGGTGGACCACGATCGTGGCGATCGGCGCGGGCGCCACCGTGCGCCGCATCGGTGACGAGCTGTGCTTGGCCGAGCTGCCCATCTCCCGCGCGATCAAGGAGCTCGCGGAGGTGGAGCTCGTCGACATCGCGGACGCGCCTCCCGCAGGTTCGATGCCCAGCTCCAACGGCATCGCGCCATCCGGCACGCGTCCGCTTGCCCCACCGAAGCCGGAGAAGTCCGCCAAGGTCGCGAAGGCCGATGCGCCCGAGCCCCCGCCCGCGCCCCCGGCGCCCCGTGCGAAGCGCGCGAAGGCGGGCGCGTCGGATGCGACGGATCCGGACGTGTTCGTGCCGCTGAACCTGCCGGGTCACGCCGACGCCACCCCCTCGTACGACGATCGTGACGACGGGGCGACGGTCGAGGCCAACGGCTCCGCGCGGGTTGGCGATCTCGCGGCCGCGTTCCCCGGGCTGGCCAACGGATCGAGCTCCGATGACGGCGACGACGAGCAGGAGCTGGCGAAGCAGCTGGCCACCCTCTCGCCTCGTGCCGCCAACGCCATCCGCGCCGCTGCTGAGGCCACGACCGACGAGGAGCGCGAAGCCGCCCTCGATGCGGCCGAGGGTGACGACGAGCCGCTCAACCGGGGCCTGCTCCTCAAGTTCCTGTCGTCGGTCAAGACCTGACGACGGATCCACCCGCGCGGGCGCTCCGCGCGGCCATGCTCTGACCCATGCGGATCTCCTCACGACGCCTCGGCGAGTTCCTGGTGGACCGCCGGGTCCTGTCGCGCGACGTACTCGACGAGCTGCTCGCCCGCGAGGCTGCCGAAGGGGTCCACCTGAGCAACCTGCTCGTCGCGGACGAGCTCGTCAGCGAACAGGACCTGATGGCCGCCGTCGCCAACGAGCTCGGCGTGCCCTACATCGACCTCTCGGAGCGCTCGATCCTCCCTGACGTTTGGGGGCTCGTGCCGGAGGACCTCGCACGCGGCTACCTCGCCGTCGCCCTCGAACGTCGCCATGACGGCGTCGTCGTCGTGATGGAGGATCCCAGCGATGAGGAGGTCGTTGCCGCCCTCGAGACCGACCTGGGGGTCACGATCCACCCTGCCGTGGCCGTGCGCGACGACGTCCTGCGCCTCATCGTCCAGATGTACGGCGCGGATCCGGCTGCGGAGCCCGGCAGTGGCGGCAAGGGGCGCGCCAAGGGTGCCGCCGGAGACCCACGCGCGGGGCGCGTGCAGCTCGACCAGCTCCTCGACGAGGTCGTGCGCCTCGGCGGCTCCGACCTGCACCTGACCGCAGGCTCGCCTCCGGTCGTGCGGGTGCAGGGTGAGCTGCACCGGTTGTCGATGCCCGAGCTGAACGGCTCGGACGTCCGCCGGATCGTGATGGGCATGCTGACCGAGCGCCAGCGCGAGCGCTTCCTGGAGACAGGCGAGTACGCCACGTCTCACGCCATCCCAGGGCGGGGCCGCTTCCGGGTGGCCGCCTTCGTGCAGCGCGACTCCGTCGGTGCGGTGCTCCGGCTCGTGCCCGCCGAGATCCCCTCGCCCGAGGACCTCGGGCTCCCTGACGAGGTGATCGAGTGGGGTGACCATCGCAAGGGCCTCGTGCTCGTCTGCGGGCCGCACGGCTCGGGCACCTCCACGACGCTGGCGGCGCTCGTCGACCGGATCAACCGGGCCCGCGCCTGCCACATCCTCACCATCGAGCAGCCGATCGAGTTCCTGCACAAGCACCGTCGCGCCATCGTCAACCAGCGGGAGGTCGGCGAGGACACCGCGTCGTTCGAGCGTGGCCTCCGCTACGCCCTCCGCCAGGATCCCGACGTGCTCGTGGTCGGCGAGCTCCCGGACGTCGAGACGATCCGGCTGGCCCTGGCCGCGGCCGAGACCGGTCAGCTCGTGCTCGCCACCCTGCGCACGGTCGACGCGGTGAAGACGATCGAGCGGATCATCGACGTCTTCCCGCCCGACCAGCAGCCGCAAGCCAGGCTCCAGCTCGCCACCACGCTTCGCGGCATCGTCGTGCAGCAGCTCGTGCCCGCCCTCGACGGCGGCGTCGCGCTGGCCTGCGAGGTCCTCCTTCCCACGACCGAGGTCATACGATGCGTGCGCACGGGGGACGGCGCCGGCCTGGCCAAGGCCATCCTCGGCGGCGTGTCGAGCGGGATGGGCACCATGGACCAGTCCCTCGCCGAGCTCGTGCAGGAGGGCCTGGTCGATGTCGAGGAGGCGGCCGAGCGGGCGGTCGACCCGGCGGAGCTCCGCTACCTGACCTCAGGACCCACCTGAGCTCGCGTGCACGCCGTCGTCGCTGTGGCCATGCCCGTCCTCGGGCTCTTCGTCGGGTCGGTGCTGAACGTGCTCATCGACCGCGTCCCCGACAAGGCGCCGCTGCGGGGCCCGCGCGAGGGTGAGGTGGTGCCGCCGCAGTCCTGGCTGGGCGTCCCGGCCCAGCCGTGGGTGCTGCGCCGCGGCCACGTGCCGGGTGGACCGCTCCCGGTGCGCTGGCTGTGGGTGGAGGTGCTCACCGTCGCCGCGTTCGCGGAGCTCGCTGTGCAGTTCGGCAACTCGTCGGTGCTCATCCCGCTCCTCTTGCTCGCGGCGTGCCTGATCACGGTCTCTGTGATCGACCTCCAGCTGCAGCGCATCCCTGACCGGATCACGTTCCCGACGCTCGCCCTCGCAGTGCCGCTCATCGTGGTCGTCTCAGTGCAGCACGACGCCACCGGGGCCATCAAGGCCGCGCTGATCGGCAGCGCCGCCTACTTCCTGTTCCTCTTCGTCACCCACCTCGTGTACCCCGCCGGCATGGGGTTCGGCGACGTGAAGCTGGCCCTCGTCATGGGCCTCTACCTCGGTTGGCTCGGCTGGGACCCCGACTACCCGATCGCGGCACCGGTGCGGTTGGTGCTCTACGCCCTCATGCTCGGCTGCGTCATCGGGGTGGTGTTCGGGCTAGTGATGCGAGCGGTCACGAAGCAGCGCGGCGCCTTCCCGTTCGGTCCGGCGCTGGCGACGGGTTGCTTCGTCGTGGTGCTCTTCGCCTACGACCTGACGCTCTGAGGTAGAACTGGAACAGGTTCCAGTTCGACGTACTCCGGGGAGACGCAGCCATGGCCGTATCGACGGGGCGGGACCCGGTCGCCACCCGCGCCGCGCTGGCGGCCTGGCTTCAGGCGCAGACCGGCGCACGCCACGTCGCCGTCGGCGAGCTGACGATCCCCGGCCTCTCGGGGTTCTCGAACGAGACCCTGCTCTTCGACGCCGTCTGGGACGGCGACGTCCACCCGCTCGTCATCCGCGTCGAGCCCACCGGGCACACGGTCTTCCCGAGCACCGCCTTCGACGCGCAGGTGCGAGTGATGCAGGCGTTGCGCGAGGAGGGCAGCGTGCCGGTCCCCGAGGTGCGGTGGTTCGAGGAGGGCACCGACGTGCTCGGGGCCCGCTTCGTCTGCATGGGGCGGGTGGAGGGCGAGGTGCCGGCCGACAACCCGGGGTACCACGGGGAGGGGTGGATGCCGGCGCTGGACGAGGCCGGTCGCCGGCGGGTGTGGGAGAGCGGCCTCGACACGATGGCCGCGATCCACCGGCTGGATCGCGACGCCGTCGGGCTCGGATGGATCGCCGACGTCAGCCCCGCCGACCAGCTCCAGCTCGACCACGAGTACCGCACGTTCGCATGCGGTGACATGCCCTATCCGGTGGTCGACCGGGCGTTCGAGCTGCTCGAGGCCAGCATTCCGTCTCCGAGCCCGCGCCCGTCGCTGTGCTGGGGCGACTCACGCATCGGCAACATGATCTTCGGCGCTGACCAACAGGTGGCTGCCGTCCTCGACTGGGAGATGGTCACGGCCGGCGACCCCGTGCAGGACCTGGCCTGGTACCTCCTGCTCGACCACCACCACACCCTGGCCTTCGAGGTGCCGCGGCTGGCCGGCCTGCCCGCCCGCGAGGAGTCGGTGGCGCGCTGGGAGGCCGCCAGCGGCCACTCGGCCGAGCACCTCGATTGGTACGAGCTGCTCGGGACGGCGCGCTACGCCTCGATCATGGTGCGGGTCATGAAGCTGCTCGACTCGACCGGCGTCTTCCCGGGCGCCGCCGAGGCCGCCTTCGACCAGACCGGCACCCGCCTGCTCGCCGACCTGCTCGACCAGCGCTACTGACCTCCGCCCACCCAGTCGCACCAGGAGACCCGATGCTCTCGCCCCTCGATGACCTCCCGATCCACCAGGTCGCCCAGCCCATCCGCCAGCCCGGCACCAGCGATCGCAACTTCTACGACCGGTACTACTTCAACTGCCATCCGTGCTCCGACGAGCTGTTCCTGATCATCGGGCAGGGCCAGTACCCGAACCTCGGCGTGCAGGATGCCTTCGCCCTCCTGCGGCGTGGCGACGAGCACCGCGTGGTGCGGGCCTCGCGCGAGCTCGGGCTCGATCGGCTCGACACCTCCGTCGGGCCGTTCAAGGTCGAGGTGATCGAAGGTCTCAAGACGCTGCGGTGCACCCTCGACGCGCCCGAGCACGGCCTGTCCTACGACCTCACCTGGGAGGGCTACGTCCCCGCCTTCCAGGAACCGCCCCACGTCGACCGCAACGCGAACGGCCGCGCCTTCCTCGACGCGTGCCGCCTCGCGCAGCTCGGGTCGTGGCGAGGCTGGCTCGACGTCGACGGAGAGCGCATCGAGGTGACGCCCGACCACTGGTGGGGGAGCCGCGATCGCTCGTGGGGCATCCGGCCGGTCGGCGAGCCCGAGGCCCCTGGCAACCTCGCGTCGAAGCCGGCCGAGCCGTTCCGCTGGCTGTACGCACCGCTGCGCATGGAGGATCACGCGCTGGTCTTCATCTGCCAGGAGCGCGGCGACGGGAGCCGGGTGCTGGAGGAGGCCGTCCGCCTCTGGCCGGATGGCCGGGTCGACCACCTCGGTCGCCCGGAGCACGACCTCCAGTGGAACTCCGCCGGTCCGGGCCTGTTCGGCGTCGTCGAGAAGGGGACCATCCGCCTCGGCGACGTAGTCGTCGAAGTCGAGCCCGTCCTGCCGGTCCACATCGGTGTGGGCACCGGCTACGGCTTCGACGGCGACGGCTGGAAGCACGGCGCCTACCAGGGCGACCTCGAGGTCCAGGGCACCGTCTACGACCTCTCCACCGAGGAGGGCCGAGGCGCCATGTTCGGCATCGTCGACTCCGTCGCCAAGTTCACCAGCGCCGGCCAGACCGGCTGGGGCCTCTTCGAGCACCTGTACCTCTAGGGGAGGCAGACCGTCCAGGCAGCCGGGGCGAGCGTGTCCCGGGAGTCACCAATGCTGCCCACCACCACCGTCTGACCTCCGCCGACCTCCGCCAGATCCGCGGGCGCGGCGAACGCGGCCGGTGCGGGCATCGTCGCCAGGAGGTCGAGACCTCCCGTCGGCGATCGCTCGTACAGGATCGGGGTGAAGCCGGTCGCCTCGTCGCCGGACAGCGCCACGCGGTCGGCCGCGACCACCACGCGGCCGTCAGCCAACGGGGTCAAGGCCCACAAGCGAACCCCCGCGAGGTCGTCGCCGTCGATGGGTCGCTCGCTCACCGAGCCGTCGTCCGACCACACGACCTCCAAGGGCCGCAACGACGGTCCACCCACCGTGAGGCCCACGCTGGTGGGGCCCTCGTCGAGGATCGCAAGGTCGAAGAGGCTCTTGGCCGTGTCGGCCTCTCCCTGACTCGCGAGCGTCGCGGTGGTCGTCCATCCGAGCCCATCGGGTGATGTGATCAGCCGGATGGCGTCGGCGTCCTGCGCGAGGGCGAGCCAACCGTCGCCGTCGTGGGTCAGGGCGTAGACCGCCGACGCCGTCGTCGCTCCGTCCAGCACGAAGGGGACCTCCACCCACGTCTCGAGGTCGGACGACCGGAACAGTCGGCTCGGCCCGTCCGCGGCGGCGAGGTCGTCCGTGACCACCCACACCTCACCGTCGTTCGCGCCCCCGGCCGTCGCCGCGTCGTCCGGCCCGCCCGGCCTCGCCGACGAGCGCCACGTCATCGTGTCGGGATCGCGGATCCACATCGAGGACCCGATCGCCACGACCTGACCGGTCGAACGGACCACGACATCGGTGACGGTGGCCACGCCGGGCTCGCCCTCGAGCATCACGGGTTCGGCGGTGGACCCGCCGCAGGCGAGCGACTCGATGGTCGCGCTCGAGCTCGCGTCGGCCACGGGGCGGTCGTCCTTCGTGCAGCTCGCGACGGCCAGTGCCACCACCGCGAGCCGCGCCAGGACCCCCCGTCCCCGCCCGTCGTGACGATCACCCATCGGCGGACAAGGTAGGCGCCGCAACGGGTTCCTGTCCTGCAGGGACGCGGCAGTAGCGTTGTCTCGATGCTTCGGTTCCTGACGGCGGGCGAGTCGCACGGGCGCGCGCTCGTCGTGATCGTCGAGGGTCTTCCTGCCGGGCTGCCCATCGCCACCGAGCAGGTGCAAGCCGAGCTGGCCCGGCGGCGGCTGGGCTACGGACGCGGGCCGCGCATGAAGTTCGAGCAGGACGATGTGACCATCATCGGGGGTGTGCGGCACGGACTCACGCTCGGGTCGCCGGTGGCCATCGAGGTCGGCAACAGCGAGTGGGACCGTGATCCCGACAAGTGGCAGCGTGAGATGTCGGTGCGGGCCGAAGACGGGCCGACGAAGGCGCCGCTCACCCAGGTGCGGCCCGGGCACGCCGACCTGGCCGGGATGCAGAAGTACGGGCTCACCGATGCGCGCGACGTCCTCGAGCGGGCATCGGCGCGGGAGACGGCGGCCCGCGTCGCCGCGGGAACGATCGCGAAGGCACTGCTGGCCGAGGTCGACGTCGACATCGTGAGCCACGTCATCCAGATGGGTGCCGCCCGGTCGAAGGCTGCGACTCGGCCGGGCCCGGCCGATCTCCCGCAGGTGGACGAGTCGCCCGTGCGCTGCTTCGACGCGGCTGCCGAAGAGGAGATGGTCGCGGAGATCAAGGCGGCCGCCAAGGACGGCGACAGCCTCGGAGGAATCGTCGAGGTGCTCGCGTACGGAGTGCCCGTCGGCCTCGGGAGCCACGTGCACTGGGACCGCAAGCTCGACGCGCTCCTCGCGCGCGCGCTCATGTCGATCCAGGCCGTCAAGGGCGTGGAGATCGGCGACGGCTTCGAGATCGCCGGGCGGCGGGGGAGCGACGCCCACGACCCGATCACCTGGGATGCCGCCAGCGGCTCCTACCGCCGGGAGTCTGCACTGGCCGGCGGCGTCGAGGGCGGCATGTCTACGGGCGAGGTGCTCGTCGCGCGGGCGGCCATGAAGCCCCTCGCCACGCTCAACCGGCCCACGCTGCGCACCGTCGATACCGCGACCAAGGAGGAGACGGTCTCGTTCAAGGAACGCACCGATGTCACCGCCGTGCCCGCCATGGGCGTCGTGGCCGAGACGATGGTTGCGCTCGTGCTGGCCGACGAGGCCACCCGCAAGTTCGGCGGCGACTCCGTCACCGAGCTGCGCCGCAACCGCGACGCCTTCCTCGCGTCGCTCGGCTGACCGCATGGTGCGGCACGTCGTGCTGGTGGGGCTCATGGGCTCCGGCAAGACCACCGTCGGGCGACGGCTGGCCGCGCGCCTCGACCGCCACTTCGTCGACGCCGACGCGGCCCTCGAAGAGATCGCCGACCGGTCGATCGCCGAGATCTTCGAGCAGGATGGCGAGGTTGGCTTCCGGGATCTCGAGTCGGACACCTTCGAGGAGCTCCTCGAGCACCACGAACCGTGTGTCATCGCGAGCGGTGGCGGTCTCGTGCTGCGCACCGACAACCGGGCGCGGCTCCGCCGTCCGGACGTGACGGTCGTGTTCCTCGATGCCGGTCCCGCGTTCCTCGCCAGCCGCGTAGCGGGCAAGACGCACCGGCCGCTCATCACCGACGCCGAGTCAGCGCGGGAGATCCTCACCGGTCTGCACGCGGAGCGTGCGCCGCTCTACGCAGAGGTCGCGGACATCACGGTGGCCATCGAGCCGTTTCACGCCGGTGAGGAGAAGCCGAAGCACGCGCTGGCGGCGTGCATCGCCGAGCTGGTGACCGCCCATGAGACGCAGGTGACCGCGTGATCAGCGTCGAGGTGGCCCTAGCGGACCGCTCGTATTCCGTGCTCGTCGGACCCGGCGTGCGAGGCGAGCTGGCCGGTGTCCTGCCGGCTTCAGCCACGCGGGCCGCCGTCGTCACCCAGGCGGGCATCGGCTTCGCGGTGGACCCGGGCCGGGAGCACCGCACCTTCGAGATCGCCGACGGCGAGGCGGCCAAGACCCTCGCGACGGTCGAGGAGCTCTGCCGGGCCTGGGCCTCGTGGGGCCTGACCCGGGCCGACGTCGTCGTCGCCGTGGGCGGAGGGCTCGTGACCGACGTGGCCGGGTTCGCCGCCGCCACCTACCACCGGGGGGTGGCGGTGACCCACGTGCCGACCACGCTGCTGGGCATGGTCGACGCCGCCATCGGCGGGAAGACGAGCGTGAACCTGCCCGAGGGCAAGAACCTGGTCGGCGCCTTCTGGCAGCCCGTCGCCGTGCTCTGCGACACGGACGCACTCGCCACCCTGCCCGCTCGTGAGCTGCGCTCGGGTCAGGGTGAGCTGGCGAAGTACCACTTCCTCGCGGACACGGATCTGCTCGCCCTCGACCTCGCGGAGCGCGTCGCCGCGGCGGTGCAGATCAAGGCCGATGTGGTGGCCGGAGACGAGCGCGAGGATCCAGGCAACCGCCACGGACGGGCCGTCCTGAACTACGGCCACACCCTCGCCCATGCGCTCGAGATCGAGACCGTGCACGATCTCCGCCACGGCGAGGCGGTCGGGATCGGGCTCGCGTACGCCGCCGCGCTGGGTCGTCGCCTCGGGCGCATCGACGATGCCCGCGTCGCGGAGCACCACCGCGTGCTCGCCGCCTACGAGCTCGACGCCGCGCTGCCCGGCGGGGTCGACCACGACCGCCTCGTGTCACTGATGGGACGCGACAAGAAGGCCATCGGGGGCCTCACCTTCGTGCTCGACGGCCCCGACGGCGTCGAGGTCGTCCCCGGTGTTGCCGAGACCGACGCCCGTGCTGCCCTGGAGGAGATCTCGTGACCGCCACCGTGCTGCTGCTCAGCGGACCGAACCTCAACCTGCTGGGGGAGCGGGAGCCGGAGATCTACGGCACCGCCAAGCTCGAGGACCACGTGGGGGCAGCCCGCGCGGTGGCGGAGGCCCACGACCTCGTGCTTGAGCACCTGCAGTCGAACCACGAGGGCGAGCTCGTCGACGCCGTCCACGGAGCGCGGGGGCGTTGCGCCGCGATCGTCATCAACGCTGGCGCGCTCACGCACTACGGCCGCTCGCTCCAGGACGCGCTGGCGGCGTTCGACGGACCGATCGTCGAGCTCCACCTGTCGAACCCGGCGGCTCGCGAAGAGTGGCGCCACACGTCGGTCATCGCACCGGTGGCGACGGCGATCATCGCCGGCCTCGGGGGCCACGGGTACCCGATGGCGATCGCCGCGGTCGCGAGGTTGCTGGCGTGACGCTGCCGGCGATGGATGTGGCCGCTCGGGTCGAGCGACTCCGGGCCGGGCTCGCCGCCGCCCGATGCGATGCCCTCCTCGTCACCCACCTCACGAACATCCGCTACCTCACGGGGTTCACGGGGTCCGCTGCGATGCTGCTCGTCGACTTCGACGACCTCACCTTCGTCACTGACGGCCGCTACGAGGAGCAGGCCGCCGGCCAGCTCGACACGGCGGGCATCGACGCCGACATCGTGATCGGGCGCACGGTCGCGCTGCAGCGCGAAGCCGTCTCCGGGCTCACCGCTGGCATCGCTCGCCTGGGGCTGGAGGCCGAACACGTCACGTGGGCTGATCAGCGCCGCTACGCCTCCGAGTGGTTCCCCGATGCCGAGCTGGTTCCGTCGAGCGGATTGGTGGAGGCGTTGCGTGTGGTGAAGGACGGCGGAGAGGTGGCGCGCATCGAGGCGGCTTGCCGCATCGCCGATGCTGCCCTCGCCGCGGTCGCCTCGCAGCTCGAGGACGGACCCACCGAAGCGGCCTTCGCGCTCGAGCTCGACACGGAGATGCGTCGCCAAGGCGCCGACGACCTGTCGTTCGAGACCATCGTCGCCGCCGGGCCCAACGGCTCGCGGCCGCACCACAGCCCGTCCGGGCGCCGCATCGAGCCGGGTGACCTCGTCGTCATCGACTTCGGCGCTCTGGTCGACGGCTACCACTCCGACATGACCCGCACGATCGCCGTCGGCGGTCCCGAGGCGCTGGACGACACGCAGCGCCGCATGGTCGAGGTGGTCCGGGCCTCCCAGGCCGCCGGCGTGGCCGCGGTGCGCGCCGGCGCGACCGGCCGGGACGTCGATGCGGCGTGCCGCGAGGTCATCGTCGAGGCGGGCTGGGGCGACGCGTTCGTGCACGGCACGGGCCACGGGGTGGGCCTCGACATCCACGAGGAGCCGAGGGTCTCGTGGGCCGTCGATGCTACGCTCGCTGCCGGCCATGTCGTCACCGTGGAACCGGGCGTCTACCTCCCTGGTCATGGTGGGGTTCGCATCGAGGACACCGTCGTGGTCACCGAATCCGGGTGCCGCCCCCTCACGCGGGCGCCCAAGTCCTGAACCCGAGGTGCAACTGCAATGGCCGCCGTCTCCACCAACGACCTGAAGCGAGGCATGTCGCTCGACCTTCCCGAAGGGTTGTTCCAGGTCGTCGACTTCCAGCACGTCAAGCCCGGCAAGGGCGGCGCGTTCGTGCGTACCACGTTGCGCAACATGCGCAACGGCGGTCAGTCCGACCGCACGTTCCGGGCCGACGAGAAGCTCGAGCAGGCCGTCATCGACAAGCGCGAGATGCAGTACCTCTACCGCGACGGCTCCGACTTCGTGTTCATGGACAACGAGAGCTACGACCAGCTCACCGTCCCGCCGACCTCGCTGGCCGACGCCGCCAACTACATCGTCGACGGCTCGACCGTCGTGCTGCAGATGTACGGCGACGAGATCGTCGGCTCCGACCTGCCGGCTGCCGTCGAGCTGAACGTCGCGGAGACCGAGCCCGGCATCCAGGGCGACCGCGTGTCCGGTGCTCGCAAGCCGGCCACGCTCGAGACGGGCCTCACCGTACAGGTGCCGCTGTTCGTGAACCCGGGCGACCGGATCAAGGTGGACACGCGCACGGCCGAGTACATCACGCGGGCATAGGGGTGTCCCTCGCCGACGAGCGGCGCGACGCGCGGGAGCGCGCGCTCGGGCTGCTCTACGAGGCCGAGGCCAAGGGCTGCACCGGAACCGAGGTGCTGGAGAACCTCCCGGTGCCCGCGGATGACTTCGCGGACGCACTCGTCCGCGCCGTCGACGAGCACCATGACCGCATCGACGGATTGCTCGCGGAGCACGCGCGGGGCTGGACGGTGGCCCGCATGCCGGCGCTCGACCGAGCCGCACTGCGCATGGGCACCGCCGAGCTGATCACCCGGCCTGACGTCCCGACGGCTGTGGTGCTGAACGAGGTCGTCGACCTCGCGTCCCGGTTCTCCACCGACGACAGCGGCCGCTTCGTCAACGGCCTCCTCGCGAAGATCGCCACCGAGATCCGCCCGGGGTGATCCCGCTCCCGGACCCGCCGCTCGTGTGGCCCCCACCCCTGGCCGAGCGGTCGGGTGCTATGGTCCTCATCTGACGTTAAGCGGGTCCCGTGAGGCCCGGACGGCAGGAAGGATGCGGCACTTGGCCGAACGCGAACGACGCTCCACGCCCCCCTACGGGGGCGTTTTTGTTGCCCGGAGCCAGGTCATGGACGCCGACGACGTGCGCCGGGCGATCTGGCGGATGGCCCACGAGATCATCGAGCACAACCACGGGCTCGACAACCTGGTGCTCGTGGGGCTCCAGACCGGTGGCGTCGGGATGGCCGAGGCGTTCGCCGAGGCGCTGGGGGAGATCGACGTTCGCACCCCGCCCGTCGGCACGCTCGACGTCGCCCTCTACCGGGATGACATCGGGATCCGTCCAGTGCTGCCCGAGGCCGTGACGGACATCCCCGTCGACCTTGACGGCGCCATCGTGGTGCTCGTCGACGACGTCCTCTTCACCGGCCGCACGATCCGCGCCGCCCTCGACGCCCTGAACGCTTACGGCCGACCGCGCTCGGTGCAGCTCGCGGTCATGGTCGACCGCGGGCACCGCGAGCTGCCGATCCGCCCCGACTACGTCGGCAAGAACCTGCCGACGCGCCGAGACGAGGTCGTCAACGTCAGTCCCGAGGGCGTGGACCTCGGGGAGGTGGTGAAGTCGTGAACCACCTCCTGTCGATCACCGACCTGACGCGGGCCGACATCGAGCAGCTCCACAAGCTCACCGACTCCTTCGCGGAGGTCAGCCGGCGATCCATCCCGAAGGTCCCGGCGCTGCGGGGCAAGAACGTCGTCTGGCTCTTCTACGAGGACTCCACCCGCACGCGCCTCAGCTTTGAGCAGGCGGCCAAGCGCCTCTCCGCCGACACGATGACGTTCAGCGTCGGCTCGTCGTCGGTGAAGAAGGGCGAGTCACTTCGCGACACGGTGCTGACGATCGAAGCGATGGGCGTCGACGCGATCGTCGTGCGGCACGCCTCCGCCGGAGTGCCGTGGCAGATCGCCGGCTGGCTCGATGACCGGGTCAGCGTCGTGAACGCCGGGGACGGGTGGCACGAGCACCCCACGCAGGCGCTGCTCGACAGCTACACGATCCGTGAGGAACGGGGCTCACTAGAGGGGATGCACATCGGGATCGTCGGCGACGTCAAGCACAGCCGGGTCGCCCGCTCTGACGTGCTCGCCTTCACCGCGCTGGGCGCCGAGGTGACGCTGGTCGCGCCGCCCACGCTCCTACCGCCCTCGCTGGTGGGCTGGCCCGTGTCGGTGAGCCACGACCTCGACGCCGTGCTGCCGAGCCTCGATGTCGTCTACCTGCTGCGCATGCAGAACGAGCGGATGACCGAGCACCTGGTCCCGTCGCTTCGCGAGTACACCGCGCGCTACGGCATCACGCTGCGGCGCGTCGATGCGCTGCGCGACGATGCGCTCGTCATGCACCCCGGTCCGATGAACCGGGGTGTCGAGATCAGCGCCGAGGTGGCCGACCTGCCCCGGTCCGTCATCGTCGACCAGGTGCGCAACGGTGTGGCCACCCGCATGGCCGTCCTCTACCTCCTGCTGGGCCAGGGGGTCGAGAAGGTGCTCGGCGCCGAGGTGTCCGAGCTCGAGGTCGTCCTCGACCCCGACCGCGCGCGCTCTGGCCCCGACAACCAGGCCCAGGGCGACGCCAAAGCGGGCCAGAGGTCCTCATCGGGGGCAGGGGTGCGCGCCTGATGCCGACGATCGTGCTCAAGGGCGGCCGCGTGATCGACAGCACCGGCGAGCGGGAGGCCGACGTGGTCATCGATGCCGACGGGCGGATCGCCGCGGTCGGCGCCGGCCTCGGCGCCGACCGCTCGCTCGACGCCACGGGATGCATCGTCAGCCCGGGGTTCGTCGACCTGCACAGCCACCTCCGCCAGCCGGGGCACGAGGAGGCCGAGACGATCGAGACCGGTGCCCGCGCCGCCGCGCTCGGCGGGTACACGTGCATCCTGGCCATGCCCAACACGATTCCCGCTGTCGACCACGCCGGCATCGTCCGAGAGGTGCTGGAGCTCGGTCGTGCGGCCCCGTGCGAGGTGCACACCTCAGGAGCCATCACCGTCGGCCGCGCAGGGGAGCAGCTGGCGCCGCTCGGCGAGATGGCCGAGCTCGGCGTGCGCTTCTTCACCGACGACGGCGCCGGGGTGGCCGACGCTCGGCTGATGCGGCGGGCCATGGAGTACGCCGGTGGGCTCGGCAAGGCCGTCGTCCTCGCGCAGCACTGCGAGGACCCGGTGCTCTCGTCGGGCGGCCACATGCACGAGGGGGAGTGGTCGTCGCGCCTCGGCATCCCCGGTCAGCCAGCGGAAGCCGAGGAGCTCATGGTCATGCGCGACCTCACGCTGGCTCGGCTCACGGGCACCCGCGTGCACTTCCAGCACCTGTCCACCGCCCGGTCGGTCGAGATGGTGCGCGCCGCCAAGGCTGCGGGGCTCGCGGTCACGTGTGAGGCCACAACCCACCACTTCACGCTCACGCACTCCGAGTGTGCCTCGTACGACCCGGTGTTCAAGGTCAACCCGCCGCTTCGCACCGACGAGGACGTCGCCGCGGTGAAGGCCGGGCTGGCCGACGGCACCATCGACTGCATCGCGACCGACCACGCGCCCCACACCCAGGAGGCCAAGGAGGCCGCCTTCGACCAGGCCCCGCCGGGAATGCTCGGCCTGCAGACGGCGCTCGGCCTCGCCCTCACCGAGCTCGACCTGCCGATCGCGGAGGTGCTCGCGCTCCTGTCCTGGCGACCGGCGGTGATCCTCGGCGTCGACGCCGAACACGGTCTGCCGGTGGCCGCCGGCAACCCGGCCAACCTCACGGTCATCGATCCGACCGCCACTTGGGTCGTCGACCCCGCAGCGCTCGCCAGTCGCAGCCGCAACACCCCCTACGCCGGTCGCACCCTCACCGGCCAGGTCCGCCACACCCTTCTGCACGGCGAGCCGGTCGTCATCGACGGGGAGCCCCAGCGATGAGCCCCACAACCACCAGATCTGTGGACGCTGGCGTCCGCATGGCGAGCGTGAGCGTCCACAGAACGGGTGGGGTGGGGCGGTGACGGTGCGGGAGGCGCTGCTCGTGCTGGCGGACGGGACCACGTTCGAGGGGGAGGCCATCGGGGCCGAGGCCGTCGCCACCGGTGAGGTGGTGTTCAACACCGTGCTCTCGGGGTACCAGGAGGTGATCACAGACCCGTCGTACGCGGGCCAGATCATCACCTTCACCTACCCGCACATCGGCAACTACGGCGTGAACCGGGCGGACTTCGAGGCCCGGCGCCCCTTCTGTCGTGGCGTCGTCGTGCGCGACCTGGCCCGCCGTCGGTCGAGCTGGCGGAGCGAGGCCGACCTCGACGCCAACCTGCGGGCGTACGGCGTACCGGGGATCGCCGGGATCGACACGCGCAAGCTCACCCGCCGCATCCGCGACGTCGGAGCGATCCCCGGCGCCTTCGGGCCGGTCGACCTGGCCGACGAGGCGCAGCTCCTCGCCGCCGCTCGCGCCGAGCCAGGCACGGATGGCGTCGACCTCGTCGCTCAGGTGACCACGGCCGAGCCGTACCGCCTCGCCGACGGCCAGCGCCCCCTCGTCGTCGCGTACGACTTCGGGATCAAGCGCACGATCCTCCGGCACCTCGCCTCGTGGTTCGACGTCGAGGTCGTGCCGGGCGGGACGAGCGCCGCCGAGGTCCTGGCCCGCCATCCGGCCGGCGTCTTCCTGTCCAACGGTCCGGGCGATCCCGCCGCGGCGCCCTACGCCAGCGACGCCATCGCCAGGCTGCTGGGCAACGTGCCGATCTTCGGGATCTGCCTCGGCCACCAGCTCCTCGGTCGGGCGCTGGGTGCCTCGACGGTGAAGCTCCCGTTCGGCCACCACGGCGGCAACCACCCCGTGCGGAACCTCGCCACCGGGCGGATCGAGATCACGAGCCAGAACCACAACTTCGCCGTCGATGCCGACTCGCTCGGCAGCCGGGCCGAGATGAGCCACGTGAACCTGAACGACGGCGTGTGCGAGGGCCTGCGGGTGCTCGACGCTCCGGCCTTCAGTGTGCAGCACCACCCCGAGGCAGGTCCGGGTCCGCACGACAGCGCTTACCTGTTCGAGGACTTCGCCACGATGCTCGGTGTCACGACCCGCCGTGACGCGCCGAGCGGGTACCCGCTGGCCGACAAGGGTGTTGCCTGATGCCGAGGCGCGACGACCTCGAGTCGATCCTGCTCATCGGTGCCGGCCCGATCGTGATCGGGCAGGCATGCGAGTTCGACTACTCGGGCACGCAGGCGTGCAAGGTCCTCGGCCAGGAGGGCTACCGCGTCATCCTCGCCAACTCGAACCCGGCCACGATCATGACGGACCCGGAGTTCGCGGCCGCCACCTACGTGGAACCGCTCGACGTCGACGTGCTCTGCCGCATCATCGACCGGGAGCGCCCGGACGCCGTGCTCCCGACCCTCGGCGGGCAGACGGCCCTCAACCTCGCCATGCAGCTCGTCGAGCGAGGCGCGGTGGCCACACCGGGCACCCCCGAGCTGATCGGCGCCAACGCGGAGGCCATCCGCACCGCCGAGGACCGTGCGCTGTTCAAGGCCGCCATGCAGGGCATCGGCCTCGAGGTGCCCCCGTCGGGGGTGGCCCACTCGATGGAGGAGGCCGAGGAGGCCGCCGTCCGGATCGGCCTGCCGGTCGTGATCCGGCCGGCGTACATCCTGGGCGGCAAGGGCACGGGCATCGCCGGCACCCCGGAGGACTTCACGCGGCTCGCCGCCAACGGCATCGCCGCCAGCCCGGTCAACGAGATCCTGATCGAGCGCTCGATCGCCGGGTGGAAGGAGTACGAGCTCGAGGTCATGCGCGACCGTGCGGACAACTGCGTGATCATCTGCTCGATCGAGAACCTCGACCCGATGGGCGTCCACACGGGCGACTCGATCACGGTGGCGCCGGCCCAGACCCTCAGCGACGTCGAGTACCAGCTGATGCGCGACGCGGCGTTCGCGTGCATCCGGCGCGTCGGTGTGGAGACCGGGGGCTCGAACGTGCAGTTCGCCCTCGACCCGACCAACGGCGACATGGTGATCATCGAGATGAACCCGCGCGTGTCGCGCTCCTCGGCCCTCGCATCGAAGGCCACCGGGTTTCCGATCGCCAAGATCGCGGCCAAGCTCGCGGTCGGCTACACGCTCGACGAGATCCCCAACGACATCACGAAGGCGACGCCTGCGAGCTTCGAGCCAACCATCGACTACGTCGTGACCAAGGTGCCCCGCTGGGCCTTCGAGAAGTTCCCTGGAACGCCCGGTGTGCTCGGCACTTCGATGCAGTCGGTCGGCGAGGCGATGGCGATCGGCCGCACCTTCCCCGAGTCGCTGCAGAAGGCGCTGCGCTCGCTCGAGCACGGACGGCTCGGGCTCGCGTGCGACCCGGGCGAGGCCGCCCTCGACGATCTGGACGACGAGGCGCTGCTGAGCCGAGCGGCCGTCGCCACTCCCGACCGGCCGTTCCAGCTCGAGGCCGCCCTGCGCCGCGGCATCAGCGTAGAGACGCTCGCCGACCGCACGAAGGTCGACCCGTGGTTCCTCGACCAGCTCCTGGCGATCGTCGAGGAGCGCCACGTGCTGACCGAGATCGGCTTCGAGGGCATGGACCGACGATCGTGGCGGCGCGCCAAGCGGTTGGGCTTCGCCGACGGTCAGCTGGCGTGGCTGTGGTCCGTGCCGGAGGCGGACGTGCGTTCCGCTCGGCTGGCGGCCGGTGTGCGCGCCACCTTCAAGACCGTCGACACGTGCGCAGCCGAGTTCGAGGCGCAGACGCCGTACCACTACTCGACCTACGAGGACGAGGACGAGGTGACCCACTCGGGTCGCGAGAAGGTCCTGATCCTCGGCTCGGGGCCGAACCGGATCGGCCAGGGGATCGAGTTCGACTACTGCTGCGTGCACGCCAGCTTCGCCCTCGCCGACGCCGGCTACGAGACCGTGATGCTCAACTGCAACCCGGAGACGGTCTCCACCGACTACGACACCTCCGATCGCCTCTACTTCGAGCCGCTCACGCTCGAGGACGCCCTGAACGTCATCGAAGCCGAGCAAGGCTCGGGCACGCTGAAGGGCGTCATCGTCGGCCTCGGTGGTCAGACGCCACTTAAGCTGTCGGGCGCGCTGCCCGCGGGCCTCGTGCTGGGAACGTCCCCCGAGTCGATCGACCTCGCCGAGGATCGTGAGCGGTGGAACGCGCTGTGCGCCAGGCTCGAGATCCCGCAACCTGCCGGGGGCACCGCTACCACGCTCGAGCAGGCGCGGGCGATCGTGGACAAGATCGGCTACCCGGTGCTCATGCGACCGTCATACGTGCTCGGCGGACGGGCCATGGAGATCGTCTACGACGACGAGTCGCTGAAGGGAGCCATGGACCAGCTCGCCGGCTTCGGCAGCCTCGGCAAGGAGGGCGGCCTCTCGGCCGAGCGTCCGGTGCTCGTCGACCGCTTCCTCGAGGACGCCACCGAGGTGGACGTCGATGCCATCCGCGACCACACGGGCGAGGTGGTCATCGGCGGCGTCATGGAGCACGTGGAGGAGGCCGGAGTGCACTCCGGCGACTCGGCATGCACGCTGCCGCCGTACTCCCTCTCGCCCGACACGATCGCGGTCATCGAGGAGCACACGCGCGCGATCGCCACCGAGCTCGACGTCATCGGGCTCATCAACGTGCAGTACGCGGTGAAGGCGAACCAGGTCTTCGTCATCGAGGCCAACCCGAGGGCGAGCCGGACCGTGCCGTTCGTCGCCAAGGCCACAGGGGTGCCGCTGGTCAAGGTGGCCGCGCGTGTGATGGTCGGCGCCACCCTCGAGGAGCTGCGGGAGGAAGGGCTGCTGTGCGCCCCCTCGCCCGGTGGCTACGTCGCCGTCAAGGAGGCCGTGCTGCCCTTCAGCCGGTTCCCGGATGCGGACACGGTGCTCGGCCCGGAGATGCGGAGCACCGGCGAGGTGATGGGCATCGACACGACCTTCGGGCTCGCGTTCGCGAAGAGCCAGCTCGCGGCGGGCGATCGCCTCCCGACCAGCGGGTGCGTGTTCATGTCGCTGGCGGATCGTGACAAGGCGGTCGGCATCGAGGCGGCCCGCCGCTTCGTGGACGCTGGCTTCCACATCGTCGCCACGACCGGGACAGCCGACGCGCTCGACGCGGTCGGCATCCCCGTCGAGACCCGGGTAGCCAAGGTGGGGGAGCCGATCGGCACCGACGCGGTCGACCTCATCTCCTCGGGCAAGGTCGATCTCGTGGTGAACAGCCCCCGGGGTCGCGGCGCCCGCGCTGACGGCGCCCACATCCGGGCCGCCGCCGCGGTCCACGGCGTGCCCTGCCTGACGACCGCTGCCGCGGGGCTGGCCGCGGCGAACGGGATCCTCGACTCCGCCGCCCACGAGATGCGCGTCCGCACCCTCCAGGAGTTCCACCGCGGGATCGACCTGGACCGACCCCCGCTGCCGCTCGACGGATGACGACGCCGGGCGGCACCGTCGACCTGACCACGACGGTTGGGTCCGTGACGTTGCCGAACCCGGTCATGACCGCGTCGGGGACATCGGGCCACGGCGCCGAGCTCGGCCTGTACCTGGACCTCGGCGCGCTGGGTGCGGTCGTCGTGAAGTCGCTGTCGGCTGAGCCGTGGCCGGGTAACCCGCCGCTGCGGGTGCACGAGACCGTCGGCGGGATGATCAACAGCGTCGGCCTCCAGGGTGCGGGCGTGACGGCGTGGCTCGCCCACGACCTCCCCGCGCTGGTGGCGGCGGGGGCGCGGGTCGTGGCGTCGATCTGGGGTCGGAGCGTGGCGGAGTACGCCGCCGCGGCGCGGCTGCTGATCGACGCGCCCGCGGCGGTCGTGGCGGTGGAGGTGAACCTGTCCTGTCCGAACACCGAGGCCGGGCGCGGCCTGTTCGCGCACTCGGCGAGCGCGACGCGCGAGGTGATGGCGGCCACGGCCGCCTGCGGGCGACCGCGCTGGGCGAAGCTCAGCCCGAACGTCACCGACCTCGTGCCCATCGCCAGCGCGGCTCGCGACGGAGGCGCGGAGGCGGTCACGCTCGTGAACACCGTCCTCGGCCTGGCGATCGATCCCGAGACCGGTGCCTACCGGCTCGGATCCGGCGCGCGCGGCGGTGGCCTGTCGGGTCCCGCCATCCACCCGGTGGCCGTCCGCGCCGTCCACGACGTGCACGCGGCGCTGCCGGACCTGCCCATCGTCGGCGTGGGCGGGATCTCGTGCGGTGCCGACGCGGCAGAGCTCATCCTCGCCGGTGCCGCCGCCGTGCAGGTGGGGACGGCGACGTTCGCCGACCCCCGGGCGCCGAGCCGCGTCCTGAGGGAGCTCGAGGGCTGGGCGCATCGCACCGGTCGACCCACGATCCGTGCCAACGTGGGGGCTGCCCACGGAAGGGAGACCACCGCATGACTGCCCTGACTGCCGCTCCGCCCGAGGTCCGCTCGTCGCTGGCGGTCGCCCTCGATCTCGACGACTCGGTCGCGGCGCTGCGGCTCGCCCGGGAGCTCCAGCCGTGGTTCGGCGTCGCCAAGGTGGGCCTCGAGCTCTACAGCGCCTCCGGGCCGGACGTGGTCGGGGCGCTGCTCGACATGGGCTACCAGGTGTTCTGCGACCTGAAGTTCCACGACATCCCCACCACCGTCGGGCGCGCCGCCCGCGTGGTCGGCGCGCTCGGCGCCACCTACCTCAACTTCCACGCCCAAGGTGGCGCGGCGATGCTCTCCGCCGGTGTCGACGGGTTCCTGGCTGGAGCGTCCGGCGCGGGGCTTCCCGCCCCCATCCCCCTCGCCGTGACCGTGCTCACCAGCGACGACCAGGCGCCGGCGCACATCCTGCAGAAGCGGGTGCAGGCGGCCCTCGAATCGGGTTGCCGCGGCATCGTCTGCGCGGCCGCCGACGTGCACGAGGCCAAGCAGTACGGACCCCGCCTGACCGCGGTCGTGCCGGGCATCCGGCCCTCGGGCAGCCCTGCGCACGACCAGGCTCGCGCGGCCACCCCCGAGGCCGCTATCGACGCCGGCGCCGACGTCCTCGTGATCGGCCGGCCCGTCACCCATGCCGATGATCCGGCGGCAGCAGCAGCGGCGCTCGCCGAGTCGATCACCCGGTAGCACGAACCGCCGCACACAGCGCGACGGGGCGCTAGGTTCCGGCTCATGCCGCAGCCTCCTGTCCTGACACCCGAGCAGCGCGAGCAAGCCCTGGCCAAGGCGGCCGAGGCCCGACGCGCTCGAGCCGAGCTGAAGGAGAAGCTCAAGATGGGGTCGCTGACCCTCGCCGAGCTCCTCGCCGGGTCGGACAACGACCACATCGGCAAGATGAAGGTGCTCGCCGTGATCGAGGCGCTCCCGGGTGTCGGCAAGGTCAAGGCTCGCCGCACGATGGACGAGATCGGCATCGCCGACACGCGTCGTGTCCGCGGGCTCGGCGAGCAGCAGCGCAAGGCGCTGCTCGCGGCCTTCTCCTAGCCAGCCTCCTCGGCTTGCTGATCACCATCTCCGGGCTGCCGGGCTCGGGCACCACGACCGTGTCGCGGCTGGTGGCGGAGGCCCTCGGCCTCGATCGCGTCCCGGGTGGCGAGGTGTTCCGGCAGCTCGCCGCGGAGTCGGGCATGTCGCTCGCGGCGTTCGGGGAGCACGCGCAGGATCACCCCGAGATCGACCGCGAGCTCGACGACCGCCTCGAGGCCCGTGCCCGCGACGGCGGTTGCGTCATCGAGTCCCGCCTGGCCGGCTGGCTCGCCGCCCGTGCCGGCCTGCTCGCCGTGCGTGTTTGGGTCGATTGCGCGGACGGCGTGCGCGCAGCCCGGGTGGCCGAGCGCGATGGCACGAGCGTCGAGCAGGCCCTGCGTGACAGCGCCGATCGCGCTTCGTTGGAGCACGCCCGCTACCGCGCCGCCTACGACATCGACCTCGACGACCGCTCCCCGTATGACCTCGTCCTCGACTCCACCAGCGCATCGCCGACCGACCTGGCCGACACAGTGGTGATCCACGCGAGGGCGATCTTCGGCTGAGCCAGCGGACACGCGGGGCAGTCGCAGCCGCAGAGGACGGGAACGCACAGCCGGCCGACTGGTCCTCGCCGCGGGCCTGTGGGCAACCGGGTGAGCACGATGCGCTGTGACCCGCAGGAGATCGACCGCGGGGCAAGTACTGTGCCCAGGGCAATGCGGCGGCTCTCAGGTCCCGGGGTTTCGATGGCCGGGTGGTCAGGTGACTGGGCGCTCCGGCGCCGACCTACCGCGAGCGCGCTGTTGCTCGCGGGTGCCGCGCTGTTGCTCGCGGCTTGTGGGGGCGCCGGTTCCTCGGACGGGACATCGACCACATCGACGTCGGCGGAGTCGACAACGTCGACCTCCACCTCGACGTCTACAACGGTTGGTCCGGCGCCGCCGGTGATCGCCGACTCGTTGGAGGAGCTCGTCGATGTGTGGGAGCAGACGAACACCTCGCTCAACGAGGGAAGCCTCGCGCTGGAACGCCTTCCCATCACCGCCGATCAGTTCGAGACCGGCGACGACGGTGCGTTCGCCGCGCAGATCGCCGACGCGGTGGTCATGGGCGGGCTGCGCGACCCGGCGAGCGGCGCGGTGGTGTCGCTGGTTGTGGCGGTGGACCCCGACGGGCAGACGGCGGCACCGGCGATCACGACGCTCGTCTACTTCGCGGCGACCCGCGACACCATCGAGGACCTCGCCCGGCGATACGCAGCCATCGCCGGCAACCCCGTGTCCGGCGCGTCCGACTACGTCGCGGCCGGTGAGTTCGACTTCGTGATCCGTGTCGTCGACGGCGCCACCGCCGGCGACAACCTCGTGCACGTGTACGTGGCGCCGACAACCAACGAGCAAGAGGCGCTGGCCACCTCCCTGGTGGCGCAACAGGCGGTCCTCGCGCTGCTCGCCGGGTAGCGCCTCGACCGCGCGGCCCGGTCGTCGGTCATTGGAGCGCTCGGTAGGCGCCGCCGTCGACGTGGAGGGCGGCGCCGGTGATGAACCTGGCGTGCTCGGAGCATAGGAAGGCGACGATGGCGCCGAAGTCCTCGGGGCGGCCGAGGACGCCCGCGGGGACCGCGGCCGCGGCGGCGGTGAGGTCCCCGCCGTGCATCGAGCGGAGGCGGTCGGTCGCGTGGGACCCGGGCTGGACGCTGTTCACGGTGAGGCCGTCGGCTGCCACCTCGAGCGCCAGGCTCTTCAGGAACCCGGTCACCCCGGCACGGGCGGTGTTGGAGAGGATCATGCCGGGCGGCGGCTGGCGGACGAACAGGCTCGTGATCGCCACCACCCGGCCCCACTCCTGCGCCCGCATCCCCGGCACGGCGACCTGGCACATCGCCACAGTGGAGAGCAGGTTGAGCTCCAGCGCCGGCAGGTAGGCGGACAGCGGGGTGGCCGAGAAGCCGCCGGGTGGGGGACCACCCGCGTTGGGCACGAGGATGTCGAGGCCCCCGAGCGCCTCGGTGGCCTCGGCAACGAACGCCTCGGCGCCCTCGACGGTGCTCACGTCGCCGACGAGCCCGTGGACGTCGCCCGTGGCGTGGACGCGCAGGTGGGCGACCGCCGTCGCCAGCCGGTCCGGGTCCCGACCGCACACAGCCACCTGCACGCCCTCGGCGGCTAGCGCGGTGGCCGCACCGAGGCCCAGCCCGCTGGTGGCGGCGGCCACCGCGGCGCGTCGCCCGGCGATCCCGAGGTCCATGGCGCCTGAGCCTACGGGACCGGCGCGCCGCGGATTCCCGAACGGGAAGGGCTCGCTGGTACCATCGTCTGTCCCGCCGCCGCGACCGAAGAGGATCTGCCATGGCATCGCGCCACGACACGATGATGAACCCGCCGATCGAGGGCCTGCTCGATCGCGCCGGTTCCAAGTTCACGCTCGTCACCCTCGGTGCCAAGCGGGCCCGGCAGATCAACTCGTACTACAACCAGCTGTCCGAGGGCCTCGGCACCGTCGTGCCGCCGCAGGTCACCTCGTCGGCTCGCAAGCCGCTCTCGATCGCCTTCGAGGAGATCGACGCCGACAAGATCCTCGGCTACTGGCCGGATCCCGAGGCTGAGGCCGACGGGGTCGACGGCGAGGGCACCGAGTCGGCCGAGTAGGTCGGCTCCACCCCGGCACCATGCTCGAGGGCAAGCGCATCGTTCTCGGCGTGTCGGGGGGCATCGCCGCCTACAAGGCAGTGGAGGTCTGTCGCCGCCTGGTCGACGCGGGCGCGCACGTGGTGCCGGTGCTGACCGAAGGCGCGCTCCACTTCATCGGTCGCACCACGTTCGACGCCCTGGGCTCTGAGCGCGCCTGGACGTCGCTGTGGGACGAACCGCACCCCATCCCGCACACCCACCTCGGCCAGACGGCCGACCTCGTCCTCGTGGCGCCGGCCACCGCTCGCTTGCTCGGCGTCTACGCCGCTGGGATCAGCGATGACCTGCTCACCAACGTCCTGCTCGCCACCCGGGCGCCTGTCGTCGTGTGCCCCGCGATGCACACCGAGATGTGGGAGCACCCTGCCGTCCAGGAGAACCTGCGGGTGCTCCGCTCGCGTGGCGTACACGTCGTCGAGCCGGAGAGCGGGCGCCTCGCCGGCGGTGACGTCGGTGCCGGCCGCCTCGCGGACCCGGCGACCATCGTCGCGGCCGTCGACGGCCTGCTCGTCGCCGAGCACGAGCACAGCCTCACCGAGCTCCGGGTGGTCGTCACCGCCGGCGGCACCCGCGAGCCCATCGACCCCGTGCGATTCATCGGCAACCGCTCCTCGGGCAAGCAGGGGCACGCCGTGGCCGAGGAGGCTGCCGCTCGGGGGGCGAAGGTCACCCTCGTCACCACCGTGGGCACTCCGGTGTCGGCCGGCATCGACGTCGTGCGCGTCGACACCGCGGCGGAGATGGAGCAGGCCGTGCTCAGCCGCTCCGACGACGCAGATGTCGTCGTCATGGCCGCCGCGGTCGCGGACTTCCGGCCGGCCGAGCCCGCATCCGGCAAGATCAAGAAGGCCGACGGGGTGCCCTCGGTCGTGCTGGAGCCGACGACGGACATCCTCGCCGCCCTCGGTGCGCGCCGTCATCCGGCGCAGACGATCGTGGGGTTCGCGGCAGAGACCGCCGACCTGCGCGAGAACGCCGCCGAGAAGCTCGCCCGCAAGGGAGTCGACCTCATCGTCGCCAACGACGTCTCGGCCCCCGGCGTCGGCTTCGAGCACGACACCAACGCCGTCGTGATCCTTGGTGCCGACGGCACCGCCCACGACGTCCCCCTCACCGACAAGCGGGCCATCGCCCGCGCGATCCTCGATGCTGTATCGACAACAAGGAGCAACCAGTGACCCGCCAGTGGACCTTCACCTCGGAGTCCGTCACCGAAGGGCATCCCGACAAGATGGCCGACCAGATCTCGGACGCGATCCTCGATGCGATCCTGGCCGAGGACCCGATGGCGCGCGTGGCATGCGAGACGATGGTCACGACGGGCCTCGCCATCGTCGCGGGGGAGATCACCACCAGTGCCTACGTCGAGATCCCGCAGATCGTCCGCGAGACGATCAAGGGCATCGGGTACGACCGTGAGTCGGTCGGCTACGACGGCAACACGTGCGGCGTCATCACCTCGATCGACCCACAGTCGCCTGACATCGCACAGGGCGTCGACACCGCGTTCGAGACCCGCACCGGCGTGTCCGGCGAGGACCTCCTGAACAGCCAGGGTGCCGGGGACCAGGGGATGATGTTCGGGTACGCGGTCAACGAGACCGACGATCTGATGCCGCTCCCGATCTGGCTGGCGCACCGCCTCGCCGAGCGCCTCGCCGAGGTCCGCAAGTCCGGCGTGCTGCCGTACCTGCGCCCCGACGGCAAGACGCAGGTCACGGTCGACTACGAGGGCAACACCCCGAAGCGCCTGACGACGGTCCTCATCTCGACGCAGCACCAGCCGGGCATCGACGCCGACACGCTGATCAAGCCCGACCTCATCGAGCACGTGATCACCCCGTTGCTGCCGACGAACATCGACACGTCGGATGTGCGCGTCCTCGTGAACCCGACCGGCAACTTCGAGCTCGGCGGCCCGTACGCGGACTGCGGGCTGACGGGGCGCAAGATCATCGTCGACACGTACGGCGGCGCCGCCCGGCACGGTGGCGGCGCGTTCTCCGGGAAGGACCCATCCAAGGTCGACCGATCGGCGGCCTACGCCGCCCGGTGGGTCGCCAAGAACGTGGTGGCCGCCGGTGCTGCGGATCGCTGCGAGGTGCAGGTGGCCTACGCCATCGGGGTGGCGCAGCCCGTGTCGATCCTTGTGGAGACCTTCGGCACCGAGAAGGTGGACGAGGCGAAGATCAGCGACGCCGTGCGCGACGTGTTCGACCTCCGCCCGGCCGCGATCATCCGCGACCTCGACCTCCGCCGGCCGATCTACCAGAAGACCGCGGCGTACGGTCACTTCGGCCGCGAGGACAAGGACCTCACCTGGGAGCACACCACCCGCGTCGACGACCTCAAGTCCGCGCTGGGGCTGTGACGATGCTTGCTCCGGGCCTCGCTTCGCTCGACACGCCCTCCGCAAGTGCCTCCCGGCGGCGTGGCGAAGCCAGCCGCCTCCGGCCTGCTGGTTGACGCAGCTCGTCGTCCGGGTGCTCCCGGACGTGCCCGCCATCGACAAGACCTTCGACTACCTGGTCCCGGACGCGATCCGGGACCACGTGCGCGTGGGCGACGTCGTGCGGATCGCCCTCCACGGCCGGCGGGTCGGCGGGTGGATCGTGGCCCTGGACGTCGAGCCGCCCATGGGGGTCGAGCTGCGCCCACTCGCCAAGCGAAGCGGTCTCGGCCCACCGGAGGAGCTGATCGACCTCGCTCGCTGGGCGGCCTGGCGCTGGGCCGGCCGGCCCGCGTCGTTCCTGAAGACCGCTTCGCCTGACCGGGTCGTCTCGCGGCTCCCCGCGCCACCGCCCAGGGCGGCGCTCGCAACGCCGGACCACGAGCTCCTGACGACCGCCTTCGCCGGCACCGCCAGCCGCTCGGTGCTGCGTGTCCCCCCAGCCACGAACCTTGTGCACGTGGCGGTCGCGGCGGCCGCGCTCGGCAACGCGCTGGTCCTCTGTCCCACGGCGGCGATGGCGGCCACGATCACCTCCCGTCTGCGGCGCGCGGGGGTCTCCGTCGCTGCTCATCCGGGGGACTGGGCGATCGGTGCCGCCGGTGCCACGGTGGTCGGCACCCGGGGCGCCGCCTGGGCACCGGTCGCCAACCTGGCGGCGGTGGTGGTGCTCGACGAGCACGACGAGGCGCACCAGCAGGAGCAGGCGCCGACCTGGCACGCGCGGGACGTCGCCATCGAGAGGGCGCGGCGCGCCGGTGTTCCCTGTGTGCTCACCAGTCCGTGCCCCACGCTGGAGGCGCTGGACTGGGGCGACTTGCTGGCCGCCGATCGCAACCGCGACCGCGCCGGCTGGCCGCCCGTCGAGGTCGTCGACCGTCGCGGCGAGGATCCGCGGCGAGCCGGACTGTTCTCCGAGCCCCTCGTCCGGCTGCTCCGCTCCGAGCGGCGCGTGCTCTGCGTGCTCAACCGCACCGGGCGATCGCAGCTGCTGGCCTGCACCGGATGCGGCGAGCTGGCGCGCTGCGCCGAGTGCAGCGCAGCCGTGCAGCAGCCGGAGGTCTCGTTGCGCTGCTCGCGGTGCGGTACGACCCGGCCGGGCGTGTGCCTGGCGTGCGGAGCCACCCGGTTCAAGAACGCCCGGGCCGGCGTCAGCCGGGTCCGGGAGGAGCTGGAGGCGCTCGTGGGCGAGCCCGTCACGGAGCTCACGGCCGCGTCCGACCCGACAGCGCCCCTGTCTCGCGTCGTGGTCGGTACGGAGGCAGTGCTGCAGCGGATCGACCGAGCGGACGCCGTGGCGTTCCTCGACCTCGACCAGGAGCTCCTCGCCCCGCGCTACCGGGCGGTCGAGCAAGCCATGGCGCTCGTGGCCCGAGCCGCGCGGGTCGTGGCGGCCGCTGGGCCTGCCTCCGGTCGGGCGGCGGGGCACCTCCTGCTCCAGACCCGCTCCCCCGACCATGAGGTGGTGCAGGCCGCGGTGCACGCCGACGTGCGGGGTGTTGCGGTGGCCGAGCGCGCGCGCCGCGAGCTCCTCCGGTTCCCGCCGTGCAGCGCGATCGCGGAGATCTCGGGCGCGGCCGCCGCGGCGTTCGTGTCCGCTCTGGGCGCGCCTGCCGGCCTCGAGGTGGTGAGCGGGGTGGAGGGACGCTGGTGGGTGCGGGCCGCTGATCACAACCGGCTGTGCGACGCGCTGGCGCTGGTCGAGCGGCCACCGGGACGGCTCCGGATCGAGGTCGACCCCCTGCGGATCTGAGCGCTCGAGTCCTCAGCGCCCGGGGGCGGGCTGCCAGAGCTCGAAGCGGTGGCCCTCGGGATCCACGCCCCATGCGAACCGGCCGTAGTCGTCCTCGTCGACCTCAGACGCGACGGGCACGCCCGCCTCCCGGAGGCGTCGGAGCGCGGCGTCGAGGTCGTCGACGCGGTAGTTGACCATGTAGTCCTGTCGGGACGGCCCGAAGTACCCGGTCTCGTGGTCGAACGCCGCCCACACGGTGGTGCCCATCTTCGCTGTGGCCGAGTCGGTCACCGGGAGGCCGAGCACCTCGTGGTACCAGGCGGACAGCTCATCTCGGTCGCGGGCACGGAAGAACACGCCGCCGATCCCGGTGATGTGGCCGGGCCGCTCGTCCGGGTCCGCTCCTGACACCGTGCCAGCCTCGCACGTCGTCAGTAAGTGGTGGATGACCACGGCGCGGTGGCGGTCCGCAGCGCGGCGTCGAGGCGGCGGAGCCCATCGCTGGTGGCCTCATCGATCCACCCCGCCTCGTGGAGCCGGAGCGCGGACCGGCCCCCGAGGTACAGCGCGCCCAGGGCCCCGATCGGGAGGGCGACGTCCGCGGTCGCCGTGGTCGGGCGCACGTCCGCGCCGTCGGGGCCGAGCTCGATGTGCCACCGTCCTGGCGTGAGGCCGAGTTCGTCGACGACCTCGACGATGACCTCGGCGCGCGCGTCGGCGCGGCGTGCCTCGAGCGCCGCGGGGACATCGAGGATCCGCGCCCAGATGCAGTCGCCGTGGTCGAGCGCCGTGGTTGCCCGGCCATCTTCGAGGAACAGCGGCAGGGGATCGTCGACCCCCCGGTTCTCGGCGCTCACCGTGGCGGCCCAGTCGATCTCGCAGAGGTGGCGCCACAGCTCCCGCTCGGCTTCGGGGGTGGCGCCGACGAGCAGATTCACCTCCACGCGCCCCGTCGGGCGGTTCCGGGTCCACACGTCGTCGACCTTGTACGCGACGGCACCCTGCACCTCGCCGCCGTCGTCGCGCCAGATGGCGCCCCGGAGGTGCCCGGCGTCGAACGGCTGGCCCGGCCAGCCGGCGAGCCCCGCGATCCGGTCCCAGACACGGGCCTCCCGGCGAACGGCGCCCGGCGTGCGCGCCCGGCGCGCCTCGTGGGCGGCCTCGAGCAGCGGTCGCAGCTCGACGAGGCTGACGAGCTCGACCGAACCGGTCGCCGCGTGATGGAACCGGGCGAGGGCCGTGTCGATCTCGAAGCGGCACGCGTCGACGGCGGGGCCGTACCCGTACCGCCCGTAGATCGGCCACTCGGCGGCCAGGAGCAGGGCGACGGGCACCTGGGTGTCGGCGAGGCCCTCGAGCTGCGCGCGCATCATCCGGCTGAGGTGCCCCTGGCGTCGATGCGTGGAGAGCACCGCCACCGCGGTGACGCCCGCGGCTGGCACCTCGCCGCCGGGGACGGCGAGGTCGGTGGCGAACTGCCGCGCCAGGCCCACCAGCCTGCCGTCGGCCGAGAACGCGCCCAGGCAGCGCTCGGCTTCGATGATCTCGGCCCACCCCTGGTTGACCTCGTCGGAGACGGAGCCGAGCATGCCGTAGTTGACGACCCGAGAGGCCTCGACGAGCTCGTCATCTCGAAGGGTGCGGACGGTGGGCGCGGCCATCCCTGAACGGTAGGGGACCGGCGCCCCGACGGAGCCCTGGGATACAGCCGGGCGTTGCGCGGCGAAGGCCGCCGAGCAGCCGGACGATGACGGCGTTGGCCTCGGTCCGGGCGAGGTCCGGGTCGGCTGCCTCCGCGATGAACGCACAGGCCGCGGCCAGCGCGCCCGCCATGATGTGGGCGAGGGGGACGAGCCGACCGCGTGAGCCGGGTGCACGCGATGATCGATCCTTCTAGCGGGGAGTAGCCCAGGCCTGCCGGCGCACCTCATAGCAGGCGATCGCCGCGGCGGTGGCCACGTTGAGCGACCCGACCTTGCCGAGGAGGGGGACGAACGCGACGGCATCGCACGCGTCCAACGTGGCAGGCGGGCAGCCCCGATCCTCGTGGCCGACGACGATGCACGTGGCATCGCCGAGGGCGAGGTCGTGGAGCGCCACGGCGCCGGCCGCCAGCTCCACGGCCACGACCTGGTAGCCGGCCGCGCTGGCCATCCTTGCCGCAGTGGCGCCGGTGGCCGCGCGGTGGAAGGTCAGGTAGCGCTGGGTGCCGAGGGAGGTCTTGCCGACCTTGGCGTCGTCTGGCTCAGGGGTGCGGCCCGCCAACCAGACGTCGTCGACGCGCAGGGCGGCGGCGGTGCGGATGATGGCGCCGACGTTGAAGGGTCCGTGCACGTCGTCGAGCACAACGGCGAGCCGCCCTGGGGTCTGCCGCCGCCAGTCGCGGTGCAGCCGCTTGAGCCCGGTGCTGTCGAGCTGCTTCACGCCCGGCGCACCTCGAGCAGTCGATAGCCGGCCCGCGAGCCGAGGCGGACCACCCGCAGGTCCTGCTCCTCCAGCCAGCGGTGCAGCGAGTCGGCACCGAGGTGCTTCTGCACGACGAGCACCGCCGTGCCCGTCGGTGAGAGGCGCGCGAGCCAGGTGTGCAGCAGCTCGTGGAGCGCGGGCTTGCCGATCCGGATGGGAGGGTTCGACCACAGCAGGTCGACGACGAGGTCTCTCGGCACCGCCTCGGCCGCGGCCACCCGGACGTTGCCGAGTCCGAGCTTGCTGGCGTTGGTGCGGCACAGCTCGAGGGCGCGCCGGTTGACGTCGATCGCCCACACGGTGGCGGCGGGTGCGCGCGCCGCCAGCGTGCAGGCGATCGGTCCGTAGCCGCAGCCGAGGTCAACGAAGGCGCCCGTCGCCGGCGGCGGCGGCGCGTCCAGGAGCAGGTACTTCGTGCCCGCGTCCACGCGATCCGCGGAGAACACGCCTCGGTCGGTCGCCAACGTGACGGACCGGTCCGGGAGGTCGAGGCGGACGGACGCCGGCCTCGACGCCACGGCCGGCTCACCGTCGAAGTAGTGGCCGGCCGGCTCTGGCATGGATCGAACCTACCGGTAGCCTGGTCCCCGTGACCGCGCCCTACGAGATCCGCGTCATCGGTGACCCCGTGCTCCGTCAGCGCGCGGGCGAGATCACCGATGTGGACGGCAAGCTCGCGCACCTGGCGGACGACATGCTCACCACGATGTACGAGGCCCCCGGCATCGGCCTGGCGGCGCCCCAGGTGGGTGTGCAGAAGCGCCTGTTCGTCTACGACATCGGCGAGGGTCCGCAGGTCGTGGTCAACCCCGAGATCCGTGAGTCGACGGGGGAGTGGGCCTACGACGAGGGCTGCCTGTCGATCCCCGGGCTCTCCTTCGAGCTGGTGCGGCCCAAGGAGGTGCACCTCGTGGGCTACGACCTCGACGGCAACGAGCTGTCGATCGAGGCCGACGAGATCACGGCTCGCTGCTTCCAGCACGAGCTCGACCACCTCGACGGCGTGCTCTTCATCGAGCGCTTGTCCGACGACGACCGCAAGGCGGCCATGAAGATCATCCGTGAGCAACGGCTCTCTGCCGCTGACCTCGCGGACGCCGAGGTCCGTGCCGCGGTGCCCGCGCGGGGTGGCTTCAGCCTCCGCTGACCGCCTTCCCGTGACCCTTGCCGTCCCGCCGTCGGGCCCGATCCGGCGGGTCGCCTACCTGGGCAGCCCTGCGCTAGCGGTCCCGCCCCTGCGCGCGCTGGTGGACGCTGGCGTGGACGTGGCCCTCGTCGTCTCCCAGCCCGATCGACGCCGCGGCCGCGGGAGCGAGGTGGTGCCATCCCCGGTGAAGGCGGCCGCCATCGAGCTCGGCCTCCCCGTCACCGACGAGGTGGCTGCCGTCGTCGACGCAGGGGTGCCTCTCGCCGTGGTCGTCGCCTACGGACGGATCATCAAGCCGCCGGTGCTGAAGGTCGTGCCGATGGTGAACCTCCACTTCTCCCTGCTGCCCCGATGGCGGGGTGCCGCGCCGGTGGAGCGGGCGATCCTCGCCGGCGACGAGGTGACCGGCGTCGACCTGATGGCGGTCGAGAAGGGCCTCGACACCGGCGGGGTGTACGGCCGGGTCGAGGTGCCGATCGGGCCCGACGAGTCGCTCGACGAGCTCCGGTCGCGCCTCGTGGCCGCGGGGACGCAGCTGCTGGTCGACGCGCTGCGGAGCGGGCTCGGGGAGCCGACGCCCCAGCTCGGCGAGCCAACCTACGCCGCCAAGCTCGACGTCGAGGATCGCCACCTCGACTGGACGGGTCCGGCCATCGGCGTGCACCGGCAGGTGCGGCTGGGCGACGCGTGGACGACGCACCACGGCAGGCGGCTGAAGGTGTGGCGCACGCACGTCCCGCCGACCGGCGACGACCCGACGGCGCTCGCGGGCGACGGACCCGTGGAGCTGGTCGAGGTGCAGCCGGAGGGCAAGCCGCGGATGGCGGCACGCGCGTGGGCGAACGGCGCGCGCTGGAGCCCCGGCGAGCGGCTCGGCACGTGAGCGTGACGGCGCGGGCCCTCGCGCTGGACGCCCTCGATCGCATCGAGCGCGACGGTGCCTACGCCAACCTCCTCCTGCCGGAGCTCCTGGCCCGCACCGGGCTCGAAGCGCGCGACCGCCACTTCGCCACCGAGCTCGTCTACGGCACGACGCGGATGCGTCGAGCGTGCGACTTCATCGTGGATCGCTTCCTCACCCGTGACCTCGACCTCCGGGTGCGCAACGCGCTGCGGCTGGGCGCCTACCAGCTCCACTACCTGCAGATGGCTCCGCACGCCGCGGTGGGGGAGACCGTCGAGGTGGCCCCCAAGGCCGCCCGGGGCCTCGTCAACGCCGTGCTACGTCGCGTCGCCACCAACCCCGTGGTGTGGCCCGATGACCCCACTCGCCTGAGCTACCCGGACTGGATCGTGGAGCGGCTCGTCGCCGACCTTGGCCAGGACGATGCGCGGGCCGCCCTCGAGGTGATGAACACGGCGCCGCCGGTCACCGAGCGCGCCGACGGCTACGTCCAGGACATGGCGTCGCAGTGGGTGGCGGAGGCCGTCGACGCCGGGCCGGGTGATCGCCTCGCCGATCTCTGCGCGGCGCCAGGCGGCAAGGCGACGGCCCTCGTCGCGACCGGGGCGACGGTGATCGCGGCCGACATCCGCACGTCGCGCGTCCACCTGATCCGGGGCAACGCTCCGGGCCTCGTCGTGCTCGCCGCTGATGCCGCCCGGCCGCCGTTCGCCGCGGCGTCGTTCGATCGCGTGCTGATCGACGCCCCCTGCTCGGGCCTCGGCACGCTCCGCCGCCGTCCCGACGCCCGCTGGCGGATCGACGCGGCCGCTCCCGAGCGGCTCGGTGCGGTCCAGCAGGCCCTCGTCGACGGCGCCGTCCCGCTCCTCCGGCCCGGCGGCGTCCTCGTCTACTCGGTGTGCACCCTGACGGACGCCGAGACGGTCGCGATCGACGACCAGCTCGCGTCCACCCACCCCGAGCTCCTTCCCGTCGATCCGCCAGCGGCCCCGTGGCTCGCCGTGGGCAGGGGGAGCCGACTCCTCCCGCAGACAGCCGACACCGACGGCATGTACCTCCTCCGGCTCCGAGCCCCCGCCTGAGGCACACCGCGCGACGACGGTCCTGCAAGGATGGCGGGATGCGGGTGCCGGACGTCCTGAAGCAGCCACGCGCCCTGATCCTCGGGGGTCTCGCGCTGCTCGTGGCGATCGGGGGGATCGTGCTGGTGACGACCGGTGGCGACGACGAGCCCGTGGTGGCCGGCGACGACACCACCACGACCAGCGAGGATGCGACGACGACGACCGAGGCCACCACGACCACGACGGAGCCGACGACCACCACCACCGTCGCGACGACGACCACCGCACCGCCGGTCGTGACGACGGCACCGCCGCCACCCCCGACGGCACCGCCGACGACGGACGCCAGCCAAGGCAGCCTCGACCGTCCCGCCGTCGTCGCGTTCGCCAAGGCGCACTGGCCCGGCACTCCGCCGCCGTACATGTACTCCGGCTCGACGTGCGAGGTCGCGAGCGACCGGATGTACGACAGCGGTGATGACGGCAACGGCGACCTCGGCATGGTCCAGCTGGTCAGGGACTGCCAGGGGTCCTTCCGCCTGTTCCCCGGAGCGTCCGACGCTCCCTTCACGGCGATCTGGGTGGAGGCCGACGCCGCGCCTGGGGGGTGTGGAGGCATCGACGCGGTGGCCATCCTCTGGCCGTCGTCGCCATCGACCCGGGGTGCCGTGGTGAAGACCCCGGGCTGTGCATCGTCCTCGTGGACGGCCGTCGACACCGTTGGTGACCCGGCCTACCCGGGCCTCCTGCTCGACTTCCGGGGCTCGACCTTCGGCGATCCGCCATCCTTCCGGTGGCGCGCCGGGATGCTCGGGTCGGGGGGCGACACCGCCATCGACCTCGCCCCCGACGCCGGACTCGCCGACTTCCAGCGCTGACCGCCGCCGGTCCACCCCGCGGACCTGCGGCAGTGAGGTCGGAAGACAACTCGTAGCCACCGCAGGTTGGGAGGTGGTGCGGGCAGACTGGCCAGCATGGCGCGGCTGGCGAAGGTGATCACGGTGTCGGACGGGGTGGCGGACGGGACGCGGGAGGACGCGTCCGGCGCAGCGCTCGAAGCGCACCTGGCGCAGGCCGGCTTCGAGGTCGTCGAGCGCATCGTGACGGCTGACGGCACCGAGGCCGTCTCGGCCACGCTGCAGGCGGCCTGCGACGGGTTCGGCGGGCTGGTCGTCACCACCGGCGGGACGGGATTCGGACCGCGGGACCTGACGCCCGAGGGGACGCGGGCGGTGCTCGACCGGGAGGCCCCGGGGCTGGCCGAGGCGATGCGGCTGGTGAGCCCGCTCGGGCGGCTCAGTCGAGCGGTGGCCGGGACGCTGGGGCAGTGCCTGGTGCTCAACACCCCCGGCTCCACCAAGGGCTGCATCGAGACGCTCGACGCCGTCCTCGATGTGGTGCCCCACGCCCTCGAGCTCCTACAGGGTCAGCGCCCCCACTAGGACAAACGTCACTAGAACTAGAACGTGTTCTAGTTGTACGCTGACCGCACAACTGAGCAAGCCCTCGCGGGGTTGGGTGGAAGTCCCGACCGGCGGTAGAGCCCGCGAACCTCCTCACCGCCAGTGAGGCGGCCGATCCGGTGAGACCCCGGAGCCGACGGTGAGAGTCCGGATGGGAGCGAGGACGGAAGGTGGTCGACCCCGGGTCGGCTGTCGTCGTCGTCCCCGCGCGCGGCCCCGCAGGTCCCGGAGACGACATGACCGCTACAACCGACACCGAGCGCATGGCCCGAGCCCTCGAGCTCGCCGCATCCGTGCGCGCGTCGACCCCCCCCAACCCGTGGGTCGGGTGCGTCATCGAGGCGGCGGACGGATCGGTCTTCGAGGGAGCGACGCAGCCGGTGGGTGGGCCGCACGCCGAGGCCGTCGCCATCGAAGCCGCCGGCGACCACGACCTCGCCGGCGCCACCGCCTGGGTCACGCTCGAGCCGTGCTCCCACCACGGGCGCACGCCCCCGTGCGCCGACGCGCTGGTGGCCGCCGGCATCGGCCGGGTCGTCGTCGCCATCGAGGACCCGAACCCGCAGGTCGCGGGCGGCGGCATCGACCGTCTGCGGGCTGCCGGGGTCACCGTCGAGGTGGGCTTCGAGGCCGCCGCGGCCCGGGACCTGCTGGCGCCGTACCTCCACCATTGTCGCACGGGCCGCCCGTTCGTCGTCCTGAAGCTCGCCGCGAGCCTCGATGGCCGCACCGCCGCCCCCGATGCCTCGAGCCAGTGGATCACCGGACCGTCCGCCCGGGCGGACGCGCACGCGCTCCGGGCGGAGAGCGACGCCGTGGTCGTGGGCGCGGGCACGGTCCGGGCGGACGACCCGAGCCTGAACGTGCGCGACGCGCCGGCGCCGCGGGGCGACCCGCTGCGCGTGGTGCTGGGCCGGGCGCCCGGCGGCGCGAAGGTCCATCCGTGCATGGAGCACGAGGGCGATCTCGACGACCTGCTCGACCTCCTGGGCGCGAAGGGTCACCTGCAGGTCATCGTGGAAGGCGGCCCCACGGTTGCCCACGCGTTCCACACCGCCGGCCTCGTCGACCGCTACGTCGTGTACCTCGCGCCCGTCCTCTTCGGCGGTGACGACGCCCGCGGCCTGTTCGCGGGACGGGGTGCCCCCCGCATCGCCGACGTCTGGCGGGGCGCCATCCGCTCGGTTACGCAGCTAGGCCCCGATCTGCGCATCGATCTCGAACCTGAGGAGACCCGCTGATGTTCACCGGCATCGTGGAGGAGCTGGGCACCGTCCTCTCCCGGGAGGGCCCGCGGCTGCGCATCGCCGCGTCAGATGTGCTCGACGATGTGGAGATGGGGGCGTCGATCTCGGTCAACGGCACCTGCCTCACGGTCGTCGGATGGGACGAGGACCGCGGCTGGTGGGAGGCCGACGTGGTGGACGAGACGTACGCCCGCACCGCGCTCGGCGCGCTGGAGCCCGGGCACCGCGTGAACCTCGAGCGCCCGGTGCGGCTCAGCGACCGGCTCGGCGGGCACCTCGTCCAGGGCCACGTCGACGGCGTCGGAGAGATCGTGACGGCGGCCCCCGACCTGCATGTGCGCACGGATCCGGCGCTGCTGCGCTACGTCGTCGAGAAGGGCTCGATCACGGTCGACGGCATCAGCCTCACGGTCGTCGACGCCTTTCCGGATGGTTTCACCGTGGCTGTCATCCCGCACACCATGGACGTCACGACCCTGGGCCGGAAGGGGCCGGGCGACCTCGTGAACCTCGAAGTGGACGTCACCGCCAAGTACGTCGAGCGTTTGCTCGCCTGGAAGGATGCCTGACATGCCGTTCGGAGCCATCGAGGACGCCGTGGCGGCCTACGCCCGTGGCGAGATCCTCGTCGTGGTCGACGACGAGGACCGCGAGAACGAGGGCGACCTCATCCAAGCGGCCGAGTTCGCGACGCCCGAGAGCATCGCGTTCTTCCTCCACCACACGTCCGGCTACCTCTGTGCACCGATCACCGCCGAGCGCGCCGCAGAGCTCGACCTGCCGCTGATGGTGGCCCAGAACACAGAGAGCCAGCGCACGGCATTCCTCGTGACCGTCGACTACCGGCACGACACGTCCACGGGCATCTCGGCCTACGACCGTTGCGCGACCGTGCAGGCCCTGTGCGACCCAGCCACGCGGCCGGGCGACCTCGCGCGTCCTGGCCACATCAACCCGCTGATGGCCCGCGAGGGCGGCGTGCTCAAGCGGGCCGGCCACACCGAGGCGACGATCGACCTGTGCCGCCTGGCCGGGCTCTACCCCGCGGGGCTCCTGTGCGAGATCGTCGACGACAAGAAGACCGACATGGCCCGCGTGCCCGAGCTGGAGCGCTTCGCCGACAAGCACGGCCTGCTCATGATCTCCATCGCCGACCTCGTGCGCTACCGGCGCCAGAACGAGAAGCTCGTGCGCCGGATCGCCGAGGCCCGCATCCCCACGAGGTGGGGAGACTTCACCTGCTACGCCTACGAGTCGCTGCTCGACGGCGAGCAGCACATCGCGATGGTCAAGGGCACGGTGGCCGGCGAGCACGATGTGCTCGTCCGGGTCCACAGCGAGTGCCTCACCGGCGACGTGTTCGGCTCGCTGCGCTGCGACTGCGGCGTGCAGCTCGACTCCGCCATGCAGATCATGGCGGAGGAGGGTCGCGGCGCCGTCGTCTACCTCCGCGGCCACGAAGGCCGGGGCATCGGCATCGGCCACAAGATCCGCGCCTACGGCCTGCAGGAGCAGGGCCGTGACACCGTCGATGCGAACCTCGACCTCGGCCTCCCCGAGGACAGCCGCGAGTACGGCATCGGCGCCCAGATCCTGGTCGACCTCGGGATCACGACCATGCGCGTCATCACCAACAACCCGTCCAAGTACGGCGGACTCGAAGGATTCGGCCTCGAGATCACCGAACGGGTCCCGTCCGTCGTCGCGGTGAACCCCGAGAACCTCGCCTACCTGCGCACCAAGCGCGAGCGCATGGGCCACCTGCTTGAGGGGCTCGATGATGTCCTCTAGTCGTCGTCGTCGCTCGCCTGCGGCGACCTCCTCCGAGCTGAGCGGTGACGGCCTACGGCCGTCGCTGCGGGCTGGCTCCTCGGGGCACGGCGGAGCCGGCCCTTCGCGGGCGGGGGGCTCCAGCGGAGCCTCTGCCCCCCGCGCCCCCCGCCAGCTCGCAGTCGGCGAGCGATCATGACGGGGGACAGGGCGGCGGCGGCGCCGCCCGGCGTGGACGGCACCGGGCTGCGGATCGGGGTGGTGCGGGCCCGATGGAACTCGCACATCGTCGATCGGCTTGCGCACGGTGTCGGTCGTGGCCTCGCATCGCTCGGCGTCGACCCGAGCGATGTCGTCGACGAGACGGTGCCCGGGAGCTTCGAGCTGCCGATGGGAGCCCGCATCCTCGCGACGTCGGGGCAGGTCGATGCGGTGATCTGCCTCGGGTCGGTGATCCGCGGCGAGACCACGCACTACGAGCTCGTGGCCGGCGAGGCCGCCGCCGGGATCCAGCAGGTCCAGCTCACCACCGGCGTGCCCGTCGCCTTCGGCATCCTGACGACCGAGGACGAGGCGCAGGCCCTCGCTCGCTCCGACGGCCCCGGTGGGCACAACGTCGGCGAGGACGCCGCCGTGGTCGCGGTGGAGATGGCCCGGCTCGCGGCTCGCCACCGGCCCCGCTGACGCGCCGCGGAAGCCGCTACCGTCTCCCCACCTCGACGCCCAGGGGGACTGTTGCTACGTCGGACCAGCATCACCGCCATCGCCGTCGTGCTCGCCCTGGGGGCCTGCAGCTCCGGTGGTGAGTCGTCGGAGACCACCACGACGATCGCCGACGCGACCACCACGGTGGCTCCCGAGCCGATCTCGATCCTCGTCACCAATGACGACGGGATCCGGGCCCCCGGCATCGATGCGCTGGTGAACGCTCTGGTGGCATTGGACGACGTGGAGGTCGTGGTCGTGGCCCCGGCGGAGAACCAGAGCGGCACCTCCGACACAGCGACCCCGGGCGGCGCGCCGTACTCGCCGGGCGCCACCGCCAGCGGTGTGGAGGGCACCGCCGTCGACGGCTTCCCTGCCGACACGATCGCCGTGGCCCTCGACGAGCTCGGCGTGGAGCCTGACGTCGTGGTATCCGGGGTCAACGAGGGCCAGAACACCGGACCGCTCGCCTACGCGTCCGGCACCGTCGGCGCGGGGCGCGCGGCAGTCCGGCGGGGCATCCCGGCGATCGCGGGTAGCGCTGGCCTCGGTGAGGACGCCGACTATGCGACGGCCGTGGACCTGATCGTCGCATTCATCGAGGACAACCGCTCCGCGCTCTCGAGTGGGTCCGCCGCCACCGACGGTGTGTACAGCTTCAACGTCCCCGACTGCACATCCGGCGAGGTCCGGGAGCTGCTGGAGGTCCCCCTGGCCGCGGTCATCCCCGAGGGCGTCAACCCCTTCGAGAGCGACTGCTCCGTCGACGTGAGCGGCGTGCCGGCGGACGACGTGGCTGCCGTGGCGGCTGGGCACCCGGCCCTCACGGTGGTGCCGGTCGACGCGCCACCCGGGTGACCCATCTGGTTTCCGGGCCCTCGCCGCGCGCGCCTACCCTCCCGGGCGTGCTCCGCCTCGTGCTGCCCAAGGGATCGCTGGAGAAGCCGACCCTCGAGCTGTTCGAGGCGGCCGATCTGCGCGTCGAGCGCTCGTCGACTGTCGACTACAAGGCCTCGATCGACGACCCCCGCATCGACGAGGTCCGGATCCTGCGGCCGCAGGAGATCCCCATCTACGTCGCCGAGGGGCTGTTCGACCTGGGGATCGCCGGCCGCGACTGGGTGGAGGAGACGGCCAGCGATGTGGTGATCCTCGGGGAGCTCCGCTACTCGAAGGCGTCGAGCCGTCCGTTCCGCATCGTGCTCGCTGTCTCCCAGGACTCGTCGTTCGAGACGGTCGCCGACCTGCCGCAGGGTGTGCGGGTATCGAGCGAGTACCCCGAGCTCACGCGCCGGTACTTCGCGGAGCACGGCATCGACGCGGACATCCGGCTGTCACACGGCGCGACCGAGGCCAAGGTCCCCGACATCGTCGACTGCATCGTGGACGGTACGGAGACAGGCCGGGCATTGCGCGCCGCGGGCCTCAAGATCATCGGTGACGTCCTCACGAGCTACACCGCCCTGGTCGCCAACCCGGCGGCGGTCGCCGATCTCGAGAAGCAGCACGCCATGGAGCAGATCAAGACGCTCCTCGACGGCGTGATGGAGGCGCGAGGCAAGGTGCTGGTCAAGCTCAACGTCGGCCCGGCAGATCTCGATGCCGTGATCGCGCTGCTCCCGTCGATGAAGTCGCCGACGGTGTCCGAGCTGTTCGGCGACGGCGGCTACGCAGTGGAGACCGTCGTCGCGAAGTCCACGATCAACACGCTGATCCCCGCCCTCAAGGACGCGGGCGCGAGCGACATCATCGAGGTCCCCCTGGCCAAGATCGTCCACTGATGGACGGCATCGTCACCGCGTTCGACGAACCGCGTGGGCTGGGCACGATCGTCGCCGACGGCACCTCCTACCCCTTTCACTGCACCTCGCTCCTCGACGGCACGCGCACCGTCGCCATCGGCGCGACGGTGACCTTCGAGGTTTGTCCCGCGGGCATGGGGCGCTGGGAGGCGGCTCGCATCGACAAGCCCTGATGCACCGCTACGAGGCGGGCGCGGCTGGGGCCGCGGACGCGCGGGCCTTGACCTCCAGGTAGGCGGCCCGGAGCTGGGCCAGGGCCTCCCTCAACGTGGGCTCAGCCTCCCCGAGTCGCCCCTCGAGGCCCTCCACGAGGGCAACCAGGGCGTCGATGGCCAGCACCGCCTCGACGAGCTGAGGAGGCTCGGCCGTAAGGTGGATCGCCGCCAGCTCGTACACGCCCATGGCGTGGTTGGCGATGACGACAGCGGCCGGCGCCGCGAGGAGCTGGCGACGCACCTCCTCCATCTCGGATTGCATGGCATCGAGCTGGGCGAGCTCCTCGGCCGACAGATCGGCAGGCGTATCCTCCCCCGGCGGGCCTACTGGGTGGTCGCCGCCGGGCGTCCAGAGGGTCACCGCGCCACCGGCCAGGTTGTGGCGGGTCGTGACATGGCCGTACCCTACGTCCCACAACTGCATCGGGAAGCGGGGTCTGCCCCCACCCGGCCACCCCCGGGTGCGTCGGGTCGACCATCCTCCACGACGAGAGCGTGCTCTCGCCGTGCTGGCGGACGTCGGCATCCTCCGACGTCCGCCCTCTTCGTTATCGGCGTGGGCGCCGGGCAGCACAGCCCATTCCGCGCACAGGAGGAACCAGCGCCTAGATGAACAGGATTCGGCGATAGCCACGCCGCCGGCCAACAGCGAGCCCCGGATCAACGATCGGATCCGAGCTCGAGAGGTCCGACTGGTGGGACATGACGGGCAGCAGATCGGCATCAAACCACTGCCCGAAGCCCTCGCCATCGCCCGGGAGCTCGACCTCGACCTCGTCGAGGTCGCCGCCCAGGCGAACCCGCCCGTGTGCCGTGTCATGGACTACGGCAAGTACAAGTACGAGGCGGCCCAGAAGGCGAAGGAGTCCCGTCGCAAGACCAGCAACGTCGTCATCAAGGAGATGAAGTACCGCCCGAAGATCGGAGGGGGCGACTTCGACACCAAGACCCGCAAGGTGGAGGGCTTCCTCAACGACGGTCACAAGGTGAAGGTCACGCTGACCTTCCGAGGCCGTGAGGTCGCCCACCCCGAGCTCGGCAGGAAGATCCTCGAACAGGTCGAGGAAGCCGTGAAGGACGTGGGTCGAGTCGAGATCTTCCCCCGCATCGACGGGCGCAACATGACGATGGTGCTCGCGCCGGACAAGCGGGCCCAGGCGGCCAAGCAGAAGGCCGACGCGGCTGCGGCGGCCGAGGCCGCTGAGGACGCGGAGGACGCCGGTCGAGTCCAGCTCGCAGCCATCACCACCGCCACCGCCCCCGCCACCGACGACGCACCTGACGAGATCACCCCCGAGGTCACCGAGGACGTCCCCGTGGACGTCACCGAGACGGACGACGAGGCCAGCGAGGGCTGACGGTCGTCCGGCCCGACGAAGAGAGAACCCAATGCCCAAGATGAAGACCCACAGCGGCGCCAAGAAGCGCTTCAAGGTCACCGGCACCGGCAAGCTCCGGCGCCTGCAGATCAACACGAAGCATGGCATGGAGAAGCGGCCGTCGAAGCGCATGCGCCGCCTCAGCGGCGAGGTCCCCGTCGCGCCCGGCGACGCCGCCCGGATCAAGCGGATGCTCGGCCGGTAGGCCCGAACCCCAGGAGGAACTGACATGGCACGGGTCAAGCGCGCCGTCCACTCGAAGAAGAAGCGCAGGGCAACCCTCGAGCGGGCCCAGGGCTACTACGGCAACAAGAGCCGCTCGTTCAAGTCCGCCAACGAGGCGGTCATGCACGCCGGGCGGTACGCGTTCCGCGACCGCCGGGCCCGCAAGGGCGACTTTCGGTCCCTGTGGATCCAGCGGATCAACGCCGCGTGCCGGGAGAACGGCACGAGCTACAGCCGCTTCATCGCCGGCCTGCGCGTCGCCGAGATCGAGGTGGACCGCAAGGTCCTCGCCGATCTCGCTGTGCGCGAGCCCGCAGCGTTCACCGCGCTGGTGCAGGCGGCCACCGAGGCCTTGGCCGAGGAGAGCGCCTGAGCCTCCGCTTGCTCCGGCCCTCGCTTCGCTCGCCACGGCCTCCGCAAGTGCCTCCCGGCGGCGTGGCGAAGCCAGCCGCCTCCGGCCCCGCACCAGGGTGACAGTGGTTGGTCCCCGACATGCGAGCGTGCTACGGCTGCGGCGCCTCTCGGGGCGCCGCAGTGCGCGTCACGAGGAGGGGGCGTTCGTCATCGACGGTCCCGTGCTCGTCCGCGAGGCGTTGGCGGCAGGGGTGACCCTCGAGGAGGTGTTCGCCACGGCCAGCGCCGATCGGTCGGTCCTCGGCGAGGTGGCGGCCGCCGGCGTGGAGATCCATGAGGTGACCGAGGCTGTCCTCGCCCGCGCGGTGGACACCGTCACGCCCAACGGCATGGCGGCCATCGCGGGGCGCGTCGAGGTCAGCGTTGACGTCGCGACCGCGGCGGGCGCCGCCGGACCCCTGACCCTGGTGCTCGTCGACGTGGCCGACCCGGGCAACGCCGGTACCCTGCTGCGCGCTGCTGAGGCCGCCGGAGCCGCCGCGGTACTGTTCTGCGGGAGCTCGGTCGACCCGAGCAACGCCAAGTGCGTACGTGCATCAGCGGGCGCCCTGTTCCACCTGCCCGTCGCGAGCGGAGGTCACGCGGTGGAGGTGCTCGAGCAGCTCGGACGGCGTGGTGTCGCGAGGTTCGCCACCGTCGTGGAGGGGGGTGCGCCCTACCACGACACCGACTTGAGGGGCCCGGCGGCCATCGTCCTGGGGAGCGAGGCGCACGGGCTGCCAGCGGACGTGCTCGCCCTCGTCGACCACCTCGTCACCATCCCGATGGCGGGTCGCACGGAGTCGCTCAACGTCGCGATGGCGGGGTCGGTCCTGTGCTTCGAGGCGATGCGCCAGCGTCGAGCCGCGCGCCCGCCCGAACCGATTGGCGAGTCCACCGCCTGAGCGGGGAGCATCCCCTGACCATGCGCTCCGAGATCGACGCCGTCGAGGCCGACGCCATCCCCCGCATCGCGGCCGCATCGACCCTGGACCACCTGCGCGCGTTGGACCAGGAGCTGCTGGGCAAGAAGTCCCACCTGTCGTCGTTCAAGGCGAAGCTCGGCGGGCTCGACCACGATGGACGCCGTGAGGTCGGTGGGGCGATCAACCGGGTGCGCGACTCGCTCGAGGCCGCCCTATCGGCCAAGCGGGCTGATCTCGAGCTCGACGCACGTCGCGAGCAGCTGCAGACCGAGCGCCTCGACCTCACGGAGCTCCCCGGGCCGGGGGGCGCTGGCCACCTCCACCTGGTCACGCAAGCGATCGAGACCCTCGAGGACGTGTTCGTCGGGATGGGCTTCACCATCGCCGAGGGCCCCGAGGTGGAGACCGACTGGAACAACTTCGGCGCGCTCAACTTCGCGCCCGACCACCCGGCGCGCGACATGTACGACACGCTCTACGTGGAGATGGGTGCGCCTGGCTCGACCGTGCTGCGCACTCACACGTCACCCGTGCAGGTGCGCGTGATGACGACCCAGGACCCGCCGATCTACATGGTCGTGCCAGGGCGGGTCTTCAGGCAGGACACTCCCGACGCCACCCACATGCCGGTGTTCCACCAGATCGAGGGTCTGGTGATCGACCGCGACATCACCTTCGCCGACCTCGCCGGCACGCTCGACACCTTCACCAAGGCCTTCTTCGGGGGCGACTTCACCTCGCGCCTGCGGCCGTCCTACTTCCCGTTCACCGAGCCGTCGGCGGAGTTCGACATCCAACGACCGGACGGCTCGTGGCTGGAGCTGGGTGGGTGCGGCATGGTCCACCCGAACGTCCTCGCCAACTGCGGCATCGACTCTGAGGAGTGGCAGGGCTTCGCCTTCGGGTTCGGCCTCGACCGGCTCGGCGCGAGCGCCCGCGGCGTCGACGACCTCCGCGACCTCTTCACCAACGACATCCGCTTCCTGAGCCAGTTCTGATGCCTTCCTCGTCACTCGCCTGCGGCGAGCTCCTCCGAACAGATGGGGACGGCCTTCGGCCGACTCGCCGGCTGCTCGCGTCCGGCGGAGCCTCTGCCCCCCACCCCCCCCGCCATGCCACTCGCGCTGCTGCTGGGATCGTCACATGAAGGTGCTGCTCTCGTGGTTGCGCGACTTTGCTCCGTTCTCGGGGGATCCGGTCGCGCTCGGGGAGGAGATGAGCGACCTCGGCATGGCGGTCGAGGAGATGGAGCGCATCGGCGACGGGCTCGACGGGATCGTCGTGGCGCGGGTGCTCGAGACCCGGCCGGTGGAGGGCGCCAACAAGATCCACCAGGTCATCGTCGACGCTGGTGATGGTGAGGCGCTGGAGATCGGGTGCGGAGCGTTCAACATGCAGGCCGGCGACCTCGTGCCGCTCGCGACGATCGGCACCGTGATGCCGAACGGCATGGAGATCGGGCGCCGCAAGATGGCCGGGGTCTGGTCGAACGGGATGCTGTGCTCGTCACTCGAGCTCGGGTTCGGCGACGACCACGCCGGGATCTACATCCTCCCCGGGAACCTCGAGCCCGGCACCCCGTTCCCCGAGGCGATGGGCATCGAGGCCGACGTGCTCTACGACCTCGAGATCAACCCGAACCGGCCGGACGCCATGTCGGTGGCAGGCGTCGCCCGTGACCTCGCGGCTCGGCTCGGCCTGCCGTTCCGCTTGCCGGACGGGGCGCCTCAGACCGTGGCTGCGGATCTGGTGAGCGGGGTCTCGGTCGAGATCCTCGATCCGGCCCGCTGCGGGAGCTTCGAGGCGAGGGTCCTGCGCGGGGTGACCGTCGGCCCCGGCGACCCGAGGCTGGCGACCCGACTCGCGCTCCTCGGCATGCGATCCATCAGCAACGTGGTCGACGTCTCCAACTACGTCATGCTCGAGCTCGGCCAGCCGAACCACCCGTACGACCTCGCCAAGGTCGCCGGCCCCGGGTTCCGCGTGCGGGTGGCCCGCGATGGCGAGGCGCTGACCACGCTCGACGGTGTCGAGCGCGAGCTCACCCCAGAAGACCTGCTCATCTGCGACGGCGACGACGGGCCGGTGGGCCTCGCCGGGATCATGGGCGGTGCCACGAGCGAGATCGACGACGCCACCACCGACGTGCTCCTCGAGATGGCGTGGTTCCACCCGATCGGCATCGTGAAGTCCTCGCGGCGTCACAAGCTCCGCTCCGAGGCGTCGGCCCGGTTCGAGAAGGGGACCGATCCCGAGGTCGTCGACCTCGCCATGCGCCGCTTCGCCGAGCTCCTCGGCGCACCCCTCGAGGACGGCAACGCGGTGGCCCTCGGCGACCTGCCCGAGCGACCTTCGGTGCGGGTGCGCACGGCGCGCATCGCGCGGCTGCTCGGCACCGACCTCGGTCCCTCGCGCATCGCCGAGCTGCTCGATCCGATCGGGTTCACGCCCACCGTCGTGGGTGACGATCACGATGTCGAGATCCCGTCGTGGCGGTACGACTGCGCCACCGAGATCGACGTCATCGAGGAGGTCGCCCGGCACCACGGGTACTCGGCGCTCGGTCGCACGCTGCCCCGCGCCGCCACCACCGGCGCGCTGTCGTCCCGCCAGGCCGAACGGCGTCGGCTCCGGTCGCTGCTGGTCGGCCGTGGCCTCACCGAGGCGATGCCGATGCCGTTCCTCGCGCCGGGCGAGCTGGCCCGCTGCGGGCTCCCCGACGACGGGATCACCATCGCCAACCCGCTCGTCGGCGAGCAGTCGGTGCTGCGCACGGCGCTGCTCCCGGGGCTGGTGGGGGCCATCGCCTACAACTGGTCGCACCGCAACCACGGCGTCCAGCTCTTCGAGATCGGCCACACGTTCAACCGTTCCGCGGCCGCCGATGCCGAGCTGCCCGACGAGCGCGAGGCGCTGGGTGCCGTGCTCGCGGGCAGTGACGCCATGGCGGCTGTGCAGCTGTGGCGGTTCATCGCCGATGCCCTCGACCTGGAAGGGGCGCAGATCGACAACGGCGAGGCGCCCGGCTTCCATCCCACGCGCAGCGCGCGCATCCGGGTTGGCGAGGCCACGCTTGGTGCGCTGGGCGAGATCGATCCGGGAGTGCTCGAGGCCCACGGCGTCGGTGAGCGGGTGGCCTACCTCGAGGTCGATCTCGACGCGCTGCTCGAGCTGCCGCACGGTGGGCGCACGCTCCGGCCCTTCAGCCTCTATCCGAGCAGCGACGTCGACCTCGCCTTCGAGGTCGACGATGGTGTCCCGGCCGCGGCCGTCGAGGACGCCATCCGAGGATCGGGCGGCGAGCTCCTGTGGAGCGTGCGGCTGTTCGACGTCTACCGCGGCGCCGGCGTGGCCGCGGGCCGCCGAAGCCTCGCCTACACGCTGCGCTTGCAGGCCCCGGACCGCACCCTCACCGAGGCCGACGTCGCCCAGGCGCGCACCACCATCATCGCCTCCGTCGAGTCAGCCCTCGGCGCCACCCTCCGCGCCTGACCCATCTGTGGCCGCGCCGACGCTCCACGTCGCACGGCTCGGTGGGGTCATCACCGCCGAGCTGGCGAGAGGGATCCACGGCACATTGGCGGGAACGCGAGTCGTTGTCTCGGGATGACCGGGGCTCAGAGGACTGGCGACCTCACTGGGGATCGAGGTCGACCGGCTCGGCGGCCCCGGCGTCGTCCTCGATGCGATCGCCGACCGCCCAGCCCGTGAGGCTGCCCCCGACCTGCAGCGTCGTCGCCTCGCAGTACACCCGAAGCCCCAGACCGAGTGCGGCCACGAGCCCCACGAACCCGAGCGGGATCATCGTCAGTGCGACGGCATCGAGGCGCTGCTTCCACGTGAGGTCCTCGCCGACGAAGCTGACCCCGAACCCGCCGCGGTCCATGTCGGTGATCACACCCTGGTAGCGGAGGGTCTGCCACACCCAGGCGAGCGCGATCACGCCGGCGAGCACGAGGAGCACGGTGCTGCCGCGCCGTGCGATGTCGACCACCCGCAACAGGGCTCGTTGGTTGAGCCCGGCGATGTCCTCCTCGGTGATGACCGGCGACGGCTCGCTCACAACCGAGATCCTCGCACGGTGACCCGTTCGCTCACCGCGATGGTGCTGCGCCGAGCTCGAGGATCGGTAGGTTGCGGCGGTGGCGGCGCTCGCGGATCCCCTCATCGCGCGCATTCGCCGGCTGCTCTCCGGGCGGACGGCTCCGCTCGTCGTCGCGCTCGATGGGCGCAGTGGAGCGCGGAAGTCGACGTTGGCGCGCGACTTCGCGAAGGTGGTGGACGGCGTCGTGATCGAGGGCGACGACCTCATCCTGCCCTGAACCACACGGGTTCTGTGGACGCTCACGCTCGCGATCCGACCGTGAGCGTCCACAGAACTGGTCAGGGGAGGACGAGGTGGATGTCGCCGAACTCGTGCCAGCGGTAGCGCTCGGCGAGGGCCTCCCGGTAGCTGGCCTCGAGAAGGGGGCGCCCGGCGACGGCCTCCATCAGGAGGAGGTGGCTGGCCTCGGGCTCGTGCCAGCCGCTGATGATCCCGTCGACGACCTCGAGGCCGCGCTCGGGCGTGATGACCAGATCCGTCCAGCCTTCGCCCGCGCGGGCCTGGCCCGCGACCGCGTCCGTCTCGAGGGCGCGCGTGGCCGTGGTGCCGACGGCGACGATGCGTCGCCCCTCGTCGCGGGCCTGGTTGACCAGCCGGGCGGTCGTCGCCGGTACCCGATAGCGCTCGGCGTACGGCGGCTCGTGGGACTCGAGGGAGGACACGCCGGTGTGCAGGGTGATCGGCGCGAACACGATGCCCGCGCCCAGCAGCGCGCTCACGAGCTCGGGGGTGAACGGTCGTCCGGCCGAGGGCATCTCCGCGGAGCCGAGGCCAGGGTCGAGCGGCGGTCGGGTGGCGAACACCGTCTGGTAGTCGTCGATCGGCCAGGCGGTCTCGGTGCAGCCGTAGCGGATCGGGCGACCCTCGCGGGCGAGGAAGGCGGACAGCGGCACGGGGGTCATCAGGTCGGCCTCCCACAGGCGGGGGACACCGTCGTCGGGGGCGGGGGAGTGCGGGCGCAGGAGGCGCACCAGCGCACCGCCCGCCAGCGCGATGAGCTGGCCGTGGTCGACCGGGAAGGGCCGGCTCCCCTCCCCGCACGGTCGGCGGACCTCGACGACCCAGCGACCGAGGCCCAGGTCGGTCGACAGGTGCACGATCGCGGTTCGGTCGTAGGTCGGGACGGCGGCGGGCAGCGTCGGCGACGTGTTCACCACGAGCATGTCGCCGGCAGCGAGGAAGCGCGGGAGGTCCGCGGCGTGCGAGTGGGTCAGGGCGCCAGTCGACCGGTTGGCGACGAGCATGCGGACCTCGTCGCGCCGGAGCCCGTCGGCCTCCACCGGATGGTCGGCGATGAGGTCGGCGGGGACGTCGATGTCGAGGATTCGGCCGGGCAGCGCCATCGTCGCCATCACGGCACCTCGAGCGGTGCGGGGACCGCCGTCGCCCGGTAGCGGCCGGAGGGGTAGGGCCCCGCGAGGAGGGCCCGCAACGCGGGCATGCGTTCCTCCGGCAGCGGGCGATCCGAGATGTCCTCGCCGGGGAAGGCGTCCTGGTGCATCTGCGTGCGCATGTCGCCGGGGTCGATCCGCAGCACCCGGAGGTCGGGTCGCTCGGCGGCGAGGACGGCAGCCAGCTGCTCGAGGCCCGCCTTGGCGGCGGCGTAGGCGCCCCACCCCTCGTAGGCCTCGACGGCGGCGTCAGAGGTGATCGCGACGAGCGTGGCGCCAGCGCGCAGGTGGGGGAGAAGGGCCTGGACGACGCCCAGCTGGGCGACGAGGTTCACCTCCAGGGTCGTGCGGACATCGCCGAGGCGGACGTCCGCGAGCGCGGGGAGCGGCGATGGGCCGAGCGTGCCGGCGTCGGTGACATCACCGACGAGGCCCCCGAGCGCCTCGGCGGCGGTCGCGAGGTCGGCGCGGTGGGTCTCGTCGGTGATGTCACCGACGACGGGGATCACGGTGGTGCGGGCCTCCAGCGGGGCGACGGCCGCGGCCAGGTCGGCGGCGTGCCGGCCGTCCAGCACGAGGGCCCAGCCATCCTCGGCGAGGGAGTGGGCGAGCGCGAGGCCGAGGCCGCGCGATGCTCCGGTGATGGCGGCGGTGGGGGCGGTGGTGGTCATGCCCCGACCGTACGGAGCGGGGCCCAGCTCGCCGTCGGCCCCGAGGCGGTTTGTGGGTCCGCCTCGAGTCCTAGGACTCCTCGACGAGGCCGTGGCGGACGGCGAACAGGGCGGCCTGGGTGCGGTCGGCCAGGTGCAGCTTGCTGAGGACTGCGGAGACGTGGGTCTTCACCGTCTTCTCGGCCACGAACAGCCGGGCGGCCAGGTCCTTGTTCGACAGGCCCTCTCCGAGCAGGGCCAGCACCTCACGCTCGCGCGCGGTGAGCTGGTCGAGGCCGGCATCGTGCCCCGCGGGGTTGGCGACCTCGCCCAGCACACGCCCGGCCACGGCCGGGCCGAGCACCGACCCGCCCCGGTGCACCGTGCGGATGGCCGACTCGAGCTCGGTTGGCGGCACGTCCTTGCCCAGCCAGCCGCTGGCGCCGGCCCGTACCGCGGCGAGGGCTTGGTCGTCGGCGCCGAAGCTCGTGAGGATGATCACGCGCGGCGGAGGCATGAGCGCCAGCAGCCGGGGGAGGGCCGCCACGCCGCCGCCCCCGGGCAGGACCAGGTCCAGCAGCACCACGTCGGGCTGGAGCGCCTCGGCGGCCGCCACCGCGTCGTCGACGTCGCCGGCCTCGCCGACGACCTCCAGCCCGTCGCGCGAGCCGAGGTACGACCGGAGGCCCTCGCGCACCACGGGGTGGTCGTCGACGACGAGGAGGCGGATCGTGTCGGTCATCCCGCCGGCACCCTGGCGCGCACTGTGGTGCCCTCGCCGGCCTCCGACTCGATGACCAGGGAGCCACCCAGATCGGCGGCGCGCTCCCGCATCGACACGAGGCCGAGGCGACGCGCGCTGATGGCGCGATCCGCGGGGTCGAACCCGTGCCCGTCGTCGGTGACCGACAGCCTGAGGGAGTCGTCGTCGCGGTCCAGTCGCACGGTCACCGCGCCGGCCCGGGCATGGCGCACGACGTTGGTGACTGCCTCTTGGGCGATGCGGAAGAGGGCCTGCTCGGTGTCGGTGCTGACCTCGCCGAGCAGGCCCGCCTCGAGATGCGTGGCGATGCCATGGGTTCGGCCCACCACCTCGAGGTGCTTGGCCAGACTCGCGGCCAGGCCGTCCCGCTCGAGGGCGGGCGGCCGGAGCTGCAGGATCAGCGACCGGAGCTCCGCGAAGATCTCCTCCAGGAGGCTGCGGGCTCCGGCGGTGTCGCCGGCCTCCAGCCGCAGGCGCAGGCCGAACAGCGACTGCGTGAGCGCGTCGTGCAGCTCCCGGGCGAGGCGGTTGCGCTCCTCCAGCACCGAGAGCTCTCGTCGGGCTTCGTACAGGCGGCTGTGCTCGATGAGCACGGCGGCGTGGTCCGCCAGGTCGCGCACGAGCCGCTGGTCGTCGTCCGTGAAGCCGCCCTCCTTGTTGGCGAGGTAGAACGCGGCGACCACGTCGCCCCGGAACACGATCGGGACAGCCAGGAACGCGTCGAGGTCGGGGTGGGCGGCGGGCCACCAGCCGTCGAAGCGGTCGTCTGTGGGCACGTCCTCGCTCCGGAACGGCTCAGGGTCGTGCAGCGCCGCGCCCAGCAGGCCGTGGTTGCGGGGCAGCGGACCGATGGCGTCGATCTCCTCGTCCGTCAGCCCGGCCGAGATCCAGCGGCTGAACCCGTCACCCTCCTCGTCGGGCACGCCGAGGGCGGCGTACCGGGCCCCGCCCAGCCCGCGGGCCGCCTCCACGAGGCGCTCCAGCACCGCGTCCGACCGCAGGTCGCCGGCGATCCCGAGGAGCGCCTCGCTCACCGCGGCCAACGCCGCCGACCGATCAGCCACGTCGAGCACGGTACCGCCGCGCTCGACGCAGGCCGCGGGGCCGGGGCCGCAGGCTCAATCGGCGGGCGAGTCGTTCAGGCCGCCATCGCCCATCTGGCGGTAGAGGTCGTAGATCTCCTTGCAGATCCCGCAGAGCGGCAGGCGCTTCGGGTCCTGCTGGGGGACGAAGCGCTCGCCGCAGAGGGCCTCGACCGGATAGCCGTAGATCCGTGCCTCGGTGACCTTGGCGACGGCAGACTCGCCGGGCTCGGTCTTGACGATGTGGGCAGCCTTCGGCGGCGCCGTGTCGAGCTCCTCGTCGGTCCGCCGATCGAGGTCCGGGTGGACCGACGTCGTCAAGGGCGCCGGGCTGGGCGTGGTCACCACGGAGAGGGTACCGCTACTCGACTTGCATGATCATGCACAGTGCTGCATCATCTCCCGGTGGTCCAGGTAGGCATCGTCGGAGCGTCCGGGTACACCGGCGCCGAGCTGTTGCGGCTCTGCGCGGCCCATACCGAGCTCGACGTACGGGTGGCCACCGCCGACACGATGGCCGGCACGCCCGCCGCTGAGCTGTACCCGAGCCTGGCGGCTGCGTACCCCGACCTGACCTTCTCCGCCTACGACCAGGCTGCTCTCGCCGGGCTCGACCTCGTCTTCCTGGGCCTCCCCCACGGGGCCAGCCAGGGCCTGGTTCCGGACCTGCTCGGCAAGGTCGGGCACCTCGTCGACCTGGCCGCCGACTTCCGCCTCCGGGACCCGGCGCTCTACCCCCGCTGGTACGGCGAAGAGCACACTGCACCCGAGCTCCTGCTCGAGTTCGCCTACGGGCTGCCCGAGCTGTTTCGCGACGAGATCAAGGCGTCCGCGCACGTGGCCACACCGGGTTGCTATCCGACGGCGGCATCCCTTGCGCTGGCGCCGCTCGTGCGGGCCGGGGCCGTCGAGACGACGGGGATCATCGTCGACGCGGCGTCGGGCGTGTCCGGCGCCGGCCGGCCGCCGAAGCCTACCACGACGTTCTGCGCGGTCGACGAGGACTTCACCGCCTACAGCCTCCTCGATCACCGCCACACGCCGGAGATGGAGCAGGTGCTCGGGGCCTCGGTGCTCTTCACGCCGCACCTGGCTCCGATGAACCGGGGCATCCTGGCCACCTGCTACGCCCGGCCCACCGGTCCGACCAGCACTCACGCCCTCCTCGAGCTCCAGCGGGCTGCGTACGCGGATGAGCCGTTCGTGGTGGTGCTCGAGGGCTCGCCGTCGACGAAGGCCACCCTCGGCTCGAACGTCGCCCACGTGACCGCCCGCCACGATGACCGGACCGGCACCGTGGTGGCGATCGCTGCGATCGACAACCTCACCAAGGGTGCCTCGGGCGGGGCGGTCCAGTGCGCCAACCTGCTCCTCGGGCTCCCCGAGACGACCGGCCTCCCCCTCGCCGGGGTCCACCCATGACCGTCACCGCGCCGGCGGGGTTCACCGCCAACGGCGTCTCCTGCGGCATCAAGCCGTCCGGCGACCTCGACCTGAGCCTCGTCGCGACTGCCGACGGCACCCCGGTTGCGGCCACCGCCGTGTTCACGCAGAACAAGATGACGGCCGCGCCCGTCGTCACGACCAACGCGCACCTCACGCTGAGCGGAGGGCGGGCGGCGGCGGTGATCCTCAACAGCGGCTGCGCCAACGCCGCCACCGGACAGCAGGGCCTGACGGATGCCCGAGCGATGTGCACGCAGGTCGCCGAGCACCTCGGGTGCGAGCCGGAGGAGGTGCTGGTCTGCTCCACGGGGCTGATCGGCTACGCGCTGCCAATGGCCGCCATCGAGGGTGGCGTCCCCGGCCTCGTGGCCGGCCGCTCGGCGGATGCCGATGGGGGCACCGCCGCCGCGGAGGCGATCCGCACCACGGACACGCACCGCAAGGAGACGCTCGTGCGGGGGGACGGCTTCACCGTGGGCGGCATGGCGAAGGGCGCCGCGATGCTGGCCCCGAACATGGCGACGATGCTCGCGGTGCTCACGACCGATGCCGCGGTCGAACCCGGCCCGCTCAGCGACGTCCTGCGCGCGGCGGTGGCGGACACCTTCAACGCCATGTCATCGGACGGCTGCACGTCCACCAACGACACCGTGATCCTCCTCGCCTCCGGTGCGGCCGGTCCGCCGGGTGATCCGGCCGCCTTCACCGCCGCCGTCACGACCGCGTGCCGCGAGCTGGCCACCCAGATGGTCGGCGATGCGGAGGGTCACACAAAGGTCGTCACGGTGAAGGTCACCGGCGCCCTGTCGGACGACGAGGCCCGGACCGGGGCGCGTCGGGTCGCCGAGAGCCAGCTCGTCAAGTGCTCCTGGTACGGGAAGGACCCGTACTGGGGCCGAGTGGCGAGCGAGCTCGGCAGCGCGGGCATCGGCTTCGAGGCGGACAAGCTGAGCGTTCGCTACGGCGACCTGCTCGTCGCCGAGCACGGCGTGACGGTCCACGTCGATCCAGCGCTGGTCGCCGCCTACATGGAGCGGGACCACCTCGAGGTCACCGCGCAGCTGGGCCTCGGCGACGGGACCGCCCGCATCTTCACGAACGACCTGACCCACGCCTACATCGACGAGAACATGGGGACCTCATGAGCGCGCGCCAGGCAGCCCAGGCCCGCGCCGACGTCCTCGTGGAGGCGCTCCCGTACATCCAGCGCTTCCGTGACCGTACGATCGTCGTGAAGTACGGCGGCAACGCGATGGTTGACGGCGCCCTCGCCCGATCGTTCGCCGAGGATGTCGTCCTGATGCGCTCCGTCGGGCTCCGGCCGGTGGTCGTGCACGGCGGCGGCCCTCAGATCAGCGACCTGATGGAGCGCCTCGGGAAGGTGCCCGAGTTCCGCGACGGTCAGCGGGTGACCGATGCCGAGACCGTCGACATCGCGCGCATGGTCCTCGTCGGCAAGGTCAACCGCGAGATCGTCGGCGCGATCAACGTGCACGGACCCGTGGCCGTCGGCGTGAGCGGCGAGGACGCCGGCCTGATCCTGGCCGAGCCGCGCCACCCGGATCTCGGCTTCGTCGGTGACGTGCACACCGTGAGCCCGGCCATCCTCGAGCGTCTGCTGGCCGAGGACCTGATCCCCGTCGTGTCCACGATCGGCGCCGACGCGACGGGGCAGGCGTACAACATCAACGCCGACGCGGTGGCGGGTGCGCTGGCCGAGGCCCTGGGTGCCGAGAAGGTCATCTACCTCACGGACGTCGAAGGGCTCTTGGCCGACGTGAGCGACCCGGCCAGCCTCATCAGCCGGATAGAGGCACCGGCGCTGCAGCGCCTCATCGAGCTCGGCACGCTGACCGGCGGGATGATCCCGAAGATCGCCGCGTGCCTCCAGGCCGTCCGCAACGGCGTCGGCTCGGCCCACCTGCTCGACGGCCGGCTCCCCCACGTGCTCCTGCTCGAGCTCTTCAGCGACGCCGGCATCGGCACGATGATCACGCGCGTGGAGGCCTCCGCATGACGAGCACCCACGCGGAGGCCATGGGCGCACCCGCCCTTGACCGCTGTCCGCTGATGCCCACGTACGGGCCGCCTTCCCTGCAGCTCGTGCGAGGCGAGGGCGCGTGGCTCTGGGACAGCGACGGCCGCCGCTACCTCGACCTGCTGTCCGGTCTCGCCGTCACGAGCCTCGGGCACAGCCACCCCGCCGTGGCCGAGGCGCTCCACCAGCAGGCCCAGACCCTCCTGCACGTGTCCAACCTGTTCGGCACGGAGCCGGGCTGGCAGGTCGCGCGGACGCTCGACCGCCTCCTGGGGGTGGGCCAGCCTGGGTGGCCGGCCGACGACGGCCTGCGCGGCCAGGTGTTCTTCGCCAACTCCGGCGCAGAGGCGAACGAGTGCGCCCTGAAGCTGGCGCGGCGCTTCGGTGGTCGCGGTCGCCACGAGGTCGTGAGCGCCTTCGGCTCCTTCCACGGCCGCACCCTCGCCACCCTCCACGCGACGGGCCAGCCAGCCAAGCACGAGGCCTTCCAGCCGCTGCCCGAGGGGTTCCGGCACGTCACGTGGCTCGACCTCGACGAGCTCGAGGCGGCGCTGGCGCCGTCGGTCGCGGCCGTGCTGCTCGAACCCGTCCAGGGGGAAGGCGGCGTGAACCCGGCCACGGCGGAGTACTTCCAGGGTGTGCGGCGCCTGTGCGACGAGCGAGGCGTGCTGTTCATGGTCGACGAGGTGCAGACGGGACTCGGGCGCTGCGGCGCGTGGTTCGCCCACCAGCGCCTCGGCATCGTCCCCGACGTGGTGACGATGGCCAAGGCGCTCGGCAATGGCGTCCCGATCGGCGCGTGCTGGGCCAAGGCCGAGGTGGCCGCCGTCTTCGAACCGGGCGACCACGCCACGACCTACGGCGGGCAACCCCTCGCCACCGCCGCGGCTCGCGCCGTGCTCGCGGTGATGGAGGCCGAGGACGTCCCCGCACGGGCCGAACGGGCCGGCGAGCGGCTGCGCGGCAAGCTCGAGGCCCTCCCGGGTGTGGCCGAGGTGCGAGGGCTCGGGCTGCTGATCGCCGTCGAGCTCGACGGCCACGACAGCAAGGAGGTGGCGTCCCGCCTCCTCGAGCTCGGTGCCATCGTGAACGCCATCACCCCCACTGCTGTGCGCCTCGCGCCGAGCCTCCTCATCACCGACGACGAGATCGACCATGCCGTCGACCTCCTCGGGAAGGCGCTGGCATGACGCGGCACGTCCTCGAGATCGATGACCTGTCCGCGGCCGAGGTCAGCCGCGTGCTCGACCTCGCTGACGACCCTGGCCGCCCCGCGCTGCTCGCGGGCCAGACGGTCGGCCTCTACTTCGAGAAGCCGTCGCTGCGCACCCGCCACTCGTGCGAGACCGCAGTCGCGCAGCTGGCGGGCCATCCCGTCACGTTCCGCAAGGACGAGATCGGCGGCAGCGCGCGCGAGCCGATCGGCGACATCGCACGCGTGCTCTCCGGCTATCACGCCGCGCTCGGGGCCCGTGTCTTCGACCACCGCATCCTCGAGCAGCTCGCCGCGGCGTCGTCGATCCCGGTCGTGAACCTGCTGTCCGACACTGGGCACCCGTGCCAGTCCCTCGCCGATCTGCTGACGATGCGCCGGGCGTGGGGCTCCCTGTCCGGGCGCACCATCGCCTGGGTCGGCGACTTCAACAACGTGGCCCGCAGCCTGGCGCTCGGCGCGGCGCTCAGCGGGATGCGGCTGCGCATCGCGAGCCCCGCTGGCTATGGACCCACCGAGGCGGACGTCGACCGGCTGGTGGCCGCGGGACTCGACGGCCCGCCCGTGGTGACCGATCGTCCGATCGAGGCGGTCAAGGGTGCGGACGCAGTCCACACCGACGTGTGGGCCTCGATGGGCCAAGAGGACGAGGCCGTCGTCCGCCACCGCGCCTTCGAGGGCTTCCAGGTGGACACGACGGTGATGGCGGCGGCCCCGTCCCACGCCATGTTCATGCACTGCCTCCCCGCGCATCGCGGGGAGGAGGTGGCCGCCGGCGTGGTCGACGGTGCCCAGAGCGCGGTCTTCCCCCAAGCCCACAACCGCCTCCACGCGTTCCGCGGCCTCCTTCGCTTCCTCCTGGAGGACCCTGGATGACCATCGAGCACGGGGCAACGCGGTGAGCAAGCCGCAGCGACAGCACCGGATCGCCAAGCTCCTCGCGGAGCAGGCCGTCACGAGCCAAGCGCACCTCGTCGAGCTCCTCGCAGCCGAAGGGGTGCAGGCCACCCAGGCGACCGTGTCGCGCGACCTGGAGGACCTCGGGGCGATCAAGGTGCGCGTGGCTGGCGGCGAGACCGTCTACGCGATCCCCGAGCTCCCCACGGAGCAGCGCGCCCCCGAGGACCACCTGCGGAGGGTGTTCAGCGACTGGGTGGTCGAGGTGAACCACTCAGGGAACCTCGTGGTGCTCCGCACGCCGCCCGGCTCGGCCCACGTCGTCGGCTCGGCCCTCGACCGCTCGGGGCTGTCAGAGGTGATCGGCACGGTTGCCGGGGATGACACCCTGATCATCGTCACATCAGAGAACGTCGGTGGGGCCGCGGTCGCACGGCAGCTGTCCGATCTCGCCGGCCTGTAGATCCAAGGAAGCAGGAAACCATGCCCAAGCGCGTCGTCCTCGCCTACAGCGGCGGCCTCGACACGTCCGTCGCGGTCCGGTGGATGGTCGACAACCTGGGCGTGGAGGTGGTCGCGCTGGCCGTCGACGTCGGGCAGGCAGCCGAGGACTACGAGGTCGTCAAGGCGCGCGCCCTGGCCGCGGGCGCGATCGAGGCCGTCGTGGTGGACGCCAAGGAGGAGTACGCGGCTGAGTACTGCGCACCGGCCCTCCAGGCGAACGCCCTCTATGAGAACCGCTACCCGCTCGTGTCCGCCCTCTCGCGCCCGGTCATCGTCAAGCACCTCGTCGCGGCCGCCAAGGTGCACGGGGCCGACGCCGTCGCCCACGGCTGCACCGGCAAGGGGAACGACCAGGTCCGCTTCGAGGTGTCGACCCGGGCCCTCAACCCGGAGCTCGAGGTGATCGCCCCCGTGCGGGTGTGGGGGATGACCCGCGAGGACAGCATCCTCTACGCCTACGACCACGACATCCCGATCGTCGCGACGAAGGAGAAGGTGTACTCGATCGACGACAACATCTGGGGTCGTGCCATCGAGTGCGGCGAGATGGAGGACCCGTGGAACACCCCGCCCCCGGGCGTGTGGCTCCTGACCAAGCAGACGGCCACGGAGCCGCGTGACGTCGTCATCGGATTCGACGCCGGGGTGCCCGTGAGCCTCGACGGGGAGGTGCTCAGCGTCCTCGGCGTCGTGCAGCGCCTGAACGAGCTCGTGGGGTCGTACGGCTGGGGTCGGCTCGACATGGTTGAGAACCGGCGGGTCGGCATCAAGAGCCGCGAGACCTATGAGTGCCCGGCGAGCCTGGCCCTGATCCTGGCCCACCGCGACCTCGAGGGGATCTGCCTCGAGCGCGACCTGCAGCGGGAGAAGGCCCGGCTCGAGCCGCGGTACGCAGAGCTCGTGTACGACGGGCTGTGGTTCAGCCCGCTCAAGCAGGCGCTCGACGCCTTCATCGCCGAGAGCCAGCGCTATGTGACGGGTGAGGTGCGATTGCACCTGTCGCCGGGCTCGTGCGAGGTCTCGGGCCGGCGCTCGCCGCACAGCCTCTACGACTACGGGCTCGCCACCTACGACGCCGGGGACAGCTTCCGTCACGAGGACTCGGCCGGGTTCGTACGGCTCTGGGGCCTGTCGGTGGAGACGTGGGCCGGCACACAGGGTCACCTCGGGTGAGCACGCTCTGGCAGGGCCGCTTCGGCGGTGGACCGGCTGACGAGCTGCTCGCGTTCACGGCGAGCCTGCCGTTCGACCAGCGGCTGGCGGTCGACGACATCGCCGGCTCGCGTGCCCACGTGCGGGGGCTGGCGCGCGCCGGTGTGCTCACCGACGTCGAGCGCGATGGCGTGCTGGCCGCGCTCGACCAGGTCGAGGTCGACCTGGGTGACGGCTCGTTCGCCTTCCTCCCCTCCGACGAGGACATCCACACCGCCGTCGAGCGCCGCGTCACGGAGCTGGCGGGCCCCGCGGGAGCCAAGCTCCACACCGGGCGTAGCCGCAACGACCAGGTGGCTACGGACCTCCGTCTGTACACGAAGCGCGCGCTGCTCGACGTGGCCGGCCGGGTGCTGAACCTCCAGGAGGTGCTCCTCGATCGCGCCACCGACGCCGGCGACGCGTACCTGCCCGGCTACACGCACCTGCAGCGCGCCCAGCCCGTCGCCCTGGCCCACCACCTGCTCGCCCACGGCTGGGCCCTGGCCCGAGACATCGACCGCTTGCTCGACTGCCGCCGTCGTGCCGACGTCTCGCCGCTCGGCGCGGGTGCGCTGGCCGGCTCGTCCATCCCGCTCGACCCGGATGGCGTCGCCGCCGACCTCGGCTTCGCGGCACGCTTCGAGAACAGCCTCGACGCGGTGGGGGACCGCGACTTCGTGGCGGAGGCTCTCTTCGTGCTGTCTCTCGTCGGCGTCCACCTCTCGCGGATCGGCGAGGAGGTTGTGCTCTGGACGACGGACGAGTTCGGGTTCGCCCGCCTCGACGACGCCCACGCGACCGGCAGCTCGATGCTGCCGCAGAAGAAGAACCCGGACATCGCCGAGCTCGCACGCGGCAAGGCCGGTCGGCTCATCGGGAACCTCACGGGTCTGCTGGCCACCCTCAAGGGGCTCCCCCTCGCGTACAACCGCGACCTCCAGGAGGACAAGGAGCCGCTCTTCGACTCGGTCGACCAGATCTCGCTTGCGCTGGCTGCCATGGCCGGGCTCCTGGGGTCGATCCGCTTCGACCTCGAGCGCATGCAGGCGGCGGCGGACAGCCCGTACGCCGCCGCCACCGACCTGGCCGAGGAGCTGGTGGTCAGGGGTACGCCGTTCCGCGAGGCGCACGCGATCGTTGGGGGGCTCGTCCGGGAGTCCCTCGACCGAGGGGTGCCCCTCGCCGAGCTCCTCGCGGCGCACCCGGCCTTCGGCGACGGCGACCTCGTCCTGCTGGACCCGGGCGTGTCCGTGACCCGCCGCCGCTCGCCGGGAGGCGCTGGCCCCGCCGTGGTCGCGGAGCAGCTCGTCCGCTTCCGGGATCACATCGAGACGGACCGGACTCGCATCGGCCCTTGACGTCCCGTGGGAGGCCATCGCGCGTTCGCGCGAGGCTGGGCGACATGGCGTACGTCCACACGATCCGGGTGCGCTACGGCGAGGTCGACATGCAACGGGTGGTGTTCAACGCTCACTACCTCGCCTACTGCGATGACGCCGCCGATGTGTGGCTCCGGCAGCTCGGCGTGGGGCTCGAGGCGGGGGAGTGGGACGTGATGGTGAAGAAGGCCGCCATCACCTGGTCCGGGGCGGCTCGCGTGCACGACCAGCTCGACATCGAGGTGGGCGTGCGTCGCTGGGGGACGACCAGCTTCGACGTCGGCTTCGACGGAGCCGTGCAAGGTGAGCCGGTGTTCTCGGCCGACGTCACGTACGTCGCCGTGCGCACCGGGACGACGGAGACGATGCGCGTGCCCGACGACTTCCGGGCTGTTGCCGCACCCTGATGGGGCGGCGCCGACTGCCCCGGTCGTTCTTCGCACGCGACCCTCGGCTCGTCGCGCCCGAGCTGCTCGGGAAGCTGCTCGTCGTGGGTGACGCCGTGGCGCGAGTCGTCGAGGTGGAGGCCTACTGCGGCGCCGACGATCCAGGCAGCCATGCGTTCCGCGGCATGACCCAGGGCAACGCGACGATGTTCGGCCCCGCTGGCCACCTCTACGTGTACTTCACCTATGGGATGCACTGGTGCGCCAACGCGGTGTGCGGGGCCGACGGCGTAGGAGAAGGGGTGCTGCTCCGAGCGGCGGAGCCCGTCGCCGGTCTCGACATCATGTGGGCGCGGCGACCCAAGGCGCGACGGGAGCGCGATCTGCTGGCCGGGCCCGCTCGCCTCTGCCAGGGGTTCGGGCTCGACGGGTCCTACGACGGCGCCGACCTGGTGACCGCCGACCGCGGGGTCACCCTGGCGGACGACGGCACCCCGCCGCCGCCGAACCCACTCGTCAGCACGCGCATCGGGCTGTCGGCCGGCGCGGACCGGCCCTGGCGATGGTGCGCGCCCGGGTCGCGGCACCTGTCGAGGCGCGGGTGAGCGCGCTCCGTCGAGCCGATGAGCTCACCGGGCCGGGCGACCTCGCCGCCGCGCGCGCCGCGGTCGCTGGTGCGCGCGTCGGCGAGCCTGGCCATGAGGAGAGCCGAGCGCGCATCCTGGCCTTCATAGACGACCATCCGGATGCGCTCCTCCGCTCGTGCCTCGTGGGCCACCTCACCGGCTCGGCGGTGGTCATCGACCCGAGCACGCGCCAGGTGCTGCTCCTCCTCCACGCCAAGTTGCGGCGCTGGCTCCAGCCAGGGGGCCATGCCGACGGCGACGGGAACCTGGCTCGGGTCGCGCTTCGAGAGGCCACCGAGGAGACGGGGATCACCGGCCTGCGGGTGCTCACGCCGGCCGTGGATCTCGACGTCCACGTCTTCCACGACGTGAGCGGGAGCGATGCCGACCACCTGCACCTCGACGTCCGCCACCTCGTCCTGACGCCGCCGGGTGCCGTCGCGGTGACCAACCACGAGTCCGATGGGGCGCGTTGGGTCCCGGTCGACGAGCTGGCCGGGGCGGACGTCGACGACGGCACGGTCCGCATGGTCCGATCCGCCGTCCTCGCCCTCGACGAGAACGCGTCCTAGTGCCGCGTCAGGTGACGTCGATCGGGGTGGCGCAGGCGATCATCCGGTTGTCCTTCGCGAAGGCGTCGAGGAACTCGGTGATCTGCTCCTGGTCCTTGGCGGTCACGAGCAGCCGTGCGTCCGGATCGCTGCGGAGCGCGTCGACGTAGTCGGCGCGATCCCCCAGGTAGGTCCGCCAGTCGTCCAGCCACTCGCGCACGATCCGTCCGTCGTCGCCCGCCGGCGCGATCGCCTCGAGGTCATCGAGCATCGTGGTGAACCGCTGGTTCGCCACGGCGACGATCGTCGCCCGCTCACCGGCCTCCCGCGCGTCGATCGCGGGCGGCAGCTGGCCGACGTCGTCGTGCGCGGCATCGCAGATCTCCTGCGCCCGGGTCGCGAACGTCGGGTCCGCGACCCGGTCCGGGGGCGCCTGCTGGCCTGGGCCGAAGGCGAGGTAGAGGACGTACACCCACATGCCCACGAGCAGCGCAACGGTGACGATCACGAGCATGCGCCCCGTGGACCAGCGTGTGCGCGACGGCGCCGGCGTGGTGGTCGGCCCGGTCACCGTGCCAGCCTCGTCAGGGACGCGACGGCCTGTCCACTCAGGGCACGACCTCGAGGGTGACCAGCGATCCACGGGGCGCCTGGCCCGGCAGCGGGCTCTGCACGAGGACGGTGCCCGCCAGCCCGGTGCCCACTGGGGCGGGGGCCTGCTGGACCTGGAACCCCGCGAGCTCGAGGGCGGCGGTGGCCTCCTCGGCCGCGAGGCCTCGAACGTCGGGTACGGCCGTCATCGGACCGAGGTCGGCCTTCGCAGGCGGCGGCACGTACTCCGGCACCGTGGTCGTCGTCGTAGCGGGGGGGAAGGGCGAGGAAGGACGTCCGAGGAGGGTGTTGCTCATGAACCGCTGCCAGATCTCCGCAGGGTAGGAGCCCCCCGTCACCGCGATCGGGGTGTGCGGGGGGCGCATCGGCACGAGCGTGCCGTCGGGGCCGAGCTCGGGGAAGCCCACCCACACCGCGGCCGTCAGCTCAGACGTGTAGCCGGCGAACCACGCGTCCTTGTTGTCGTCCGCCGTCCCCGTCTTGCCGGCGGCGGGCCGGTCGAGCTCGGCGCGCGTGCCGGTGCCTCGCTGGATGACCTGCTCGAGGATGCTCGTGAGCGTGTCGACGACGCCCGCCTCGAGCACCTTCGTCTGCCGGTGCTCCTGGTTGAAGAGCACGGTGCCGTCCGCTCGCGTGATGCGCGTAACCAGGACTGGCGCCACTCGGAGGCCCCGGTTGGCGAAGGTCGAGTACGCGCTTGCCATGTCCATGGCGGACACGACGTTGCTCCCGAGCACGGCCGAGGGCACCGGCTCCAGCGGGGTGCGGATCCCGAGCCTGGTCGCGGTCTCCGTGGCCTCCTTTGGCCCGACCCGCATCATGAGCTGCGCGTACAGCGTGTTGTACGAGCGGACGGTGCCCTCCGCGATCGTGACGGTGCCGCCTCCACCACCGCCGTAGTTGCAGGGCTTCCAGGGCGGCGCGTTCTCCATCGGGATCGTGACGCACGCAGGTGCTGAGATGCGCGTCAGCGGGTTGATGCCCTGCGTCAGTGCGGTGGCGAGGACGAAGGGCTTGAAGGAGGAACCGGCCTGGCGGAGGCCCTGTGTCGCTAGGTTGAGCTTGGCGATGGCGCTTCCGCCGAAGAAGTCGCGGCCGCCCACCATGGCGCGCACGTACCCCGTGCCCGTCTCGATCGCGACGAGCGACGCCCCTGGCCCGGACGGGTCTGGGAGGACCTCGGCCACGGCGGCCTCGGCGGCGGCCTGTGCCGCGAGGTCGACGGTGGTGTGGATCCGGAGGCCACCACCGAAGAGGAGGTCGCGCCGCTCCTTCGGCGTCGCACCGAAGCGCGGGTCGTCGAGGATCCACTGCTTCACCTCCTCCACGAAGTACGCCGCCTGATAGCGCTCCGCGGCGGGCACCACGGACGATGCCAGCACAAGCGGCGTGTTGCGGGCCCACAGCCACTCGGGCTCGCCGATGAGGTGGTTGTCGAGCATGCGGTCGAGCACGAGCTGCCGGCGTGCGATCGCCGCCTCGGGATCGTCGAACGGGTCCGTCGCGCCGGGCCGCTGGATGAGCCCCGCGATCAGCGCGCCCTCGGCCAGCGAGAGCTCCGTGGCCGGCTTCCCGAAGTACTGGTGCGACGCGGCCTCGATCCCGTAGGCGCCGTTCCCGAAGTAGATCGCGTTGAGGTAGAGCTCGAGGATGCGGTCCTTGGAGTAGTCGCGCTCGAGCTGGACGGCGAGTGCGGCCTCCTGCACCTTGCGGGCCACCGTCTGCGAGTCGTCCTGGAGGATCTCCTGCTTGACGTACTGCTGGGTGATCGTCGAGCCACCCTGCTCGATGCCGCCGGCAGCTGCGTTGGTGCGCGCCGCCCTGAGCACGGCGCGCACGTCGACCCCGTTGTGCCGGTAGTAGCGCTCGTCCTCGATCGCGATGACGGCGTTGCGCACGTGCTCGGGGATGTGCTCCAGCGGGATCACCTTGCGGTTCTCCTCGGCGTGGAACGTGTGCACGAGGGTGCCGTCGGCGGCGTACAAGGTCGACGACTCGATCTCGTCGTCCGCCGGGGGCACGACGGCTCTCGACGTGTAGGAGCACCCCGTGAGCGTCGCCGCGAGGGCGGCGATGCAAGCGAGGGTGCGGGTGAGTCGGGCCATGGGCGGGAGCCATTCTCCCGCACGAGCGGCCGTTCGGCCGGGCACTCGGGCTGATCGGGCTGGACCCGGGGCCGGGTTGGCGGGGACGATGGCGCCGATGCTCCCGCTCCTCGACGATCTGGACCAGCGCGGCCTGGTGCACGACACCACCGACCGTGCCGCGCTCGCGGCCCGGCTCGCGGACGGACCGATCACCCTGTACTACGGGTGTGACCCCACCGCGCCGAGCTTGCACCACGGCAACCTGATCGGCCTGATCATGCTGCGGCGGTTCCAGGACGCGGGCCACCGGCCGCTCGCCCTCGCCGGCGGGGCCACGGGGATGATCGGTGACCCTGGGGGGCGGTCGGAGGAGCGGAACCTGCTCGACCTCGTGACGCTCGCCGCCAACGTCGAGGCCATCAAGGCCCAGATCGCGCGCATCCTCGGTCCCGAGGGCCCGTGGCAGCTGGTGGACAACCTCGCGTGGACGGCCGAGGTCCGCTTGCTCGACTTCCTGCGCGACGTCGGCAAGCACGTCACCGTCAACCAGATGGTGGCCCGGGAGAGCGTGAAGGCCCGCATGGCGAGCGAGCACGGCATTTCCTACACCGAGTTCAGCTACATGCTGCTCCAGGCCAACGACTACAGCCACCTCCACCAGCACCTGGGTTGTGAGCTCCAGATCGGCGGGTCGGACCAGTGGGGGAACATCCTGTCCGGGGTCGACCTCATCCGCCGACGCCACGGCGCGACGGCGCACGCCCTGTGCTGGCCGCTGCTGACCGCCACCGACGGCACGAAGCTGGGGAAGACGACGGGGGCGCGGGTGTGGCTCGACCCGAAGCTCACCTCGCCGTACGCGTTCTTCCAGCACTGGATCAACACGGACGATGCCGACCTGCGCCGGATGCTCGCCCAGTTCACCCTCCTGCCGATGGACGAGGTGGACGGGGTCATCGAGGAGCACGCCGCCGAGCCGGGGCGACGCCGGGCGCAGCGGGTGCTGGCCGGGGCGGTCACCGGGCTGGTGCACGGCGAGCAGGCGGGGGCGGCGGCGGAGCAGGCCGCGGACGTGCTCTTCGGCGGCGACCCACGGGACGCGTCGGCGGAGGCGCTGGCTGCGGTGGCCGCCGAGGTGCCCTCTACGACGCTGGCACCGGCGGAGGGGCTGGCTGAGGGCGTCGAGCTCGGGCCCGTGCTCCTGCGCACGGGCCTGGCCACGTCGCAGACCGACGCGCGTCGCCAGCTCGAGCAGGGAGGCCTGTCGGTGAACGGGGAGAAGGTCGCACCCGGACGCCGAATCGGGCCCGAGGACCTCCTCCACGGGCGCTGGGTGCTCCTCCGCAAGGGCAAGAAGGGGTGGGCCGTCCTCGACGCCCGCCGACCGAGTTGACACCCTCGTCGGGCCGCCGGTAGGTTGTCCCTCCGCCCCACGGAGGCCTCAGCAGTGCTGAGTCGCATCCGGAAGGGCCACCCCGGCACCACCGCTCCACGTGGATGCGACTGCCGGCCGAGCGCTGCCCTGCGGGGCAGACGACGCTCCTTGAAAACAGAAGAGAGGACGAAAAAGCGAGTGCGGGCGACTGCCCGGCTCTCCTCGGAGGGTCGCGCAGCCGTTCAAGAATGAAATGCACTTGAAACGGACAGCAGTAAGTGATGCTGGCTGTTCTGGTGCCAGTCGGCAAAGAACGGGAGCTTCAGTGCTCCCGGGATCGCCGGCTCTTCAACACCGATCGAAGGGCCCACCGCCTCGGTGGCGGGCTCGAGATCTCGATGGAGAGTTTGATCCTGGCTCAGGACGAACGCTGGCGGCGTGCCTAACACATGCAAGTCGAACGAGGTCCATGCAGTGGCAACACTGCGGAAGACCTAGTGGCGAACGGGTGAGTAACACGTGAGGAACTTGCCCCGGAGACCGGGATAACCCTCCGAAAGGAGAGCTAATACCGGATGTCCTCACCGAGTCGCATGGCTTGGTGAAGAAATGGATTCCGCTCCGGGAGAGCCTCGCGGCCTATCAGCTAGTTGGTGGGGTAATGGCCCACCAAGGCATCGACGGGTAGCTGGTCTGAGAGGACGATCAGCCACACTGGGACTGAGACACGGCCCAGACTCCTACGGGAGGCAGCAGTGGGGAATCTTGCGCAATGGGCGAAAGCCTGACGCAGCAACGCCGCGTGCGGGATGAAGGCCCTCGGGTTGTAAACCGCTTTCAGTGGGGACGAACCAAGACGGTACCCACAGAAGAAGCCCCGGCCAACTACGTGCCAGCAGCCGCGGTAACACGTAGGGGGCAAGCGTTGTCCGGATTCATTGGGCGTAAAGAGCTCGTAGGCGGTTCGATAAGTCGGGTGTGAAACCTCCAGGCTCAACCTGGAGACGCCACCCGATACTGTCGTGACTAGAGTCCAGTAGGGGAGCGTGGAATTCCTGGTGTAGCGGTGAAATGCGCAGATATCAGGAGGAACACCAGCGGCGAAGGCGGCGCTCTGGGCTGGAACTGACGCTGAGGAGCGAAAGCGTGGGGAGCGAACAGGATTAGATACCCTGGTAGTCCACGCCGTAAACGTTGGGTACTAGGTGTGGGGTCTTATCAACGGATTCCGTGCCGAAGCTAACGCATTAAGTACCCCGCCTGGGGAGTACGGCCGCAAGGCTAAAACTCAAAGGAATTGACGGGGGCCCGCACAAGCAGCGGAGCATGTTGCTTAATTCGAGGCAACGCGAAGAACCTTACCTGGGTTTGACATGGTAGGAAAAGCCATAGAGATATGGTGTCCTTTTGGGCCTATCACAGGTGGTGCATGGCTGTCGTCAGCTCGTGTCGTGAGATGTTGGGTTAAGTCCCGCAACGAGCGCAACCCTTGTCCTATGTTGCCAGCACGTAATGGTGGGGACTCGTAGGAGACTGCCGGGGTCAACTCGGAGGAAGGTGGGGACGACGTCAAGTCATCATGCCCCTTATGTCCAGGGCTGCAAACATGCTACAATGGCTGGTACAAAGGGCTGCGAAACCGCGAGGTCGAGCGAATCCCACAAAGCCAGTCTCAGTTCGGATCGGAGTCTGCAACTCGACTCCGTGAAGCTGGAGTTGCTAGTAATCCCGGATCAGCAACGCCGGGGTGAATACGTTCCCGGGCCTTGTACACACCGCCCGTCACACCACGAAAGTCGGTAACACCCGAAGCCAGTGGCCTAACCCTTTGGGAAGGAGCTGTCGAAGGTGGGATCGGCGATTGGGGTGAAGTCGTAACAAGGTAGCCGTACCGGAAGGTGCGGCTGGATCACCTCCTTTCTAAGGAGCCATCTCCTCATCTCGAGGAGTACTCCCGAGTTGATCACTCGCTATTCGGTCCTCCGCGCCAGACGACGGAATTGAGCTTCGGCTCTTCCGCACGCCGGTGGAACGGCCTTCCGTCCTCTCTTCTGTTTTGAGGGAGTGTCTCCCTCGAGCCCTGCAAGGCAACGCCGGCCCCCAGTGGGCCGGCATCCTTGCGTCTCCAACCTTGTTGGTCAGAAGCTCCTTGAGAATTGCATAGCGAGCACGAGCATCTTTGTTCTTCCAAGCTACAAAAAGCCAACGGTGGATGCCTTGGCGCCTAGCACCGATGAAGGACGTGGGTGGCCACGAAAGGCCACGGGGAGCTGCCGACCAAGCGTTGATCCGTGGATGTCCGAATGGGGAAACCCGGCACCCGTCATGGGGTGTCACTCCCGCCTGAATCTATAGGGCGGGTAGAGGGAACCAGGGGAATTGAAACATCTCAGTACCCTGAGGAAAAGAAAGCAACCGCGACTCCCTTAGTAGCGGCGAGCGAAGAGGGAAGAGCCTAAACCGAAGTGGTGCCAAGCCTGGTGGCGTTGCCACTTCGGGGTCGTGGGAACTGACAGTCGGCGCACCAGAGCCGGCACTGAGTTACCAAGCTGCTACGTAGTGGAAGGGTTCAGGAACGGCCCACCACAGAAGGTAAGAGTCCTGTACACGAAACGTACGCAGCCTCAGGTCATGTCTCCCGAGTAACGCCGGAACCGTGAAAGTCGGCGTGAATCTGCGAGGACCACCTCGTAAGGCTAAGTATGTCTAGGCGACCGATAGCGAATAGTACCGTGAGGGAATGGTGAAAAGTACCCCGGGAGGGGAGTGAAATAGTACCTGAAACCGTTGGTTTACAATCAGTCAGAGCGTCGTTCGGACTTGTCCGAGCCGCGATGGCGTGCCTTTTGAAGAATGAGCCTGCGAGTTACGATGTGTGGCAAGGTTAACCAGTGATGGGGAGCCGGAGCGAAAGCGAGTCTGAATAGGGCGTTCAGTCGCATGTTGTAGACCCGAAGCCGAGTGATCTACCCATGGGCAGGTTGAAGCGGGGGTAAGACCCCGTGGAGGACCGAACCCACCATGGTTGAAAACATGGGGGATGACCTGTGGGTAGGGGTGAAAGGCCAAGCAAACTCGGTGATAGCTGGTTCTCCCCGAAATGCATTTAGGTGCAGCGTGGAGCGTTCAGTCATGGAGGTAGAGCACTGGATGGACTAGGGGGCCTACAAGCTTACCGAATCCAGCCAAACTCCGAATGCCATGACTCCAGAGCTCTGCAGTGAGACCACGGGGGATGAGCTTCGTTGGTCGAAAGGGAAACAGCCCAGACCGCCGGCTAAGGCCCCAAATTCTGTACTAAGTGGTAAACGATGTGGGATTGCACAGACAGCCAGGAGGTTGGCTTAGAAGCAGCCACCCTTGAAAGAGTGCGTAACAGCTCACTGGTCGAGTGATCCTGCGCGGACAATGTAACGGGGCTCAAGTACAGAGCCGAAGCCGCGGATTTCTGCCACCCTCGGGTGGCGGGAGTGGTAGGGGAGCGTCGACCTCGCAGCGAAGCGGCGGTGTGAACCGTCGTGGAGCGTGGTCGAGTGAGAATGCAGGCATGAGTAGCGAGAGAGGGGTGAGAAACCCCTCCGCCGAAAGCCCAAGGGTTCCTGGGGAAGGCTAATCCGCCCAGGGTGAGTCGGGAGCTAAGACGAGGCCGAGAGGCGTAGTCGATGCACAACCGGTTGATATTCCGGTACCGCCGTGTCCGCGCCAATGCTGAGCTCGAGTTGCTAAGGGGCTGTTCTTCGGAACGAACCGACCCACTCGAAGGACGCAAGCGATGCGGGGACGCAGAAGGGTAGATCAACCCAGGCGATGGTTGTCCTGGGGTAAGCGAGTAGGACGGGGACCAGGTAAATCCGGGCCCCATGAAGTCTGAGACGTGATACCGAGCCGCTTAGGCGAAGTGATTGATCCCATACTGCCGAGAAAAGCCGCTAGTTAGCTGGCACGGCGCCCGTACCCCAAACCGACACAGGTGGGCAGGTAGAGAATACCAAGGCGATCGGGAGAACTGTGGTTAAGGAACTCGGCAAAATACCTCCGTAACTTCGGGAGAAGGAGGGCCTCGCCAGGGTGACGGACTTCGCGTCCCGAGCTCGAGGAGGCCGCAGAGACCAGGGGAAAGCGACTGTTTACTAAAAACACAGCAGCGTGCGAAGTCGTAAGACGATGTATACGCTGTGACGCCTGCCCGGTGCTGGAAGGTTACGGGGAAGGGTTAGCCGCAAGGCGAAGCTCTGAACCTAAGCCCCAGTAAACGGCGGCGGTAACTATAACCGTCCTAAGGTAGCGAAATTCCTTGTCGGGTAAGTTCCGACCTGCACGAATGGCGTAACGACTTTCCTACTGTCTCAACCACAGACCCGGCGAAATTGAAGTACGAGTAAAGATGCTCGTTAGCTGCAGCAGGACGGAAAGACCCCGTGCACCTTTACTACAACTTGGTATTGGGGTTTGTCATGCGCTGTGTAGGATAGGTGGGAGACTTGGAAGCATTGGCGCCAGCCAGTGTGGAGTCACCCTTGAAATACCACCCTGCGTATGACGGGCCTCTAACTTACAACCGTGATCCGGTCGGGGGACAGTGCCAGGCGGGTAGTTTGACTGGGGCGGTCGCCTCCTAAATTGTAACGGAGGCGCGCAAAGGTTCCCTCAGCCTGGTTGGCAATCAGGCGTCGAGTGCAATCGCACAAGGGAGCTTGACTGCGAGACCTACAAGTCAAGCAGGTACGAAAGTAGGCGATAGTGATCCGGCGGCTCCTTGTGGAAGGGCCGTCGCTCAACGGATAAAAGGTACGCCGGGGATAACAGGCTCATCTTCCCCAAGAGTCCATATCGACGGGAAGGTTTGGCACCTCGATGTCGGCTCATCGCATCCTGGGGCTGAAGCAGGTCCCAAGGGTTGGGCTGTTCGCCCATTAAAGCGGTACGCGAGCTGGGTTTAGAACGTCGTGAGACAGTTCGGTCCCTATCCGCTGCAGCCGGAGGAAACTTGAGGAAGGCTGTCCCTAGTACGAGAGGACCGGGACGGACGCAGCTCTCGTGTGCCAGTTGTCCTGCCAAGGGCACTGCTGGTTAGCGACCTGCGGAAGGGATAAGTGCTGAAAGCATCTAAGTACGAAGCCCGTTCCAAGATGAGGTTTCCCACTGGGTCAACCAGGTAAGGCCCGTGACAGACCATCACGTTGATAGGCCGGAGGTGTACGCACAGCAATGTGTTCAGCCGACCGGTACTAATCGGCCGAGGGCTTGGATCGACAGCCATGTTCGTGCTCGCTATGGAGTTCTCCAAGGAGCCGCGCCGCCGGTCGGCTGCGCTTCATTGGCAACAGGTTTCGGTGGCCATGGCGGAGGGGTCACACCCGTTCCCATTCCGAACACGGAAGTTAAGCCCTCCAGCGCCGATGGTACTTGGGTCGAGAGGCCCTGGGAGAGTAGGACGCCGCCGAGTTCTCCGAGCGAAGGGCCCCCAGCGATGGGGGCCCTTCATCGTTCCCCCACATAGGCTGCTCCCTCCATGCCCAAGCCCCCCTCCTCCTCGTCCGGCCGGGGTCGGCCGCCGCGCTCGGGGGGCAAGCCGGCCCAGCGGCCGAGCGAGGGACCGCCGTGGAAGAAGCGCTCCGACGATGCCGCCAAGGTGAAGAAGGCCGGTTGGGGCGGCGTCGCGCGCAAGGGAGCCGGACGCATGCGCGATGCGGGCCCCGGCGACGCCTCCAAGGCGTTCCGGGCCGCCGCCCCCCAGGGTCGGGAGGCGTGGGAGCCCGAGGTGTGGATCGACGAGGGCTTGGTGCGAGGCGAGGCGGACAGGGCCGTGAGCCGCGGCCGCTCGAGCCGTCGCCCGGCCGTCCCCACCGCGGACGGCGAGCTGGCCTCGGACCCGTCGCTGCGCCGCGCGGTCGCTGCCACCGCCGCTGACCGCCTCGACGCACGGCTCAAGGACGCCGGCAAGGCCTTTCGCCGGGAGCGCTTCGAGGAGGCGCGGTCGCTGCTGCGCCCCCTCGCCGAGCAGGCGCCGACGGCGGAGTCCGTCCGGGAGCTGCTCGGGCTCACCTACTACCGCCTGGGGCGCTGGAAGCTCGCGGTGACGGAGCTCGAGGCGTTCCGCAGCCTCAGCAGCAGCACGGAGCAGCACCCGGTGCTGGCCGACTGCTACCGGGCGCTCGGGCGCCACGGGAAGGTGGCCGAGCTGTGGGAGGAGCTCCGCGCCGCGTCGCCCGCGGCAGCGCTGGTGGCCGAGGGCCGCATCGTCTACGCCGGGTCGCTGGCAGACCAGGGGCGGCTGGAGGACGCGATCGCCGTGCTGAGCGCCTCCAAGCCGCCCAGCAAGCGGCCGCAGGTCCACCACCTCCGCGTCACCTACGCACTCGCCGACCTGCACGAACGAGCGGGGGACCTGCCGAAGGCGAGGCAGCTGTTCCGCGTCGTCGCCATCGCCGATCCCGAGCTCGGCGACGTCGAGGCTCGGCTGCGGGCACTGCGGTGAGTGCCGCCGGGGGTCAGCGATCGTGTCACACCCCCTGTCGTAGGTTCCGGGCCCTTCCCCCTCCACGTTCGCTCACCGCACCGTCGGAGGCACCCATGTCCAGCACGCTCGTTCCCGCTCCCGGGACCAACCTCGCCGTCCTCGTCGGCTCCCTCAGCCGCGCGCCTGAGGTCCGCGTCCTGCCCTCGGGCGACGAGGTCCTCACCCTCGACGTCACGATCCGCTCCGAAGGGCGGCCCACCGACTCCGTCCCGGTCGCCTGGACGGGCGCCCCGGCGGCTGCCGGCCGATGGAGCGCCGGCGACGAGGTGCTCGTCGTCGGTCGGGTCCGCCGTCGGTTCTTCCGCGCCGGCGGCGTGACCCAGAGCCGGACGGAGGTGACCGCGACGGTCGCCGTGCCGACGCGCCGCGCCGCGGCGGCCGGCAAGGCCCTGCACGCTGCGGTGGAGGTCATCGCCGGACGGTTGTGACCGCCCCGGGGAGGTCCGCCATGATGGTGCGGACACACGGCACGAAGGGGATCGGTGGGGCCACATGGACCAGCAGCAGCACGACAAGGTCGAACATGGGAAGGGCTTCATCGCTGCCCTCGACCAGAGCGGGGGCAGCACGCCGAAGGCGCTCGCGCTCTACGGCGTGGGCGAGGATGGGTACTCCGGGGAGACGGAGATGTACGACCGCATCCACGAGATGCGCACGCGCATCATCACGAGCCCGAGCTTCACGGGCGAGCGCGTGCTCGGCGCGATCCTCTTCGAGGACACGATGGACCGCCAGATCGAGGGCCAGGACACGCCCGACTACCTGTGGTCGGTGCAGGGTGTGGTCCCGTTCCTGAAGGTCGACAAGGGCCTCGCTGACGAGACCGATGGCGCCCAGGTGATGAAGCCGATGCCGGGCCTGGCTGAGCTTCTCGCGCGGGCGGTGGGCAAGCGCGTCTTCGGCACGAAGATGCGCTCGGTGATCAAGCTGGCGAACCCGGCCGGCGTCGATGCGGTCGTCGACCAGCAGTTCGACCTCGGCCGCAGGATCCTCGCCGCCGGGCTCGTGCCGATCATCGAGCCCGAGGTCGACATCCACAGTCCGGAGAAGGGCGCCGCGGAGGCGCTGCTGAAGGCGGCCATCGTGCGGCGGCTCGATGCCCTCCCCGCAGGGCAGCGCGTGATGCTGAAGCTCACCCTCCCCGACGAGGACGGCTTCTACGGCGATCTCGTCGCGCACCCCGGCGTTCTGCGGGTCGTGGCCCTGTCGGGGGGGTACCCGCGCGACGACGCGAACGACCGCCTCGCCCGCAACCCAGGCGTGATCGCCAGCTTCTCGAGGGCGCTGACAGAGGGACTCAGTGCCCAGCAGACGGTCGAGGAGTTCGACGCCGCCCTCGACGCCTCGATCAAGGCGATCTACGAAGCGTCGATCACCTGATCCTCGACTCTCGCCTTCGGCGAGCACCTCGAAGCCGCGACGAGACGGCCTTCGGCCGCCGCTGAGGTGACCGTAAACCCTCGGTCGGCCCGGTAAGGTCGACGGCGGCTCGGTCCGTCGCAACGGCGCGGCGGACGGTCACCGGGGGTGGGCCCACTTGTCAGACACCGTCGAGCGAGGCAGTGCTCCGCACGCCGCGGAGCGACTCGATCGTGTGATCATCCGCTTCGCCGGGGACTCCGGCGACGGGATGCAGCTCACGGGCGACCGCTTCACCAGCGCCAGCGCGATGTTCGGCAACGACCTCGCGACGCTGCCTGACTTCCCGGCCGAGATCCGGGCGCCCGCGGGCACCCTGGCAGGCGTATCCGCGTTCCAGGTGCACATCTCCGACCACCACATCACCACCCCCGGCGATGCCCCGAACGTGCTCGTGGCGATGAACCCGGCCGCGCTGCGCAACGAGCTCCCTACGCTCGAGCCCGGCGGGACGGTGATCGTCAACGAGGATGCGTTCGAGGCGCGCAACCTCACCAAGGCGGGGTATGAGGCCAACCCGCTGACCGACGGCAGCCTCGAGGCGTACTCGGTGTACGAGGTGCCGATGTCGAGCCTCACCCTTCGCGCCGTCGAGCCGCTCGGGGTCAAGCCACGCGATGCCGATCGCTCGAAGAACTTCTTCGCCCTCGGGCTCGTCTCGTGGATGTACACGCGCCCGGTCGACGAGACGCTGCGCTGGATCGACGCCAAGTTCAGCAACAAGCCGCAGGTCCGCGACGCCAACGTCGCTGCCTTCAAGGCCGGGCACGCGTTCGGCGAGACCGCCGAGCTGTTCGACCATCCCTACGAGATCGATCCGGCGGCGCTCCCGCCCGGCACCTACACCAACATCAACGGCAACACCGCGCTGGCGTGGGGGCTCGTGGCAGCGTCGCAGCTGTCGAAGCTGCCCCTGTTCCTCGGCTCGTACCCCATCACCCCGGCGTCGGACATCCTCCACGAGCTGTCCAAGCACAAGGCGTACGGCGTGCGCACGCTGCAGGCCGAGGACGAGATCGCCGGCATCGGCGCCGCCATCGGCGCCGCCTACGGCGGGCACCTCGCGGCCACCACGACGAGCGGCCCCGGCATGGCGCTCAAGGCCGAGGCCATGGGCCTGGCCGTGAGCCTCGAGCTGCCGCTCTTGATCATCGACGTCCAACGCGGCGGGCCCTCGACCGGCCTGCCCACCAAGACGGAGGCGGCCGATTTGCTGATGGCGTACTACGGCCGCCATGGAGAGTCGCCACTGCCGATCGTGGCCGCCCACAGCCCGAGCGACTGCTTCGTCACGGCCATCGAGGCGGCCCGGATCGCGCTCAAGTACCGCACCCCGGTGATCCTGCTCTCCGACGGCTATCTCGCCAACGGCACCGAGCCGTGGCTCCTACCCGACGTCGCCGACCTGCCCGACATCTCCACGACGTTCGCCACGGCGCCGAACCACACGCTCCCGTCCGGCGACGAGGTGTTCTGGCCCTACCTGCGCGACCCCGACACGCTCGCGCGGGCGTGGGCGCTCCCCGGCACGCCGGACCTCATGCACCGCATCGGTGGCATCGAGAAGGAGGACGGGTCGGGCAACGTGAGCTACGACTCCGACAACCACGAGCGCATGGTCCACATCCGTGCCGCGAAGGTGGCGGGCATCGCGGACGACATCCCGGAGGTGGCGGTCGACGGAGCAGACGACGCCGCCCTCCTCGTGCTCGGATGGGGCTCCACCTGGGGCGCCATCGACGCGGCGGTCGGTCGGGTGCGGGCCAAGGGCCACAAGGTCGCCAGGGCCCACCTCACCCACCTCAACCCGTTCCCGCGCAACCTGGGTGACGTGCTCCGACGGCATCCGAAGGTGCTGATCCCCGAGATGAACCTCGGCCAGCTCTCCCGGCTCGTACGGGCCGAGTTCCTCGTCGACGCCAAGTCCGTCACCAAGGTGCGGGGCGTCCCGTTCACCGCCGGTGAGCTCGAGTCGGCCATCCTCGACGTGCTCGGCGCCAGCAGCAACGGAGGCCCGCGATGACCGACCTGATCCCGGTGACGACGCGCAAGGACTGGTCGAGCGACCAGGAGGTGCGCTGGTGCCCCGGCTGCGGTGACTACTCGATCCTGGCCGCTGTCCAGCTCCTGATGCCCGACCTCGGCGTGCGTCGCGAGGACATGGCCTTCGTGTCCGGCATCGGGTGCGCGGCCCGGTTCCCGTACTACATGAACACCTACGGGATGCACTCGATCCACGGGCGTGCGCCCGCCATCGCCACCGGCCTCGCGATGGCCCGCCCCGACCTGCACGTCTGGGTCGTCACGGGTGACGGTGACTCGCTGTCGATCGGCGGCAACCACCTCATCCACGCGCTGCGCCGCAACATCGACATCACGATCCTGCTGTTCAACAACCAGATCTACGGTCTCACGAAGGGGCAGTACTCGCCGACCAGCGAGCTGGGGAAGGTCACCAAGTCGACGCCGTTCGGCAGCCTCGACCACCCGTTCAACCCGCTGTCGCTCGCCCTGGGTGCCGAGGCGAGCTTCGTCGCCCGCACCCACGACATGGACCGCGCCCACATGCTGGAGACGTTCCGCCGGGCCCACCAGCACAAGGGCTCGGCCTTCGTCGAGGTGTTCCAGAACTGCAACGTCTTCAACGACCACGCCTTTGAGGGCGTGACGGCCAAGACCGTGCGCGACGACATGCTCATCCCGCTGCGGCACGGCGAGCCCATCCGCTTCGGCGCCGACAGCCAGCACGGGGTGGTCATGGACGTGCAGCACGGTGCCCGCATCGTCGAGGTCGCCGACGTCGGCGAGGACGCGCTCCTCGTCCACGACGAGGCGCGCACGGACCCGAGCGTCGCGTTCATGCTGTCCCGCCTCGCTCGCGGCCCCTACGAGCCGACCCCGATCGGCGTGTTCCGCGCGGTCGACCGCCTGGAGTACGGCTCCGAGATCAACCGCCAGCTCGCCGACGCGGTCGACTCGCGTGGCCCCGGCGATCTCGCCAGCCTCCTCCGCAGCGGGTCGACCTGGAAGGTCAGCTAGTGCCGCGGCACTAGCCGAGGCTCCGGAACACCAAGCCGGTCTTCGGCTTGGGGTGGAAGAACGTCGTCTTCGGCGGCATGCGCTCGCCGCCGTGGGCCGTCGCCTCGATCTGGGCGACGGTGGCGGGGCGGAGCAGAACTCCCGCCTGGGCGGCGCCGGAGGCGACGGCGGCGCGCACGTTGTCGACGCCGTGCTGGAAGCGGAGCTCATGCTCCGGGAGGGCGGCCAGGCCGACGTCGAGGCGGTCGGAGTCGAGGTCGCGTGCGTCGGCCAGCGCGTCGGCGCGCGGGCGCAGCAGCACCTCGCGCCCGGGCAGCACCAGCGCGAGGCAACCTGCGTCGACCATCGCGGTGGCGATCGGCACGCCGGCCGGCGGCGCGCCCGCCTCCTCGAACCACGGCGCCAGCGCGGCGACGAGGTCGATGTCGTCGGCGAGGCCCGCCAGCAGCCGGTGGATGCCGTGGACCGTGAGCTCGTCCTCGACGAGCTCGACGATGTAGGCGAGGGTGGCGCCGGCGTCCCCGGCCTGCCCATCGGCCGCCTCCCGCTCGGCCTTGTAGGTCAGCGACGTCTCGTAGCGGTGGTGCCCATCGGCGACGACCACGGGGTGTTCGGCCACGGCGGCCGAGATCGCAGCGCACGTGGCCGGCTCGTCGACCCGCCACACGGTGTGGCGCACGCCGTCCTCGTCGACGAGGTCCGCGAGGGCCTGCTGGTCGACCGGCAGCAGGCCGGTGAGTCCCTTGGCCAGGGACAGGCCCCAGATCGCGGAGAGGTTCGCGCGGCACGAGCGCAGGAGGTCGAGCCGATCGCTCTTGGCCTTCTTGGTCGTGTGCTCGTGGGGGAGGATGTCGGTCCCTGGTGGGCTGAGCTCGAGCGCGCCGATGACACCGGTCGTGCGGCGCGACCGGCCCGCCTCATCGGTGGCAGTCATCCGGTAGACGGTGAAGCTCGGCCGCTCGTCCACCACCAGCGTGCCATCGGCGAGCCACCCCGTGTACTGGTCACGGGCGATCTCGTATCGCCCCTCGCCGTCCGCTTCGCTCGGCAGGTCGATCAGCACCGCGTTGCGTGGGTCGCGGGCGGCCAGGGCGGCGCGCTGGTCGGCGTCGATCACGTCGTAGGGGGGTGCGATCACGCGGGCGAGGTCGGCGCGGGCGAGGTCGTACCGGATGCCGGGGAAGGGTTCGAATCGGGGCACGTTGCGAGTCTGACAGGCTGGGCCCGTGCCCTTCGCCCTCGACCTCGACGGAGTCATCTGGCTCGCGGACGACGCGATTCCCGGGGCGGCCGCGGCGGTGGCGCGTCTGCGCGCGGCGGGCGAGCCCGTGGTCTTCGTCACGAACAACTCGAGTCAGCCGGTAGGAGAGGTCGAGGCCAGGCTGGCCCGGCACGGCGTGCCGGCGGCGGGTGACGTCATCACCTCGGCCATGGCGGCGGCCGGCCTCGTCGCGCGCGGGGAGATCGTGCTCGTGTGCGGGGGCCCCGGCGTCGTCGAGGCCGTCGAGGCACGAGGCGCGATCGTCGTGCGCGAGGGAGACGCGGACGCGGTGCTCGTCGGCTTTCACCGCGACTTCGACTATGAGCGGCTGCGGATCGCCGCGACGGCCGTGCGTAGAGGCGCCCGTCTCCTGGCGACCAACGAGGACGCCACCTATCCGACCCCGGACGGACCCGTGCCGGGCGGGGGTGCCATCCTCGCGGCGATCGTCACCGGCAGTGGCGTCGATCCGATCGTGGCGGGCAAGCCGCACCCGCCGATGGCCGAGCTCGTGCGCGCCCGGCTCGGTGCCCGCGGCGTGATGGTGGGAGACCGACCGGACACCGACGGTCGCTTCGCGCAGGTGCTCGGGTACGACTTCGCCCTCGTGCACACCGGCGTGACCGGCGCCTTCGATCTCGTGGATCCCGCCCCGGACCTCGTCGCCCCCGACCTCGCCAGGCTGGTCGATGAGGTCCTCGGGAGCGCTCGGGAGGAACGCTCCATCTCGTCCCGGCGCCGCTGCTAACTCTTGCAAGCACGCGGAGCGCGCTCGTAGGCTCGGCCGCCATGGCTCGGAACGACATCCTCAAGCGCTACATCGACGCTGGTCTCTCGTTCACGACCCTCACGCAGAGCCGCGCCGAGGCGTTGGTGCGGGACCTCGTGAGGGCCGGGGAGGTGCAGGCCGACCAGGCCCGCGATGCCGTCGCCGAGCTCCTGGAGCGCAGCCGCCAGAACACCGAGCGGCTCCTCGAGACCATCCGCACGGAGGTCCGCGCGCAGATCACGAGCCTCGGGCTGGTCAGCCAAGCGGACCTCGATCGCATCGAGCGACGCATCGCGTCCGTGCTGAGAACGGCGGTGCCGTCGATGAAGGCCGCGCCAGCGGCCAAGAAGCCCCCCGTCAACGAAGCGCCCACGAAGGCCGCGGCCCGGAAGGCGCCGGCCAAGAAGAAGGCGCCAGCGAAGAAGGCGGCCGCGAAGAAGTCGCCGGCGAAGAAGGCCCCGCCCAAGCCCGCCGTCACCGCGGCACGGTCGCCGAGCGCGCCGCCCTCCGCCGGGCAGGCTCCCGCACCCGAGCAGGACTGAGCCCTGGCGCGCCGTCGCCTCGACGCGGAGCTGGTACGGCGGGGTCTGGCGTCGAGCCGACAGCAGGCGCAGGCGGACATCGCCGCGGGACGCGTGACGGTCGGGGGCGCGCCGGCGGACAAGCCCGCTCGCCTCGTCGCGCCGGGTGACCCGCTGCGGGTGCTGGGACCGCCGGCCCGCTTCGTCGGCCGGGGCGGCGGCAAGCTCGACGGGGCGCTGGCGCGGTTCGACGTGGAGGTGGAGGGTCGGCGTGCCTACGACCTCGGGGCGTCGACAGGTGGCTTCACCGACTGCCTGCTGCAGCGTGGCGCGGCGTCGGTCGTGGCCGTCGACGTCGGCTATGGACAGCTGCACGAGCGGCTGCGCGCTGACGAGCGGGTCGAGGTGCACGAGCGCACGAACGTGCGTGACCTGCGCCCTGGCGACCTCGGTGCGCCCGCCGACGTGCTGGTCGCCGACCTCTCGTTCATCTCGCTCCGCACCGTCCTCCGCGCCGTCCTCCCGATGGGCGTCGCGGGGGCGGATGCGGTGCTCCTCGTGAAGCCACAGTTCGAGGCGGGTCGGGAGGAGGCCGCTCGCGGGAAGGGCGTGATCACCGACCCGGCCGTGTGGCGGCGGGTGCTCGAGGAGGTGTGCGGCACGCTCGACGGGCTGGGAGCCGCCATCATGGGCGCCATGGCCTCACCCCTGACCGGTGCGGACGGCAACGTGGAGTTCCTCCTGCACGCCCGCACCTCCCCCGGCGCCCACGGCGTCGACGTCGGCCGCTCGCTGGATGGAGCCCTCGGCGAGGTCAGCGGCGGCTGATGGCCACCATCGGCTTCGTCCTGCACCACGAGCGCGCCCAGGCCGCCGAGCTGGCGCGCGCCGCGGTCGATTGGCTCGGTGCCGACGGCCACGAGGTGCGGATCCCCCGACCGGATGCCGAGATCGCGGGCCTCGCCGACCACGGGTGCGATGACACCACCCTCCCGGTGGGCCTCGACTTGGCGGTCAGCCTCGGGGGCGACGGCACCATGCTCCGCACGGTCGACCTCGTGGCGGGTGCCGGGGTCCCCATCATCGGGGTCAACGTCGGTCAGATGGGCTACCTCACCGACATCGAGCCCGCCGGCACGCGCGCCGCCGTCGAACGCTTCCTCTCGGGGGAGCGGACCATCGAGGAGCGGATGCTGCTCACGGTGGGGGTGGAGCATGTTGACGGCCGCCGCGCCGAGCACCTCGCGTTCAACGAGGCCGTGCTGGAGAAGACGCCGATGGGGCACACCGTGCGCCTCGCCGTCGAGGTGGATGGCGAGTTCTTCACGACCTACGCCGCGGACGGCTTGATCGTGGCCACCCCCACGGGATCCACCGCGTACGCCTTCTCCGCCCGTGGTCCGATCGTGGCACCCACCCATCGCGCCCTGCTCCTGACACCGGTGTCTCCGCACATGCTGTTCGACCGCACCCTCGTCCTCGAGCCGACCGCCCGTCTGCGGGTCGTCGTGCAGGGCCATCGGGCGGCGACCCTGAGCGTGGACGGCCGGAACCTGGGCGAGCTCGTCGAAGGCGACCGCATCGTCTGCACCGCCGCCGATCGTGCCGCCCGGCTCGTGACCTTCGGTCACCGGGACTTCCTGCAGATCCTGAAGTCGAAGTTCGGCCTCGAGGACCGGTAGTCGCACGCCTGGTGATGGAACTTCCTCGGACAGGGGCCCGCGCGTACGCTGGCCGACGATCCTGACCGAGCACGGCCCTCCCGGAGCCGGGCCGCGGTCCTGCTGTGCTGCCCATGCCGACCGACCCACCGCCGACCCCCGCTCGATTGCCGTGCCGCGCCGGACGGGCCGCCCGTGCTCGCTGAGCTGGCGGTCAGCGATCTCGGCGTCATCGACGCGGTGTCGTTGGTCCTCGATCCCGGCATGACCGCCCTCACCGGCGAGACCGGCGCGGGGAAGACGATGCTCGTGGGTGCCATCGGGCTCCTCGCGGGCGACCGAGCCGACCCGACCATGGTCCGCCCTGGGGCCGACGAGGCCACCGTGCAAGGCCGCTTCGTCCTGGTCGAGGACGAGCTGGTGCTGACCCGGGTCGTGCCGCGCCACGGCCGGTCGCGGGCGTATCGCGACGGCCGGCTGATCACGGCGGCGGAGCTCGCCGAGGTCGCGTCGTCGCTCGTCGACCTCCACGGTCAGCACGCCCACGTCGGCCTCCTCACCACGGCGAGCCAGCGCCGCGCCCTCGACCGGTTCGCCGGTGTCGACCTCACGGAGCTCCAGGAGCTCCGCGCCGAGGTTCGCGAGGCCGAGGCGGCCCTCCGGTCGCACGGTGGCGATGCGGGAGCTAGAGAGCGCGAGATCGACTTCCTGCGGTTCCAGCTCGACGAGATCGAGCGCGTTGGCCTCACTGACGACGCCGAGGACGAGCGCCTGGCGGCCGAGGAGTCCTTGCTCGCGGATGCCGACGATCATCGAGCCGCGGCGGCGGGTGCGGAGGAGGCACTGGGGACGGAATCCGGGGCGCGTGACCTGGTGGCCACCGCGCTGGCCGCGCTCGACGGTCGCACCCCGTTCGTCCCGTCGGTCGACCGTCTGCGCGCCGTGGCGGCCGAGCTCGACGACATCGCGCACGACGTCCGGTCGGTCTCCGAAGCGATCGACGGGGATCCCGAGCGGTTGGTGACCGTCCAGACCCGGCGCGCTGATCTCGCGGACCTGCGGAGGCGGTACACCGCCAGCACGCGGTCGACTCTCGCGGAGCTGTTCGCCGTGCGTGACGAGCTCCGCGCGCGGCTGGCCACGCTCGAGGGCCATGCGGAGCACGCCGCGGCTGCGGAGGCGGCCCGCACGGAGGCCGTGGCCGCCGTGGCTCGAGCGGCGGCGGCGGTGGGGGACCGGCGGCGCAGCGAAGCGGCAGCGCTGGCGGCGGCCGTGGAGGCGCGGCTCGCAGAGCTGGCGCTCGTGCACGCCCAGGTCGCCATCGCCGTCGGTGACACCGATCCCGGGGACGACGTGACGTTCCTGCTCGCGCTCAACCCGGGGCTCCCCGCCGCCGCGCTCGCCAAGGCGGCGTCCGGGGGCGAGCTGGCCCGCACGATGCTGGCGCTCCGCCTCGTGGTCGGGGCCCAGGTGCCGACCCTCGTGTTCGACGAGGTCGACGCGGGAGTGGGCGGCAGCGCGGCGCGCTCGGTCGGGCGGGCGCTGGCAGCACTGGCGGAGCACAAGCAGGTGCTCGTCGTCACCCACCTCCCCCAGGTGGCGGCGTTCGCCGACGCGCAGGTGGCGCTCACGAAGAATGACGACGGCCGCACGACGGCGATGCGGGCCGAGGTGCTCGGCCCCGAGGCCCGCGTCCGGGAGCTGGCGCGGATGCTCTCCGGCCTGGCGGACAGCGGCACCGGGCACGACCACGCCGAGGAGCTCCTGGCCACGGCCGCTGCGGAGCGAGGTCGCTGATGGCGTGGCGACGAGGACGGGACCGCGACAAGGAAGGGGTCGCCGGCCGCGCACGCGTCGGCAAGCGGACCAAGGACCTCACGAAGCGCCTCGAACCGGGTGACATCGCCGTCATCGATCATGCCGACCTCGATCGGGTGGCCGCCGACGGCTTGATCGACGCCGGGGTGGTCGCGGTGGTCAACGCGGCGTCGTCGATCACCGGCCGGTACCCGAACGGCGGCCCGATGCGCCTCGTCGGCGCGGGGGTGGTGCTCGTGGACGACGCCGGCTCGTCGATCATGGACGCCGTCACCGACGGGCAGCAGATCCGCCTTGAGGGCGGCGTCGTGATGGGCGAGCACGAGGAGCTCGGGTCGGGTCACGTCCTCGGTGCCGACGAGATCAAGCGGCGGATGGAGGAGGCGCGCGCCGGCATCGGCCACGAGCTGCAGCGCTTCGCCGAGAACACGCTGGACTACGTGCAGCGCGAGGCCGAGCTGGTGTTCGCGCCGATCGTGCTCCCGAAGCTGCGCACCTCGTTCGTGGGCCGGCACGCCCTCGTCGTCGTCCGTGGCCTCGACTACAAGCAGGACCTCCGGGTCCTTCGCTCGTACATCCGTGAGTTCCAGCCGGTGCTGATCGGCGTGGACGGTGGAGCGGATGCGCTCCTCGAGGTCGGCCTGAAGCCGGACATCATCCTGGGCGACTTCGACTCGGTCTCGGCCCGCGGCATGGAGGTCGGCGCCGAGCACGTCCACCACGTGCACCCCGACGGCCGGAACCCCGGCTACGACGAGCTCCAGGCGTTCGGCAAGCCGTACATCGAGTTCGTGGTGGAGGGAACGAGCGAGGACGCGGCCATGCTCCTCGCGTACGAGGGCGGCGCCAAGCTGATCGTGGCCGTCGGCACCCACGACACGATGGTGGAGTTCCTCGACAAGGGCCGCGCCGGGATGTCATCCACGTTCCTCACCCGCCTGCGGATCGGGCCGATGCTCGTCGACGCCAAGGGCGTCGCGAAGCTCTACGAACCGACGGTGCGGCGGCGGGACCTGCTGCTGCTCGTGGCCGCGGCGCTCCTCGTGATGGTCACCATCACACTGGTGTCTGAGCCGGTCCGAGTGCTGCTCGACGGCTTCTGGCTGACCTTGCGCGACCTGTGGTTCAGCGTGACGGGCACCTTCTGACCGTGGCGTCCCCCCGAGGAGGATCATGATCTCGTTCCGGTTCCACGTCGTGTCGATCACGGCGGTGTTCCTGGCCATCGCCATCGGCATCGTGGTGGGGACGACCTACGTCGACGGTGCGGTCGTCGATGGGCTTCGCAACCGCATCGACTCGGTCGAGAACAACCTCGACGACCGCAAGGCCGAGAACGATCGCCTCGACCGGGAGCTCGGGCTGGCCGCGTCCTACATCGACCAGAGCGCGGACTTCGCCGTCACCGACCGCCTCACCGACGTCCCGGTGCTGCTCCTCGCAACGCGGGGGGTGGACGAGGCCGCCGTCGTGAGAACCGTCGAGCTGGCGCGACGAGCCGGTGGTCTCACGCCCGGAGTCCTCTGGCTCGAGCCACGGTGGGACCTCGAGAACGACGACGATCGCGCCGCGCTGGCTGAGATCATCGATGGCGACGCGAACGGCGCGTCCGAGGATCTCCGGTCGGACGCGTGGGCGGCCATCGTCGACGAGCTCGTCACGACCGCGGAGGGTGGTGCGACCGCGACGGCCACCGACCCACCGCCGGCGGTGCTGGGTCCGCTGACGGACGCGGGGTTCCTCTCCCTCGACGCGCTCGATGACACGTCGACCGCCCTCGCCGACCTGGCCGGCACCCAGCCGCGCGTCGTCGTCGTCACCGGGGCCCGTGCGGAGCCCGGTCCGAAGGTGCTCGTCCCCACGATCGCGGAGGCGACGGTGGCGGCGGGGCTCGTGACCGTCCTCGCCGACGTGCACGTCGACGCGCCGGAGGCGGCGGCGCGCGGCGAAGAGCTGCTGGCCAGCCTGTCTGCGAATGTGATCGGGGCGGCCGCCATCGTTGACCACGCCGACCGGACCGAGGGCCAGGTGGCGACCGTCCTCGCGCTGGACGCCGCGGCCGACGGGCCCGTCGGACACCTCGGCTACGGCGACGGCGCCGACGGGGTGGTCCCGACGTGGACCCCGCCGTGACCTCGGCGCCCGCGGGCGCCACGACGAGCGTGACGAGGTCTGTCGCGGGCATGGGAGCGGCGGCAGCCGTGTCGCGCTCCTTCGGCGGGCTGCGGATGGTGGTCATCGCGGCCGTGCTCGGCACGACGTACCTCGGGAACACGTTCCAGGCGGCCAACAGCGTCTCGAACGTGCTGTTCGAGCTGCTCGCCGCCGGGGCGCTGTCGGCGGTGCTCGTGCCCACCTTCGTGGCGCACCTCAGCCGCGGCGCGGACCGTCGCGTGGAGGACGTCGCGGGCGGCGTGCTCTCGATCGCGCTCGTGGGCCTGGGGGTCGTGTCGGTGCTCGGCATCGTGTTCGCGCCGCAGCTCGCCCGCCTGCTGACCGCGGGAGTGGCCGATCCCGGGATCGCAGCGCAGCAGCAGGAGCTCGCCACCTACCTGCTCCGGTTCTTCGTCCCGCAGGTGCTCCTCTACGCCGTCGGTGCGGTGGCCACCGCGGTGCTGCACGCCAAGGGCCGCTTCGCGCTCGCGGCGGTCGCACCGATCGGCAACACCATCGTCATCGTGACGGCGATGCTCGTCTTCCGTGCGATGGCGGGCGACCACCCGGGGCTCGACCTGTCGTCTGGCGAGCGCCTCTGCCTCGCCCTCGGCGGGACGCTCGGCGTCGCCGCCTTCGTGGCGGTTCCCGCCGTCGGCCTGCGCATCTCCGGGTTCCGGCTGCGCCTCGGGGCACGGCGCGCGTGGGTCGACCGCGATGTGCGCTCCCTGTTGCGGCTGTCGGGCTGGGCGGCGCTGCAGCACGCGGGCACGGGGATCCTGCTGGCGGCCGCCCTGGTGGTCTGCGGAGGCGTGCAGGGTGGCGTGGTCGCCTACCAGCTCGGGATGGTCGTGTTCCTCGCGCCGTACGGCATCGTCGCCCAGCCGATCCACACCGCAGTGCTGCCCCGGTTGAGCGTCGATGCGGCCGCGGGCGACGCCGAGGGCCTGCACCACTCCCTGCGCTGGGCCGTCGACGCCATGGCCGTGGGCACGCTGCCGCTGGCGGCGGCGCTGACCGCCCTCTCTGCGCCCGTGATGAGCGTCCTCGCCTTCGGGGAGGCCGCGCGGGGTGACGGCCCGGAGCTGCTCGGGGCGGCGCTGCTGGGGCTCGCCGTGGGGATCCCCGCCTACGGGGGATTCCTGCTGATGACCCGCGCCGCATACGCGCTGGGCGACAGCCGCACGCCGGCGCTCGCATCGCTCGGCTCCGCGCTGCTCGGTGCCACGGGCATGGTGGTGGCCGGTCACCTCGCGGACGGCCCGGCGCGGCTGGCGCTGGTCGGCGGGGCCCACACCCTCGCCTACGCGGTGGGGGGGCTGTGGCTGGTCTGGCGCTTGCGACCTCGGGTGGGGTCGATGCTCGCAACGACCCTCCTGCGCCCACTGGGTCTGGCCGTGGCCCTCGGCGGAGCCGCGTGGGCGACCATGGAGGCCTGGTCGCCCGAGGGTCGCGTCGCGGTGTTGGTGGCGGTGGGCGTGATCGGCGGGGCCGGTGCCGTCGTGTACGTCGCGGCGCTGCGGTCACTCGGCGGTCTGCCCGGTCGCGGTCCGGCGCTGCAGCGCCGCCTGGAGGTCTCGTGACGATCGCCCGCGGTCTGGCCGCCGTCACCGTCCTAGTCGCCGGGCTGACCCTCGGCACGCCGCCCGCGTCCGCCGGGCGCCCGCCCCGGGTGCTGGTGCTCTCACTGCCGACGCTGTCGTGGGACGAGCTGTACCAGGGCGACACGCCTGCGCTCGACGACCTCCTTGACGAGTCAGCGGTCGGCGCGCTGTCGGTTCGGGACATCCTGCCGCTGACTGACCAGGGTGACGCCTACGCGACCGTCAGTGCGGGCACGCGCGCGCGAGGCGCGCCTCCCGACGGGCACGTGCTGGAACCCGAGGAGGACTACTTCGGGACGCCAGCGGGCGCAGTCTTCACGCGCAACACGGGGGTGGAGGCCACGACGGGTCTGGTTGCCTTCGGATTCTCCGCCGTGGCTCGACGCAACGAGCACCTCGACTTCGGCGCGGAGGTCGGTGCCCTCGGGGACGCCCTCGCCGGAGCCGGGGTGCCCCGGGCGGCGATCGCCAACGCGGACGGCGAGGGGATCGTGGAAGGCCCGTCGTTCGCCCGCACGGCCGCCAACGCCCTGGTCGACAGCCGCGGGACGGTTCCGGCGGGAGCCGTCTCGGCCGAGCTGCTGGAGGACTCGCCGGCCGCCCCCTTCGGCGTCCAGCTGAGCCAGGACGCCGTGGCGTCCGCGTTCGACGACGCGTGGGCCGGCGGCGGGGTGGTGCTCGTGGAGGGATCCGACCTGGCCCGGGCGGACCGCTTCCTGCGCGTCGCGGCTGCGCCTCATCGCGACGAGGTGCGTCGGGCGGCCCTGCGGACGACCGACGCACTGGTCGCCCGGCTGCTCGAATCGGTCGACTCCGCCCACGACGGCGTCCTCGTGGTGGCGCCGTACCACGCGCAAGCGTCGGTCCACCTCACCGTGGCCGGGGTGCGGGCGCCCGGCATCGAGCCTGGTTTGCTCCGCTCCGGGAGCACGCGCCGGACGGGCCTCGTCACGCTGGTGGACATCGCCCCCACCATCCTCGACCTCGTC
>Ga0247727_10000415_pt1 | contig 103926 bp, 87 predicted proteins | sample WisWelCaveWW1625_FD_202498 | JGI IMG/M metagenome (GOLD analysis project Ga0247727, IMG submission 202498) | Biofilm microbial communities from Wishing Well Cave, Virginia, United States - WW16-25 | ecosystem: Environmental > Aquatic > Deep subsurface > Groundwater > Cave microbial mat... | reverse complement strand
CCAAGGGAAAGAAACCGTAGGTTTCGTTCCCTTGAGGCTGCGGAGTACTCGAACACCCCCGTTACGAATTCACGCTCGCTCGCCACGCTGGAGCGCAGGTTCAAAATTTCAAATATCTTTGGCTAGGTCTTTCATCGCGCATTACCAGTTTGAGACCATTCATCCCTTCCGCGACGGCAACGGGCGAGTAGGGAGACTTCTTCTTGCACTGACTATTGCTGAATGGTGCAAACTCTCTAGCCAATGGCTCTACATGAGTGCCTTTTTTGAAAAACGAAAAAAAGAGTATATGGATCTGCTGCTAGGAGTCAGCACCCATGGCAATTGGGATTTGTGGATTCAGTTCTGTCTGGAAGGCGTGGTCTCGCAAGCCATGGATACCGAGAAGCGCTGCGATAAACTGCTGGAACTTCACCGTGACTTTCATAAACGCCTAAAGGGAGGAAGCGTTCGATTGTCCGGCTTGGTTGACAGATTATTCGAAAGTCCAGTGATCTCTGTTAAGACCGTTAAGGACGGATTCAAAATCACATATCCGACCGCCCGGTCTGACCTCAAAAAACTTGAGTCACTGGGGATAGTAGAGCCGTTGGATGGGATGGCTCTCATCACGTATTACTGTCCAGCGATTTATAGAGTGACATACGAAGACGTGTCCTAGGATGCTAAGGTATCGCGCTTTTCTTGCCCCATCTGGCCCTTGCCGGTTTGACGGCGATTTCCTTCCGCTGGCATGCCGACAATTTCTCGGCGCTGGCGCGTCCCCCCTTCGGACCACCGAGTTTACCCAGGGCTATACACTACCGCGTTGTGGTCTGGCATCCGGGTCGCATTACACTGGTAGCCTATGCGGCTGACGTTCTGGGGAGCGGCGCAAACGGTCACCGGCTCGATGCACGAGCTACAAGTGGACGGCAGGCGCTACCTGATGGACTGCGGGCTCTTCCAGGGACGTCGACAGGAGGCGCGCGAGCGCAACAGCCGGCTGCCCTTCGCCGGGAATACCGTGCAGGCGGTGCTGCTTTCCCACGCCCACATCGATCACAGCGGCAACCTGCCGTCGCTGGTGAAAAACGGTTTCTCCGGATCGATCCAATGCACCGCGGCCACGGCGGACCTCTGCCGGGCGATGCTGCCCGATTCGGCCCACTTGCAAGAGCGCGACGCCGAGTTTTTCAACAAGCGCCGCCGCCGCCGCCGGGTATTCGAGGCCGGCAACGGCGACGGCGACATCCAGCCGCTCTACAGCGCCGCGGATGCGGGGCGCGCCCTGGAACTGCTGGTCGAGGCGCCCTACCACGCCTCGCAGCAACTGGACGAGGTTCTCAGCTACAGGCTCTACGACGCCGGGCACCTGCTGGGATCGGCCTCGATGCTGCTCGAGTACCGGCGCAACGGGCGCGCCGTGCGACTCGCCTTCTCCGGCGACGTGGGCCGTACGGGCCTGCCCATTATCCGCGACCCGGAGACTCCGCCGGAGGCGGACTTCCTCATCCTGGAAAGCACGTACGGCAACCGCCTTCACAAGGCCGGGGAGGCGGTCCGGCGCAAGCTCGCCGACATCGTCAACCGCACGGCCGCGCGCGGCGGCAGGATCATCGTGCCCGCGTTCGCCGTCGGCCGGACACAGCAACTGGTGTTGCTGCTCCACCAGCTCTCCCAGAGCGAGGAGATCCCGTCGATCCCGATCTTCGTCGACAGCCCGCTCGCCATCAATGCCACTGAAGTCTTCCGCCGCCACCCGGAGTGCTACGACGCGGAAACCGATCGGATGCTGCGCGATACCGGCGATCCGTTCGGATTCCGGCGGGTGCGCTATCTGCGCGAGGCCTCCGAGTCCAAGGCGCTGAACGATCTGCACGGGCCGTTGGTGGTGATCTCGGCCTCCGGCATGTGCGAGGCCGGGCGCGTCCTGCACCATCTGCGCAACGGCATCGAGGACCGGCGCAACACCATCCTGATCGCAGGCTTTCAGGCCGAGCACACCCTCGGCCGCAAGCTGGTGGACCGGCAGACCGAGGTCCCCATCTTCGGCGAGCCGATGCGTGTGCGCGCCGAGGTGGCGACGCTCAACGAGCTCAGCGGCCATGCCGACCAGAATGAGCTGCTGCGGTGGATGAAGCCGCTGGCGCCCACATTGAAAAAAGTGTTCCTGGTCCACGGCGAGCCGGGCCAGAGCCAGCCGCTGGCGGCCAGGATCCGCGAGGTCTACGGGCTGGAGGTGCATGTGCCGGGCCGGGGGGAGAGTATTGACTTGGAGTACAATATTCCTTCCCTCTAACCAGGGCTGCCATGGCTGCTTCCGACCTCGCCCTGCCCGGACCGGGATCGAAGTCCGGTCTCGACCGCTTCCTGTCCCTGTTCACCGTGGTGCGCCCCGGGGAGGGCGTCACGGCGGTCCTGCTCGCGCTGAACATCTTTCTGTTCTTCGTGTCCTACTACATCCTGAAAACGGTGCGCGAATCGCTCATCCTGGGAGAGTACGGCGCGGTGGTGAAGAGCTATTCGTCCGCCGGGCAGGCCCTGTTGCTCATGGCGCTGGTACCCGCCTACGGCATGCTGGCGTCGAAGGTAAACCGGATTCGCTTCATCACCTGGGTCACGCTGCTGTTCATTTCAAACCTCGTAATCTTCGGCCTGGTCGGCGGCGCCGGCGGGCGCATCGGCGTGGTCTTCTACATCTGGCTGGGGATTTACAACAACATGGTCCCCGCCCAGTTCTGGGGTTTCGCCAACGACCTCTACAGCGAGGAGCAGGGCAAGCGGCTGTTCCCCATGATCGGCGTCGGGGCATCGCTCGGATCTTGGATCGGCGCGCTCATTGCCGGCCGCGCCTTCCGCGAGCTGGGGCCCTACAACCTGATGGTGTGCTCGGGCGCCGTGCTGGTGGCCTGCATTCTGCTGGCCCGGATGGCGCACCTGCGCGAATCCGGTCGAGCCGATCCGCGCCGTCAGGAGCAGGCGGGCCAGCCGCTGGGACGCGAGGGCGGATTCCGCCTGGTGCTCTCGAGTCCCTACCTGCGCTGGATCGCCCTGCTCATCATGCTGCTCAACCTGGTCAACACCACCGGCGAGTTCCTGCTCGGCTCGGTGGTGGAGCGCGAAGCGGACCAGCGCATCGGGTCGCTCGAAGCCCTCCGGAAAGAAGCGCCCCAGAACCCGGAGGCCAAGGAAAAGCTGGCGGCGCTGGAGAAGGAGAAGAAAGCCATTATCGGCGAGTTCTACGGCAGCATCTTCGCCTGGGTGAACCTGACCGGGCTGCTCATTCAGACCCTGGTGGTCTCCCACGTGTTCCGGCTGATCGGCGTGCGCGGCGCGCTGTTCGTGCTTCCGTTGATCGTGCTCACCGGCTATTCCGTTCTGATCGCCCTGCCCGTGCTCGCCATCGTGCGCGTCATCAAGATCCTGGAGAACGCCACCGATTATTCGCTCCAGAACACCGTGCGCCACGCGCTCTTCCTGCCCACCAGCCGTGAGGCCAAGTACAAGGCCAAGGCCGCCGTGGACACCTTTTTCCCCCGCGCCGGCGACACCCTGCAAGCCGTAGTGGTGTTCGGCGGCACCACCGCCGGGCTGGGCGCGGCCGGATTCGGCGTAATGAACATCGTGTTCATCGCCTTCTGGCTGCTGGTGGCGGGGGCCATCCACCGCGAGCACAAAAAGATCGCCGCGCAGGCGTGAATCCCCGGCGCGCCGGGCGACGCGAAATCCCTACTTTTTCCACTCCGGCAGACGGCCCGGGGTGGGCGCGGCGCCGGCGGCGTCGAGCTGTCTCTCTATCGCGCGAGTGTCGGTTTCCACCAGGCGGCGGAGCTTGGGAATCTCGATCGCCAGCTCCTCGGAGGCGATCTGGTAATTCTCCATCGCCGCCTTGGGCGGCCGGCCAGTGGTCTGACGCAACGCACCGGCGACAGCCGACACCCGCTCGGAGATCGACATCGGGGTGGGCTCGTTACGCGCGCGCATCACCGAATCGCCGCGCAAGGCGCGGTTGATCGCGCCGAGGCGCTTCTCGATACTTCGCACCTCCTCCCGCAGCTTGGGCGGCAGCGCCGGGGTCGCGTCGACGGTGCGCCGGATCGCTTCCAGGCGCGTGCGCGATTCGCCGGCGGACTGTTCGGCGGCGGCGAGCGCTTTTTGCAGCCGCGCAAGTTTCTCCTGGAAGTCGGCCAGGGCCAGCCGGTCTTCGCGCGTCGAGACGCCTTCGGGCACCACCTCGAAGGTCTGCGAACCGGCGAGCGGCGTCAGGACGCCATCCACTCGCTTGGCCATGGTCACCGTGTATTTGCCCGGGGGCATCAGCGAACCCGCCGGCGCACGGAAGCCGAAGCCGCCGGCAGCGAAGTTGTCCTCGTCATCGCCCCGGCCGGCCCCACCGCCGCCACCGCCACCGCCCGCACCGCCGCCACCGCCACCACCTCCGCGCGCCCCGCCACCGCCGCGGCCGGCGAAGCCGCCGCCGGGTCCACCTCCCTCACCGCCTGGGCCGCCGGCGGCAGATGCGGTGACGGTCGGCGCCGGGCCGCGCAGGTCCCAGGCGACGCGGTGCAGGCCGCGTCCAGCCGGGCCCTCGAAGCGGCGCACTACTTTGCCGGAAGCGTCGCCGATCGTGAGAACGATGGCCGGCGGTTCCTCCTCGGCTTCCATGCGCAGCTCATCCGGCGTCGGGTAGGGGGCCGTCTCACCCTTGCGGGCCGCCTCGCGCTCCCGCTGCTGGCGCGCTTGGCGCTTCGTGCGCAGGCCTTCGTTGAGGTGATAGCTGATCAGGGCGCCGAACGGCGGATTTGGCGCGGTGAAAAACGCCTCGCCCTGGAATCCCTTGCTGCCCGAGCCGAGCGGCGCCGCCGGAATATAGGACAGCGCGTTTCTAACGGCGAACGACGCGCTTTCCGCCTTGAGCATCTCCGGAGTAGCCGCGCGCAGCGGTGTGTAGTCGTCCAGAATATAAAAGCCGCGTCCGAAGGTTCCCACCACCAGGTCGTTTTCGCGCTTCTGGATGGCCAGGTCGCGCACCTGGACGGTTGGCATCCCACCGCCCAGCTTGATCCACTTCTCCCCGCCGATGGTGGTGACATAGAGCCCGAACTCGGTCCCTGCGAACAACAGCTTCGGATTCACATGATCTTCGACCAGTGCGTAGACGGGCCCGTTCTCGGGCAGGTTGCCCGAGACCGACACCCAGCTTTTGCCGCGGTCCGTGCTCTTCAGGATGTAAGGACGGAAGTCGCCGTTCTGGTGATTCTCCCAGGCCACGTAGACGGTGGAGGCCTCGTGCTGGGAGGCGACGATGCGCGCCACGTAGGCGTCTTCGGGCACCCCGGCTATTTTCTCGATCTTGCGCCAGAGCTTGCCGCCGTCCTCGGTCACCTGCACCAGCCCGTCGTCGCAGCCGACGTAAATCAGCCCCTCCTGTTTGGGGGATTCCGCAACCGCCGAGAGGTTCCCGTAGAGCGCCGTCGAGACGTTCTTCTGCACGGCGTCGGCCCCCCACACTTTGCCCATGACGGCGAGACGGTTGCGGTCGAGCTGCCGCGTCAAGTCCGGGCTGACCGCGCGCCAGCTATCGCCCCGGTCGTCGCTGCGGTAGAGCCGCTGCGAGCCGAAGTAGAGCCGCGTGTTGGAGTGCGGGCTGATCAGCAGCGGCGAATCCCAGTTCCAGCGCATCGGCGGATCGTCCTTGGCCGGCTGCGGCTTGATGGCCACGCGCTCCCCGGTGCGGCGGTCGAAGCGCACCAGGCCGCCGTTCTGCGAAGTGGCATAGACGATGTTCGGGTCCTTGGGGTCGACGCGGGTGTGGAAGCCGTCGCCGCCGTTGGTGACGAAGCAGTCGGCGTTGGAAATGCCGTGCGCGTTCCTGGTGCGCGAGGGGCAGCCGAAGCTGAAGTTGTCCTGCGTGCCGCCGTAGACATTGTAGAACGGCGTGGCCTCGTCGACCGCGACGTCGTAGAACTGCGGGATCGGCAGATTCGCCTTGAAGATCCAGTTGTCGCCCTTGTCGAAGGTTTCGTACACTCCGCCGTCGCAGCCCACCAGGTAGCGGCTGTTGTTGTTCGGGTCAATCCAGATTTCGTGATTGTCGACGTGCTTGTTGCGGCTGGGGAGCGTCGCCAGCGTGCGGCCGCCGTCGTTGGACACCATGATGTTGACGTTCATCACGTAGACGCGGTCGGGGTTGACCGGATCGACGACTACGTGCGAGTAGTACTGTCCCTGCGAGTCGGAATTGTTGCGGCGTTCCCAGGTGACGCCGTGGTCGGCGGAGCGGTAGAGACCGCCGCGGCTTTCGGGCGCCTCGACCTGGGCATAGACCAGGCCGGGCTGCGATGGCGCCCAGGCCAGCCCCATGCGGCCCAGCTCGCCCGCCGGGATGCCGCCCGTCACGCGGTTCCAGGTCTTGCCGGCGTCGGTCGAGCGCCACAGCGCGCTCTCCGGCCCGCCGTGGATCAATGTGAAGTAGCGGCGCTGGCGCTGGTGGGTCGCGGCCAGCAGAATGTCGGGATTGCGCGGATCCATCGCCACGTCGGCGACGCCGGTGTATTCGCCGACCTTGATCAGGCTGGTCCAGGTTTTGCCACCGTCGGTGGATTTGTAGAGGCCGCGGTCGCCGCCGCCTTTCCACAAAGGTCCTGGGGCGGCAACGTAGACGACGTCGGAGTCGCGCGGATCGATGAGAATGCGCGCGATGTGCTCGGACCGGCGCAAGCCCATGTTCCGCCAGGTCCGGCCGCCGTCGATGCTCCTGTACACGCCATCGCCGTAGGAGACGCTGCGCTGGTTGTTGTTCTCGCCCGTTCCCACCCAGACCACGGCGGGGTTCTTGGGATCGAGCACTACCGTGCCGATCGAATACGAGCCCTGGCTGTCGAACACCGGCGACCAGGTGACGCCGTTGTTGGTGGTCTTCCAGACTCCTCCCGAGGCGGCGGCGACATAGTAGTGGTTGAAGTCGGAGGGATGGACCGCGAAGGCCACCACCCGGCCCGAGGTGAACGCCGGGCCGATCCCCCGCAGCCGCAGGCCGCTGAACGTGGCGGCGCTCATCGGGTCGTCGGACCGCCGCGCCTCTTCCTGCGGCTCCTGGGCGGCCACAGCGAGCGAGAAACAAGCAACGAGCGAAAGTAACCTCATGGACGCGATTATATCGAAGCCAGGGCGCCGGTTCAGCGGTTGCCCAGGCCGAGCAGCACAATGCCCGACAGGATCAGCCCCAGCCCGTAGAGCTTGTTGCGCGTGAGCTTCTCGCCGAAGAACAGTCGGGACCACAGCAGCGTCCAGATGTAGCCGAGCGAGATCATGGGGTAGAGGATCGTCAGTTCCCCCACGCGGACGCCGAGCACAAAAAAGTAGGACGACAGCAGGAACAGCATCACCCCCGCGGCCAGCCAGTGGTTGAACAACCACGAGGCCCAGCTCCGGGTCAGCCGTTCGGAGCCCGATTTCAGGCAGACTGCGCCGAAGGAGCCGATGAAGGAAGCCACCAGCACCAGCGCCATCGACGAGGGGGGAGTTTTCATCGCTTCCCATTCCTTCCCAGCACGGCTACCCCGGCGACGATCACCGCCACACCCGCCAGCTTGAACGGGTTCAGGGTCTCATTCAGGATGAACACCGACAGCAGCGCTACCCAGACATAGGTCAACGAGATGACCGGGTAGAGGATCGAGAGCTCACCGCCGCGCAGCGCCAGCACCAGCAGCACCGTACTGATCGCGTACAGCGAATAACCGGCCAGCAACGGGAGGTTGGTCAGCATGCCGAGCGGGTTGGCGTGGGTGAGTCCGCCGGCGCCCGACTTGATCAGCATCTGGGCGGCCGCGCCGAGAACCGTGCAGCCGAACACGAGAGCGATCGACTGGCGTCTGGGAGCCGGAGTCACGGTCCCCAATCATAACCGATTCCGGTTTAGGCGCGTTGCGGTTTCCCATGCCCGCCGCCTCCGGGTGTTTCCACGCGCAGTACGTCGCCGGCGCCCACTTGCAGGTTCACTTTCCCCGGCAGCTCCCGCGCGCGGCCGTCGCGAATCAACAACGTTCGGCCGGGCTTGCCGGAGTGGCCTCCCGCCAGTCCGTAGGGGCCTCTCCGACGGCGGTCGGCGAGCAGGGTCACTTCGCCGGAAGCGAGAAACTCCAGCTCTCGCACGATGCCGTCGCCTCCACGGCGGCGGCCACGGCCTCCGGATGCCGTACGGACGTGATAGGCGCGCACGCGCAACGGGTACTGGTGCTCGAGCGCCTCCACCGGGGTGTTCCAGGAATTGGTCATGTGGGTATGCACGGCGCTCAGCCCGTCCGAGCGCGAGTTGGCCCCCATGCCGCCGGCGATGGTTTCATAGTAAGCGAACGGGCGCCCGCGCGCGTCGTCCCAGCCGCCCAGGCTGAGGTTGTTCATGGTCCCAGAGCTGGCCGCCGGAATCCGCTCCGGCGCCGCCTGCGCGAGCGCGCCGAGCAGCGCGTCGGTGATGCGCTGCGAAGTCTCGACGTTGCCCGCGGCCATCGCCGCCGGCGCTTCGGCGCTCACCGCCGAGCGTGGCGGCACGCGAAGACGCACCGGCCGCATCAGCCCCGCGGTGAACGGCACCTGCTCGATCAGCAGGCAGCGGAAGACGTAGCTGGTGGCCGCCAGCGCCACCGCGTAGTTGGCGTTGCAGGGGCCGCGGGTCTGCGGATCGGTGCCGGCGAAATCGACCTCGGCCTCCTCCCCCGAGATCCGGATGCGGACCGCGATGCGCACCGGCCGCTCGCTCACCCCGTCGGAGTCCAGATAATCGGCGAACGAGTAGTCGCCGTCCGGGAGCCGGCCCAGGACGTCCCTCATCATGCGCTCGCTGTAGTCCATCAGCGCGGCCATGTTGCGGCGTACGCGGCCGATGCCGTAGCGGGCGGCCATCTCGACCAGCCGCGCCTCGCCGCGCCGCAACGACATCCACTGCGCCAGCAGATCGCCCTCGCGCTCGGCCGGCGTGCGCACGTTGGCCAGCAGCAGGCCGAGCAGGTCGCGGTCGATGCGCCCGCCGCGGATCAGCAGCACCGGCGGGATGCGGATCCCCTCCTGGTAGATCTCCCGTGCCAGCGGCATCGAGCCCGGACTCATGCCGCCGACGTCGGCGTGGTGCGCGCGGTTGGCGAGGTAGAAGCTCGGTCGGCGACGGCCCGGCAGGAACACGCCCGCCACGGCCGTGATATCGGGAAGATGCGTGCCGCCGCGAAACGGGTCGTTGAGGATCGCCACATCGCCGGGAGCGAGCCGGAAGGCAGCGGTGGCGGCGCTCACCGAGAGCGGCATCGCGCCCAGGTGCACGGGCATGTGATCGCCCATCGCCACCGGCTCGCCCGCCTCGTTGTAGACCGCGCAGGAGTAGTCGCGCCGCTCCTTGATGTTGGCCGAGTAGGCGGTCTTGCGCAGCACGATGCCCATCTCCTCGCAGATGGAACCGAGCAGGTGACGGAACAGCTCGAGCTCGATCGGATCGGTTTTCACGGGCGCGGCTTCTTGAGCGTTGGCGGCCTGGACGGTGGCTTCGCCGCGGGCTTGGGCGCCGCCGTCGCCCCCTCCGGCTTGGGCGGCTCGGGCTCGACCGGGGCCGGTTCGGGAAACGCCGTCACCTCCGGCTTGCACCCCCCCGCCTGGACCAGGAACAGCGCCAGCGGCTGCCACCGCGTCCCGACCCGGCGTTCCACGACGTGGGATTTCGTCGCTTTCTGAGTGCCCAACCGCAGATCGGAAGGCTGGCTGGAGACCCCCTTCAGCCGCAGCGGCCGCGAGCTGACTTCCCGCACCATCCAGCTTTCCCCGCCGGTCTGCGATTCATAGTGTTCATAGCGCGAGCCGGCCTCGCCCGCCTGCGTGCGGTCGATGAGCACGTCTCCCGAGGTGCGCGACCCGAACCAGAACTGCTCGATTGAGCCGACCCGGCTCTCGCCGAAGATCGGCCGCAGGCGCCAGCTTTTGCCGCCGTCCGTGGTGACCAGCAGGAACGGGTCGCGCGGCAGCGCCGCCAGGTGGTGCCCGCTGACCCAGCCGGTCTCGAAGTCGACGAACTGAATCAGATCCAGTCCGGCCGCGCGTATCCGCTCGTGAGTCTCCTGCCAGGTTTTGCCGCCATCGTCGCTGGCCATCAGGACCGAGTACATGGTCGCGGCGCCGTTGTGGAAGTTGCCAGTCAGCCAGATCCGCGCGCCCACCCCAGCCACCGAGGCCAGGTCGAGAAAGACCGGGCAGGGATCCTCCTGGGTACACGTCATGCCGAACGAGCGGATGTCGTCCTCGGTGCACTGGAACGCGACCCGAATCGGCTTGCCGGTGTTCTCCAGAACCGGCGGGGAAGCGGTCTCGGCCGGAGGCTGCCCCTGAGGCACCGAAGTGGCGGGCAGGGGCTGCGCCGGCGGCTCGGCGGGGGTGGGTGCGGGCGCCTGCGACCAGGCGAGGATCGACACTCCGGCCATCACCACGACACGGGCGAACATGTTGTCAAAGAGATTGTAGCTCGATATGATGCTGCTCATGCCCTGTTCCATTCGTTCCATTCTTCTCGTGTTGACCGGTCTTGGCATTGCCTGCGCCCCGTCCGGGGAACGTACGCAGTCCGCGCCGGCCGCCTCCGCCGCCCCCGCACTGCCGAATCTCGAGCCGAACGCGTTGTTCGCCGGCTTTGAAGCCGTGGACCTGACCGTGACCGTCAGCGAGACCCTGCCCGGACACTGGGGCAGCAATCCGCCGATGCAGCGATGGACCTACAACTGGTTCGCCCCTGTGAACAACGGCTACGGCACCGTCCAGGTGCCGAGCGAAGGCCCCTACTACGGCCAGCGCTACGTGATCGACGAGCACACCGGGACGCAGACCGATTTCCCGGCGCACTTCGTGCCCCCACCCGCCAGCGGCCTGCCGCACGCCGGCCCGATGGGGCTGCTGACCGGTGACAAGTACCCGATCGACCGGATGATGGGTCCGGCGGCGGTGATCGACGTCACCTCGCTGCTGGACAAGGCCGACAACGGCAAAAGCCCCGTCATCAGCGTGGCCGCGATCCAGGAATGGGAAAAGACCAACGGAGGGATCCGCACCGGCGACGTGGTCCTGTTCCACAGCGGCTACACCGACAAGTACTACCGGCCTCTTCCGGAGGGCCTGCGGATGACCTACGAGCCCGTGGTGGCCAAGACCAAGCCAGGCTGGCCCGCGCCGGCCCCGGAGGTGATGGACTACCTGCGCGGGAAAGGAGTCTGGCACCTGGGGACCGATGGGCCAAGCATGGGACCGGCCGAGGGCGGGCAGGCGGTACACGTGGCCGGACTCAAGCACGGCATGAGTTGGGAGGAGATGCTGATCGGCCTCGGGAAGCTGCCGCCGCGCGGGGCGGTCTACATCGCGCTCACGCTGAAGATTGTCGATCAGAGCGGCAGCCCGGCGCGGGCGATCGCCTTCGTTCCCCGAAAGAAGTAGTGAGCCTGGCGTGCTGAACTGGCTGCGCGGGAAGCGGAAGCGGCCGGCGCCGCTTGCCGGCGCCCCGGCCATGCGCCGGCGGAAGACTTACTCGGCCTCCAGCGGATGGGTCTACCAGTATCACTACGAGGGCAGCCGGCCGGCCGGAGAGCCCGTGGAGGCGCCTGGAACGGAATTCGTCTTCCACGTTTCAGCGGATCGTAAAACATCCTTCCCTATTTCTGTTTTTGTCAGCGAAGCCGCCCTGGCTCCCTGGCAGCGCGCACGCGGGCGCGAGCTGACCGCCAACGAGCGCTACGCCGTCGCCAAACTAGCCCTGTTCGAGGCCTTCGACCGGCGCGCGGATCCGGCCGCGATGCGCCAGCCGGTGCGCGTCGACGCCGCCCAGGTCGATTCGATCCTGGCCGTCCTCGACCTGTAGCGCCGTCTTCGGTGCCCGCGGCCTGTGCTCTTGACAAAAACACGCGTCTGGCGGAATATGAAAGCAGCACTGAAGAAAGGAGGTGGTCCAGCAATATGAAATCTGGCAGTAGATGTACTTACCCCACACGAGAGGTGGCCGACTCCTGAAGCGACTGCTCTGAAAGTTCAGGCTTCGTTCAGTGACGTGGCCGAAGTTCCTGCGGACCGGTCGCCGACCGTGTGGAGGGATGGGCCGCAGGACCCATCAGTAGAACGCTTGCCCCCCGTGTTTCCCTCGGGAGACGCGGGGGGTTTTGCTTGATATTCTCCGGCCGCCGGGCGCGATGGTATACTGAAAGTTCGCATTTGCCCCCCCCCCGAAAGGACCCCGATGAAAGCCGGCATTCATCCCGCCTACAGTGAGGTTCTGGTTACCTGCGCCTGCGGGCATAGCTTCCGCACCCGGTCCACCCACAAGAACGACATCCGGGTGGAAATCTGCTCGCATTGCCACCCGTTCTTCACCGGCCGGCAGAAGTTGATGGACACCGAGGGCCGTGTGGACCGCTTCCAGAAGAAGTACCAGAAGGTCCGCGAGGCGGCGGCCTTGAAAAAGCAGAAACAGCCGGCTCCCCAGCCCGTGGCCTGAGCCGTATCCGCGTCTCCGTTGCACGCGGGTTCCGAGCCGCGACTGAAAGGAGCGGTTGGAGTGGGTTGACGGTCGCCCCTTGAGCAACGGGTTTAACGGGCTGTTAGGAGCCGCGCGCGTGAGAAGCGGTCTTTCGGGACTTCCGCCAAGCGGCGGCTAACGGCCGGGTTTCTTCTCCCGGTCCTTCTCCCACTGCTTGCGACGTTCCTCGCGCTCCTGGCGCAGCCGCTCGTATTCGGCCTTTTGGGAGTCGCTGAGGATCACCTGCACCTGCTCCACCTGCTTGGCGTGGATCGCGTCCATCTCCGGGCGGTACTTGACGCGGACCTGCGCGAACTGGGCCCTGGTGGAGTCCAGGATAACCTCGAGCTTCTTCAGTTGTCCGTCGTCGAGCTTCAGGCGCGTTTCCATCTCGCTCAGGTATTGCTGGCGATAATGGTCCGAGCCGCGCGGGCGCGAGGTGGCGCTCACCGTGCGGGAGGTGTATAGCCAGAGGCTGAGTCCTCCCACGGCCGCTCCGCTAAGGAATACCAGCGCCAGGTAACCGGCGACCACAAGGTTGGAGCGTTTCATGAGTGGATCACCTGAGGTTCACTGCGGATCCCCGTCGGGCAGATCCGCGTAGGCCAGGGTATCCTGGGCGTGGTCTTCGTTCAACGCGTCGACGTAGCTGAACATGTAGACCGGCGAAGTGTTGGTGTAGGGGACGACGAACGCCACAGCCATCGCCAGGCAAATCGCCAGCGCGGCGGTCACAAAGCCGGCGGAGAAGCGTCTCAACAGCGCCGGGAAGCCCCGTCGTGCCTCGATGCCTTCCCAGATCCGGGGCATGAATTCCGCGCCCGGCTCGCATTCCGGACAGGCCTGCCGGTAGGCGGCCCAGAGTTGGTCCAGTCGCTCCTCGTCTCGGTTCATGTTCCTACCCTCATATCATAAACCTAAACCCCTTGGAAAGCCGAGGGAAAAATCAACCTTGGCCTCCTGCCCCGGCGGCCCCCTTCTCCATCTCCGCAAAGGCCTTCAACACCCGCTGCCTGGCCCGAAACAGCCGGACCTTCAGCGCGTTCTCGTTGACGTGGTAGATTTTCTCCAGCTCCTTCAAGCTCAAACCCTCGACTTCTTTCAACGTCAATAGCAGGCGGTCCTGTTCGGAGACGGCCCCCAACAGCGACTGCACGAACTCCCGTACGCGAGCCTTTCTCTGGTCTTCCGTTTGTTGCTTGGTGCCGGCGGACGCATCGGCCATCAGCACCTGCTGCTCGCTCAGGTCCGCCATCCGCGATTCCCCGCGCCGCTTTTGCCGGCGCAGGTAGTCGTAGGCGGCGTTCACCGTCAGCCGGTACAGCCACGGCTCGAACACCTCGGCCGACCGCAACTGGTCCAGCGAGAAATACAGCCGTACGAATACCTCCTGTCCGACGTCTTCCACATCCTCCGGCCGACCAATCAGCCTCGCGATCGTGCCCAGAATTCGCTTGCGGTACGCCCTGACGATCTCGTTGAAAGCTACATCGTCGCCATGGCGCGCCCGCTCGATCAGCTCGAAGTCCAGTTGCATGCCGCCCGGAGGACCGGTGTGGCCCAACTCCTGAGCTCATCCAAACAGCAGAGGCGCACCGGCACATTGTCAGGTTACAAGGTATTGCCGGAAAAGGCAAAACGGCCCCTGGTCGCTCTCAAACACCACGCCTCTGGCGGGCGCTTTCGGCGCCTGGGGGAGTCCCTTATTCGTCCTGCTTCCGTCCGGATTGATCAGGCGACGGTGGCGGCCCGGCTGGCCGGCTTGGGCAGCGGCCGGCTTCTGTAGCCCTTCGGCGTGGCAGCCGGAGGGTTGAGCGTAACCCGGTTGTAGTTCTCCAGCGAGCGGATCAGGTCGTCCACGGCACTCATCCTTCTGTAGAGCGAGCCCAGCTCCAAGCCGCCGGGGCTTCTCCTCGTTGAAGAAACGGGGGAGGTTGATCTCATACTACAGTTATATACGTACCGGTACCCTGTTAGCAACAGTTTTTTTAAGTCTGTTAGAGCGAATATATCCAGCAGGTTCAATCGCTTACAGTTGTTCCCAGACACCTGTACGATGTGCTACAATCAACCTCTTCCCCACGACTCGCCATGGATTTCCTGGAAGGCCTGAACCCACAGCAGCAGCAGGCCGTAACCCACACGGATGGCCCTTTGCTCATTTTGGCCGGAGCGGGCAGCGGGAAAACCAGGGTCATCACGCAGCGGATAGGCTATCTCATACGGGAACGCGGCGTGGCCCCCGCCAGCCTGCTGGCGATCACCTTCACCAACAAAGCAGCAGGAGAAATGAAGCAGCGCGTGGAGCGGCTGTTGGCGGCCGTCGAGGGGAAGGGCAGTCCGCAAGTTTCGACGTTCCACTCGTTTTGCGTCCGCCTGCTTCGCCGCGACGGAGGCTCGCTCGCCGACCTGCGTCCGGGCTTTGCCCGCGATTTCCTCATCTACGACGATGACGACCAGGTTGGGCTGATCAAGTCCGTCTACAAGCACCTGGAGCTGGATGAACAGTTCATGCCGGCGCGAGCGGCGCTGGCGCTCATCAGCCGCGCCAAGAACCGGGGTGAGGGGGCCCAGGAGCTGGCCGCTGAGGCCAGGGGGCTCAGAGGAAAGTACATGGCGGCAGTATTCGAGAACTACGAGAACCTGCTCGGGAGGGCCAACGCGCTGGACTTCGACGACCTGCTGCTGGAGACGGTTCGCCTGCTCCGCCACGATACCGGGCTGCGCCAGCGCTACGGCCGCTGGTTTCGCTACGTGATGGTGGACGAGTATCAGGACACCAACCGCGTCCAGTACGAGCTGATGCGGCTGCTGGTGGAAGAGCACCAGAACGTTTGCGCGGTGGGCGACGAGGACCAGTCGATTTATAGCTGGCGCGGCGCCGACATCGGCAACATTCTGAACTTCGAGCGGGACTTCCCGGAGGCCACCGTCATCCGGCTGGAGCAGAACTACCGTTCGACCGGGACCATCCTGGAGGCCGCCAGCGCACTGGTGGCCTGCAACCAGCAGCGGAAGGGAAAGTGGCTGTGGACCCAGTCCGGCGCCGGCGAGCCGATCCGGCTCCGGGAGGCGGCTGACGGGCGGGAGGAAGCCGAGTTCATCGCCTCCACCAGCGACCGCCTGCTCCGTGCCGACGCGCGGGAGGGGGTGGCGGTACTGTATCGGACCAACGCACAGTCGCGGCCGATCGAGGACGCGCTCAAGCGCTACCGGCGCCCCTACGTGGTAGTCGGCGGACTGGCCTTCTACCAGCGGGCGGAGGTCAAAGACATCCTGGCGTACCTGAAGCTCACGCTTCACAAGAGAGATTCGGTCAGCCTGCTGCGCATCCTGAACACGCCGGCGCGCGGAATCGGCAAGACGACCTCCGATGAGCTCCAGCAGTATGCCGGCCGGCTCGGCCTTACTCTGTGGGAAGCCATCGAGGGGCTGTGCGCCGAGTCGAGCCTGGCGGCCCGGGCGCAGTCGGCGCTGGGTGAATTCCTGAAGTTGATCGAGCTTCTGGAAGAGCACGCGCGCCAGGAGCCGCCGGACCAATTCATTGCCACCGTCATCAGAGAGACCGGCTACCAGGCGATGCTGGATGGGCAGGGGACCCCGGAGGCGACCTCGCGGCTGGAGAACCTGCAAGAGCTGAAGAACGCGGCGGCGGAAGCGGCGGCCCGTGGCGTGGACTTGGCGACGTATCTGGACGAGGTGGCTCTGATCGCCGAGGCCGACTCGATCCCGGACCGCGCGCCGGTGCTATTGATGACCCTGCACAACGCCAAGGGGCTCGAGTTCCACAACGTCTTCATCGCCGGTCTGGAAGAAGGTCTGTTTCCGCACCAACGCTCGACCTCCTCCGACGACATGATGGAGGAAGAACGGCGGCTGTGCTACGTGGGGATGACTCGCGCGCGGCGACGCCTGTTCCTGAGCTGGGCTCGCGAGCGGTGGCGATTCGGCGGCGGCGGCGCTCTGGAGCCGTGTATACCTTCGCGTTTCCTTTCCGAGATCCCCGCCCAGCAGATCGAGCGCCTGCGCCCGGCGGGCGCCCGCACCGCCTATCCCGGGAAGACATATAATTCGATGGAGAGCATCGAGGGGTATTTCCGCGAGAGGAATCTCGCCGCTCCTGCTTCTCAGGCGGCGGCGGCGGCGAAGGGCGCCGCGCCACGGCCGGCGGCAGGGCGACCGAAGAAGGGTCTGAAGGCCGGGGTCAGTGTGCGGCATCCCAAGTACGGACGCGGCACGCTGGTCCGACAGGAGGGAGAAGGCGAGGACGCCAAGCTCACGGTGCTGTTCCCGGGTATCGGGACGAAGAAACTGGTAGTGAAACACGCGGGGTTGACAATCGAAGAATGAACACCAAGAACGTCACGGACAAACAGGAGCGCAAGAAGCTCAAGCGGTCGTTGCGCAAGAAGGCGCCCGCCAAGCCCAAGCGCGAGGCCGGCGTGGCCCGCGGCTCGCGGAAACGAAAAGTCAGGAAGATGGTCAAGGGCCAGCGGAAGCGGTAACCGGGGCACAGCGGCCATGTCCCAACTCCTGCGCACCAAGAGCATCGACGCGCTGATCGCCGCTTCCCAGGAGCCCGGGCGGCGCCTCCATCGCAGCCTGGGGCCTTGGAGCATGGCGGCGCTCGGTGTGGGTGCGGTGATCGGCTCGGGGATTTTCATCCTCACCGGGACGGCCGCCGCCGGCGAGACGCTGAGCTTCCATTCGGTCTTTCACGCCCCGGTGCTGGACCTGCTGTGGAACTGGCCCCACCCGGTGTCGACCATCGGCCGGCCCGGGGCGGGCCCGGCCATCGCGCTTTCCTTCGTTCTGGTGGCGCTGGCGTGCAGCTTCGCCGCGCTCTGCTACGCCGAGCTGGCTTCGATGATTCCCATCGCCGGCAGCGCCTACACCTACGCCTACGCCACGCTGGGCGAGATTTTCGCCTGGATCATCGGCTGGGACCTGATCCTGGAGTACGCGGTCTCCAACATGGCGGTGGCGGTGGGCTTTTCCGCCTACTTCAACGACCTCCTCGACGGCCTGTTCGGCTTCCATCTCCCCAGGGTCTTGTCCGAGCCTATGATCGCCGGCGGCCGCTTCACCGGGGCCTGGTTTAACCTGCCCGCCCTGCTGATCCTGCTGGTGCTGACCTGGCTGCTGGTGCGGGGCGTCAGGGAGAGCGCGCGCACCAACAATATCATGGTGGTCGTAAAGGTGGCGGCCATCCTCATCTTCGTCCTGGGCGCCTCGCGCGCCGTTCGAACCGAGAACTGGCAGCCCTTCCTCCCCAACGGCTTTTCCGGAATGCTGACCGGCGCGGCCATTGTGTTCTTCACCTACATCGGCTTCGACGCGGTCTCCACCGCCGGCGAAGAGTGCAAGAACCCACAGCGCGACCTGCCGTTCGGCATCATCGCGTCGTTGATCGTCTGTACCGTGCTGTACGCCTCGGTGGCGTTGGTGCTGACCGGCATCGCGGATTACAAGACCCTGAACAACGCCGCGCCCGTGGCCAACGCGCTCAAGGCGCTCGGCTACGACACGCTGCGGCGCCTGGTCAGCGTGGGCGCCGTCATCGGCATGATCTCCTCGCTGCTGGTGTTCCAGTACGGCCAGGCGCGCATCTGGTTCGCCATGTCGCGCGATGGGCTGCTGCCGGGGATGTTTTCGCGGGTGCATCCGCGGCACCAGACGCCGCACATCTCCACCTGGGTGGCCGGCCTCGCCGTCGGCATCCCAGCCGGCATCTGGGACATCGGCACTTTCGCCGACTTGAGCAACATCGGCACGCTGTTCGCCTTCATGCTGGTGAGCGCCGGGGTGATCCTGCTGCGCCGCCGGCAGCCCGAGCGGCCGCGCGGCTTCCGGGTGCCGCTGGTTCCGCTGCTGCCGCTGATCTCCATCGCCTGCTGCCTGGTGCTGATGCTCAGCCTGCCGTTGCAGACCTGGGTGCGGTTTTTCGCCTGGCTCGGAATCGGGCTGGTGATTTACTGGCTCTACGGCAAGCGCCGCAGCGAGTTCGCGGGCGGGGCCTGAACGACGCGCGCGGCTCAGTAACTGCCGTGCTTTCAACGAACGCCGAAACCGAGCCGCGACCGGTAAGGGAGCGGTTCTTGCCACTCGCAGTCGCCGCGGCAAGCCCGTAACAGCCGCGGCCGCTACGGAAACAGCCGGCTCAGCGACGGCCCCAGCGCCCGCGTCAGTCCCAGCGGCAGCCGCTGCCAGAGCTTGATCGGCATATCGAACTTCGGATTATTGGGGCTGAAGTTGGGCAGCTCCTTGTCCTTGACCAGCAGGATTTCGTAGGGCAGCTCGCGCATGGTGGTGCCCCAGTGACGCTTGAACTCGAACTGTCCGGAAGTTTTCTTGGAGCGGCCGAAATCAAAGATCGCGAAACCGTTCTCGCCCGCCCAGCGCATGTTGTCGAAGTACAGGAAATTGTTGGGCGCCTTGGCGAGCAGCTCCGGGTCGGCCGCGGCGTAGAAGGTATGCACCTGGTCGCGGAAGCAGAAATTGAAGCTGGCCGCCACCACCTTCCCCTCCAGCGTCACCTCGCGAATGGAGGCGATTTCGTGGAAATTCCGCATCAGCACGGAGAAGTGACTCCGCGGAAGAACCGGGGTTCCCAGCCGGCGCAGGTTTTTCGCGTACAGCTCCTCGAACGCGGTGATGTCGGAGGTCTGGCGGCTTGCGTAGGGATGCCTGAGGGCTTTGCGGATCTTGTTGCGCACGCTCGGAGCGGCTGCATTCATGATGGCTTCCGGGCCCTGGCCCACCGGGTGGGTGAAAGTCACGTGCCGGGAGGTTTTCGGAAGTCCCACGCACTGCTCCGGGTAGGCGTTGCGGAGCTCGACGTAGTTGACCTCCGTCGATTCGGCGAGCGCTTTTACATGCGCGAAAATTGCCTGGCGCACCTGGTCGGTGTCAGCCAGGATGCCGCCGTAGACGGCGAAGGGCGCCGACAGCAGCACCTTCCCCATGAGGAAGTTTCGCACCGCCGATAGCGGCAACAGGCCGCGGATCTCCTTGCCTTCCCAGGCAGCCAGGTAGTGCGACGGGAAACCGAACGTTTCCTCGATGCTGTTCTTCCAGGCGATCAGGTGAAACGGGCTGCCGTGCGGATGGTTCCAGACGTAGTTGTCCCAGCTCCGGCGGTCCTTGGACTGAAATGGACGTATCTCCATGGTTGTGACTCAAGAGCAGGCGGCCAGGGCCTCGTAGGCCTGCTGCCGTGGATGAGAGCGATGAATCGCGCTCATCGTGGTAAACCGGAACTCGGACAGCAGACGATCCAGCTTGGCCCGCATACCGGCCACGCCCGTATAGGTCCTCAGGCGGGACACTACGCCGGTGGCAAGCCGAGGCTGCTCCGGATCCATTTCCCAGGGGTGGAAATAAATGCACGCGGGGTGTTGCTCCTGGCGGTTGAGCAGCCGGATGCCGGCCGCTGTGTACCGGTAGGAGAACAACCGCAGGTAGGCGCCGCCTCCGACCGGTGTGACCACGCCGGCGGCGAGGCGAACGGTGGCCGGGGGCACTTCCAGAATCGGCCCGGACGGCGTGGGAATGGTGTACGGATGGCGATGCGAGCCGGGGATTCCGTAGCGGTCATGGCGGATCGGGTAGATGCTGGAATCGTGCGTGAAGCCGCATTCGGCGAGAATCTCCAGCGCCCACAGCGAGCGCCGTGTGATCGAGTAGCTGGGGGCGCGGTAGAGCCGCGGCCGCGTGCCGCATGCATCGGCGATGGCCGCTTGGGCGCGCAGTGTATCGGAGCGGAATTCCTCAGGGCTCAGCTCGTACACCAGCCGGTGCAGGTGGCTGTGGCAGCCGATCTCGTGGCCGGCAGCGGCGATGCGCCGCACCAGGCGCGGGTAACGCTCGGCCACCCAGCCGAGAATGAAGAAGGTGCCGCGCACGCGATGGGCGTCGAACAACTCGAGCACTCTGGCGGTGGCCGTTTCGACCCGCGCGGGAAAACCGGCCCACAGGCGCTGGTCACGGCCCGCGGATACCTCGTGCGAGTGGAAGTACTCTTCGACGTCGACGCTTATGACGTTGCGCACTTCGTCAGCCTTCCGAGGGCCGCAGGCGGCCGAGAATCATCACCGCTACGGCGAGGGCGATAGAGTGTATCCAGAGCACTGCCAGGTCCATGGTTCTGTGCGTCCTTCGGTCCATAGCGCGGTCCATAGGGGATGATAAGGATCCGATCGCAAGGTGGGGAATAGACCGCCGGTTGGTGGGGTTCTAGAAGAGGCCGGTACCTTTGGTACTATCTAATGTGGTGTCCCGCATACCGCTTGCTAACGCGCGCGGCTCGGAAGCGCTGATTCTGCTGCATGCGGTGACCACAGCCGCGCTCCTGCTTTTGTCCCTTTCCCCCGCAGCCGTGGCCGCCGACGAGGAGGAGAAAGCCGTCCTGGGCGCGATCGATCGCTTCTTTGCGATTCTGGCCACCCGGGACTCGGCGGCTGCCCGCGAGCTGTTAGTGGCCGACGGGCGATTCCACCGCATCGTCGAGGAAGCCGGCCGACGCGTCGTGGTCAACGGCCGTTCGTTCGGCGAGCTGGCGGACCAATTGAGCAGCGGGAAAGGAAAGCTGCTCGAACGAATCTGGGAACCGAAAGTGCAGGTCCACGGGCCGATCGCCTCGGTGTGGGCGCCCTACGATTTCCACATCGACGGGAAGTTCTCCCATTGCGGAGTCGACGGGTTCCAACTGGTGAAGACCGAGGCCGGTTGGAAGATCTCAGGGCTCGTGTATACCGTGGAACGCACCGGGTGCAAGAAGAGCCCGCTGGGACCGCCGCCGGGCTCCTAAGAAAGCGGCGGCGGCGTGAAACCGCCTACGACCTCCGCCATGCGGGCGGCAAATTCGATCGGCGTAGCGTCCTCCAGGTACGGTCCCAGGATCTGCAAGCCCACGGGCAAGCCGTTGGTGGTCCGGCCCACGGGCGCGGTTGTGGCAGGGAGGCCGGTCAAGGTCGCGGGCGCGATCCAGCGGATCATGTCCATATAGGAACGCGGCCCTTCCCCGGTGGCCAACCGGCGGCTCGGCATGAAACTGTGGTCGTGCGGAAACGCGGCGACGAACGCGGTCGGCAGCAGGAACACGTCGTGCGAGGAGAAATAGCGACGCCAGGCGGCCTGCGCGGCCAGTCGTTGTTCCATCGCGCGGCGGAAGGCAGTGTAGGAGCCGGAGGCGGCGGTGGCGAAAACGGCCTCGGCGCCGCCGAGGGCCTTGAACGCCTCGATGGTCCTGGCGTCGAACCCCGCCCCGAGCGCCGCTCCCAACAGGTGCATGTAGGTGTTGAGCTGCGCCTCCGGGTTGATCCCCTCCGGCCAACCGCGCTCCAGCTTTACGCCCGCCTTGCCGAGGGCCGAGAGCGCGTTCTCCAGCGCCGCGGCCACATCGGAGGCCACCGGGCAGATCTTGTCATCGAGCACATAGCCGACCCGGAACTGTGAAAGCCGCGTCTGGCGCGGGGCCGGAAGCGTCCACCGGTAGGCGTGGGCATCATCGACGTCCGGTCCGGCGGTGATCTCCAGCGCAAGCCGCAGATCGTTCGCCGACCGCGCCAGCGGGCCGACCACGGCCAACGCCGGCAGGTACGCCGGAGGCTGTCCCTGGGGTCCGATCATTTCCCCGCGAGACGGGATCAGGTCGATGGAGGGTTTGTGCCCGTAGACGCCGCAGAAGTGGGCGGGAACGCGGATCGATCCGCCGATGTCGCTGCCCATGGTCAAGTGGCCGAGGCCGGCCGCGAGCGCCGCCGCCCCGCCGCCGGTCGAGCCGCCGGGCGTGCGCTTCAGATCCCAAGGATTGTGGGTAACGCCGTAGACTTCGTTGTAGCTTTGCCAGTCGGTGAGGCCCAGCGGGACGTTGGTCTTGCCGAGCAGGATGGCGCCGGCCGCCAGCAGCCGGTCGACGGTGACGGCATTGGCGGCGGCGCGGCTGTTGGGCAGCCCTTTGATCCCGACCGTGGTGAGCGCGCCGGCGACGTTGTAGCTCTCCTTGACCGTGATCGGCACGCCGTGCAGCGGGCCGAGTTTCTCCTTGCGCGCCACGGCCGCGTCGGCTTTGCGGGCGTCCTCCAGCGCCTTCTCGCGGAACTGCACGACGACGGCGTTGATCCTGGGGTTGTACCGATCGATGCGGCGGAAAGCCAGCTCGGTCAGCTCGCGCGCGGAGATCCGGCGGGTGCGTACGGCCCGGGCCGCGTCGGCGGCGCTGGCAAAGTCGAGCTCGGGAGGAGTCGTGGCGGCCGTGCCCCACCCGGACGCCGCGGCCAGACCGCCGAGGAACGTTCGCCGGTCCATCATGGCCCTCCATAATACATCAGCCAGGGACCCAGGGCGGTCAGCCGAGAACCGCTCTCGCTCACACCGAAACCGTGGCGATGTCCACCGGTGAGCGGCGACCTTCCACCACGACGATGCCGCTGGTGGTGAGAAGGTGGAGCCGGCCGTCGAGCTCGGCGTTGTAGCCGATGGCGCCGCCTTCCGGGACGCGGGCGTTCTTGTCGAGGATGGCGCGGCGGATGCGGGCGCCGCGGCCGATATGGCAGTTGTCGAAGATGATGGAGTCCTCCACCTCGGCGCCGCTCTCAATTCGCACGTTGCGGCCGATGACCGAGTGGCGCACCAGCGCGCCGGAGAGGATGGAGCCGCCGGCGACGATCGAGTCGATGGCGTGCCCGCGGCGGCCCTCGTCGTCGAAGATGAACTTCGCCGGGGGATCTTCATAGCCGGCGGTGCGCAGCGGCCACTGGCGGTTGTAGAGGTTCAGCGCCGGGGTGACGGTGCGCAGGTCCATGTTGGCTTCGTAGTAGGCGTCGATGGTTCCCACGTCGCGCCAGTAGACGGGCGCCTCGGGCAGGTCGCCGGGGATGCGGTTGGTCTGGAAGTCGTAGGCGTACAGCGCCGCGCGGCCCACCAGCGACGGCAGGATATCGCGGCCGAAATCGTGCGAAGTATGTTCGCTGGCGGCGTCGGCTTCCAGCTCGCGCAGCAGCGTGCGGGTGGAAAAGATGTAGTTGCCCATCGAGGCGTAGACGCGCTGCGGGTCGCCGGGCATGGGGGGGGCGTCGGATCGCTTCTCGTGAAAGCCGGCGATCGCTCCTCCGGGCGCCGTCTCGATCACGCCGAACTCGGCCGCCTGGGACTTCGGCACCGGAATCGCCGCCACGGTCGCGTCGGCGCGATTGCGCTCGTGGAATGCGATCATGTCGCCGATGTTCATGCGGTAGACATGGTCGGCGCCGAAGATGGCCACCAGGTGCGGATCCGACTGCTCGATCAGGTTGAAGTTCTGGTAGATGGCGTCGGCCGTGCCGCGGTACCAGTTTTCGCCGTCGGCGCGCATCTGCGCCGGCACGGGGATGATGAAGTGGTTCTTCAACAAGCCGCTGAACTCCCAGCCGTCGCGCAGGTGCTGGAGCAGCGACTGGCTCTTGAACTGGATCAGCACGTAGACCGAGTGGATGCCGGAGTTGATCAGGTTGCTGAGGACGAAGTCGATGATGCGATACTGGCCGCCGAAGGGAACCGCGGGCTTGGCGCGCTCCTTGGTCAGCGGGTACAGGCGCGTGCCTTTCCCCCCGGCGAGCACAAACGCGAGCACGCGGAGCTGCATGGCGGCGACAAGACCCCTTACTATTCTCCCCAACCGGCGGCGGAAGGCAAGCAGAACCTGTGCTATCGTGGGGAACCCCGCAATGCCCAGCGCGCCCTCGCTCAAACAATCCTCGCAACGCTGGTGGCTCGCGCTGCTGCTCGTGTTCGGCATGATCTTCTGCTACGCCCAGCGCGGGACGCTCTCCATCGCCGCCCCGACCATGATGAAGGAACTGGGACTGTCGACGGGTGTCATGGGGGTGCTGCTGTCGGCCTTCTCCTGGTGCTACTCGTTCATGCAGGTCCCCTCCGGGTGGGTGGTGGATCGCTTCGGCGTCCGGCGCGCCTACGCGCTCGGCTACGTCTTCTGGTCGGTGATGTCGTCGGTGACCGGCTTCGCCCGCGGCCTGGGGGCGCTGATCGCGGCGCGCGTCCTGCTCGGCGTGGGCCAGTCGGTGGCGTTTCCGGCGAGCGCGCGGGCGGTGGCCAACTGGTTCCACGACCGCGAGCGGGGAACGGTGACGGCCGGCTATCTCACCGGCGTGCGCCTGGGGCAGGCGCTCATCAACGGCGTGGGCGGCATGTTCCTGGCCGCCTACGGATGGAAGCTGTTCTTCCTCTGGAGCGGGATCCTGCCGCTGGTGTGGCTGCTTCCCTGGATGCTGTTCCTCGGCCGCTGGGAGCACTCCGCCGCCGGCCCGGCCGCGTCCACCTCCGCCGCGCCGCGCAGCATCTCGTTCGCCGAGAGCTTCGGTCTGCTGCGACGCCGCACCGTGCTCGGCATCTTCCTCGGATTCTTCGCCTTCGACTACGTCTGGTTCCTGTACGTGTACTGGCTCCCCGGCTATCTGCGCGTGGAGCGGCACTTCAGCCCGCAGGAGATGGGGCTGTACAGCTCGTTCCCGTTCCTGATCATGTCGGTGGTGATCCTGATCTCGGGACCTCTGAGCGACTGGCTGATCCGCCGCGGGTCGGCCGAGATAAAAGTGCGCAAGACGCTGATCGCCTGCGGGCTCGCGGTGGCGTGCCTGATTGTGCCGGCGGCGCTGGTCGAGGACAAGATGACCGCCGTGTGGCTGCTGACGCTGTCGCTGTGCGGGCTCGGAATCTGCTCGCCGAACACCTGGACGCTGACCCAGGCGGTGTGCTCGAAGAACATTGTCGGCACCGTGAGCGGCATCCAGAATTTCGGCGGCAACGTGGGCGGCATCCTGGCGCCGGCGCTGACCGGCTTCATCGCCCAGGCCACTGGCTCGTTCGTGCTGGCGCTGGGGCTGGCGGGAGTGATCCTGGTGTTCGGCATCCTTTCCTACTGGCTGCTGATCCGGGAGCGTGTCGACCTGGAGGGAGTATGAGCGATCGAACGATCAGGCTGGAGAACGTTCGGGGACGTGTGACCGAGATGGTCTACCAGCCGGGCGTGGCGCGTGAGCGCCACATTCGTCCCACCGACCAGATCATCGTCTTCCTGGACGATTGCCGCTACGAGCGCACCGACTCGAAGACCGGCGAGAAGACGGTGCGCGAGCGCAAGTCGGGCGACGTCATCTGGCACGATCGCGGCGAGGACGCCCCGCGCCTGGCGAATCTCGGGACGCGTCCCTACCGCACTCTGGTGATCGAGCTGAAATAACAAGAGTCTGTACATTTTGGCAGTCTCCGAGCCAACGATGTGGCGCAGACACTCGTGTCTGCCGCGTCGAGACTCGTCTCGACGCCTGGGAATTTCCAGCGGCACAACGCACTTTTTGTTCGTGCCCAATTCCCGCCGCCGTCTCCCGCATGAGCACCCCGAGGGAAGGTGGCTTTTTTGTCACCTGGCATCTACATGGCAGCCTGCCTCAGGCCTTGTATCCTCCGCCCAACAAAGTTTCCACCGGGAAAGCTTCCCTGCGCGCGTATGTGGTCGATCGCGAGCCAACGGACTGCGGGCGCCGAGACGAGTCTCGGCGCGGCAGGCTGAGAGCCTGCGCCACGTCGGTCACCCCGATCCATTGCGAAATGCCACGGGCTGATAACATAGGACCTCACGGAGGCCGTAACCATGTCGCAATCGGGATTCTCCACCGCCGCGGTGATCGGCACCGGCATGATGGGGCCGGGGATCGCCATGACGCTCGCCCTCGGTGGCGTGCGCGCCACCATCCTGAGCCGGACCGAAGCCGGTGCACGGGAAGGGCTGGACAAGGCGCTGTGGCAGCTCGGGGTGCTCGAGCAGAACGGCCTGGCGGACGCCGCGCGGGCAGCCCGGGCGCGGGAGCTGCTGGCGGGGTCGGCCCAGTTCGACACGGCGATCGCCGGCGTCGACCTGGTGATCGAATCCGCGCCGGAGAACATGGAGTTCAAGCAGGGACTCTTCGCGCGCATGGATGCCATCGCGCGGCCGGAGGCCGTGCTTGCCAGCAACACTTCGGGACTGAGTATCACCGCGATCGCCTCCTCTTGCCGCCGGCCCGAGCGCGTGCTGACCACCCACTTCTGGAATCCCCCCTACCTGATGCCGCTGGTCGAGCTGGTGCAGGGTGAAAAAACCGACCGGGCGCTGGCGCTGCGCGTGCGCGACCTGCTGGCCGCCTGCGGCAAGACGCCGGTGATGGTCAAGCGCGACACGCCCGGCCAGCTCGGCAACCGGTTGCAGATGGCGCTGGTGCGGGAGGCGGTCCACATCGTCCAGCAGGGCATCGCCGAGGTGGAGGACGTGGACCTGGCGGTGAAGACCGGCTTCGGGCTGCGCCTGCCCGTCTACGGCGTCTTCGAGCACGCCGACATGGTGGGGCTGGACCTGGCGATGAGCGTTCTGGACTACGCGGCGCAGGACCTGAACCGCGAGCCCCGCGCCCCGGATCTGATGCGGGACAAGGTCGCCCGCGGCGAGCTGGGAGTCAAGACCGGACGCGGCTTTTACGACTGGTCGAAGAAAGACGCGGGCGAGGTGAAGGCGCGACGCGACCGCTTCGTGCTCGAGTTTCTCAAAACGCGCTACTGAAGTCCGCTACAGCTTTTCGGTGACGGTCACCGGCTCGCGCAGCCGGAAGCTGAGGCGCGTCTCGGTGGCGAGCTCGGCCGGCTTGCCGCGGGAGCCCAGCACGCCGCCCGTGCCGGCGGCGCCCCCGACGGCCGCGCCGATGGCCGCACCCTTCCCGCCTCCGGCGATGGCGCCGATGGCGGCGCCGATTCCGGCCGCCGCTCCCACCTTGGCGGCGTCGCCGCGCGTGTTGTCCTCGCCCTGCTTCCGGAACGGCTCGGTGGAGATGGCGATTTTCTGCCCGTCGGCGGTGTTGAGATGCACCAGCTCGACGGCGAGCACCGCCAGCCCGCGGGCGCGCCCGGCTTTCGAGGATTCCACCACGCGGCCTTCCAGCCGCGCGCCCTTTTCGGCGACGACGAAGCTGTCAATCACCAGCGGTTGATCGAGCGTGGCGTGGAAGGACTCGCCGGCCTGGTGAATGTCGCTCGAGAGGGACTCCGCAATCCGTACGGTGAACAGCGTTCCGGCCGGAATCGTCACCGTGTGCGGCGTGCGCGGCGCCGGCGCGGCGCGGGCGGGTTCAGGCGGATCGGCTGGTTTGGCCGGAGGGGCCGCGACCGCGGGGGCCGGCGGTTGCTCGGCACGTGGCGCGGGTGGCGAAGCGGGCGCAGCAGGAGCCGCCCGAGGCGAAGCGGGTGCGGCAGGAACCGCCGGCGGGCTGGGACGCCGCGGCGCCGTTTTTCTCGGTGCAGGCTTGGCGGCCGGCGCGGGAGTCGCGGGTTCCTTCGGCTGGACCTCGACCGGCTGGGCCTGGGGCGCCGGAAGTTCGGGCGGAGTCGCGGGCGTGGCGGCGACGGGTTGGCTCACCTGGACAGATGATGCCGGCGGTTCTTGCACCGCCTGCTTGCGCAGGGTGTAGAACACTACGCCTCCGGCGACCAGCCCGCCGACGGCAAACGCGACGATCGGTTTCATCCTGGAGGTCCTCCTACCAGATTAACGCGGCCGCGGGCTCCCAGGTTGCTTTACAAATCCTCCACCCGCACCGCGACCTGGGCCTTGCGCCAGGCCGCCTCGAACTCGCGCCGCACCCAGGCGGCCGCCTCGGTCTTCTTCTGTGCCTGGAGGCTCTCCATCAGCCCGAACAGGGCGCGGCCGTTGCGCGGATGCTTCTTGAGCGTCGCGCGAAAGGCAGCCTCGGCTTCCGCCGGCCGGCCGGCCGCGAGCAGGCTCGCGCCGAGCGATTCCCGCACAGGGTAGTACCAGGCGGGAGGCTCGTCGTACAAAAGCGCGTCCTCAAGCTGGGCGGCTCGCTTCCAATGCGCGATGGCCGCCTCGCGTCCCGGCGACAGTCGGGCCTCCAGTACCGCGGCGGCCAGATCGAGAAGGGCGCGAGCGGGATTGACGGTCCAGATGGCGTCGGCGGGTACCTTCTTGCGCGCGTCCTCGAAGCGCGCCTGCTCGGAGCGCGCCTCCTGGAGGCGACCCTTGCCTTTCATCGCCAGCGTGCGGGAGTAGTGCCACAGGGCGTTGAAGATGGGGAGCCGCGCATCGGGACGGGGAGCGGCCAGGATCTCGTCCCAGCGCTGGAAGCGGAGCTGGACGAACAACAGGTTCGGCCCGAAGTATTCCGCCATCGGCGGCATCGCCTCCACGGCGGGCGCGACGTGAGTAAGCAGCTCCTCGGCGGCGCGGCGCGCCTCCTCGTAGCGGCCCTGCCAGGCGCGTGCGACGGCGACGAAGTGGAGGTTGTGGGAGTAGTAGCCCATCTGGTAAGCGCCGTGGTTGGCGCCCACCCGGCGGATGTATTCGCGATCCACCTGGACGGCGCGCTCGTTGGAATCGGCGACCATCTCGTAGTCGCCTACGAGCATCCAGATGTGCCCCGCCATGTGGATCAGGTGGCCCGCGCCGGGCACCACGCCCATGAGTTTCTGCGCGCTGGGCACGGCGCGCTCCGGCGTCGGCGACATCTCGACGGCGTGGATGTAGAAATGGTGGGCGCCGGGGTGGTCGGGATGACGGCGGATCACCGACTCCAGCGTGCGCACCGCTTCCTCGACGCCCTCGGCGGGCTTGCCGTCGGGGGTCCACCACCGCCAGCGGCGTTGAATCATGAGGCTCTCGGCGAGCAGCGTGGCGGCATCGGGATCGTCCGGGAGGCGCGCGGCGAGATCGCGCATGGCCTTCGCGTGGGCGGCCTCGCCGCCGGGGGCGAACTTCACGCCGGCGCAGCGGGCGGCCATCGCCGCTACGTAGAGGCGTTCCGACTCGGGCGCGCCCGCGATGCGCCGCCGGGCTTCCGCGATCGCCTCGCAGGCCGCTTTCTCGTTGACGTCGCCGTCCAGGTCCATATTGATATGCGGGCCCTGGGCCAGCGACATGCCCCAGTACGGCATCGCCGCCCGCGGGTCCAGTTCCGAGGCGCGGCGGAACGAGCGCAGCGCCTCCTCGCGGTTGAAACCGAAGGCCAGCACCAGCCCCTGGTCGAAGAACTTCTGCGCCTCCGCGGAGCGTGTGGCGATGGCGTGGTGGTGCACGCCCATCCCAGCCAGCAGCGCCGGCGGGCCTCCCGGGGAGGGAGGTTGATGCTGGGCTGCCGCCGCGGCGGCCAGAATCATGGCGGAGATCAGGATGCGCATACGGCCCATTGTATCGGTCGTGGAGCTGAGCAAGTTACACTAGGAAAGGAACCATGTCCTGCTGGCCCACCAGTCTTCGAATCGGCGGCGTCCAGATCGCCCCTGCCACGGTGCTGGCGCCGATGGCCGGCGTCACCGACACCGTCTTCCGCCGGCTCATCCGCGACCAGGGCGGCTGCGGTCTGATCATGACCGAGTTCACCAGCTCGCACGGCGTGGCCGCTTCCGCCCGTGCGGCGAAGCCGACGCGCACGCTGCGCTACCTGTATTTCGAGCCCGAGGAGCATCCCATCAGCGCGCAACTGTTCGGCGCCGATCCGGCGGTGATGGCCGATGCGGCGCGGATCTGCCAGGACCTGGGCTTCGACATCGTCGACATCAACTTCGGCTGCCCGGTGAAGAAGGTGGTGCGCTGCAACGGCGGCTCGGGGCTGCTGCGCGACCTGCCGCTGGTGGAGCGCCTGCTGCGCACGGTGCGGTCGGCGATCTCGATTCCGCTGACGATGAAGTTCCGCGCCGGCTGGAACGACCAGGAGCTGGTCCATCTCCATATGGCGCGGCTGGCCGAGGACTGCGGCGTGCAGGCCGTCGCCCTGCACCCGCGCACCCGCGAGCAAGGCTACAGCGGCCAGGCCGACTGGAGCCGCATCGCGGAAGTGAAACAGCAGGTTCGCATCCCGGTGATCGGCAACGGCGACGTTCTGACCCCCCAGGACGCCGTGCGCATGGCGCGCCAGACCGGCTGCGACGCGGTGATGATCGGGCGGACGGCCTCGAGCAACCCGTGGATCTTCCGCCAGATCGCGCAATACCTGGACACCGGGCGCTACGACGAGCCGACCGAGGAGCAGCGCTATCACATCATGCGCTCCTACTACGCGATGCTCGAACAGCGCGAGGTTTCCGACGCGGTCGGCAAGATGAAGCAGTTCGCCACTTACTTCACCCACGGGGTGCGCAACGGCTCACACCTGCGCGCGGCCATCTACAAGGCCTCCCAGGCGCGCGAGATCGTGGCGCTGGTCGACGAATTCTTCGATCGCCAGCTCCAGTTGACGCCGGCCTGAGACGGATGAAGTCGGTTCAGTTGATCACCGACGGCGCCTGCCAAGGCAACCCGGGACCGGGCGGCTGGGCGTGCATCCTCCGCTACGGCGGCCACACCCGGGAGATCTGGGGCTCGGCGCCGCACACCACCAACAACCGCATGGAGCTGACCGCCGCCGTGGAAGGGCTGCGGAAGCTGAAGGAGCCCTGCCAGGTCGAAGTGACCACCGATTCGGAATACCTCAAGAACGGCATCACGCTGTGGATCCACAACTGGAAGCGCAACGGCTGGCGCCGCAAAGACAAAAAGCCGGTAGTCAACCAGGATCTCTGGCAGGAGCTCGACGAGCAGACGAGCCGTCACCAGACGCGGTGGGTGTGGACACGGGGTCACGCCAGCCACGCCGATAACAACCGCTGCGACGAGCTGGCGACGGAGGCGGGGCGTACGCAAGGGTCGAGCCGATGACAGCGAGGCGCGGGATGCGGATCGGCGTTTTCGGAGGTACCTTCGACCCGATCCACCAGGCCCACCTCATCGTGGCGCGCGAGGCGCGCGGGCTTTTCCAACTGGACCACGTGCTGTTCGTTCCCGCCGCTCATCCGCCGCACAAAGCCGGCTCGATCGGGGCCTCCTGGGAGCACCGCTACAGGATGGTCGAGCTGGCCTGCCGGGACGAAGAGGGGCTGGAGGCTTCGCGACTGGAGGCGGGCGAGGAGACCAGTTACACGATTCTTACAATCGAGAAGCTGCGCGCCGAGCTGACCGCCGGCGACGAGCTGTTCTTTCTCATCGGCGCCGACGCTTTCGGCGAAATCACCACCTGGCACCGCTGGCAGGAGTTGCTCGGCATGGTGGAGTTCATCGTGGTCACGCGGCCTGGCCACCGCTACGCGGTTCCGCCCGGGGCGCGCGTGAGCCGGCTGGAGACTGTGGCGCTGCCGGTCTCCTCTTCCGGGATCCGGCGCGCGCTGGAGGCCGGCGGCGCTCCTGGCGAAGTGCCTGCGGCGGTGCTCGACTACATCCGCGAGGCGGGTATTTACCGGCTGTAGCGGATAGCCGCCCGCGGGCCGCCTCAACCCACCCGAAACTCCGCGCGAACCTCGCTGCTGTCGAGAAAGCCGATGCGGCCGGCCCTCACGCGCAGCGTCGCCGTGCGGTCAATAGCGAGCTCGCCCGTGTAGAGCTGCCAGCGGACGTTGTCTCCCTGCTCGGTGGTGTAGCCCAGGGAAGCGCCCGGAGTGGAACAGGCGAGTTGGACGCGGACCGGCGCGGAGAAGCTGCCGCCGGCGGGTAGTACGGCAGGCTCCGCCGTCTGCGACCATCGACCGCCGGGCCGCCACCGCTCCTGGAGCTGATCCTCGGGCACCTGGCCGAGGTCGCCGATCTCCCGCATCCAGTCCTCGTGGACCTTGCGCATGCGTTCGTAGACCGCGCGGTGCTCGGCGGAGCCGGCGAGATTATTGATCTCGTGCGGATCGCGCGTGAGGTCGTAGAGCTCGTCGACGGGTTTTTCCGGACGGAACCACAGGCGCTGCGCACCGGTGAGCTTGCCTTCCTTGTTCAGCCGGCGCAGCTCGCGCATGGTGGGCATCTGCTCCATGTAGTCGATGTACTGCACGTACGGCTTGCCGGGCTGGTAGTTGCGGATGTACTTGAACCGCCGGTCGCGCACGGCGCGCATCATGTCGTAGGCCTCGTCCATGCGGTCGCGCACGCAGAAGATGTAGTCGCGCGGCGCGGACGCCTTCGGCCCAAAGAACGCCCGGCCCTGCATGTGGCGGGGCGGCTCCAGGCCGGCGATCGAAAGCGCCGTGGGGCCGAGGTCGATCAGGCTGACCAGGTCCTCGCGCACCGTGCCCGGCGCCATCCTCCCCGGCCATCGCACGAGCAGCGGGACGTGCACGCCGGAATCGTAGATCCAGCGCTTGGCGCGAGGGAGGCCGCGCCCGTGGTCGGACCAGAAGAAGACGACCGTATTGTCGGCCAGCCCGTCCTCCTCGAGCTGGCGCAGGTAGGCGCCGACCTGCGCGTCCATCGAAGTGATCAGGTCGTAGTAGTTGGCCCAGTCGCGGCGCACCACCGGAGTGTCGGGGTAGTAGGGCGGCAGTTGCGCGCCGGCGGGATCGTGGCGGTCCTGGGGCCGGACGCGCTCCATGTGGCGCGCGAAGGTCTGTGCGTCGGCGCGCACCTGGCTCTCGTGGGTGGTGGTGATGTTGAAGACGGAAAAGAACGGCCGGCCGGTGGGGCGGTTGCGCCAGTGGGCGCGGTTACCGCTCTCGTCCCAGGCGGTGAGAGGAGCGGCGAAGTTGTAATCCGTCTTGACGTTGTTGGTGCAGTAGTAGCCGGCCGCGCGGAGGTACTCCGGGAAGCATTTCACCTCCGCGGGCGGCACGCCCAGGGACCGCATGTGGTGGGTGCCGATCGAGCTCGGATACATCGCGGTGATGATGCCGGAACGGCTGGGGGCGCACACGCCGGCGACCGAAAAGGCGCTGGTGTAGCGCGCGCCCTGGTTCGCCAGCCGGTCCAGGTTGGGGCTGCGCGAGTAGGCGTCGCCGTAGCAGCCCAGGTCCGGGCTCATGTCCTCGCAGCTCAAGAAGAGGATATTGGGGCGCTGCTGGGCTCCGGGCTGCGGCGGCGCCAGCAGGCCGGCGGCGGAGGCGCGCAGAAAATCGCGGCGGCTGTGTCCGGGCATGAAGCGATTGTAGCCGAAGCCATGTGGGACAGGCGTCCTCGCCTGTCCGGACTTCTGCCACCGGCTGCTAAACTTCTCCCATGCCTTTCCTTCGACACACGCGCCGCGCGTGCCTGGCACTGGCGGCGGCACTGGCGCTCGCGGCGCAGCAATCCGTTCCTCAGACTGTTTATCCGGGGAAGGACTGGGAGCGGATCGCCGTTCCCGAGTCGGCCGGCTACTCGCGCGAGCGGCTGGAAGCGCTCCGCGCATACGTCGGCACGCTGGACACCACCGGCCTGGTGGTGGTCCTGGGCGGCCGCGTGCTGTTCGAGTACGGCGACATCACCCGGTTGAGCTACCTGGCTTCGGTCCGCAAAAGCGTGCTGGCGATGCTCTACGGCAACTACGTCACCGGCGGCAAAATCAAGCTGGAGAAAACGCTCGCCGAGCTCGGCATGAGCGATCATGGCGGGCTGCTCGAGGTGGAACAACGGGCCACTGTCGAGCATCTCATCACGGCGCGTTCGGGGGTCTACCATCCGGCGTCGAACTCGGGCGACAGCACGGCGCTGGCGCCCGCGCGCGGCTCGCAGAAGCCCGGGTCGTACTTCCTCTACAACAACTGGGACTTCAACGCCGCCGGCGCGGCCTTCGAGCGAATGACGGGCAAGGACATTTACGAGGCGCTCGAGACCGACCTCGCGCGCCCCATCGGCATGCAGGACTTCGATCGCCTCCGGCAGCGCAAAAGCGGCGACCTCCAGCGCTCCCTGTATCCGGCCTACCACATGTGGCTCTCCACGCGCGACATGGCGCGCCTGGGATACCTGATGCTGCGCGAAGGCGCCTGGGAGGGGCGGCAGGTGATTCCTCGCGAGTGGGCGCAGCGCATCGTGCGGCTGGTCACGCCGTTGCGGGAGCTGTACCCGGTCGAGGACCGCGAGACTTCCCTTGGCTCCGGGCGCCTGTGGGGATACGGTTACATGTGGTGGGTGTGGGATTCCCCGGCGAACCGCGGCCCGTTCGCCGGCGCCTATACGGGCATCGGCGCCGTCGGCCAGTACATCACCGTGCTTCCGGCGCGCGGGCTGGTGATCGCGCACAAGACCGATCCCGAACAGCCCGCCGCCGGCGCGGCCGTTGAGAAGCCTCGGCGTCGCAACGTTTCCATGACCGAGTACCAGGTCGTGCTGGCGATGCTGGAGGCAGCGCGCCGTAGCCGGCCCTGACGGCCGGGCGCGCTATAATTGCCACCGATGGACGTCTTTGACGAGCTGGTACGGCTGCGTCGCGCCGGACAGAAATGCGCGCTGGCGACCATCGTCCAGGTGAACGGATCGATCCCCAGCTACGAGAGCGCCAAGCTGCTGGTGCGCGAGGACGGCACGCTGGTGGGCACCATCGGCGGCGGTTGCGTCGAGGCCGAGGTGTGGAACGCGGCGCGCGAGGCGATCCAGACCGAGAAGCCGCGGCAGTTGAGCTTCAGCCTGGGCCAGGAGGCGGCCTACGACAACGGGCTGATCTGCGGCGGCCAGCTCCACGTGTTCGTCGAGCCGATCCTGCCGCTGCCGCGGGCCTTCATTTTCGGCGCCGGCCATATCTCCAAGAGCCTGTCGAAGGTGGCCACGCTGGCGGGCTTCGCCACCACCGTCGTCGACGACCGGGAAGCCTTCGCCAACCGCGAGCGGTTCCCCGAAGCCGACGAGATCCACGCCGGCGACTACGAGGAGATCTTCGGCAAGCTGGTGGTCCACGAGGCCAGCTACCTGATCATCGTCACGCGCGGCCACCGTGACGACATGCGCATCCTGCGCTGGGGGGTCACCACGCCGGCGCGGTTTCTGGCGATGATCGGCAGCCGGCGCAAGGTGCTCTCGGTGGTGCGCGAGCTGGAGAAGGAAGGCATCCCGCGGGCGGCGTTCGAAAAGCTCCACGCTCCGATGGGGCTGGAGATCGGTGCGATCACGCCGGAGGAGATCGCCGTATCTGTGGTGGCGGAGATGATCGCCGTGCGCCGCGGCGCCGACTCCGACTGGCGCTGTCTCTCCAAGTCGCTGTTCACCAACCCCGCCTTGCAGGCCGTGTTGAAGTGAATCTCGCCGGGCTCATCCTGGCCGGCGGCGCCTCCCGGCGGATGGGAACCCCCAAGGCGCTGCTCGAGCTGGAGAGCGAAACCTTTCTCGACCGGCTGGTGCGCATCTTCCGCTCCTGTTGCGACGAGGTGGTGGTGGTGCTCGGCCACGACGCCGCGCGCATCCGCGACGGGTCACGCCTGGCCGCAACGGCGATCCAGGTGGAGAATCCCGCGCCCGAGCGCGGCCAGCTCAGCTCGTTGCACTGCGGGCTGGCGGCCCTGGAGACACGTGCCGCGGGCGTCATGTTCACTCCTGTGGACTATGCCGGCATCCGTCGGGAGACGGCCGCGGAGCTGGCCGGTGTGTTCACCCTGGAGCGGCCGCCGCTGGTGCTCCCTTGCTACAGGGGACGACGCGGACACCCGGTGTGTGTGGGAGTGGACCTGGTCGGGGAGCTGATGAGCCTTCCCGCGGACGGGCAGGCGCGGGATGTGATCCGGCGGCACCTGGCGTCGGCGCGCTTGCTGGACGTTGAGGACCCAGGCATCCTGCTCGACGTCGACGAGCCGGAGGACTACCGCCGGCTGCTTGCGGCGCGGTCATGAGCGGGCGAAAAAAAGGAACCCTGCGGCGGCTGTTATTCGCGCTGCTCGGCCTGTTCCTGGCGGCCTCGGCGGCGGCGCCGTTTCTGCGCGCCGACCGCTTCCGCGAGCGCGTGCGGCGCGCGCTGGAAGAAACCCTCGGACGTAAAGTGGAGATCGCCGGCCCGCTGCGGTTTCAACTGCTGACCGGCGCCGGCATCACCGCCGGCGACGTGGTGCTGCACGAGGATCCGGCAATCGGCTCCGAGCCGGTCGCCTACGTCGCCACTCTCGATGCGCGCATTCGCTGGAGCGGCCTGCTGCGGGGGAGGGTGGAGTTTTCCACCTTGCGGTTGGTGGAGCCGAGCGTCAACCTGGCGCGGAGCGCGGGAGGCGTGTGGAACTTCCTGCCGCTGGTCGAGCGCGCCGTGCTCCGGGCGCGCGGCGGGCCGTCCGCGCCGCCGGAGATCCAGGTGCGCGCGGGACGGTTCAACGTCCGCTACGGCGAGATGAAATCGATCTTCTACCTTTCCGCCGCCGACCTGGACGTGACCCCGGTGGCGCGCCAGCCGCGTGCCATCGACGTGCGGTTCAACGGCGAGGCTTCGCGTACCGACCGGCCCGCCCAGGGCTACGGCCGCCTGCGGGGCCGCGGGCGCCTGCGGTTCCACGAGGCGGGCGAAAGCAGCATCGACCTGGATTTGCAGTTGGAGCGGAGCGCGCTCGCCGGAATCCTGGTGTTGCTGGAGGGGCGGGAGCCGGCGATCGAGGGCTTCATCGCCTCGCGGGCGCGCCTGGCGGGTCCCGTCTCGAACGTCGAAATCAGCGGTCGCCTGCAACTGGAGGAGTTGGGCAGCGGCACCCTTCTCGGCGGAGGAACACGCGGCGGCGCGCTGGACTATCGCGGGCGTCTGGACCTGATAGGGCAGCGACTCGCGTTGGAGACCGGCTCCGGCGCGGAGCTGCCTGTGGACGTACGGCTGCGGGCGTCGCAGGTGCTCGAGCAGCCGCGCTGGGCGACGACGGTGACGCTGCGCCAGGCGCCGATCGAGCCGTTGGTCGAGCTGGCGCGGCACACCGGCTACGGACTACCGGAAGGAGTGGTCGCGCGCGGGAAGGTGACCGGAGTGATCGGCTACGGGCCGCCCGCGGGGGTGCAGGGCCAGGTGAGGGTGGAAGAGGGCTCCGTCTCGGTCGGCGGCGAGACGCGCTGGCAGATCGACGAGGCGCGCGTCGTGGTGGCCAACGACCGCATCGAGGTCTCTCCGGCCGTGGTGCGCGGCGAGATGGAACAACAGGCGCGCGTCGAGGCCCGCTACGCGCCGCGGCGCCTGGAATTACGCGTCGGCACCGCGGGCTGGAGCGTGAGCCGTTTCCTCGCGGACTGGAGCCGCGTCCCGGGTGGGGCGCCGGTTCCGTTCCTGAACATCTGTCGCGACGGGACCTGGAAAGGGGCGCTGCGGTATCTGCGCGAGGCCGATGGAGCCGGCGCGTGGACCGGCGAGATCCAGGTGGAAGATACGCAGCTTGCAATCGCCGGAGTGACCGAGCCGCTGCGGCTGGCGCGCGCCGCCGTGAGCCTGAAGGGGCGGCGCGTGGACGTGAAGGGAATCTCCGCCCGCGCCGGTCCGCTGGCGATCACCGGGGATTACTCCTGGGAGCCGGATTCGCCGCGCCCGCACGTGGCGCGACTCGCGACGCCGGAACTGGATCTGGCCGCGCTGGAGAAACTGCTGCTCGCCACGCTGCGCCGCCCGCAGGGATTCCTGGCGCGCACGCTCGGGCTGGCGCCGTCGCCGCTGCCGGAGTGGTTCGGGCAAAGACGCCTGGCGGGGACGATCCAGGCGGCCGTGGTGCGCGCCGGCGACGTGGAGTTGCGCGGGCTGCGCGGCCGGTTAACGTGGAACGGCGCTTCCATCGACCTGGAAGGAGTGGAGTCGCGGCTGGAGGAGGCCGTCGTGACCGGTCGTGCGTCCGTCGATTTGCGCCGAAGCGAGCCCGCCTACCACGCGCGGTTTCACGTGCGGAACGCGGCGTGGAAAGGCGGCCGCATCGACGCCGACGGCCAGTTCGGAACCTCGGGATCCGGCGTCGCCGCGCTGGAACGACTGCGCGCGGAGGGATCCTTTGAGGGCAACTCGATCGAAGCGTCGCCGGACAACCCGTGGCGCTCGGTATCGGGCTGCTACGAGCTGAGGTGGACGCGCGGCGGGCCGCGGCTGGTTCTGATCGGCGTGCAGGCCGCCATCGGATCCGAGACCTGGCTGGGAAACGGCGCCACTTCCGCCGACGGGCGCCTGCAACTGGAGCTGTCGCACGGGCAGAAGCTGATGCGGCTGGCCGGACGCCTGGCGCCGTTCCAGTTGGAGCCGGTTCCGGCAGCCGGGCTACGCTAAAATGGACTTCGCGGCATGAACATCGCTCCCGACCAACGCGCGGATTCCTCCTGGCAGCAGGCGCTCGAGCAGGCGCGGGCAGCGACGCGCGAGCAACTGGAAGCCGCCTGGCAGCTTCACGTCGAGCGGGTCGAGGAACAGCTCGCCTCGGGTTGGCGCGAACAGATCGCCCGCGTATTCGAACAGCGCTTTGGCGAGCTCGAGCGGCGGCTGGAGGAGACGGAGGCTGTTCGCGAGCGGGAAGCGGCGCGAGCGGCCGCCGGCGCTTTCAGCGAACGGTTCAACCGCGCGGCGCGCCGCCTGCGCCAGGCCTCCGATCGCGACGAGTGGGCCGGGGCGCTGCTGGACGGGGCCGAAGGGCTGTGCCGCGGCGCCGCACTGCTGGCGTTGGACGACGGGAAACTGCGGATGGAGCGCAGCTGCGGTCTCGCGGACGCGGGCGGCCTCGAGTTGCCGCTCGAGGAAGCGCCGGCGCTGGCCAGCGCGGTCCAGTCGCTGGATCCGGTGGTGGCGATGCACTCGGCCGGGGAACTCTCCGAAGCGCTGGCGAGGGTATTCGGCGAAACGGCCCAGGGCAGGCTCCACCTGTTTCCCATCGCCTCGCGCGGGCGGGCGGTCGCCGTGCTGTGCGCCGATGACGACAGCCGGCCGGTGGACTCGAACGCGCTCGAGTTGCTCGCCTGTCTGGGCGGCGCTTTCTGGCCGGAAGCTCCGGCGACGGCCGCGCCGCCGCGCGGCGTGACGCCGGCCTGGACGCTGCTCTCGCGCGAGCAGCAGGAGATGCATCTGCGCGCCCAGCGCTTCGCGCGCGTGCAGGTCGCCGAGATGCGGCTGTATTGTTCCGAACAGGTGCGCGAGGGACGGACGCGGGGCGACCTGTACGGCGGTCTGGTCGACGAGATCGACCGCGGCCGGCGGGCTTTCCGCGAGCAGTTCCTCGAGGGATGCCCGTCGATGATCGATTATTTTCATCAGGAGCTGGTACGCACGCTGGCCAATGACAACCCGGAGTTTTTGGGGCCGAATTATCCGGGCGCGCTGGTTTAAGGCGCTACCCGCCGCGCTGCTTCTGGCGAGCTTGCTGGGAGCGCAGACGCTGGAATCGCTGGCGCGCGACTATCCGCGTCAGCCCACGCCCGCTCGCCGCCGCGCCCTGCTCGATTACGCCGCCGGGCACGCGCGCGAGACCAGCGGCGCGCTGGCGCTGCTGGTGGTCGGGGCGGTGGACTGCCAGCGACGGGACTACGCCGAGGCGATTCGTCAACTGCGCGCCGCCAAGGCCCGGCTGGGTCCGCTGTCCGATTACGCCGGCTACTGGCTGGCGGAAGCGCTGACGGGAGCCCGGCAATTCGCCGAAGCGCTGGGGGAGGCGGAGGCTGTCGTTCGCTATCCCGTGCCTTCTCCGTGGACGCCGAAAGCGCTGCCGCTGGCGGTGGGCATCCGCAGGCAGACCGGAGAGGCGCGCCGCGCGGTGGAGTTGTTGCGGGCGCACGCCTCCCTGCTGCCGCAAGCTCAGGGGACCCAGCTTCTGGCATCGTCGCTGGAGGCGGCCAAGGACCTGCCGGCGGCGGCGGTCGAGTACCAGCGCGTCTACTACGAGCACCCGCGCAGCGCGGAAGCGGCCGAAGCGGGCGCGGCGCTGGCGCGGCTGCGCTCGACGCTGGGCGAGTCCTACCCGCCTCCGCTGGCGCAGGCGATGCTGGGCCGCGCGTCGAAGCTGCTCGATGCGGGCGAGCACGTCCGGGCGCGCCGCGAGCTGGAGTCGCTGGTGGGGCAGTTGGGCGGCGCGGAAAAAGAGCTGGCGCGTGTGCGCCTGGGGCTGGCTCGCCAGGAGCAGGCACGCCTGGCGACAGGGGAGCGGGAGGCGGCCCTGCGCTACCTCCAGTCGCTCGAGTTGAGCGAGCCGGATGCGGACGCCGAGCGGTGGCGGCACGTGGTGGCCGGCGCGCGGCGGCTCGATCGGGAGAGCGTCATCCAGGAGGCGCTCGAGCGGCTCCGTTCCGCACACACCAACTCGCGCTGGCGCCTCGATGCGCTCGTGGCCGCCGGCAACCACTACCTGCTGCGAAACCGGCGGGATGCGTACGAGCCGGTTTATCGCGCCTGTTACGAGTCGTTCCCCGCCGAGCCCCAGGCGGCCCTGTGTCATTGGCGTGTGAGCTGGAGCCGCTACCTGGGACGGGAGCCGGACGCGGCGCGCCTGCTGCGCGAGCACGTCGAGCGGTTTCCCGCCTCGGAACAAATCCCGGCGGCGCTGTTTTTTCTCGGCCGCCTCGCGGAGGCGGATCGCGATGCCGCCACCGCCAAGGGCTGCTATGCACTGATCGGGGAGCGCTATCCGAATTACTACTACAGCATCCTGGCGCGGGAGCGGCTGGGGCAGCTTCCCCGGCAGCCGGCCAACGGAGTGGCGCGGGCCCTCCAGGCCGGATGGGTGAAGCCGACGCCGCTCGATTTCGCGCCCGACGCCGCCACCCGGACGCACCTGGAGCGGGCGCGGCTGCTGGCCTCGGCCGCGCTCGGCGAATGGGCCGAGAACGAGCTGCGGTACGCCGCCGGCCACGGCGCCTCGCGGCCCGCGCTGGCGATCGAGTTGGCGCAGTTGGCCACGCGGCGTGGCGCGACCGAGCAGGGCCTGCGCTACGTCAAAGCGCTGGCGCCGACCTTTCTCCTGCATTCGTTCGAAGCCCTGCCGCCCGCGTTCTGGAAGCTGGCGTTCCCCTGGCCCTTCCGCGAGTCGATCGAGAAAGCGGGCCGCGAGCGGTCGCTCGACGAGTTCCTCCTGGCCGGGCTCATCCGTCAGGAATCCGAATTCGACCCGCGGGCGGTGTCGCGCGCCCAGGCCTATGGGCTGACGCAGATCCGGCCGGTGACGGGGCGGTTTCTCGGCTCGAGGCTCGGCCTGGGCACGTTCCGCACGTCGATGCTGTACCAGCCGGAGACCAACCTGAGGATGGGCGCATACATGCTCCGCTGGCTGCTGGACGGGCTGGACGGGCGGATGGAGGAGGCGCTGGCGGCCTACAACGCAGGGCGATCGCGCGCGCTGGACTGGCGCGGCTGGGCGCAGTTTCGCGAGCCGGCCGAGTTCATCGAGACCATCCCGTTCACCGAAACCAGAAACTACGTGCAGACCGTGCTGCGCAACGCCGAGATGTACCGGCGCCTTTACGGACGCCCGACCAGTGGGGTACCCTCGACAGGTGGAGTCGACCAAGACCTCCGTCCGGCCGGCGGCGGACCCCGAGTCGCGCCCGTTGTTCCGTAGCGACCGCATTCATCGCTTCACCGAATCGGTGATCCGCGAGATGACGCGGCTGGCCATGGAATACGACGCCGTCAACCTGGCGCAGGGCTTCCCCGATTTCAGCGCGCCGGAAGCGGTCAAGGAAGCGGCGCGCCGCGCGGTGAGCGACGAGCACAACCAGTACACCATCACGTGGGGCTCCCGGGCGCTGCGCCAGGCGCTGGCCGCCAACTACGCACGCCGCTACGGGCTGGCGCTCGATCCGGAGCGGGAAATCACGGTCTGCTGCGGATCCACCGAGGGGATGGTCGCGTCCCTGCTGGCGGTGACCAATCCCGGCGAGGAGATCATCGTCTTCGAGCCGTACTATGAGAACTACGGCCCGGACACCTACCTCTGCGGCGCGGGCCGGCGGCTGGTCGCATTGCGTCCGCCGGACTGGGAGTTCGATCCCGACGAGCTGCGCGCGGCGTTCAACGAGCGGACCAAGGCGATCGTGCTGAACTCGCCCCACAACCCCGTGGGGAAGGTCTTCACCCGGCCCGAGCTGGAGTTCATCGCCGGGCTCTGCCAGGAGTTCGACGCGCTCGCCATCACCGACGAGATCTACGAGCACATCCTCTACGACGGCTCGACGCACATCCCCATCATGACCATCCCCGGCATGCGCCGGCGATCGATCCTGGTCAACAGCATGAGCAAGACCTACTCGGTGACCGGCTGGCGCGTGGGATGGGTGCTGGCCGCGCCGGACCTGACCGATTCCATCCGCAAAGTGCACGACTTTCTCACCGTGAATGCGCCGGCGCCGCTCCAGCAGGCGGGGGTGGCGGCGCTCGCGCTGCCGGATTCGTTCTACGAAACGGTGGCGCGCGAATACCTGGGCCGCCGCGACCTGTTGCTGGCGCGGTTGGAAGAGGCAGGGTTCCGCTGCTGGCGCCCGCGAGGTGCGTACTACATCATGGCGGACATCACCGGGTTCGGCTTCGACGATGACATCCGGTTTACCCGTCACATGCTGGAGGTGGCGCAGGTGGCCGCCGTCCCCGGCTCCAGCTTCTTCGAAAACCCGCGCGACAGGGCGGGCATGGTGCGCTTTTGTTTTTGCAAGAAATATGAGACGCTGGAAGAGGCCGGCAGGCGACTGAAGAGGCTGGCCGGCTAAAGGCGATTAAGGCGATGGCGAGCACGAAACCGCTGCCGAGTTTCGTGGTGCCGGAGAGCGTGGTGCAGGAAAACGGCTCCTCGGCGCTGATCGAGCTGGGCGCTTCCCAGGGCAAGCTGCTGATCCTGACGCTGGGCATCACGCGGATCATCGAGCAGGAGAGCCTGGACGTTTCCATCTGGGGCTCGCCGGACGGGCAGAGTTGGGGGCCCCGGCCCATCGTCAGCTTTCCGCAGAAGTTCTACTGCGGCGTCTACACGATTCTTCTGGACCTGGCCGACCACGCCGATCACCGCTTCCTGCGCGCCGATTGGGCGATGAGCCGGTGGGGCCGCGGCGATCCCAAGCCGCTGTTCGGCTTCTACCTGTTCGCCCAGGAAGCAGCCTCGCATCCGGTGGCTGGGGCCACCGTGTAGACGGTGGACCCGCGATCGCCAGAATTCCTTCAATCGATTGACGCAGCCCTGCGCACCGGGAATCCTCTGGAGGAGGTGCTGGCGCGCACGCTGGCGCACTTCGCCGCCGACAGCGGCACCATCCACCTGCTGGACCCCGACGGCGTGCTGCATCTGAAAGCCGCCAGCGCCGGCATTCCCGCCGTGGTGCTGGAGACGGTGCGGCGCATCCCGGTGGGCAAGGGAATGGCCGGACTGGCGGTCGAGCGGCGGCGGCCCGTGACGGCGTGCAACCTCCAGACCGATACCAGCGGCGACGTGCGGCCCGGAGCGCGCGCCACGGGCCTGGAGGGAGCCATCGTGGTGCCCGTGATGCGCGGCCAGGAGGCGGTCGGAGCGCTGGGCATCGCCAACCGCGCCGAGCGCACTTTCAGCGAGGAGGAAACCGCGCTGTTGCTGGAAGTGGGGCGGCGCGTCGCGGCCGCAGGCTGAGTCCGCGGAAGCCCACTTGTGGGATCCTCAACTCTTGATGCGCCCCTTCCAATAGCCCGGCCATCGTCGGTGGTGTGCAACGGCAACCACCTCGATTTCTCCTCCTCGCCTATGGTAAACAACGGAAAAAGGGAAACGTCGCAAAATGTACCGTCGGGTGCCGTCAACGTGAGAAGGCCATAACTCCGGAAACTCCCCGATCCGGGCGATTGCGTGATCCAACGCGTTCATGAAGGCATCAGCCGCACTCTGGCTTCTCTCCGCGTACCATCGTCGCGCCGCTTGAGCTTCTGCAGTCGCCTCATCGAGGAAGGTCATCCGGGCGACCGTCATCAGTCGCGGAGTATAATCCTGCGAGCTTCAGACCAGGGAATGGTCTTCGCCTTGCCGGAGTCCAGGTCTCGAAGGCGCCGAGCAATCTCTTCTGCCCAGGCGGCTTCCGCGTCCGCATCGACGGTCTCGTCGAGGCTCTCAATGAGCGAGCCGGCGAGTGCAGCCCGGGCCTCGGCTGGAAGCTTCAGCGCATCCTCGAGCACCTTCGATGTGTCGGCTTTCACGGAAACCATTGTACCAATCGGGATGGGACTGGGCCACGTCCTTGCTTGGGCAGCTAAACTATGCCATTAACCTGCCCGGGTGCCTTCCAATGCATGTTCCCGGGAATGGTTATGGGCGCACTATGAGAGCCCGCGTTCTTCGATGACGCTCACGCGCCGGTCTAACGGTTCGGCGTTCCCCGGCGCACCCCGTGCAACGCCTTGTTGGGTGCGTTGGCTTCGCCAAGCATCTCTCTCTTCACCTGCTCCAGCGAATACACATCTCCCCGTCTGACTTCCGCGCGCGCGCGACGAATGATTCTCATGAACGCCGGATCCAGGCTGAGGGATAGAGACTCTCGGTCCACGTTTTTCAGCGACACAAGTTATGGCCGCACTATGGGACCGCTGCGTTCTTCGATGACGGCCACGCGCCGGTCGAGGTTCTGCAACATCCTGCGAATCTCGCGCAGCTCTTCGCGCATCTGGGCGCGTAAGCTGTTCAAGTCCGCGCGTAAGTCGTCCAGTCGACGGTTGTTCGGCCAGGCCGCGATGAACACCGCCATGACAATCGGCAGGCTGATCTGCAAGAACGGCGCCCAGCTCTGGAAGCTCACTGTCCCGATTGTATCAGAGCAAAAAGGACCAAGCCCCAGCCAATCGCGCCCCAAAGTACACACACGATGTGCCCTGATGACCAAGGATAGAACCTGCCACCGGGAGACCGCCGCTCGGCCACTGAGTTCACGTAATTCTGGATTGGCACGAGGCACAGAAAGGACGGCAGTAGAGCGCCGATGATGGACGCCGTAGCTCCAGGCGCCCACCCGATCAGGTTTCCCAGGATTATGAGGATGACCCAAACGGTGGCCAGCCCGCCCGGCGAAAACGAGGGCTCAACAAGGGCGCGAGCCTCTGGATCGCTATGGATCTCTTTCAGGAGACTGTGGCAGAAGAAAACGCCGAAAACTCCCCGCCAAAACGGTTGGATATCCAGCCCTTTCCTCTCTTTGATAAACCACCAGTTCTTGTACACCCAGTAGGCGTCGTAAAGCGAAAACGAGGCAATCGAGAGCAGGACGAGTCTTGCCACCGGAATGTGCAGGAACAACGTTGCGGATGATTTGACTGAGGCATTCTCACTTGTCATCGTATCCTCCTCTTGAAGACCGGCGGGTTCCTGCCGAACGAACCAGGCCAGTAAGCCGACTCCGACCAGCGCTACCACGGCAGCAGCGAAGAGAACGCGGAAAACAAGGTCGTAACCGCTGGTCTGGATCATCCGGCCGAAGGCCACGGGCCACAGCGTTCCGCTCAGATTCACCATGAATGCGCCGAGTGCGGCCCCGATCGCGACGCCACGAGCCGGTAGGGTGTCAGCAACGGCCGAGTAGAGCAGCGTGGACCAGCCTTGGTAGCCTATCGAACTTACCGCCAACAACAGGATGACGAGCTCCCACTTGTCGGCACTGCCGACAAGGGCCACCAAAGGCAGCATGAGGCCGCAGGCGGTGAGGAGCACCGCGCGCGTCTTCGATGGGCTGATTCCTCTGCGCATCAGAGCCCACGCTACGGCGCCGACCAACAAGGCGCCGCAAGCCCCGGCCACCATAACCGCAACACTGGCCGTAGCCACCCGGTCGAAGCCAAGACTGGGCTTCTCCCGGAGATACGTCGGCAGCCAGGTCACTGTGAAGTAGTAAATCGGAGCGGCGAGAAAAAGCCCCAAGGCTAGCATTCCTACCGACGCTAACGCGCCCGACGAAACGCCGCGGGACGATTCGCGGGGCGGAGGCGATTGCCATGTGACGACGCACAACACCGCCGCGATGAGGGTGGGGATGCCGGTGATCATCAGCACGGTGCGCCAAGCAATCGCCTGGTTGACAAAGACGACGAGTGGTGGAGTCAGCGCCGCGGCCACCTGGCTCGAAGCAAAAATCAGCCCAATGGCGAGCGGACGCAGGTGCGCGGGAAACCATTCACGCACGGACTGGACAGCCGCTGGGAGTAGTCCTCCGGTGAAGAGTCCCAATAGGGATCGAGCGACGATGATGCCAGTAAGGGTGGAAGTGAGTCCCGACGCGAACGCGGCCAAGGACGCCCCGGCGAACGCGACCACCAGTCCCCAGCGCGTCCCGTACAGCGCGGTGCCTGCGGTCATGAGAATGTAGCCCGCCATCAAGCCGAACGGAAAGGCCCCAAAGATCCAGCCGACCTGGACGGACGTGAAACCGAGCTCTTGCCGAAGCATGGGAGCAAGCATGGACAAGGCAACGCGCTGGAGGTAGCTCGCACCCCAACCGAACATCAGAACCAGCAGTAACAGCCAACGCATGATCTACCGACTGGCCGGCTTGCGATCCGCCTGCCAGTTCAGCACCACCGTCACCGGAGTGGCCTGCCCCCCGCTCTCGGGAACATTGAGAAGGAACCGGCGGCCGTCGCTGGACACGGCGTAGTCGTATCCGGCGACTGGCCGCACCCGCATCGGAGTCTGGAACAGCGGCTCCGGAATCCCGCGCTCGAAGGTGGCCCCCAGCCGAACGCCGGCCCCCATCAGCCTGCCGTCGATGGCCACGTAGAACAGCTCCTTGCCATCGCGCCGCCACCGCGGCTGGTCGCCGCCGTTGCCGGAAACCTGCCACTTCCCCGACGACGCCCCGCCGTCCCCTTGCGGCCCCGGCGGCACAAAGCCCTGGACGTAGACCTCGTATCGCCCGCTTTCATTGGAGGCGTAGGCAATCCAGCGGCCGTCCGGGGAAAACTGCGCGTTACGCTCATTAGCCGGGGTGCGCACAAACGAGATCGGTTTGCGGTCTCCGCCGATCGGCAGGATCTCAATGTCCCCCATGGTGGTCGGGCGACTCAGGCCGAAGGCGAGGTAGCGCCCGTCGCGCGACCAATCGCTGGGCGTCGTGAAGTCCGTCGTTTTCAGCAAAACCTCCTCGTTGCCCGTACCGCTCGATGCCTTCCAATGCATGTTCGGGGGATTGGTTCGGTTCGAGACAAACGCCACCCGCGTACCGTCCGGCGACCATATGGGTTGATGGTCGGCTAACGGGTGGAAGGTGAGCCGTGAAGCGATGCCCCGTGCCCACTCCAATACCCACACGTCCTGGTTAGAATCACTCCCGCTTCGACGATTGAAAGCCACCCGGTGATCGTCCGCGGAGAGGGCCAGATCATCATAGGAGCCGGGCGCGCCCGCCACCGCCACCTGCTTACCCGTGCGGTCGAACCAGAGCAACGACGAGGAGGCGACCGGATCGCCCTGGATCACCGCCAGCACACCGGTAACGGAAACGGAGTGCTCCCGCCATTGGTTTACGGACAGTGCGATGTCCTCGGCCACGGGAAACGGATCCCCACGCAGCTCGACGCGGCCGGCATCGAGCTCCTGGGCCATCAGTGTCCCATCGCGTACGAACAACAGATGGCCGGGCCCACCGTTGTGAGGCGGGGCGTAGCCGGCATTCCCGCCGCTGGCGACCAGCCGCCACCTGCGCTCGTTGGAATGGAGCGATCCCACCCACAGGTCGCTCTCCAAGGACCCCGCGGTGGCTACGACCAGAAAGAGAAACCGGCGGCCGTCGGGCAGGAAGACCGGCCAGCGATGCCTGGCCTCCTTCGCGGTGTCCAGGCTGGTCACCGGGGACGGGATGCCGCCGCCGGCCGCTACGCGGAACAGCCCCGCATCTAACCGCGGCGCGAACACGATCACGCCGTCGCGGTTCCAGGTTCCCCCGCGGCCTTGGGGGGCGTCGCAGAGGGTCTGCGGAGGCCCGCCGCCGGCATCCGTCTTTCTCAGCTTGCCCCCGGCAAAGAAGCCGATCCAGCGGCTGTCGGGTGACCAGAACGGATAAGCTGCGTCCTCGGTTCCGGGCAGCGCCTGTGCGGTGAGCGAGCTGAGCTGCCGCACCCAGAGCAGTCTCTGCGCGGTCCCGCCCGCGCCGACAAAGGCGAGCCGCCGTCCGTCCGGGGAGATGGCGATACCTTGCAGAACCACATTGGGAGGCGGCGTAACCTGGAACCGCACCGTGTGCGCCTCGGGCGGCCGCTCGCGGAAATACACCACCCCGCCCAGCGCCAGCGCCAGCACCACCGCCAGGGCCGGCCAGAGCAGCCTGGTGAACCTGGCGCCGCCGGCCGCCACCTGCGCCGCCGGTTCCGCCCTCGTCTCGGCTATCCAGCGCAGGTCGCCCAGCAGGTCGCGCGCCGTCTGCCACCGTTCTTCGGGATCCTTGGCCAGCGCGCGCCGCACCACCCGCTCCAGCGCCGGCGGCGTCAGCGGCTGCAAGCTCGCCATCGCCGGCGGCTCGTGCTCCAGAATCGCCACCATGACGCTGGCCCGGGACTTGCCCTCGAACGCGCGGCGCCCCGTCAGCATTTCATAGAGCACCGCGCCGAAGGCGAAAAGGTCGCTGCGCGCGTCGGCTTCCTTGCCCTCCAGTTGCTCGGGCGCCATGTATTGCAGTGTTCCGAGAAGAGTGCCTTCGGTGGTCAGCGCCCTGGTCAGCGTCTCCTCGCTCGCCCGCGGCGCACGCGACTTGGCCAGCCCGAAGTCCAGCAGCTTGGCGCCCTGGCGCGTGATCATGATGTTGGCGGGCTTCAGGTCGCGGTGGGTAACGCCTTTGCGATGCGCCGCGTCCAGCCCATCGGCGATCTGGATGGCGTAGCGCAGCGCCTCCGGCGGGGCCATCGGCCCGCGCGCCGGCTCGCCTTCCAGGTACTCCATCACAAGGAAGTGGATGCCGTCCTGCTCGCCGATGTCGAACAGCGCGCAGATGTGCGGGTGCTGGAGCGAGGCTATCGCCCGCGCCTCGCGCTCGAACCGCTCGCGCAGGTCGGCCCGCTCGGCCAGGTGCGGCGGGAGCACCTTCACCGCGACGTCGCGCTCCAGGCGCGTGTCGCGCGCCTTGTAGACTTCGCCCATGCCGCCGGCGCCGATCGGGGCAACGATCTCGTAGGGTCCCAGGCGTGTTCCGGTGGCGAGCGGCATACGGGAAACGGCCGGGCCGGCCGGCGCGGTTCAGCCCGTATGATACTACGCCGCAAACGACAGGCCAGGAGGCCTGTCCCACAAACGACAGGCCGGGAGGCCTGTCCCACAACGGATCAAAAACTGAGTCGCAGAGCGATCTGCGCCTGACGCGGCGCCTGGGCCGAAAAGATGCGGCCGAAGCTGGCCGGCTCGTCGGCGTAGCGCTCGGGCAGATCGAAGTTGGCGCGGTTGAACAGGTTGAACGCCTGCGCTTCCACCGCCAGCTTCCAGGACTCCCGCAGCGTGAACCGCCGGGCGAGGGCCACATCGAAGGTGAACAGGCTCGGCCCGGTGACGATGTTCCGCCCGGCGCTGCCGAAACGGAATCGCTCGGGCACGGCGAAGGCCGAGGTGTTGAACCATCGCTCGGCCGAGCGGCGATCCTGGCGCGTGTCGCCGACGAGGTCGGGGCGATCGGAGCCGAAGATGCCGCCGGTGTTGCCGGTGTTGCTGTTGTCGAACCGCAGCAGCGGCGTGAACGGCCGGCCGCCCTGGAGCGCGGTGATGCTGCGGATCTCGACACCGCCCAGCCGCCGCCCCGGCGCCCAGGTATACGCCAGCGAGAGGCGGTGGCGAAGGTCGAAGCTCGAGCGGCCCCGCTCGGCGCGCCAGTTGTTGCTGTCCTGGGGGAAATTCTTGTCCGGCCGCGTGCCGAGAAACGCCGACGCTTCGTCGATCGACTTGGACCAGGTGTAGGCCGCGAGCAACGAAAACCCCCGCGAAAGTCGCCGGTCGAGCGAAGCCTGCAACGACTGAAAACTGGAATTCCCACCGCGTTCGATGAAAAATACCCCGGAAAAGGCTGGATTTGGCCGACGCGCCCCCACCGGTCCCGGACCCGGCCGCGGCTGGTTCAGGTCGCGCGAGCGGACCAGGCGCGTTCCCTTGGACCCGGCATAGGCCAGCCGCAGCGTGGTCGAGGAGCCCAAGCGCGGCTCCAGGGAAAAACTCCAGTGCTGGAGGTAGGAAGTCGCAAGGTCCGGGCTGAGCGTGTTGGGAGAGGGCGGCGGCGTGAGGCCGCCGCGTGCGGGAAAGGGATCGTCCAGGGTGAGCAGCGAAGTTGCGGTCGGGAAAAAGACGCGGACGTTGAACTGCGGCGGATTGAAATAGAGCGACGAGTTGACTACCAGCATGCCCGAGTCGTGATAGATGCCGTAGCCGCCGCGGACGGCCAGATTGGCCGCCGGCGACCAGGCGAAGCCGATGCGCGGGGCGAAGTTGTTGCGGTCCGCCGGGATGCCGGCGCGTGGAACGCCCGCGGTCCCGACGCGTGTGAGCGTTCCCGATGACGGCAGCAGGACCGTCATGTTGTCTTCCGGATCCACCGGCGGCCTGTTCAGCTCATAGCGCAGCCCCAGGCTGAGAGTGAAATGGCGGCCCAGGCGCCAGTCGTCCTGGATCCAGCCGTTCCAGGCGGTCGCCAGGAGCCGCTGCGGGTTGTCGAACTGCGACTGGATGGCGAACGACGGCAGGCCCAGGAGCAGGTCGCCGATGCCGGCGCCGGAGAGCGCGCCGGAGAAGGTGATGGAGCCGCGGGCGAAATAGTCGAGGTAGCCGTCCAGGTGCATGTGGCGGATGTCGACGCCGGATTTGAGCAGGTGCGGACCGCGGGTCAGCGTGAGGGTGTACTGGATCTGGTAGAGTTCCGAGCGGCGCTCGATCGGCAGTGTGTCCACGTCGCCGGCGAGCGAGTAGCCGGCCACCTTGATCGAGGGGAAGCCGAAATCGCGCGGGCGCACGCGCAGCCAGGGCACGCCCCAAAGCGCCCCGACGTCGACGGCATGGTTTTGCTGGAGAGCGCGGCGGAAGGAGCGGCCGAGGGAAAGTCGCAGCGACTGGATGGTCCGGGGCGAGAGCACGCGCTGCCAGTACGCCGTCAGGTTGTGGCCGGTGTTTCGCACCAGGTCGCCGAAGCCCGGAATGTCGGTGGACTCCTCCGCGAACGGCTCGAGCAAATCCTGGCGCCCGTAGCCGTAGCGCAGCATGAGATCGTTGGCGGCGTTGATGCGATGATCCAGCCGCGCCAGACCCTGCCAGACCGTTTCCTCGAGAACCGGCTGGGAGAGCAGGTTGCCGGCGAGGCCGTCGCGGTTGGGCAGCGGGTAGAGCGCTAGAACACTCGGCGCCGCCGCGGCGATGCGCGACGCCGGGATGCGGTTTTCGGGAAACGGCCGGCGGGTGAACGGATCGCTCACCGGCCCCGGAAGCCGGGAGAGGTCGCCGCCGCGTTCGGCCGCGCCCGGCACGCTCCCCAGCCGGCTGAGGCCACGGCGCTCGCCCAGGCCGTCGAAGCCGGCGAACAGGAAAGCCCGCTCGCGGCGGATCGGCCCGCCGGCGGCGACGCCGGCCTGGTGGCGGACGTAGTTCGGTTTCCCGGCGGCATCGAAGAAGTTGCGCGCGTCCAGGCGCCGGTGGCGGAAGTACTCGTACAGGTCGCCGTGCCAGGCGGCGCCGCCCGAACGCGTCACCACGTTCACTTGCCCGGCTCCGCCGCGGCCGTATTCGGCGCTGTAGGTCGACGTAAGCACCTTGAATTCGCCGATGCTGTCCACCGGCGGCTGGAGAACGTAGCGGTTGGTGTAGAAGTCGTTGTTGTCGGCGCCGTCGAGCAGGAAGTTGTTGAACTCCTCGCGGCCGCCCGAGGCGTGCATGGCGAAGGAACCGCGCGAGGAGAGTTCCGAGTCCTGAACCGGCGGCATCACGCCGGGAGCGAGCAAAGCGAGATGCAGGAAATCCCGACGGCCGAGGGGGAGGTCCTGGACGCGCGAGCGGTCGAGCAGCGCGCCCAGATCGGGCGATTCCCAGGAGAGCGGCGTCACCGGCGCGACCACCGTGACCGCTTCCGTGCGGCCCGCCAGGGGGAGCGTGAAATCCTGGCGCATGCGTGCGTCCACGTCGACCCGCACGCCCTCCCGCGTCGCCGCCTGCAAGTTCGCCGCAGATACCTTCAGCGTGTACTCGCCGACCGCCAGCCCGGCCAGCCGGTAGAAGCCGGTCGCGTCGGCCTCGGCCTGACGCACCAGGCCCCGGCCGGAGTGCTCGGCTCGTACCTGGGCGCCCGCGGCCGGACGGCCCGAGGGGTCGAAGACGTAGCCGGAGATCACGCCGGTAGTGAGCTGCGCGGCGAGCGGCACCAGCGCGGCTACAAGGAACGCAAGCAGAACGGGGAGTTTCTGCATTTTGCAATGGATCGGGGCGACCGACGTGGCGCAGGCTCTCAGCCTGCCGCGCCGAGACTCGTCTCGGCGCCGACGGTCCGCTGGCTCGGCTCGTCCAGATCTCCCCTGTCCGGCCCGGAACCCGGTTCGCCTCCCGTGCAGTTGAGCCTTGCAGATGTCAGGTGACAAGAAGCCAGCGGCGGCGGAAATTGGGCGCGTACATAGAGTGTATTGAGCCGCTGGAAATTCGCTGGCGTCGAGACGAGTCTCGACGCGGCAGACACGAGTGTCTGCGCCACGCTGCCAAAATGTACAAACTCCAGGGACAGGCCTCCCGGCCTGTCGTTTTCGGCACGCGGTGACTTCTGCCACGGGATGTTAGAGGCGGTTGATCAGGCTGGCCACGTAGCCGCCGCCGAAGCCGTTATCGATGTTGACCACCGAGACGTTGCTGGCGCAGGAGTTCAGCATCCCGAGCAGCGCCGCCAGGCCGTGGAAACTGGCGCCGTAGCCGATCGAGGTGGGCACGGCGATCACCGGGCAGGCCACCAGGCCGCCGACCACGCTCGGCAGCGCGCCTTCCATGCCCGCCGCCACGACGATGACGCGCGCCTGCGTCAGCCGCTCGCGGCAGCTCATCAGGCGGTGGATGCCGGCGACGCCGACATCGTAAATGGTCTCCACTTCATTGCCCATCACCTCGGCGGTGACCTGGGCCTCCTCGGCCACCGGGATGTCGCTGGTGCCGGCGCAAACCACGGCGATGCGTCCCTTGCCGAGCAAGGTGCGGTCGCGCCAGACCCGGAGCGCGCCCGACAGCGGGAAATATTCCGCCTCGGGAAACCGCTCGAGCACCCGCGCCGCCACGGACTCCTCCAGGCGCGTCGCCAGCAGGTTCGAGGAGCGCTCCAGCAGGCGCGCGGCGATTTCCACTACCTGCGCGGACGATTTGCCCTTGCCGAAAACCACCTCCGGCATGCCCTGGCGCAGGGCGCGGTGATGATCCAGCTTGGCGAATCCGAGGTCCTCGAAGGGGAGATGGCGCATGCGCTCCACCGCCTCGTCGATGCCGACCTCTCCGGAGCGCACCTGGTCGAGCAGGATGCGCAGTTGCGCCTGGTCCATAGATCAATCGTATTAGAAAAAGCCGACCGTGTCGCCGAGCTTCAATTGATGTCTCCCGATGCTGCCGCCGGCGAGCTCCAGCACCATGAGCGCGGTTTGCTTGCCGCCGTAGGAGGGACATTCCTTCGGCCCCGTGCGGCACGGGGGCGTATCGGGCGACATTTCGACGATGCGGCGCGCCTCGTCGAGCCAGAGGATGTCCAGCGGGATACGCACCTGGTACATCCAGTAAGGGTAGCGCCCCGGGCTGCCGTGGATGAACAGCATGCCTCGATCGGCGGCCAGGGAGTCGCGGAACATCATGCCGCGCATGACGTCGTCGCGGTGCATCATGACCTCGGCGCGGATGCGGGCACCGTCGGGCAGGCGCACTTCGCGGGTATTGAATTCCTCCACCGTCACCGCGTTGGGACCGCAGGCGGCCAGGGACACCAGGGCGGCGATCAGCGCGCCGGCGGGCGGCGAAGGCGGCCTCATGCCCTACAATGTAACCTGAACCATGGAACCGGCGTCGCAAACGCCCGCCGACGGATTCGGGAAGCGGCTGCGGATGGCGCTCGAGATGATCAAGTTCGAGCATTCCGTCTTCGCTCTCCCGTTCGCGCTGACCGGCGCGCTGCTGGCGCTCGGTGAAGTTCCGGCGGCGAGCGGGAACTGGCGCTGGAAGCTGGGGTGGATCGTGGCTGCCATGGTGGGAGCGCGATCGGCGGCGATGACCTTCAACCGGCTGGCGGACGCTTCCATCGACGCGCGCAATCCGCGAACCGCGAACCGCCACCTGCCCGCCGGGACGCTGAGCAGGCGGTTCGCCTGGGGCTTGCTGGCGGCCGGCGTCGCCGTGTTCCTGCTGGCGGCGCGCGCGCTGAACCCGCTCTGCTTCCGGCTGGCGCCGCTGGTGCTGGCGGTGGTCTTCCTCTACTCCTATACGAAGCGGTTCACCGCGCTCTCCCACCTGGTCCTGGGATTCGCGCTCGGCATGGCTCCGGCGGCGGCCTGGATCGCGATGACCGGCGCGCTCGACGCGCGCATTCTGTGGCTGACGGCGGCGGTGACCTGCTGGACCGCGGGCTTCGACATCATCTACTCCTGCCAGGACTACGATTTCGACCGCCGGGAGCGGCTGTTCAGCCTGCCCGCCCGGCTCGGCATCGGCGGCGCCCTGTGGGTGGCCCGCGCGCTGCACGCCGGCATGCTCGGCTGCCTGCTGGCGCTGGCGGCCGGCTTCCATCTCGGCTGGCTGAGTCTGTGCGGAGTGGGGGTGGTGGCGACGCTGCTGGTCTTCGAACATCGGCTGGTGAAGGCCGGCGATCTCTCGCGCGTCAATGCCGCCTTCTTCACCGTGAACGGCTGGGTCAGCATGCTATTCTTTGTGTTTTGGGCGGCCGACGTGTGGCTCGCCCGCCGCGGGGCGTGAGGATGCAGCCGGTTTTTGAGGATTCCAGTCTCGATCCGATACGGCGGAAAGTGGAGGCCGGCGAGCGCCTCACGGCCGAGGACGGCCTGCGTCTGTACAAGACGCGCGACCTGCTGGCCGTAGGCTGGATGGCCAACCGTGTGCGGGAGCGCCTCCACGGCGACCGCACTTACTTCAACGTCAACCGCCACATCAATCCCACTGACGTGTGCGTGGCGAGCTGCAAGCTGTGCGCCTTCGGCAAGCGTGCCAAGGATCCGCGCGCCTACACCATGTCGCTCGAGCAGGTGTGGGAAACCGCCGGCCGCGGCTGGAGCGAGGCGGTCACCGAGTTCCACATCGTCGGGGGGCTGCATCCCGAGCTGACCCTGGACTGGTACTGCCGGATGCTGGGCGGCCTCCGCGAGCGTTTCCCCGAAGTTCATTTGAAGGCGTTCACCATGGTGGAGATCGCCTACCTGGCGCAGCGCAGCAAGCTCGCGGTGCGCACGACGCTCGAGCGGCTCAAGGAGGCGGGCATGGATTCGCTGCCCGGCGGCGGGGCGGAAATCTTCCACGAGCGTGTGCGGCGCATCATCTGCGATCACAAAATCGACGGCGACCAGTGGATCGAGGTGGCGCGCGAAGCCCACCGGCTGGGCCTCCATTCCAACTGCACCATGCTGTACGGGCACATCGAGGGGGACGAAGATCGCGTGGACCACCTGCTGCGGCTGCGCCGGCTCCAGGACGAGACCGGCGGGCTGGTGACCTTCATTCCACTGGCGTTTCACCCCGCCAACACGCCCTTGCAGCACATCGCCTCCACCACCGGCTTCATGGATCTGCGCAACATCGCCGTGGCGCGGCTGCTGCTGGACAACATCGGGCACATCAAGGCGTACTGGATCATGATGACCCCGCGCATCGCCCAGATCGCCCAGCGCTTCGGCTCCGACGACATCGACGGCACGGTGGTGGAGGAAAAGATCTACCACGATGCCGGGGCCACCACCAGCCAGTCGCTGCGCCGAAGCGAGCTGTTGCGGCTGATCCGCGAGGCGGGCCGCGAGCCGTTCGAGCGGGACACGCTCTACCGTCCGGTAACGCGCACGGAAGCCGCATTCACCGTGCTCGCCTGAGCGGCTATCCCGCGTGCGCCCCGGTGCGGGATTCCAGTATAATCACCCGACATGGGCATCCATCGATACCTAACCGTCGTCGCCGCCTGTGCGCTGGCGGCCACCATGGCCGCGCAGCCGCCGGCCGCCGAAGCTCCCAAGCGCGAGCCGGGCCTGTACGCCACCATCCAGACCACCCTGGGCAGCATCACGTTGAAGATGTACGAGAAGGAATCGCCGGTCACGGTGAAGAATTTCGTCGACCTGGCCATGGGACGCAAGGAGTGGACCGATCCCAAGACCGGCCAGCGCGTGAAGCGGCCCCTCTACAACGGGCTGATCTTTCACCGGGTGATCCCCGGGTTCATGATCCAGGGCGGCGATCCGATGGGCACCGGGACCGGGGGCACCGACGTGATCCGCGACGAGTTCCACCAGTCGCTGAAATTCGACGGGCCGGGCCGGCTGGCCATGGCCAACGCCGGGCCCAACACCGGGAGCTGTCAGTTCTTCATCGGTGAGACGCCCACGCCGCACCTGAACGGCCTGCACACAATTTTCGGCCAGGTGATCGAAGGCCAGGACGTCGCCAGCCAGATCGCGCGCGTGCCGCGTGATGGCCAGGACAGGCCCAGGACCCCGGTGCGCATTGTGCGCGTAAGCTTCCAGCGGGAAGGGGCCCTGCCCGCCGCGGCGGCAAAGCCGGCGGCCAAAGCGGCCGGCGCCGCCACGACGACCAAGAAAGCGGCGCCCAAGACGACAACTCCGAAGGCCACGACGCCCAAGACCACGACGCCCAAAGCAGCGACGCCGAAGACGACAACACCCAAGACCGCGACGCCGACGAAGAAGTAACCCGTAGCAGGGGCTACCGCACGGCCGGCTTGTCCAGCGGAATCTCGAAGTAGAACAGGTCCTTGCCGGTGGCGGCTTCCTGGAGGCCGGTCACGTAGAGGACCGACCCGCTGCGGTGTTTGCCGCGGAAGTAGAAAAAGCCGTGCGCGGACTCCCCGGCGGGCAGCATCCGCGCGGCGAACGCACGTCCCTCGATCTCCCAGGCGGCGAGCGGATTCTTTTTCTTTCGCCCGAGGCCTGGAATCGGGCTGGGCGTCTTTGTCATCTTGGGGCGCCCCGGCCCATCCAGGTACTGGACGTCGGCCGCCGGAGTGGCCTCGATGCGATGGCCCTCCAGCGAGATGTACTCGACGCGAAGCTGGTCCAGCCGCAGCGCCTGCGACGATTCGTTGCTGATCAGCAGCAGTACCGGAAGCACGCCGTGGCGGTAGGGGTTCAGCTTTCCAAACGGGGGCCGGGCCTGCTCGTCGGTCTCGCAGGCTAGGGCGGCCAGGGTGACCTGGGCGAGTTTCTGATGATTCGGGTAAGACGAGGCCGGGCCGGGCGAGAACTTGGGAGCTTTGTTGTCGGCGCCGGGAGCGCTGGCTATACTCAGGAGAAGCATCAAGAATTTGCGCCGCGCGCTCATCTACTTCCTCTACCGCCTCCTCCAGGTATTGGCATTCCCCTTCCTTGTAGTGTACTTTCTCGGCCGGTGCCTGCGGGACGGCCGCTACGTCGCTCGGCTGGGCGAGCGATTCGGGCAGCTCCCGCAGTCATGGAAGCAGACGGGACACGGCTCCATCTGGTTGCACGCGGTCTCGGTGGGGGAAGTGCTCTCCTCGGTGGGACTACTCGAACGGCTGCGGGCCCAGTATCCGCGCCGGCGTCTGTTCCTGTCCACCACCACGGTGGCGGGCCGCGCCCTGGCCGGTGAGCGATTGGGCGGGCTGGCGGACGGCGTCTTCTATGCGCCGGTCGACTCCTGTTTCGCCGTGCGCGGCGTGCTGCGAACCCTGCGGCCGCTGGTGGTGGTGGCGCTTGAAACCGAGATCTGGCCCAACCTGTGGCGCGAGGTGGTGCGCTCCGGCTGCCGCCTGGTGGTCGTAAACGGGCGCATCTCGGACCGCGCCATCGGCCGATACCGGCGATTGCGGTGGTTTTTCCGCGAGGTGCTCGCGCTGCCGCACGCCATCCTGGCGCAGGGCGAGCAGGCGGCGGGACGTTACAGGGAACTGGGCGCCCCGGCCGAGCGCGTCCGCGCGGCGGGCAACCTGAAATACGATTTCGACACCGGGCGCGTACAGCCGCCGGCGGCGGTGCGGGAGCTGATCGGGCGTCTCGGGCCGGAGGCGGTATGGATCGCGGCCAGCACCATGCCCCCGGCTCACGGCGCCGACGTGGATGAGGACGACTTGGTGCTGGACGCCTTCCAGGCGCTGCGCGAGTCGCATCCCGGGCTGCTGCTGGTGTTGGTGCCCCGGCGGCCGGAGCGGTTCGAGACGGCGGCAGGGAAACTGGAGCAGCGCGGCGTTCCCTACCTGCGCCGCAGCATGCTGGAGGCCGGTGCGGCCGTCGCGTTGCCCGGCGTGCTGCTGGTGGACTCGATGGGCGAGCTCGGTGGTCTGTTCGCGCTGGCGGACGTGGTGTTCATGGGCGGGACGCTGGCCGATCGCGGCGGCCACAACATTCTCGAGCCGGCGTTTTTCGGCAAGCCCATCGTCGCGGGTCCACACCTGGAGAACTTCGCGGAGATCGCAGCCGAGTTTCGCGCCGCGCGCGCACTGGTCGAGATAGAAAACGGCGCCGCGCTGGCGCCCGCGGTCGCCCGTCTCCTGAAGGATGCCGTCGCGCGAGACCAGTTTGGCTCCCGTGCGCGCGAGCTGGCCCGGGCGCGAAGCGGCGGCACTCGGGCGGCGATCGAGGAGATCGGCCGGCAGCTCGATCTGGCCGTCCCCCGCGATGTCCCGACGCTGGCCTGGCGATGCATCGGATGGCCACTGGCAAAGATCTGGGAGCTGGGGGCGCGTTGGGGCAGGGCGCGTGGTTTGCGACGCCGGCGCGCCCTGTCGACTCCGGTGATCAGCATCGGCGGTCTCACCTGGGGCGGAACGGGCAAGACTCCGTTCGTGCTTTGGCTCGCCACGCACCTGCGCGAGCAGGGTCTCTCCGCGGCGATTCTGACGCGCGGCTATCGCCGCCGAGTGCCGGCCCGACAGACCATCCTGGAGGCGGGCGCGAAAGCCGACGTCGCCGTCACCGGTGATGAGGCCGCCATCCTGCTGCGCTCCGGCGTGGCTGCCGTCGCCATCGGCGCCGACCGTTGGGCTACCGGCCGCCTGGTGGAGAAGCGCTTTCGCCCGGACGTCATGCTGCTGGACGACGGCTTCCAGCACCACCGCCTGGAGCGATGCCTCGACATTGTCCTGCTGGACGCCCTGGACCCCTTCGGCGGCGGAGCGCTGGTACCGCTCGGCCGGATGCGCGAGCCCATCCACGCGCTGGCACGGGCCGGCCTGGTCATCATCACGCGAGCCGAGCCGGGTCGCGCGTACGAGGGGATTCGGGCCGAGATCCGGCGGTACAACCGGCACGCGCCGGTGCTTGCGGCGCGCGTCGACCCACGGCGCTGGGTAAGCGCCTCGACCACGGAAAGCTGGGAACCGGCGAAGCTGCCCTTCGTCCGCGTGGCCGCCTTCTGCGGCCTGGGCAACCCCGGCTCGTTCTGGAACACCGTCGAGGCGCTGGGCTACCGGCTGGTTTCCCGCTGGAATTTCCCTGACCATCATCACTACCGCCCGGCGGAGATCCACCGGCTGGCTGCCCAGGCGAAAGCGGCCGGCGCGCAAGCGCTGCTGACCACGGAAAAAGACCTGATGAACCTGCCGCAGCGCACCGCCGCGCTGGTCGAGCCGCTGGCGCTGTGCTGGCTGGAGATCGCGCTGGAGGTGGTGGAGAGCGAGGAGCTGCTGGCGCTTATCCGGCGGACGCTGTCGTTGCCAGCAGCGGCCGCGGCTGCCCGGCCTCCAGGGCCAGCAACATCCGCTTGAGCCCCAACCCGCCTCCATTAGGTTAGACTGGATGGTGGAACCATGAAGCTCAAGGTCGTCTTGGAGCCGAGCGACGAAGGGGGATATACGGTCCACGTGCCCTCCCTGCCGGGCTGTATCAGCGAAGGCGACAGCCTGGAGGACGCGCTCGCTAACATTCGCGAGGCCATCGAGGTGTACCTCGAACCCGTCGAGGACGACATAGTGATCCCTGACGGGGCAGTCGTTCGGGAGATGCTTCTCTGAGCCAGGTGCGGACGGCTGCTCACTCCGCGCTGGTCGAGCCGTGGCGCTTATCCGGCGGACGCTGTCGTTGCCACGAGCGGCCACGGCTGCCCGGCCTCCAGGGCCAGCAACATCCGCTTGAGCGGCAACCCGCCGCCATAGCCGCCGAGCGTCCCGCCGGAGGCGATCACCCGGTGGCAGGGGACGATGATCGCGATGGGATTGCCTCCGTTCGCCGCGCCGACGGCGCGTGTGGCCGCGGGCCGGCCGACTTGGCGCGCGACGTCTCGATAACTGCGGGTCTCCCCATAGGGGATGGTCTCGAGCGCCCGCCAGACGCTTAGCTGGAATGGGGTGCCGTCGAGATCGAGCGGCAGGCGAAACTCTCTCCGCCGGCCGTGGAAGTAGTCGGCAAGCTGGCGCGCCGCCTCCTCGAGCACGGGATGGCGGTCATTCCAGTGGGGCATCCCAGGGGCAGAGAGTTCCTCCAGGAACAGCCGAGGATTGCGGGTGAACGAGAGCCGGCAGAGTCCCCGATCGCCGGCGGCGAGGTGGAGCGACAGCCCGGGGACGGGTTCCAGGGCGCACCAAGACGGCATGGGGTCAGTGTGACAGCGCGGGCGAGGGCTTGTCCATCGGTCACGCGCACTTGACCTGCGATTCGGAATCCTGGAAAGTAGTCAATGACCCGGCAGGGGAATTTCTCGCAGACAGGAGAGTTTCATGAAGCGACTAGCCCTTCTGACAGCCGTGTCGGCAATCGCCGCCTTGGCCGCCGATGTCACCGGCACCTGGAAGGCATCCGCCCAGGGGCCCAACGGAAGTATGGAGAGAACCTTCGTCCTGAAAGCGGACGGCAACAAGCTCACCGGCGAGACGACCAGCACGATGATGGGCAAGTCCGTAATCACCGACGGCAAAGTGGATGGCGACAGCCTGACGTTCACCATCACCGTGAAATTTCAGGACAACGAGCTGAAGCTGAACTACAAGGGCAAGGTCAGCGGCAACGAGATCCGGTTCACCTCCGAGAACGCCGCTTCCGGCCAGACCATAGAATGGCAGGGCAAGAAGGTTACACAATAAGGTTCGCATCACAGGAGTAATCCCCATGGTCTTGCGTTCTAGCGTAATAACGCTGCTCATCGCGGCGGCTTGCACGACTTTGCCAGCCCAGAGGACCGGCGCGAGTTCCCCGGCGCCCAAGTTCGCCTCGCATCCCGAATTCAAGCCCACACCGGAAGCGCCGGCCATTCCCAAGGCCCTGATGAAACTCCCCAGGACCAACACCACCCGGGCCAAATTTCCGGCCATCGACTTCCACGTGCATGGTCGCGGGCTTCGGACCCCCGAAGATTACCAGCGCATGGTCAAGCTGATGGATGAGACCGGCCTGGGCGTGCTCTGCAACATGGACGGCGGATTCGGCAAGGAGTTCGACGAGAGCATGAAGGTCGGAGAGCCCTACCGCGACCGCATCGTTCAGTTCACACGGCTGAACTTCGCGGGGATCAACGAGCAGGGCTGGTCCCGGAAGACCACCGCCGAGCTGGAGCGCTGTTTCCTGGCCGGCGCGGCGGGGCTGAAGATCAGCAAGGTGCTGGGCCTGGAGGTGAAGAATGCCGACGGCACCTACGTGCAGTCCGACGACCCGCGCCTGGACCCGATCTGGGAAATGTGCGCCAAACACAACAAGCCGGTCATGATCCACACCAGCGACTCCTACGGCCGCTTTCTTCCCATCGGCCCGGAGAACGAGCGCTATGAAGCCGGCCTGTGGCGCAGCAACCCCGAGGGCAACTACTTCAAGACCGGCCATCCCGCGCCGGAGGCGATCGAGAAAGCGCGTGAGAACATGCACGCCCGCCATCCCCGGACGCGCTTCGTCAACGCGCACGTGGCGATGTTGTACTACGACATGGACAAAGTCACCGCGCTGCTGGACAAGTATCCGAACGCCGACGTCGAAATCTCGGCCTCGGTTCAGGACCTGGGGCGCGCGCCGCTCGCGATCCGCAAGTTCTTCCTCAAATACCAGGACCGCATCCTGTTCGGTTCCGACGGCAATCCCCGGCGCGGGATCGAAGAATTCTGGGTGCCTCACTGGAGGTTCCTGGAGACCTTCGACGAGCACTTCGATCACCCGGCGCAGCTTCGAGGTCCGACCGGCGCGCCGTTGCACGGACGCTGGAAAATCTACGGCGTCGGCCTGCCCGACGACGTGCTGCGCAAGGTTTATTACGCCAACGCGCTGCGCTACCTTCCTTCGGTGCGCGCTTCCATCCAGAAGCAGCTCGCCTCGCGGCGGTAGCGCCTGTGATGAAACAACGTTGGCTGGTTGTGACGGCGCTTGCGCCGGCATTGGTGAGCCTGGGGCAGTCGCCGTCGCCGTCCCGCGGCTTGCCGGTGACCTACGAAAGACTGCTCCAGGCGACCGAAGAGCCGGGCAACTGGCTGACCTACGGCGGCGATTATCGCAGCCATCACTACAGCGGTCTGAACCAGATCACGGCCGACAACGTCCACCGCCTGCGCGCCCGCTGGATTTACCAGATGCACCGCAGCAAAGTGGAGGCGACGCCGATCGTGGTGGACGGAATCCTGTACGTCACGCGCCCGCCGAGCGACGTGATCGCCCTGGACGCGGAAACCGGGCGCGAGCTATGGACTTTCGAATACAAGCTGTCCAGCAGTGTTTTTGTATGCTGCGGCCAAGTCAACCGCGGGCTGGCGATCCTCGGCGGCACGCTGTTTCTCACCACGCTGGACGCGAAGCTGATCGCGCTCGATGCCCGCTCCGGCCGCATGCTCTGGAAGACCGACATCGCCGATCCCGCGCTCAACTACTCGGGCACAGCCGCGCCGCTGGCGGTCAAGGACAAGGTGATCGTCGGCATCGCCGGCGCCGATGCAGGCGTTCGCGGGTTCCTGGACGCCTACGATGCCAAAACGGGCCGACGCGCCTGGCGCTTCTGGACCATTCCGGCTCCGGGCGAGCCGGGCTCCCAGACCTGGGGAGGCGATTCGTGGCGCCACGGCGGAGCCACCACCTGGATCACGGGATCCTATGATCCGGACCTGAACCTGGTCTACTGGGGAACGGGGAATCCGGGGCCGGACTACAACGGCGACGTTCGGCCGGGCGACAACCTGTACTCGTGCTCTCTGCTCGCGCTCGATGCCGACACCGGCAAGCTGAAATGGTATTTCCAGTTCACTCCCCACGACACACGCGACTGGGACGCCACGCAGGTGCCCGTCCTGCTCGATTCCATGTTCGGCGGTCGCGCGCGCAAGCTGGTTGTCGTGCCCAGCCGCAACGGGTTCTACTACGTGCTGGACCGCCAGACGGGCGAGTTCCTGCTGGCCCGGCCATTCGTCAAGCAGACCTGGGTGAAGGAGATGGATGCCCGCGGCCGTCCGATTGAGAACCCGGGCCAGGAACCGACGACGGAAGGCAACGATTCCATCTGGCCCGGCGTGGACGGCGCTAACAACTGGATGTCGCCCAGCTATAGTCCGATCACGCGGCTGTTGTATTTCAACGCGCGCGAGGAGCGCCGACGCTACTTCAAGACCGACGCGCCCGAATTCCGGCCCGGCGAGTCCTACTTCGGCGGCGGCGGAGGCGGAGGCGCGCGCTTCCGCCCCGAAGAGAGCTGGGGCAAGCTGATCGCCATGGTTCCGGAGACCGGCGAGATCCGCTGGGAGCACCGCATCCTGACGCCGCCCTGGGCGGGGACGCTCGCCACCGCCGGCAACGTCGTCTTCTCCGCCACACCGAGCGGGAACTTCTACGCCCTGGACGCGCGCACCGGCAAGGAGCTGTGGCACTTCAACGGCGGGGGCAGCGTGTTCGCCGCTCCGATCTCCTTTCTGAGCCGTGGGAAGCAGTTGATCACCATTCCCATGGGAGACGTGTTGATCGCCTTCGGGCTCGACTGAGCAATGCGGAGACTCATGCGGGATGCATTCCTGATCGTCTGCTGCTGGATGGTCGGCGTGCTGTCATCGCCGGCTCAAAGAGCGCCCCGGGAGCCACTTTCCGCGCAGGCGAACCTCCCGGAGACGAACCCTTATTCGGCCGCTGCCGACGTCGAAGCCGGGAGGAAACTGTACGCGGGACGGTGCGGCCACTGCCACGGCTTGAGCGGAGAGGGCGGGCGCGGCGTGGAAGTGAACACCGGGCGGTTTCGCCACGGCGGCTCGGACCGCGAATTGTTCCTGGTGATCCGCAACGGCATTCCCAACACGGAGATGCCGGGCGCGTTCCGTGCTCCGGCAAGCGACATCTGGCAAATGGTCGCCTACCTGCGGCAACTGAGCAGGCCGGGGGCCGCGGATGAGCCGGCTCCCGGCGACCCCGCCGCCGGCCTCGTCGTCTACGGCCGAAATGGCTGCGCCCAGTGCCACAGCATCCACGGGGAGGGCGGCTTCCTGGGGCCGGACCTGACCGATGTCGGAGCCAAGCGCGCCGCGCGGCATCTGCGCGAATCCCTGGTGAACCCGGGGGCCGACATTCTCAACCAGTACCGCACAGTGGAGGTGGTCACGCCGGCGGGAACCATCACCAGCGGGATTCATCTCAATGAAGACGAATACTCGGTCCACCAGAGGGACGGGAACGGCAACCTGCGCTCTTTCCTGAAACGCGAGCTGAAGGAAGTGCGGCTCCGGAGAACGTCGCTGATGCCGGCCTACGCCTCGCTTTCCCAGGTTGATCTCGATAACCTGGTTGCGTATCTGGTTTCCCCCGTGGTCACGCTGTGGATGTTCGACCGGCTGGAGAACATCGGCGGCCACCCGACCACGGTGCTGGGCCAACCCAAAGTGATCGATTCGCCCATCGGCAAGGCCGTCGAGTTCGATGGCATCGACGATGCGCTGTTCATCGACAATCACCCGCTGGCGGGCGCCGCCAGTTTCACATGGGAGGCCGTCTTCCGCCCCGACGGAGGCCAGACCGAGCAGCGGTGGTTCCATCTGAGCGAGCGGGATCCCCGCACCGGCGCCGATACGGAAAACCGCATGCTTTTTGAGATCCGCGTGGTCGGCGATCAATGGTATCTGGACAGCTTCAACCAGTCCGGCACCCAGAGCAAGGCGCTCATGAACCGGAAGGCGCTGCATCCGCTCCGGGTCTGGCATCACGTCGCCTCCGTGTACGACGGCAAGGAGTTCCGGAACTACGTCGACGGAGTCCAGGAAGGCGCGGCCGAGGTGCAGCTTGCCCCGCACGGGCCGGGCCACACTTCCGTCGGCGTGCGGATTAACAAGGTCTTCTATTTTCAAGGGGCCGTCCACCTGGCGCGGTTCACTCGCAGGGCGCTCTCGCCGGCGGAGTTCCTCACCCCTCCCAAGAAGCCGTGATTGCGTTGCCGCTGCTGCTATAATGGCTGTTTCTTTTTCGTCAGCCATGGTAACGGGTGAGTCCGGTGTGAACGGGGAACGGGAGAAGACGGTGCTTCTGCTGACCCCGCGAGGGTTCTGCGCAGGCGTGGTGCGCGCCATCGACGTGGTCAAGATCGCGCTGGACCTGTTCGGCGCCCCGATCTACGTGCGCAAGGAGATCGTTCACAACCGCCACGTGGTGGAAGACCTGAGCAGCAGAGGGGCCGTGTTCGTGGACGAGCTGGAGCAGGTGCCGGCGAGGGGACGGGTAATCTTCAGCGCGCACGGAGTTTCCCCGGCGGTCCGGGCCGAGGCCCGCGAGCGAGGGCTGCAAGTGATTGACGCCACCTGCCCGCTGGTCACCAAGGTTCACCTGGAGGCGGTCAAGTTCGCCCGCGAGGGTTACACCATCCTTCTGATCGGGCATCGCGACCACGACGAAGTCGTCGGGACGCTGGGGGAGGCGCCGGCGAACACCATCGTGGTCTCCACCGAGCGGGAGGTGGACAATCTGGAAGTCGAGGATCCGGCCAAGGTTTGCTACCTGACGCAGACCACCCTGAGCCTGGAGGAGACCCGCGACATCGTGGCCCGGCTCCGCGAGCGATACCCGGCCATCATCGGCCCGCCGGCGCAGGACATTTGCTACGCCACCGAGAATCGGCAACTGGCGGTCAAGGCAGTCGTTCCGCGGTGCCAGCTCCTGCTGGTGGTGGGCTCGCAAAACAGCTCCAACTCGCGGCGGCTGGTCGAGGTGTGTCAGAACGCCGGCGTGCCGGCCTACCTGGTGGACGACGAGCACGACGTCGACCCGCTATGGATCGAGGGCGTACGCACGGTCGCGGTGACCGCCGGCGCCTCCGCACCGGAGCACCTGGTGGACCAGTTGATTGCCTCGCTCGCCCGCTTCGGATTCGGCCGTGTCGAAGAGCTGTCGATCAAGGAAGAAGATGTGCGCTTCTCGCTTCCCTCCGAGTTGCAGCACCCCGCGCGATTGACGACGATCGGCGCCCTATGAGTCCCAGTGTTCAGTTGGACGCGCTGGTTGCGGAGGCCTCCCGCGGGATGCGCTCGGCGGCCGAGGCGCTGCTGGCGATGCAGCGCCCGCAGGGGTACTGGTGGGGCGAGCTCACCGCCGATACCACGCTGGAGTCCGATTACATCCTCCTGCAATTGTGGATGTATCCGCCCGTGGACGGCGCCTGGAATCCGCCGACCCGCCCGCTGATCGACAAGGCGGTGCGCTCGATACTCGAACGGCAGTTGCCCGACGGCGGCTTCAACATCTATCCGCAGGGTCCCACCGAGATCAGCGCGACGGTGAAAGCCTATTGCGCGCTGAAGCTGGCGGGGTTGAGCGTGGACGATCCGCGGATGGCGCGGGCGCGCGAGCGAATACTCGAGCGGGGCGGCGTCCAGGCGGCCAACAGCTACGTCAAGATCAACCTCAGCTTTTTCGATTTCTACCCGCGTGAGCATTGCCCGACCGTGCCGCCGGAGATGCTGCTGCTGCCGGGGAAGTTCATCTACCAGATGTCCTCCTGGACGCGTGCGATCGTCATTCCGCTGTCCATCGTGCAGGCGGCGCGGCCGCGGCGTCCGGCGCCCACCGGTTTCCACTTGCGCGAGCTGTACCTCGAGGGCGCCTCGATGGGCTTCCCGCTCGACCCGGAATGGCTGAGCTGGAGGAATCTCTTCCTCGCGACGGACCGCTGCTGGAAGGGTTGGGAGAAACTGGCGCCGTCCGCAATCCGCCGGCGGGCGATTCGTACGGCCGAAGAGTGGATGATTGCGCGGACGCGCTACTCGGACGGCTTGGGCGGCATCTATCCGCCCATGTTGTACGCCGTCATGGCGATGGACGTGTTGGGCTACGGCGAGCACCACCCGGACCGCCAGGAGGCGGTGCGCCAGTTCGACGCCTTGATCGTGGACGACGGCCGTCGCTTCTTCTTCCAGCCTTGCTTCTCGCCGGTTTGGGACACGGCCATCGCCGCGCACGCGGTGGGCGAATCCGGCGTGCCGGCCCAGGAGGCGCTGCGACGCACGGCCGACTGGCTGATGGCCAAGGAGGTCCGACGCCGCGGCGACTGGTCGGTGAAGCGGCCCCACACCGAGCCCTCGGGCTGGTATTTCGAGTTCGCCAACGAGTCGTATCCGGACATCGACGATACCGCCATGGTGCTGCTGGCGCTGGAGCACGCGCGCGGCACCAACTCCCGCGCGCAGGAGGCCTGCCATCAGCGGGCGCTGCGCTGGCTGCTCGCCATGCAGTCGCGCGACGGCGGCTGGGCGGCCTTCGACGTCGACAACAACTGGAAGCCGCTGAGCTGGATCCCGTTCGCCGACCACAACGCCATGCTCGACCCGACCTGCCCGGATATCACCGGTCGCGTCCTGGAGGCGCTGGCGACGCACGGGCTGGAGCGCTCGCACACGGCCGTCGCGCGCGCGGTGGACTACCTGGTGCGGTCGCAGGAACAGGATGGGAGCTGGTACGGCCGCTGGGGCGTCAACTACATCTACGGCACCTTCCTCGCCCTGCGCGGGCTCCGCGCCGCCGGCGAAAGCGATCGCGAAGCGCACGTGCTGCGCGCCGGCGAGTGGCTGCGCTCCATCCAGAACGCCGACGGCGGCTGGGGCGAGAGCTGCGCCAGCTACGACGAGGGCACCTTCGTCGGCGCGCCGAGCACGGCGTCGCAGACCGCCTGGGCGCTGCTCGGCCTGGTGGCCGGCGGGGACAGCTACAGCCTCAGTGTGCGCAAGGCGGTCGAGTACCTGGTGGAGACGCAACGGGATGACGGCACCTGGCAGGAGGAACTGGCCACCGGAACCGGGTTCCCGCGCGTGTTCTACCTCACCTATCACATGTACCGGAATTCGTTCCCGCTGCTGGCGCTGGCCTGCTATCGCAAGGCGCGCTTTGGAGGCTGAGGACACCATGCGTTTCCCACTCTCGATGACGGTCGGCGTGGCGGGCTACATCGTGAAGAACAGGCTCCGCCCGCGTCCCGAATGGCAGCGCGACCACTCGCGCCAGGCCGACGCGTCCAACCCGTTCCGCATCATTCATTCCTCCACCGGACCCCGGCCGCCGCACCCGATGATCTCCCGGCGCTTCCCGCTGGTGCTGATGCTGGAGCCGCTGCACGCCTGCAACCTGACCTGCACCGGCTGCGGTCGCATCCGGGAGTACGAGGCGACCATCACGAAGAAACTTACCGTCGAACAGTGCCTGGCGGCCGTGGATGAATGCGGCGCGCCGGTGGTCTCCATCTGCGGCGGCGAGCCGATGATCTACCCCGAGTTGGGAACGCTGGTCGAGGGGATCCTCGAGCGCGGCCGGCACATTTACCTGTGCACCAACGGCATGTTCCTGGTCAAGCGGTTGGCCGAGTTCACCCCCGACGATCGCTTCTTCTTCAACGTCCACCTGGACGGCCTGGAGCAGACGCACGATCTGTGCGTGGAGCGCAAAGGCGTCTTCCGCGAAGCCATCGAGGGCATCCGCGCCGCCAAACAGGCGAGCTTCAAGGTCTGCACGAACACGACGGTCTACAAGGAAACCGACATGCGGGAGATCGAGGAGCTGTTCGCCTTCCTCGAGCCGTTCCACCTGGACGGCCACATGCTCTCGCCCGCCTACGGCTACACGTCGGTGAACGACCGCGAGATCTTTCTCACACGCGACGACGTGCGGGAGAAGTTCCGCGACATCGACCGGATCGCGGCGCGGTATCCGCTCAACAGCAGCCCGGTCTACCTGGATTTCCTGAAAGGGGATCGGGAGCTGCCGTGCACGGCCTGGGGGAACCCGACCTATAACACCAGCGGCTGGAAAGGCCCCTGTTACCTGATCACCGACGGCCACTACCGGACTTTCGAGGAATTGATGACGCGCACGCCGTGGGAGAACTACGGCTACGGCAACGATCCGCGCTGCGAGCACTGCATGGTGCATTGCGGATACGAGCCGTCGGCGGCGCTGGGCATCAACGCCCGGTTGAGCGACCCCTTCCGCATGCTGGGATGGGCGCTGCGGTAGCAAGTGGGACAGTGGCGCAGGCTCTCAGCCTGCCGCGCCGAGACTCGTCTCGGCGCCTGCGGTCCGCTGGCTGTTTTCGATGTAGGCGGCAATTCGCTCCAGCTTCCGCCGCGCGCAGGAAGTAATGACCCAACTCCTCCCCACGCTGCAAGGATCGAAGCACGATGCGGGCAACAGGTTCCTGGTGCAGATACATGGGTCACAAGGCCTGAGGCAGGCGGCCATGCAGATGCCAGGTGACAAAAAACCACCTTGGCGTCGAGACGAGTCTCGACGCGGCAGACACGAGTGTCTGCGCCACATCGTTGGCTCCGACAGGCCAGACTTCGTCGCCTGCTTCGGGAGCAGCCGGTGAAGCCGGTGCTGGTCACGGGAGCCAGCGGATTCCTCGGCTGGCATGTCGCTCGTCAACTGATCGAGCGCGGCGAGCGGGTGCGGGCGCTGGTGCGGCCGACGAGCCGTCTGCGGGAGCTGGAGGGAGTCGAGGCGGTGACAGGCGACCTGCGCGAGCCGGATTCTCTCGAGCGCGCCGTGGCCGGTTGCGGAGTGGTCTACCATGTGGCGGCGGACTACCGGTTGTGGGCGCCGGATTCGTCAAAAATGTTCCGCTCTAACGTGGACGGGACGCGCAACCTGCTGATGACCGCGCGCAGCGCGGGGGTGGAATGCTTCGTCCACACCAGTACGGTGGGCTGCATCGGCGTGCCGGCCGGCGGCCTGGGCCGGGAGGAGACCCCGCTCGATCCCGCCGACCTGGTGGGTCCGTACAAACGTTCCAAGTTTCTCGCCGAGCAGGCGGCTCTGGAATTCGCCGCCACCGGGTTCCCGGTGGTGATCGTGAACCCGACGGCCCCGATAGGCGATCACGACTGGAAGCCCACGCCCACCGGGAAGATCATGGTGGACTTTCTGCGCCGGTGCATGCCGGCCTACGTCGATACGGGTCTGAACCTGGTGGACGCCGGCGACGTCGCCGCCGGACATCTGCTGGCGGCCGGGCGCGGCCGGGTCGGGGAGCGCTATATTCTCGGCGGGGAGAATTTGACGCTGCGGGAGATCTTTCAAAAAATGGAGACCGTGAGCGGTATCCCCGCGGCGGTCGTGAGGCTGCCCTACGCCGTCGCCTGGGCAGCCGGGGTGTGCAGCACGGCCTGGGCGCGGCTGACGGGCTCGGCGCCGCGAGTTCCACTCGACGGGGTACGGATGTCGCGGAAGAAAATGTTTGCCAGCTCGGAAAAGGCGGCGCGCGAACTGGGATACTCGCCCAGACCGGTCGAGGCGGCCTTGGCAAGCGCGGTCGCCTGGTTCCGCGCCAATGGTTATTGTTGAGTGCGCACCGTGATGCTGGTGGCGGGCGAGGCGCGGGAGTTTTCCGGCTTGCGGCGACACTTGCCGCCATTGACTGGATTACAATGGCCTGTTGCTTACGCGGCCGGGGTGAAGGTTCGCGACCGCCGTCTGATCCTGGTGGCCAATGGCCCAGGGTATCGGCTGGCGGCGGAAGCCATGGGACTTGCCGGGAGCGGAGAACGGGTGGATGTGTTCGTGAGCACAGGCTTTTGCGGGGCGCTGGACCCGGCGCTCGCGCCGTGCGAGGTCGTGGTGGCCTCACAGGTGAAGGACGCCGACGAGGGTGCGGCTTACGCCGTTTCCTCCCTCGCCGGCCCGCGCGTGGTCCGCACGGCGACCTTTATTTCCACCGACCGCGTGATCGGTTCCGTGGAGGAGAAGCGGCGCCTGCGCGCGGCGACCGGCGGCGACGTGGTGGACATGGAATCGGCCGTGGTGGCGCGGCACGCCGCCGCCCGCGGTGTTCCGTTCGCCTGCGTGCGCGTGGTCAGCGATACGGCGGACGAAGGGTTCGTCTGCGACTTCAACCAGGCGCGCGACGCCGAGGGGCGATTCCGCCGCCGGTGGATCCTCGGCGCGGCCTTGCGCCGGCCGCGCCTGGTGGTTCCGGAGCTGGTCCGGCTGCAACGGCGGAGCCGGCGGGCGGCCGCGGCGTTGGGAGAGTTTCTTGTCAACTGTGAGTTCTAACGGGGCGGGTCGGGATCGGATGCGGGCGGCGGTCTACGTGGGTCGTGGCCGTGTGGAAGTGCGGTCCGTGCCAGTGCCCCGGATCGGCCCGGGGGAACTGCTGGTTCGGGTGGAAAGCTGCGGCATCTGCCACACCGACCTGAAGAAGATCGCCTACGACCTGCTGGAGCCGCCGCGGATCTTCGGCCATGAAACCGCCGGCGTGGTGGCCGCCGCGGGGGCCGGCGTAAACGGGTTTCGCGAAGGCGACCCGGTGGCCGTGTTCCATCATATTCCCTGCCTGGACTGCTTCTACTGCGAGCGCAAGCTGTACGCGCAGTGCGCTCGCTACAAGGCGGTGGGGGTGACGGCGGGCTACGAGCCGGCCGGCGGCGGCTTCGCCGAGTACGTGCGAGTTATGGAGTGGATTGTGCGCCGCGGCGTGGAGCGCATTCCGGAGGGCGTCTCCTTCGACCGCGCCTGCTTCGTCGAGCCGGTGAACACCTGTCTGAAGGCCCTCCAGCAGGCCGCAGCGTGCCAGGGCGACCTGGTGCTGATCCTCGGCCAGGGGCCGATCGGGCTGCTGTTTACGATGCTGGCCGCCCGGCGCGGCTGCCGCGTGGCGGCCACCGATACGATCCGCCGGCGCCGCGAGCTGGCCCTGCGGGTCGGCGCCGGCCAGGCCTGGGATCCGGCCGGGACCGACGTGGCGGCTGACGCGCGCGCGCTCAGCCAGGGGCGGGGCGCCGACGTAGTGATCGTGGCGGCCTCGGCGCCCGGGCTGGTCGAGGAGGCCGTGCGCGCCTCCCGGCCCGGCAGCCGCATCCTGCTGTTCGCACAGACATCGCCCCAGGAGCGCGTGGATCTCTCCGGCGCCGACATCTGCGTCGGCGAGCGGGCGCTGCTGGGCTGCTACAGCGCCTCGGTCGATCTGCAACGGGAAGCCGCGGAGATGGTGTTCAGCGGCCAGTTGCCGGTCGAGGAGCTGATCTCGCACCGGGTGGGGCTGGAAGACATCCGGACGGGCTTCGATCTTGCGTTGCATCCCGACGATCAATCGTTGAAAATTGTGGTTCAGCCACAAAAGGTGGTGACATGAAGAGCGAGATGCTGGCGGCCGTGCTCTACGGGAGGGAAGATCTTCGCGTGGAGCCGGTCGCGGTTCCTGACATTGGTCCAGGGGAAGTTCTGGTTCGCGTGCAGGCGGCGCTGACCTGCGGCACCGACGTGAAGGTGTTCCGCCGCGGCTACCATGCGCGGATGATCGACCCGCCGGCGCTGTTCGGCCATGAGCTGGCGGGGGACGTGGTGAAGGCCGGTCCTGGCGTAACGCGTTTCCACGCCGGTCAGCGCGTGGTGGCGGCCAACTCCGCTCCCTGCAATCACTGCCATTACTGCCGCCGCGGAATGGAGAACCTGTGCGAGGACCTGCTGTTCAACAACGGCGCTTACGCCGAGTTCATCCGCATACCGGCGCGCATCGTCGAGCAGAACACCTACCGGATTCCCGACGGGGTCAGCTACCAGGACGCGGCCCTGATCGAGCCGCTGGCCTGCGTGCTGCGCGGGCTCGAGCAGACCGGGATTCGCGCCGGCGATACGGTGGTCGTCATCGGGCTGGGCGCGATCGGGCTGATGTTCGTGCGCCTGGCCAAGGTGTACGGCGCGCAGGTGGTGGCCATCGGCCGCCGGCAGATGCAACTGGACCGCGCCGTGCGGATGAGAGCCGACCACGCGCTGCTCTCGGGTGACGCGGGCGACGCTGTGAAGCAAGTGCGCCGCCTGACCGGCGGCCACGGCGCCGACATCGCCATCGAGGCCGTGGGGCAGCCGGAGACCTGGGAGCAGGCGGTGCGAATGGTGCGTCGCGGCGGCACCGTGAACCTGTTCGGCGGATGCCCCAACGACAGCCATGTGAAGCTGGACCCCTCGCTGCTTCACTATTCGGAAATCCGCTGCCTCTCCAGCTTCCACCACACGCCGGCCTACGTTCGCAAGGCGCTGGATTCGGTCACCCGACGCGAGATCACGGCGGCCGATTTCGTCAACCGCCAGGAGCCGCTGACCAACCTGCTGGAAGTGATGCGCTACCTGATGAGCCACGACGGCCATCTGAAGACGGCGATTCTTCCCTGACGCCGCGGGCACCCTCGCCTTGGAAAGCCCGTTTCTCCTTCCCAAGGACTTCGTCGCCAGCCAGGAAGCGCTCGCTCGGCGCTACCGGCCACAGGAGGCGGCCGCCTACACGCGCTGGCTGGCAACCCGCCACTACGAAAACTTTCACGTCGTCAGCGTTGTGCTCCCCGTGCGGCTGCACCAGGATTTCTATAACGTCTACGCCTTCTGCCGCTGGGCGGACGATCTCGGCGACGAAATGGAGTCCCCCGCCGAGAGCCTCCGGCTGCTGGCCTGGTGGCTGGAGCAACTGGAGGCCATGTACGGCGGCGAGGCCGCGCACCCGGTCTTCGTCGCCCTGCGCGAGACGGTGGAGCGCCACCGTCTGCCGATGGAACCGTTCGCCGACCTGATCCGCGCCTTCGTCCAGGACCAGACCGTAACGCGCTACCACAGCTACGAGGAGCTGTTCGGCTATTGCCGCTACTCGGCCAATCCCGTCGGGCGGCTGGTGCTGCACCTGTTCGGCTATTCCGACGAAACGCGCCGCCGGCACTCCGACGCCACCTGCACGGCCCTGCAACTGGCCAACTTCTGGCAGGACGTGGCGGTGGACCGCGACAAGGGCCGCGTTTATCTTCCCTTGGAAGCGCTGGAGCGACACGGGTGCCCGCTCGAGGCCATCTACGGCGCGAGCGCCACTCCGGCGTTTCGCGCGGTGATGCGGGAGGCGGTCGATCGGGCGCGCCGGCTGTTTCTGGAAGGACTGCCGCTCGCCGGGATGGTCGGGCGGCGCCTGGCGCTGGACGTCGAGCTGTTCAGCCGCGGCGGCTTGCGCGTGCTGGAGAAGATCGAGCGCCAGGACTACGACGTGCTGGCGCGGCGGCCGGTCATCACCCGCTCCGAGCGCGGCTGGCTGGTGCTGCGAAGCCTGTCGCGGCTGTTTCGAAGGGCGCCATGAGGCTGGAGGAGTCCTACGCTCACTGCCGAAGGATCGCCCGCCGGCGGGCGCGCAACTTTTATTACTCCTTCCTCGCACTCGACCGCGCGCGACGGGACGCCATCTGCGCCGTGTACGCCTTCATGCGGCGGTGCGACGATTTGAGCGACGATCCGGACAGCCGCGGCGCCCAGGCGGCGCGGGCCGGCCTCCGGCAGTGGCGCGAGGAGCTCGATGCGGCGCTCGGCCCAGATACGGCGCGCGATCCCATCTGGCCAGCTTTCCGCGACACCGTGGATCGGTACCGCATCCCGCATGTCTATTTTCACGAGATGATCGACGGGGTCGGCTCGGACCTGGACCGCCGCGAGATGGACTCCTTCCAGGAGCTGTATCGATACTGCTACCAGGTGGCCAGCGTGGCCGGACTGGCCACCATCCACATCTTCGGGTTCCGCTCGGCGCAGGCGCTCGAGCTGGCCGAGAAATGCGGCGTCGCCTTCCAGCTGACCAACATCCTGCGCGACCTCCGCGAGGACGCCGCCCGCGGCCGCATCTACATACCGCGGGAGGATCTGACGCGGTTCGGCGTGGACGCCCGCGGCTTCGCGCGCGGGACCGGCGGCGCGGGATTTCCCGATCTGCTGCGGTTCGAAGTCGAGCGGGCGCGCGGCTATTATCGCGAGTCGGCGCCGCTGCTGGACCTGGTTGAGACCTCCTGCCGCGGGTCGTTGTGGACGCTCATCCGGATCTACTGGCGCCTGCTGGAGCGCATCGGGGCCTCCGGCGAGAAGGTGCTCTCGCGGCGCATCCGCCTCTCGGCCGCCGAGAAGAGCTGGATCCTGCTGCGTGGCCTCGGCGGCGGATCAACTCTTCCAGACCAGCGATAGGGGATGAACATACCGGATATTGGCCCACCCCATATTGGCCCACCCCTCTAGCCCTGGAAGGCTCGAGCCAACATCTGAACCAGCGCATCGCGATCGGGGCTGGTCAGACTACCCAGTTGCCGCACGATTCCGCTCTTCGGCAGCACGGTGAGTTTGTGAACGCGAATAAAGGAAGGCACATTCAACCCCGCAATTTTCCATTCCTGGACCGGGAGGTCATACTTCGAGAGTCTTGGCCGAGAGGTGACGGGCGCTGCCACAAAATCGTCGTCTCCGACGTCGAGTAGGACGATCGCAGGACGCACCTTTCCACCCGCAGTCTGGTGAAACTCCATCCGTAGAAGGACTACTTCACCGAGTTGGAGCTTCATCCATCAATTGGTCGTAGACAGCGTCCTCGGGTGCGTATGCGGCTTCGAACCGCTGCCGGCCCTGAGTTCGCCAGACGCCATCCTCATCGGCTGCGGCATCCCACTGAAGGACGACGCGGAGCGGTTTTCCTGGCGGGAGCTGCCCCACGATTTCCGCGGGGATTGCGATCTGTCCATTCGGAGTAACTGTGCCTTCGAACTCGACTGCTTTCATCCTCGGATTCCTCTATTCATCATCGCACTTCCGGGTCCACAGCGGATCGCCTTCGAATGTGTCCCGCGTTGGACTCAACGCATCCGCCTTTCGGCCGCCGAGAAGAGCTGGATCCTGCTCCGTGGCCTCGGCGGTGGATCAACTCTTCCACACCAGTAGCAGTGCTCCGGCGAGGAAACCGGCGAGCGCCTGGTACTCCTGGTTTTTCCGGTAGAGCTGCCAGCGAAAGCGGGCGCCGCCACCGCCCGGGCCCGGCCATCGCGGCGCCAGCATGGGCACGCGCGCGGCGTAGGCGGCGAAGTCGGGGAACAGCTTGCCGAGGTGCTGCTCCTCCTGCTCGACCACCGGCAGGTAGACCAGCAGGAAAAAGGCCGCGAACAGGGCGGCCAGCAGCGGTCGCCGCGCTGCCACGGCGAGCCCGGCGGCCACCATCAGCGTGCCCAGGTAGAGCGGATTGCGCACCCAGGCGTAGGGCCCGTCGACGGCGAGGCGCTCGTTCTTGGCCAGGTGGCCGGCGGCCCAGGCGCGCAGGAACAGGCCGGTGAGTCCGATCGGCAGGCCCGCGGAGAGGGAGCCTGGCGTGGGTTGAGCGAGCCAGGCGAAGGCGGCCGCCAGGAGGAACCCGCAGACGACGCGCAGGCGGGCGACCCGATCGGCGTAGGGCTTGGGGAACCAGTAACGGCGCATCAGGCGGGGCAGGCGGCGGAGCGGGTGCAGCTCGCAAGGCGCGCGCGCAGCGCCTCGAAGACGGCGTCGGCGGTGATCGCCGCCAGGCTGGGATCGACCAGCCCGCGGCGTTTGTAACTGGTGCGCGCCCCGGGGCCGCGCAGGACTTCGATAGAGCCGCCGTAGGGTCCGTTGCGCCGCGGATCGGTGGGACCGTAGACGGCCACGCCGGGCCTGCCGAGCGCCGCCGCCAGGTGAATCGGCCCGCTGTCGACGCCGACGACGGCCACGGCGCGCCGCAGGGCGTCCAGTAGCCCGGCGACGCCCGAGGTGTGCACGACGGCGCCGGCCACGGTTTCCAGTTGCTCGCGCGCCTGGGGCGGCCCGTTCACCACCAACGCCAGCCCGAGCTCCTGTTTCAAACGCGCGGCCAACTCCGCGTAGTACGCCAGGGGCCACTGCTTGGCCGTCCATCCGGCGAACGGGCAGGCGAGCACGAAGGCGCCCTCCGGCAGCGCGCCCTCGGGAGCTCCGGGGGGCAGGGGAAAGGCGTGGAGGAGGCTGGACGCCCCGGTGGCGGCGGCCAGCTCGAGGTTGCGGTCCACCACGTGCGCGGCCTTGGCCAGCGTGTAGTGGGAATAGAACAGCCCGGCGAGCCTCTCGCGCAACTGCGTCTGGTGGAATCCCAGGATCCGGTCCGGGCGCGCCGCCGAGGCCACCAGCGCGGATTTCATCAAGCCCTGGAAATCGACCGCCATGTCGAACCGGCCCGCGCGCAGGCGCCGCCCGCTGGCGATCAGGCCGGCGAGCGTCGTCCGCTCGAGCAGAATCACCTCGTCCAGGAAAGGGTTGCCTTCCAGCAGCGGCGCCCACCGGGGCTCGACCACCCAGGCCAGGCGGCAGTGCGGGAAGCTGTGCTTCAACGTGGCTGCGGCGGGCAGGGTATGCACGATATCGCCCATCGCGCCGAGGCGGACCACCAGGATTCGCAGGTCTGCCATCGTCAGGAGTTCCGTGCGGCCTTCTGCCGGCTGAAGACGCGGCGGACCAGCTCGTTACGGCGCTCGCCGTCGGCGTCCTCCTCGCGGAAGATCGACCCGGGGGAAATTCCTTCGAGCAGCTCCGCCTGCCCGGCGCCCTCCGCCAGCACCACGTAGTCTACCACCGCCAGCGCCGCCACCAGCTCGGCGCGGGCGCGCGCGGCGAGCAGCGGCTCGGGCGGGTCCGCCAGCACCGCCACCAGCAGGCCATCGCCATCCGGCGCCAGCTCGCACAGCCGTGCGGCGTGGGATGCGAGCAGCGGATCGAACCACCCGACCACGACTCGTGCCGACGGGCCGGTGCGTCCGGCCAGCAAGCGCCTGCCCTGGGCCGCGTCGAGGATCTTCCCGCGCGTGTCCATGCTCAGCCCCCACGGGGGCTGTCCCGGCCTGCGGCCGAGCAGCTCCCGGTAGGATGTGAAAGAACGGTCATGCCATTCTCTGGTCAGCTTCCGACGCCCAGGCCTGCCAGCCTGCCCGCCTCCTCGGCCACTTGCCGCGCCGTCACCCGCGTCATGCAGCGATGATCGATGGGGCACTCGCGCAGCAGGCAGGGACTGCACTCGACCGGCTCGCGCACGATCCGCGCCAGGGGCCCCGCCGGTGCGGTGGCTTCGTGGTCGGTCGCGCCGAAGACGGCCACCGTGGGCACGCCGAGCGCGCTGGCGATGTGCATCGCGCCCGAGTCGTTGGTGAGGAAGACCTGGCAGGCGGCGGCCAGCTCGATGAACTCGGCGAGCGTGGTCCTTCCGGCCCAATTTCGCACCGGCGTGCCCCGGCTATGCAGGATTCGGGCGACCTGCTCGCACAGCGGCTGCTCGGCGTCGGAACCGAACAGAGCCACCGAGGAGCCGGAGGCCGATGCGAGGCTGGCGGCGGCCTCGGCGAATCGCTCCGGAAGCCAGCGCTTGGCGCCGCCATGAGCGGCCCCCGGGCTTACGCCGATCACCGGCCCGGCCGCGCCTTCCCGCGCCATGCGGGCGGCCCCGGCCGCGCGCGCAACGGCCGCGCCCTCCAGTTGTATGGTCACCGTCCGGGGAAGGCTCGCGAGCAGGCCGGCGCGACGCAACAGCTCGAGATAGTAGAAGCATTCGTGCCGCGGAATCTCCCCGCGCCGGGGAACGGCGATGGGGTCGGTGAGCAGAAAGCCGCGCGCGTCGCGATCGTAACCGATGCGGCGCGGGATGCCGGCCAGCCGGGCGATCAGCGCGGCCTCGAAGGCGTTCTGGAACAGGATGGCGCAATCGAACCGCTCCCGGCGCAGCCTGCGGGCGAGGCGCGCGTGTCCGGCCAGGCCGAGCAGGCCGCGCGGCGCCGTGTGCGGAATCACGCGGTCGGCGAAGCTCTCCCTGGCATACAGGTCGGCGACCCACGGCCGCGCCAGCACCGCGATCTCGGCGCGCGGGAACCGCTCCCGCACCGCGCGCAGCGCGGCCAGCGACATCACGGCGTCACCCACCCAGTTGGCGGCGCGGATCAGAATTCGCGAGTACTCCGGGTGCACCAATCTCCAGGGTACACCGCTGTACAATGGCAGGCGTGACCGCGGCCGAACGCGAGCAACTGGACGAGCGGGGTTGGGTGGTCCTGGAAAACTTCATGGACCGGGCCCTGCTGGCGGAGCTGCGCGCGCGTATCGAGGAGCTGTTCGCCGCCGAAGGCGAGCGCGCCGGCGCCGAGTTCAAGCAGGAGCCCGAGACGCGCCGGCTGGCCAACGTCGTCGACAAGGGCGAGATCTTCCGCCGCGTGATCGTCACGCCGGAGGTGTTGGAGTACGTCGGCCACGTGCTGGGCCCCGAGTTGAAGCTCAGCAGCCTGAACGTGCGCTCGGCCAATCCGCATTCGGAATGGATCCAGCCGCTGCACACCGACTCCGGCGCGGTGGCCGACGAGCGCGGCTACTGGGTGTGCAACACCGTGTGGCTGCTCGACGATTTCACTCCCCACAACGGCGCCCTCCGCATGGTGCCCGGCTCGCACCGCTGGGGCAAGCTGCCGCAGCAGGCGCTGGCCGACCCGGCGGCGCCCCATCCGCAGCAGGTGCTGCTGACCGCGCCCGCCGCCAGCGTGGCGGTGATGAACTCGCACCTGTGGCACGGCGCCACCGCCAACCGCACCGGCGCCCACCGGCGCGCGCTGCACGCCTTCTACACGCGCCGCGACAAGCCCCAGCAGCAGTACCAGAAGCGGCTGCTCGGCGAGGAGACCCAGCGGGCGCTCACCTCACGGCAGCGCTGGATCCTGGCGCTGGACGACCCGCTCAACGACGAGCTGTGCGCGGAAGGCGCCGGTCGCAGCGGATTCCTGAAGTAGGACAGGCCTCCTGGCCTGTCCCTGGAGTTTGTACATTTTGGCAGCCTCCGAGCCAGCAATGTGGCGCAGACACTCGTGTCTGCCGCGTCGAGACTCGTCTCGACGCCAAGGTGGCTTTTGTCACCTGGCATCTTGCATGGCCTTCTGTTACCGAGAGTGCCGCCGGTACGGCTGCTGCAGTCGCTGAAAGGCTCAACCGCACGGGAGGCGAACCGGGTTCTGGGCCGGACAGGGGAGACATTCTGGCACACGGATTCTTACGATCCAAGTTGCAGAAATTCGCGCACAACCGCTCCCTGTGGTCGCGGCTCGGAAACCCTTACAGAGCCGCGACCAAAGGGAGCGGTCCCACCTGATTTCTTACATCGAAAACAGCCAGCGGACCGCAGGCGCCGAGACGAGTCTCGGCGCGGCAGGCTGAGAGCCTGCGCCACTTGGGTCGCCCCGATCCATTTGCAATATGTACAAACTCCAGGGACAGGCCTCCTGGCCTGTCCCTATCCAGCGGGCGCGCGGTGGTCCATGCGACCATGGTCCGGATGGGCCGCTTCTACACACGGCCGGAGCTGGTCGAGCGGCGAGCCGGCTGGAAGCGCGAGGGGAAACGCGTGGTGTTCACCAACGGCTGCTACGACCTGCTGCACCCGGGCCATATACGGCTGCTGGAGCGCGCGCGGTCTCTTGGCGACGCGCTCATCCTGGCGCTGAACGCCGATTCCAGCGTCGCCCGGCTGAAGGGCCCGTCGCGTCCGCTGATTCCCGAAACCGAGCGCGCGGCGCTGGCGATGGAGCTGGAAGCCGTCGATGCGGTCACCCTGTTTGACGAAGACACGCCGCGCGAGCTGATCGCCGCGCTGCTGCCGGACGTGCTGGTGAAGGGCGCCGACTGGTCGCACTTCATCGCCGGCCGCGAAGAGGTGGAAGCCGCCGGCGGCCAGGTGCTGGCGCTCCCGCTGGAACCCGGCTATTCGACCACGGGGATTCTCGAAGCGATCCTCACCCGCCAGCCTTGACGCACCCGGCGATCCGCGACCTGCTGCTGTCCCCCGGCCGGCACGGGGTGTTCCAGGAACTGCTGCACCGGCTCCAGCCCGGCGCGGCCGGGCAATGGTCGCTGGGCGGACTCACGACCACCGCCAAGGCGCTCTACCTGGTCCTGCTGCGGCTGGCCACCGAGCGGCCGCTGGTGGTTGTGGTCGACGGCAGCAAGCAGGCCGAGACGCTGGCCGAGCTGGTCCGCACTTTCCACGAGCTGCTGGTGGTGAAGCACGACGGCCGGCGTCCGCAATTGATCCCCGCCCTGGACGTGCTGCCGCACCAGGACCTCACGCCGCACTCGGAGATCCTGGAGCGGCGCGCGATCGGCCTCTACCGCCTGGCGGCCGGCGCCGCGCCGATCACCATCACGCCGGTGGCGAGCGCGCTGCTGCGGACCGAGGAGGCCGACTATTACCGCCAGCTCGCGCTCACGCTGCGCGTGGGCGAGGATGTCCCGCTCGAGGATCTGGTGGCGCACCTGGAAAGCATCGGCTACCAGGCACGCGAGCCGGTCGAGATGACGGGCGAATATTCGGTGCGCGGCGGCATCATCGACATTTTCCCCGCCGAAGCCGGCCGCCCGGTCCGGCTGGAACTGTTCGGCGACACCATCGAATCGATGCGGCGGTTCGACGTCGAGACGCAGCGCTCGGTGCAGCGCACCGACGACTGCGTGCTGCTGCCTCTGGCCGAGCACCCGCGATCCAGGATCCTGCCGGCGGAGACGGCCCGGCCGCGCACCGCATCGCTGTGGAAACTGGCAGGTCCGGCGCTGGTGGTCCTGGACGAGCCGGAGAAGACCCGCGGCGCAGCCGAGCGGCTGTGGAAGCGCCTCGAGTCGGCGCCGTCCTCCTCCGAGTCCGGCCTGGCCGAGCGCAACTTCTACCGCTGGGAGGAATGGGAGGCCGAACTGGCCGGCGCGCCCCTCCTGCTGCTGCGCGAGCTGGAAATTACCACCCAAGCCGGCGACGCCTCGCACATCCCCTCGCGGCCGTCGATCGCTTTTCACGGCAACATGCCGGTGGCCGTGGCCGAAGCGCGCAACCTGGTGACCCAGGGGCACCGCGTGGTTTTCTTCGGCTCCTCCGCCGGCGAGGTGGAGCGCCTGGCGGACATTTTTAACGAGTACGGGGTGCCGTTCCAGCTTGCGCTGGATCCTTCCGACGGCGTGCCGGCGTACCTGGCCGAGCGCGCCTACGTGGCGGGCGCGGTTTCCGGCATTTCGCTGACCAAAGGACTGGTTCGCCGCGGCTTCGTGCTGGCCGACAGCCAACTGGCGATCTTCGGCGCCGAGGACCTGTTCGACGTCTCCGAGCTGGTGGCGCGGCCCGCGTCCACCGCCGCGCACCTGGCGACGTTCTCCTTCGACCTGGGCGATCTCAAGCCGGGCGATTACGTGGTCCACACCACCCACGGCATCGGCCGGTTCCTCGGGCTGCGCGAGATCTCCCATGACGACCGCAAGGACGACTTCATGCTGCTCGAGTACGCCTCCGAGGCCAAGCTCTACCTGCCGCTGGCGCGCCTGGACCTGGTGCAGAAGTACCGCGGCGCCGGCCAGGCGGAACCGGCGCTGGACAAGCTCGGCGGGGCGAGTTGGGAAAAGACGCGCGGGCGGGTGAAGTCGAAGATGCGCGACATGGCCGAGGAGCTGCTGCGGCTCTACGCCCAGCGCGAGCTGGCCGAAGGCTTCGCATTCTCCGCCGACAGCAACTGGCAGCGCGAGTTCGAGGACGCCTTCGAGTTCACCGAGACGCGCGACCAGACCACCAGTGTGCGCGAGATCAAGCGCGACATGGAGCGGCTGCGGCCGATGGACCGGCTGTTGTGCGGCGACGTCGGCTTCGGCAAGACCGAAGTGGCCATGCGCTCCGCGTTCAAGGCCCTGGGCGACGGCAAGCAGGTGGCGGTGCTGGCGCCGACCACCGTGCTCTGCTTCCAGCACTACGAGACGTTCAAGAGCCGCTTCGCCCCTTTCCCCGTGCGGGTGGAGATGATCAGCCGCTTCCGCACGCCCAAGTACATCAAGGCCGTGCTGGCCCAGATCGCCGCCGGCCAGGTGGATATCGCCATCGGTACGCACCGGCTGCTCTCGCGCGACGTCGAGTTTCGCGACCTGGGGCTGCTGGTGATCGACGAGGAGCAGCGCTTCGGCGTCCGCCACAAGGAGCGGCTCAAGGAGCTGCGCAAGGACGTCGACGTGCTGACGATGACCGCCACGCCCATCCCGCGCACGCTGCACATGTCGCTGACAGGCCTGCGCGACCTGTCCGTCATCGAGACCCCGCCCAAGGACCGGCTGGCGATCCACACCGTGGTGACGCATTATCATCCCGACCTCATCCGCACCGCCATCGAGCAGGAGCTGGCCCGCGGCGGCCAGGTCTTTTTCGTCCACAACCGCGTGGAGACCATCTGGAACCGCGCGGCCATGATTCGCCAGATGCTGCCGGAATGCCGCATCGGCGTGGGCCACGGGCAGATGGAGGAGGCCGCGCTGGAGAAGGTGATGGTCGCCTTCATGCGCCACGAATTCGACGTTCTGGTGTCCACCACGATCATCGAGAACGGCCTGGACATCCCGCTGGCGAATACGATCCTCATCGACCACGCCGAGCGCTTCGGGCTTTCCGAGCTCTACCAGCTCCGCGGGCGGGTGGGCCGGTCCGACCGCCGCGCCTACGCCTACCTGCTGGTGCCGCCGGATACGGAGCTGAGCGAGCTGGCGCGCAAACGCCTGGCCGCGCTGCGCGAGTTCAGCGAGCTTGGCGCCGGCTTCAAGATCGCCGCGCTCGACCTGGAGCTGCGCGGCGCGGGCAACATGCTCGGCGGCGAGCAGCACGGCCATATTGACGCGGTCGGCTATGACACCTACGTAAGGATGCTCGAGGAGACCGTCGGGGAGCTGCGCGGCCAGGAGCGGGCGCCGGAGATTCACGTCACCATCAACCTCGGGCTGGACCTGCGCATCCCGCCCGGCTACGTCGCCGAGGAGCACCAGCGGCTGCGCGCCTACAAGCGGATCGCCGACTGCAACGATCCCGCGCAGGCGCGCGCGGTGCTGGAGGAGTTCGAGGACCGCTACGGGCCGCCGCCGGAGAGTGTGCGCCACCTGGTCCGCTTCGCCGTTCTCAAGAGCCTGGCAGGGCGGCTGGCGATCGAGTCGATCGAGCGCCGCCGCGGCGCCGTCGAGGTCCGGTTCCATCCCGGATCGAAAGTGGATCCGGCGCGGCTGATGGATCTGGTCGCGCGCACCCGCGAGGCCGAGCTCAGCCCTTCCGGAACGCTGAAGCTGCCGCTGGGGGGCGTGGCCGCGCCCGGCGCGCTGCTGGACGGGATCGAGACGCGGCTGCTCGAGCTGCTGGGCCCGTGAGATGTCACGCCTTGGTACTGCATTTCGCAAATACGGTGACGTATCGGCGAGCAGCGTGGCGTGGCGCAGGCTCTCAGCCTGCCGCGTCGGCACTCCTGCCGACGCTTGGTTGGGCGGCCCCGTGCGCCGAGATGAGTCTCGGCGCGGCAGACACGAGTGTCTGCGCCACGTCTGGGAACATACGTCATCGTAATTCTGAAACGGTGAAGAGTTGACAACCGCTTCCTGCGGTCGCGGCTCAGAAGCTCACCGCCGATTTGTGCGCCGCGCCGGGCTGTGCTAGTGTGAATGCAATAACGCCATGGCAACCGACAGAAAAGGTATGGAAGCCCTCGGGCTGGTGGAGACCAAGGGACTGGTAGGCGCCATCGAGGCCGCCGACGCGATGGTCAAGACGGCCAACGTGGTGCTGACCGGCAAGGAGTACATCGGCGCCGGCTTTGTGACCGTGACCGTGCGCGGCGACGTGGGCGCCGTCAAGGCTGCCACCGACGCGGGCGCGGCCGCTGCGCGAAGGGTCGGCGAGCTGGTGGCGGTGCACGTGATCCCTTTCCCGCATGAGGAAGTGGAGAAGGTGCTCCCGGGCGCCAGGAAAGGCGACAAGCCGCTCGGCTAGCGCGCTAGCCTGCCGCGCTCGTCGCCGTCGGCTCTCTCCCCATGCTGCACGATCCCGACCTGCTGGCGATCCAGGAAGTTCGCACCAGGATGGAAGCCGCCTGGGCGGCCTGGCAGAAGTACCGTTCGTTCTCCCAGGAACAGATCGACGCCATCGTCGAGCGTATGGCCGCAGCGGCGCGCGCGAACGCGCAGAGGCTGGCCGAAATGGCGGTGGAAGAGACCGGCTACGGCAACGCGAAGGACAAGCTCGCCAAGAACATGCTCAGCGCCGACCGGCTGCCGCGCGCCATGCGCGGCATGAAGACGGTCGGGGTGCTGCGCGAGATTCCCGAGGAGAGAGTAGTGGAGATCGGAGTGCCCGTGGGCGTTGTGGCGGCCATCCTGCCGACCACCAACCCGACCTCGACGGCGATTTACAAGGTGCTGATCGCGTTGAAGGCCGGCAATGCCATTGTGCTGAGCCCGCATCCGCGGGCGAAAGCATGTACCTGCGCCACGGCCGACCTGCTGGCTCAGGCGGCGCGCGAAGCCGGCGCGCCGGAGGGCGTCATCGGGTGCATCACGAATCCGACGCTCGAAGCCACGCAGGCGCTGATGCGGCATGAGCGCACCGGCGTGGTTCTTTCCACCGGCGGGCACGGCATCGTGAAAGCGGCCTACTCCAGCGGCAAGCCCGCCTTCGGCGTCGGTCCCGGCAACGTCCCGGTGCTGCTGGAGAAGACGGCCGACGTGGCCTTTACGGTGGCCAAGGTGGTGGAAGGCAAGTCGTTCGACTACGGAACGGTGTGCTCGAGCGAGCAGGCGCTGGTCACGACGAAGGATCTGCGCGAGCGCGTGCTCTCGGAGTTGAAGGCGCGCAAGGCGCACCTGTGTACCGAGGCCCAGGCGCAGGCGCTGGGCAAGCTGCTGCTGACCGCGAGCTGGACGGTGAATCCGCAATGCGTCGGCCAGGCGCCGGGCAAGATCGCGCGCATGGCCGGCTTCGAGGTGCCGCCGGACACGTCCATCCTGGCGGCGGAAGTGGGCGGAGTGGGAAAACAGCACCCGCTTTCGGCGGAGAAGCTCTCGCCGGTGCTGGCATTACTGTTCGTCGACGACCACGCGGCCGCGCTCGACGCCTGCGAGGCCATCCTGCGCTTCGGCGGGCTCGGGCACACTTGCGTGATTTACTCCAACGACGAGGCGCGGATTCGCGAGTTCGGCCTGCGCATGCCGGCCTTCCGGGTGCTCGTGAACACGCCGGCGCCGCAGGGGTCGGTGGGGATCACCACCAACGTGTTCCCATCGATGACGCTGGGCTGCGGCGCGGCGGCGGGCAACATCACCAGCGACAACATCGGGCCGCTGCACCTCATCAACATCAAGCGCATCGCCTATGCCATCGCGCGCGGGAAAGAGGAAACCGTCCCGGCAGCCGCAACCGTGGCAGCCGCCGCGCCGGCGCCGGTCCCGCGAGCGGCCAGGGAAACGGTAGCCTCGGCGGTGGAACGCTACCTGGCCGGGAGGGGCTTCGCGGCCGCCCCGGCGTCGCCGCCAGCCACGGGTTCGTCGCGTGGGCCGACTCCAGGCGTCGCGGTCGGCGTGGTCGACCGGTTCCTGGCAGGACGGAAGACGCAGGAACCCTCCTTTGCGGATCCCGCACCCTCCTGCGGAGTCTCCCCGCGGCCGGCGGAGGATCCCAAGCCGCCGGCGCCGCAGATCGCCATCGTCGACTTCGTCTGCGAGACCGACGTGCGCTCGGCCGTGCACCAGTCGCGGAAGATCTACGTCGGGCCGAAGACCATCGTGACGCCGGCCGCGCGCGAGCTGGCCGCGCAGCACGACGTGCTCGTGCAGGCGCAACGCGGATGAAGCTCGACCTCGATCGCCTGAAGACCGAGATCCTGGAGTACCTGGGGGCGCGGAACTTCGTCGTCTTTCACGGCGAATCGCGGCTCCGCGACTCGCTGCCGGTGGTGCGCTGGAATTCCGAGCACTACCCCGATTACCGGAAGTTTGTCGAAGTCGCCAAGCAGGCCGAGGTGAACCTCATCGTCTTCCACGACCGCCCTCTGACCGCCGACGCCGTCGAGGAAGCGCTGGCCCGGCTGGAGGACTGCGATCTGCCGCCGGAGGAGCAGCGCAGCCTGGATCGGCGTCTCCGCGATCTCAACGACTGTGCCGGCTTCACCTGCGTGATCGAGCTCAGCTTCGACTACCAGGGGCGCCTGTATCTCTACGATCTGCGCACCGACTGGTTCGAGGACTTTCTCGACTGCACCGACGAGATCGAAGCGGCGCTCGAGCAGGAGGACGAGGAGGAAGGCGGCTCGATGAAGCCGTACTTCTCCCGGAACTGACCGCGCGCATGATCCTGCCGGCCCGATGGTTCCTGCCGGAGGAAGCCGCCGGCGCGCCCGAGCTGGCCGCGGCGGCCGGCCTCAGTCCGCCCGCGGCGCGGGTGCTATGGCATCGCGGATACCGGGATCCGAACGCGGTGCGCGGCTTCCTGGGCCCGCGGATCGAGGACCTGCACGATCCCATGCTGCTGCTGGGAATGGGTGCCGCGGTGGAGCGGCTGCGGCGCGCCGTCGCCGGTGGGGAGAAGATTCTCCTCTACGGCGACTACGACGTGGACGGCACCACCAGCGTAGTGCTGTTGAAGAAGGTGCTCGAGATGTCCGGCGCCGGCGTCTCGTTTCACGTTCCCGACCGGCTGAAAGAGGGCTACGGGATGCGCACCGAGGTGGTCGAGCGGGCAGCCGCCGCCGGAGTAGGACTGATCCTCAGCGTGGACACCGGCATACGCGCTTCCGAAGTGGTGCGCCGCGCCGGCGAGCTGGCGATCGACGTGATCGTCACCGACCACCACCTGCCAGAGGCCCAGTTGCCGCCGGCGCTGGCGGTGCTCAATCCGAACCAACCCGGCTGCCCCTATCCGGAGAAGAACCTCTGCGGGGCCGGGGTCGCCTTCAAGCTGGCGCAGGCGCTGCTGGCGGCGTCGGGGATGGCGGAGGCCAAGACGCATCGCATCCTCGGCTCCCTGCTGAAGCTGGTGGCCATCGCCACGGTGGCCGACGTGGTTCCGCTGACCGGCGAGAACCGCGTGATCGTGCGGCACGGCCTGGCCGGTCTGGCCGAAGTGCGCAATCCGGGTTTGCGCGCGCTGCTGGACACGGCCGGCATCGCCGCCGGCGCCGTCCCCACGGCCCACCAGGTGGCGTTCCGCATCGCGCCGCGCATCAACGCCGCCGGGCGCATGGCCACCGCCCGCGACGTCATCGAGCTGTTCCTCACCGATAGCGTCGACCGCGCTCGTCTGATCGCCGGGCAGTTGCACGCCCTCAACCAGGAGCGCCAGCAGGCCGAAGCCGCCATGCTCGCCGCCGCCCTGGAGGAATGCGAGCGGGAGCCGGTGACCGACGCCCAGGCGGCGCTGGTGTTCGCCGGCGAGGGCTGGCATCGCGGCGTAGTGGGAATCGTCGCCAGCCGGCTGGTCGACCGCTTCCACCGGCCCGTATTCGTGCTGAGCCTGGACACCCGGACCGGCGAGGCGCACGGCTCCGGTCGCGGTATCCCCGAGTTCCACCTGCTGGAGGCGCTCGAGTCGATGCCGGAGATGTTCACCCGCTTCGGCGGTCACCGCCAGGCGGCCGGGCTCGTGCTGCCCGTGGAGCGAGTCCAGGAGTTCCGACGCCGGTTCAACGAGCACGCGCTCGGCCGGCTGGAGCCCGGGAATCTGCGCCCACGGGTGAATATCGACGCCATCGTGGATCTTTCCGAGATCAACGACCGTGCGGTGCAGGATATCTTCGCGCTGGAGCCGTTCGGCTATGGCAACCCGACTCCGGTCTTCGCCGTCCTCGGGGTCGAGGTACGCGAGCCGCCCTTCGTCTGGAAGGAAAAACACCTCCGGCTGCGCCTGTGGCAGAACGGCCGCGGGCTGTTCGTCAAGGCTTGGAGGTTCGCCGAGCGCGCGGGCGAATTCGTACCCGGCGCCCGTCTGGACGCGGCCCTGAGCTTCGAGGAAGACTCATTTGCCGGCGGCTCGGGCGCGGCCGGCTGGTCTGCGACGCTGCGCGACGTGCGGCCGTCCTGAAGAGCCGTATCCCCTTAAGGCTCAAGGGGTAGTACTGATAAGTGTTTCCCCGATTGCATTTGGGCCTTTCACGTGGCATGCTGGCTGGGAGGAGGAACCTCAAAATTATGCAGAGAACCAGACTGCGCATTCTGGGGATATTGTTTGCAGTCGGACTGGTCCTGGGGACTGCTGTGCAGCTTTACGCAGCGCACACCTGGGGCTGCTATAAGTGGGCCTGGCCCACGGGGCAGGGAACGCTGAATCTCCCGTACAAAACGGTCAGCCTATTGACCAACCGCGATTACACGCTTGCTTATAACAGGTCCAGGGATGCATGGAACACCGCGCCGCCGATCTACCTGTATGCGGTGACCACAGGGGAGAAGCTCACCTGGTACGCCAGGAATTACGGCTTCAACGGATGGCTGGGCCTGGCGACCATCTACATAAACGGTTGCACCATTACGAAGGGCAATAGCAAGCTCAACAACTCGTACCTGAAATTCGCAAGCTACAACCAGACCGCGATCGACCACGTGGGCTGCCAGGAAGTCGGCCACACCTTCGGGCTGGACCACAACCGGTCCGAGACCACCACCTGCATGAACGATACGATCCTGACTGCCGGGGCCAACATCAACCAGCACGACAAGGATCTGCTCAAGATCATGTATCCGTAGGAGGAGGGAACCATGCGTAAAAACATAGTGTTTGCGTTTGCCGCCACGGCGGCGCTCGTGGCCGGCCTGGCGCTGGTCTGGGTGGCGGTTCCCGGACTCCTTCCGCGGCTTCCGGCCGGTGACGGCACGCAGCCCACGCTGCGGGCGCATTGGGCCGATGATTATCGCAACCTGCGCGAGATGGTGGGCGGCGTCGACGTTGTCGTGGTTGCGACGAACGTTCTCTCGCAGCCTGGTCGCGTCGAGGATGCCGATACCGGCAACCCTCTGCCGTTCACCAACCAGTTCTTCCGTTCCGAACAGGTGCTGAAGGGGCAGGTTGGAGGCAACTTCGTCGTCGAGCAGACCGGCGGCAGCGTGGGTGGCGCCGTGCTCAGCATCGATGACGGCGGTCCCTACTCGCCCGGCTCGCGCTACCTGCTGTTCTTGAACAAGCAGCCGGACACGGACATGTACTACCTGGTGAACCCGCAGGGCCGGTTCCTCAACGAAGGCGGTCAGATGCGTGCCGCCCAGCGCGGCGCCGCTTCCAACACCCTCCACGGGCGGACCGAGGCGGACGCCATCGCATTGGTGGGCCGCGGCGGCCGGTAAGACCGCTCCCTACTGCTCACTGCTGCTCGCAGCGCGCGTAGCTGCGCGCGGCGGCCGACGCGGTCCCCTCCTGCGAGGTCACCGTCACCCCCAACGTGTGCGACTTTCCGTCCAGGCGGGGGGTGGTGTAGGTGACGACGTAGTGGTTGGCCAGAATGGTAGCCTGGCGCTGGACCAGCAGCGCCAACCCCGCGGACGGGTCAGGATAGAGCCGCCCGCCCCCTTCGAGCGATGCCTGGTTCAGGAAGCTGAGCAGGGCCGTGTTGGAAGGGGCGCCGACGAACGGGAATGCGAAGATTGGAATCCCGGCGGCTCGCGCGCTCAGCAATATCCTGTTGGGGTCGCGAATGGCTCCGGCGGTGTTTCCGGTGCTGGTGAGCAGCACGATGGCCCGGCGGCGGCCGGCCTCGGCTGTCGTGATCCGGATCGCCATGTCGAGGGCATCGTAGAGCGCGGCGCCGCCGGTGGAGACCGTAATCAGGCCGTCCAGCGCGACGCCGAGGGATTCCTTCGGGGCGTTGAAGCCCATGGCAGGTAGCGCCTGACCGTCCAGTTGCACGACCGCCACGCGGGCCAGCGGCCCGAGCACGTCCGCCGCCAGTTTGATGGCGCCCTTCTGGAGGTCAATCTCCCCTTGGCCCAGGGCGGAGTTGGTGTCGATGACAAACATCACCGACAGGTTGGTGACGTTGGCGGCCGGCTCGACCGTGCAACGAGCGGTCTGGCCGTCCTCGAAGCATTGGAAGTTGGGAGTGCCCAGCCCCGCCAACCCGTTGCCCTGACGGTCGGTGGCCCCGACGAAGGCGCTGACGATGGGGCAGGCACGCAGGTCGAACTGGTGAATCGCGGCGCCGGGGGCAGTGGCGCTGACGGTGAAATCGAGGGTCCCGCTACGGCCGCCGCCTGGAACGGGGCTGCTCACGTTGACCTTGGCCGTGCCGGCAGCAGCGGTGTCGGCGGCGACTGTTGTGGCGCGCAGTTCGGTGGCGCTGATGAAGGTCGTGGGCCGGTTGGAGTCGTTCCACTGGACAACCGAGGTATTCACGAAAGACGAGCCGAAAACCGTCAGTTGGAAGCCCGGCGCTCCGGCGGGCGCGGAGACGGGAAGCATCTGGGTGATGGCGGGCGTGGGATTGGAGCCGGTAGAAGGCGCGGCTCCGGTTCCGGTCAAAGCAACGTTGAACGTCGGGCTGTTGGGATCGTTGCCGGCGATGGCCAGCGTCGCCGACTGGGCTCCGAAATCGATGGGTGAGAAGCGGATGGGAACCAGTTGCTGCGCGCTGGCGGCGAGCGAGAATGGTGGTGCCGGTCCGGCGTAAATAAACCGGGGATGAGAGGACGCGATGGAGTTCACCAGGAGCGCCCCGGCGCCGGAGTTGCGGATGGTGAGCGTGCGCTCGGCGCTTTGGCCCACGGTGACATTGCCGAAATCGAGGCTGGCCGGCGTGACGTCGATCGACGGACCCGCGGCGGCGAGCCCGGATCCGCGCACGGCGATCTCCACGTTCATCCGCGCCGGGTCGTTGCTGGTCACCGTCAGCCGGCCCGACTGCACTCCGGCGGCAGTGGGCCGGAATCGCACGGTGAGGTCCTGGCGTGAGCCGGCGGTGACCGTGAAAGGCGCGGCGGGCGAGACGGCGCTGAACTGGTTGTTCGAGAAGGCAATCGCGGTCACGTTGAGCGGTGCCTGGCCCGTGTTGCGAATGGCGAGTGCCAGGTTCGCGCCCTGGCCAACGGCGACGCCTCCGAAATCCAGCAGCGTCGGAGAGGCCTCGATGTTGGGTACCAGCCGGTCGAAGGCGGCGCCCGCCAGCTCAACCATTGCGTCCGGCCGGCTGCGGTCGCCGCTGCGGATGGTGAGCGTGCCGCGCTGGACGCCGGTCGCCTGGGGCCGGAACCTGATCGCCAGCGCCCGCTGCCCGCCCGCGCGCAGGAAGAAGGGCGCCTCGGGGGGGAACTCGAAAGCGGCATGGTCGCTGGAGATCCCGGTGATGTTCAGTAACCCGCTGCCGCCGTTGCGCAGCGTGAGGTTCAGCTCCGGTGCCTGGCCGAGAGTCACGTTGCCGTAATCGAGCCGCGCCGGCACGGCCTCCAGCCGCGGATTCTGGATCACTTCGACCGGACCCACGCTGGCGCGGCTGACCTCCAGGCCGTTGCTCGCGGTGACGCGAAAGTGAACCTGCGCTCCACCCTGGATCTGCCCGGTATCGACCGCGAGCTCGGCGAGCTGCAACCCGATGGCCAGCGGGAGCCAGGCGCCGCCGTTATCGAACGAGTACTGAACAGTGTAGACCAACGCGCCGCCGCCGGGATCGATCGCCGACCACAGGATGGTGCGTCGGCCCTCCCAGCGATCCCCGCCCTGGGGACTCTGGATGGTCGCCGCGGGCGGGCCGGCGCCGACCGAGAGCGCCGCCAGCTCCTGCTCGCCGCGCATCAGCGCCAGACGTGTGACGCCGGCCGGGAAGGGCGCCTTTACCGAGAAGGTCTGCTCGTCGACCGGCTCGCCGTTCTCCGACTCGAACAACAGCGTGAAGCAGTGATCGGCGAGCGTTCCGGCGGCGCCGGTGAACCGCAGGCAGTGGTTGCCTTCCGGATCCGATGGCTGGCCGGGCCGTGTGGAGGTGAGCCGATAGACGGGCTTGAGGCCGGTCGCGGATCCGTCGCGCCGCGCCATCCCGCCGACCAGCGCGTACTCGGCGGGCTCGGCGTGCGGCTTGGGGCTCGAGGCGGCGCCCGGCGTCCCCTCTCCCGCGAGGTTGGGGCGGAAGAACAGAGAAAGCTCGTTCACCAGCTTTTGGTAATGGAACGGCGAGATCCAGATCCTGTCCGCCTCGCAGTAGGTCATCAGGTCGAAGCGGCCGCGCGGAACAAAGCGGCGCTGCGCAGGATCGTAGCCCGGCTCCTGGATGGTGCCATCGGGGAGCTTCCAGTCGGTCTTGGAATCCAGCGCCGGATTCAAACACTCATCGCTGGTGTTGGTGTGACGCAGATTCAGGTTATGCCCGATTTCGTGCGCCAGCAGGTGGGCCGAGGTGCGGGGGTTCACCTCCATTACCCAGGCGACCTTGCCTTCGCCTTTGGTGAACCTGGCGTCGGCCTGCCCCTTGGCGAACGCCTGGGCGTCGTCGGGCAGCCACGCGACCAGTTGATCCAGCGCGAGTCCGCTTTCGTCCACCAGGAGGTGGTAGATCTCGCGCAGCCTGGACAGCAGCGCGGTTCCCGCCGCATAGCTGTTCAATCGAACATCCCACTGGCTATCGGAGGGGATGGGCAGCTCCAGGTAGCGCAGGCCACCCGGTCCGGACGGGTAGATCTTCTCGAGCAGGTCCTTGTAGGCGCCGATCGAAGCCGTGGGGCAGTTGTCCGGCCGCAAATAACACAATGGCAGGTAGGGCGCCGTGAAAGGAGTTACGGCGTTGTCGGTGATGCTGAACTTCACCGCGACCTCCTTGCGGTGGTTTTCCTCGGGCCCCTCGGGGCGGCTCGGAGGCGCCTTGATTTCCGCACGGAAGGTGACCATGCCTTCCGTCCATTCGGGAGGAACCAGGAAATTGAGCGAGTGGGTCTCGTTGTTGCGGTCCGGATTCTCGCGCCCGAGGACGGAGGCGTTCAGAAGATTCGGCGTCCCGGGAAGCTCCCCGCCGCCGGTGCGGAAGGCACGCAGCGTGCCGGTGACGCCCGCGATCGGGTTGTCCGGCTCGCCGGTCTGCTTGACGAACACGCGAACCACGGCCGGCTTGTACTGGATGAGCGGGATGGTGTTGTCCTGGTTCTGCACCACCTGAACGACCTCGATCGAGCTGATGCTGAGGTCGGGCGGCGGCTTCACCTCGAACTTCACAGCCGCCGTGCGCGTCAGCACGCGCTGCGTGAGGCGGTCGATGAGAACCGCCACCAGGTAGATGGGCTTGCCGTCCTTGGGCAGCTCGAAGCCGGCGATCGAGAGGGTCCTGGCGACGTCGGTGGCGCGGCGGACCACCTCCAGCTCGAAGTCCGACGAGCGGACCAGCGTGCCGCCGGAGGGGGCGTCGAACAGGCGCAGCGCGATCCAGGCGTCGGGCCTGCTGGCCAGTGTGTAGATCACACCGGCCTCGAAGGCCTGCCGCTGCCCCGACGCCAGCGCGTTAGCGGGGTCCGGCTTGATCGATCCGGCCTGGAAGCTGATCTTGTCCGGGGAGGCGACCACCTCGAAGAAAATCGGGTCGCTTTCGAGGAAAATCAACCCGGTTGCCGAATCGGCGAACGCCGCGCGCAGGATCAGAGTAGTGGCGGTGGGCGGCACTTCGAAGACCGGGGTCTTCAGGTTGACGCGGTTGGTGCTTCGCGTTACCGCCCGCGGCGTGGTGGAAACCTGAACGGCGCCGTCCTGGTCCAGCACACGGAGCAGGAGGCGGGCGTCGTTGCGCGCCAGCAGGGCGAAGTCGACGTCGACGGAAATCTCCTGCTCGGTTCCCCGGGTGAGGCGGACATTGGCCGCCGGCTGCGGGTTGGCGAGCTTCAGCTCGTCCGCGCAGCGCTCGGCCCGGTTGCCCTTGGCCGCCGAGGCCGGCGTCGGGCAGGCCTCCTGGGTGACGCGCAGCAGCAGAGGCAGTCGCATCGGGCTGTTGGCCGCGTTGCGGCCGGTGATGGTGAGTTCCCCGTTGTAATCGGCCGGCGCGAGCGCCCGCGCGTCGGCGGAAAGGTTGATCTGGACCGCCTGGCCATTGGCGAGCGTCCCGGAGCTGGGGTTGAAGCGCAGCCAGTTGCCGCTGGCGCCATCCGCGGCGCCCGCCGCCTGCCACTCGAGCGGGCCGACACCGAGGACGGCGTTGCGCAGCTCGACGGTCCGCGCGGTCTCGTTCTCGAGCGTGATGCGGCTCGCCGGCGAGCTGGTGGTGTTATTCAGAACGATGGCCGGCAGGCCGAACTGGTAGCGGTAGTCTACCGAGACGCCGCTTCCGAACTCGGTTCCGAAGGGGGCAAACTCGCGCGTGAGTTCCAATGAAAAATGGGCGCTTCCGCTTCCCTGGAAGCCGAAATCTCCGGTCGAGGAAAGATAGGGGAGACTGCACGCGGCGGTGATGGAGAACCCCACCGTCGCATCCTTGCCGACGTTCATCTGGACCTGCTCGGTGTAGCCGCAGCGCTCGGTTCCGCCGGCGCCGCCGCCGGCCCACGCTTTCAGCGTCAGCTTGTACGGCCCGGCGGCGCTGCTGGTGGATATCGACGCCACTTTGAGCGAGCCGGTCACTGCGATCGAGACGGGCATGCCGCCGGCGGGCGTCCACACGGTGGTGTTCACGCTGCCGAGCTGCTGTCGCGACCAACGGGCCAGCGGCGGCGGATTGGGGAAGCCCAGGACCAGCCGTCCGCCTGTGATGCCGGGCCCGTCGCCCCCGGAATGCTGCCAGTCGATGCCGGCACTGGGGCTGGTGAGAATCTGGCCGGACGTGTTGGGAATGACGATGCTGTGTCTGAGGAATGTACCGAAATAATCCCGCGTCGTGTCGCGCAACTGGGACCAGGCCGGCAAGCAAGCCGCCAACGTGGCCATCAGAAGCAGCGACGGGCCACGGGTCACCGCCCGAATCGTTGCGAACATGAAACGTCAGCCCCGGACTCGCCGTTCAGTGTATCATCGTGACAATGCGGCCCGCGGCGGTTCTCCTGTTGTTCTCCACGCCCGGGTTACTCCACGCCGAGGACGCCGCCGAGCTGTTCGTGTCCCGCATCCAGCCGGCGCTGAAGCAGCACTGCTTCGGCTGCCACGGCGAGAGCCAGACCGAGGCGAAGCTCGATCTGCGCACGCGCGAATCCATGCTGCGCGGAGGCGGGCGCGGTCCGGCGATCCTGCCCGGCGACGCCGCGCGGAGCCCGCTCTATCTCTCTCTGCGCGCCGACGGACTCCCGGCCATGCCGCCCGGGGACGAGCAGAAGCGGCTCGCGGCGGAAGTCGTCGAATGGGTGCGCCGGTGGATCGATGCGGGCGCCCCGTTTTCCAACCCGCGGTCGCCGGAGGCTCCCTGGAGCGCGAACGCCGAGCACCGCTGGGCGTTTCAACCCCTGCGCCGGCCGGATGCCGGCAAGAGCCTGGACCGCTACATTGAAGAAAAACTCCGCGCCAGGGGGCTGACCCCGGCGCCGCGGGCCGACCGGCTCACCTTGATCCGCCGCGCGACTTTTGATCTCACCGGCCTTCCGCCGACACCCGAAGAAGTGGACGCATTCCTGGCCGACCCCGCGCCGGACGCCTTCGCACGACTCCTCGAGAGGCTGCTGGCCTCTCCCCGCTACGGGGAGCGCTGGGGCCGGCACTGGCTCGACGTAGTGCGCTACGCCGACACCGACGGCTACTCGAACGATTTCGAGCGCCCCAACGCTTGGCGCTACCGCGACTACGTGATCCGCAGTTTCAATCAGGACAAACCATACGATCGCTTCATCCTCGAACAGATCGCCGGCGACGAATTGGATTCTTCGAACGCGGAGAGCCTGGTCGCGACCGGCTTTCTCCGCATGGGACCCTGGGAGCAGACCGGAATGAGCGTGGCCGCCGTCACGCGGCAGCAATGGCTGGACGATGTGACCCACCACACCGCCAACGTCTTCCTCGGTCTCACCATGGGCTGCGCGCGCTGCCACGATCACAAGTTCGACCCCATCCCGACCCGAGACTACTACTCGCTCCAGGCCGTCTTCGCCAGTACCGTGTTCGCACAGCGGCAAGCGCCGTTCCAGGCCGGCGAGAACCGGCGTCACTTCGATCGCGAATCGGCGCGGATTCAGGCGCTCATCCGGTGGAACCAGGAACGGCTCAAGGAACTGGATGAGAAGGTCGCGCAACCGGGGGGCCGGCGGCGGGAGCCCAGCTACGACGATCTGGAGCGCGAGCGCATCTACCGCAAGCGCCTGGAGATCTACCGCCGCCAACTGGATCGCTACAAGCCGCTGGCGCTGGGCGTGGGACCAGGGGAGGCGACGCCGACGCACATCCTGGTGGCGGGGAACCTGCGCACGCCCGGCGCGAAAGTGGTCCCCGCCGTGGTGCACGCGGCGTTCCAGTTCCACGACCGGGGAGACACTACTCTGCCCGAGACCGTCTCCGGGCGCCGCTCGGCGCTGGCGCGGTGGATCGCCGGCCCTGACAATCCGCTGACGGCGCGCGTGATGGTGAATCGCATCTGGCAGCGTCACTTCGGACGCGGGCTGGCGGCCAACACCAGCAACCTCGGCAAGATGGGCGGCAAGCCCACACACCCGGAGCTGCTGGACTACCTGGCGGATTACTTCATCCGTCATGGCTGGAGCGTCAAGGCGATCGACCGGCTGATCATGAGCTCGGCCGCCTACCAGCGCGCCTCCGGCCGGGCCGAGGCCGACCCCGACCACGCTCTGCTCGCGTATTTCCCGCCGCGGCGGCTGGCGGCGGAGGAACTGCGGGACAGCATCCTGGCCGTCGCCGGCGAGCTGAACGCCGAGATGAGCGGGCCGGGCGTGTTCCCCGAGATAAACGAGGACGTGGCCGCCCAGCCGCGGCTGATCATGGGAACGCTTTCGCCGCTGTGGCAGCCCTCGCCGGAACGCGCCCAGCGGAATCGCCGCAGCATCTACACCTACCAGAAGCGCGGCATCCCCGACCCGATGATGGAGATCTTCAACCAGCCCGGCTCGGGCGAATCCTGCGAGCGGCGCGACACCGCCGTCGTGCCCATGCAGGTCTACGCACTGTTTCACGGCAGATTCGCGCGCGACATGGCGCTCGCCTTCGCCGCCAACCTGGAGAAACTTTCGCCCAACCCCGGCGCGCTGATCGAGACAGCCTTCCGCCGCGCCTTGCAGCGGCCGCCGTCGGCCGCCGAGAAACGCCGCCTGCTCGCCTATTTCGAAGCCATGCGGGCTCACCACGAGCGCGAGGCGCCGCCGCCGAAGTCCGCCCGCGAGCCGCTGGTGCGCAGCCTGGTGGGCGAATACACCGGCAAGCGGTTCGACTTTCGCGAGGAAGTGGATCCGGATCGCTACGAAGAGTACCTGCACCCGAGCGAGGTCTCGGCGCGGACACGGGCGCTGGCGGATGTGGCGCTGGTGTTGTTTAATACGAATGAGTTCCTGTATGTCTACTGACCCCAGTCGCATCGACCGCCGGCGCTTCCTCTACCAGACCGGGTCCGGACTGGCGAGCGTGGCCTTTTCGGCGCTTTTGGCGCGCGAGCGGGCGCATGCGGGGGTGCTTTCGCCGAGGGCGCCCCACCTTCGGCCGCGAGCCAAGGCGTGCATCTTCCTGCTGATGGAAGGCGGCCCGAGCCACATCGACACCTTCGATCCCAAGCCCAGGCTCCAATCGCTGCACATGACCGAGTTCGTGCGCAAGGACCGCTTCGCCTCGGCCATGGAGAGCGGGACGCGCTACTTCGTCACCAGCCCGTTCCGGTTCCGCCGCGCCGGCCAATCGGGCGCCGACATCGCCGAGAATCTTCCCCACCTGGCCGCCTCGGTCGACGACATCTGCTTCTACCGCGGCGCGGTGGCCGAGAGCACGAACCATCCGACGGCGCTGTATCACCTGAACACGGGGAACGTGTTCGGAGGCGACCCGGCCATCGGCGCCTGGGTCACCTACGGTCTGGGGACGGAAAACGAGAACCTTCCCGCGTTCGTCGTGCTTCCGGACCTGATGTACCCGCAGGGGGGCGCGGCCAATTGGTCCAACGGCTATCTGCCGGCGCATTACCAGGGCGCGGCGCTGCGTCCGGCCGGCTCGCCGGTGCTGGACATGGAGCCGCCGCCGGGAATGACCGCCGCCCGCGAGCGGGCCGGACTGGACGTTTTGCAGGAGCTGAACCGCGCGCACCAGCGGCGGCATCCGGAGCACGCCGAGCTGGCGGCGCGTGTGGAGAGCTACGAGCTCGCCTTCCGCATGCAGGCGCGGATGCCGGAGGCGGTGGCGATCGACAGGGAATCGCCGCGCACGCGGGAGATGTACGGCATCGGCGCGCCGGACACGGACTCGTTCGGCCGGCGGTGCCTGCTGGCGCGGCGACTGGTCGAGCGCGGCGTGCGCTTTGTTCAGGTGATCGCCTCGGGGTGGGATTCGCACGACGATATCGCCACCGCGCACTCCAACCGCATGCGCGCGGTCGACCGTCCGATCGCCGCCCTGCTCGCCGATCTGAAGCGCACCGGGCTGCTCGAGAGCACGCTGGTGGTGTGGGCGGGCGAGTTCGGCCGCTCGCCCGATAACGGCGTGCGGCGCGGCAGCAAGGTCTACGGCCGCGACCATAACGCCGCGGCGATGACCGTTTGGCTCGCCGGCGGAGGCGTCCGGGCGGGCCACACCATCGGCGCCACCGACGAGACCGGGCAGAAGGCGGTCGAGGTGGTGCACCCGCTCAAGAACCTGCACGTCACCCTGCTCCACCTGCTCGGGCTTGACGACGCCCGGCTAACCTACTTCCACGCCGGTCGCTTCAAGCAGATCAGCCAGACCGGCGGCCAGGTGATTCGCGAGCTGGTTTCCTGAAGCGAGCGCTCCACGCATTTCAGCTCGACCACCAGCGCGTCTTCGACGACGATATCTGAGCAGAACACGCTGGCAGACTTTCTCGATGAATCCGGCGCCAGGCACGTGTCAGTCAGCGAATCATTATCCGCGTTCATTCCCGTTCATCAGCGGCCAATATCCTCTGCCGTCCTTAACCAATACCTCTCAGGACTATGATTAGCCGCTGATCAACACGGATGAACGCCGATTCTGGGGTGAAATCGCAGGATTTGGTTTATCCAGCCAATTCTTGGACACTACAAAATCTAAATCTTCATCGGCCCGCCGCCCTGGGACAGCAGGCTGAGGATTCGCTCGCGGTCGCGCCCGGCGGTGGCCACGGCCGAGTCCATCGCCACCCAGTAGACCACCGCTCCCAGTGCGGCGCCGAAGGCGAGCACCGCGTAGAAAGCCAGGTGGCTGTCGAAGGCGTAGCGGGCCCCGTAGGCCAGCAGCACCGGAATCGAGATCACCGGGTAGATCAGCAGCAGCAGCGCCTGGAACTTCCCCGCCGAAGCCGACCGCCAGGACTGGGCCGGATCGACCGGCCGCGGATAACGGATGGAACCCAGGTTGCCGATCGCGACCAGGTACACCGCCATCACCATCGTGACGGCGTAGGATTCGGCCAGCCTGGCCGGCGACAGCGGCATACGCAGGAGAAAACAGACCAGCGCCACCGCGGTGACCTCCAGGAGCACGAACAGCGCCGCGGCGATGTTTTTTCCCGCCAGCACGGTGGCCGGGCGCACGGGAAACAGGAAGTAGAGCTGCGCGGCCGCGCGGTCGAATCCGAAGCAGTTCCAGAAGGTGACTTCCCCCAGCAGCAGCAACGCATAGACGCTGACGAAGGCCAGGTAGTTGCCGGTGAACGACGACTCCTCGATCCCCGTGCGGCCAAACGCCAGCGGCAGCCAGATGAGGAGCCCGAAGGAAAACCCCATGAAGAACACCAGGCGGAAGCGGGGGGCGCGGCTCAGGAAACGGATCTCTTTTTCCACGATGTTCCCGAGCGGATCGGCCAGCAGCGCCGAGGGCAGCCGGTAGAGCGCTTCCACCCATCCCCGGGGGTGGTCGCCTTGCTTGCGCGCCGCGGTGGGGGTCTCGATCGCCTCACGCCGCAGGCCGCTTTCGAACTGCCGCCGCGCGAACCAGTAGGCGACCGCGGTCCAGGCCGCCAGAATCAAAGCCGCGTCCCAGACACGTTGCCCCTGCGCCACGCGCGCCGCCGCCGCCCACGGCAGCCACTGGTGGGTGAGCAAAGAGGAGAGATCGCGAAACTGCCTGGGGAGACCCTGGATGGCGATCAACTGCGGCAGCGCGAAGACCAGGACCAGCAGCAGGGCCGCGGCCTCGCGGAGGCGCTTGCGCGCGAGCAGGCGCATCACCAGGTCGCGCAGCCCCGCGGAGACGAACAGGTTCATCAGCGTGAATGGGACGAGTCCCGCCGGGGCCCAAAATGGAAGCGCGGGATTCCACAGCAGCCCTCCGGTCGCCGCGGCGAGCACGATCAGCATCTCCAGACCGGTGGTCAACCGCAGGAGCACCTCGACGGCGAACAACTGCGTGTGCGGGATCGGATAGGCGAGCAGGCGGCGGAGATCGAGCGATGCGCCGGTGGAGACCATCAGGATCGGCACCAGTTGCCAGTACAGGCAGACCAGCGCCAGGCCGGTCGGCAGCATACGCGGCAGAAACTCGGGCGGTTCCGGCCGGGCGAGCAGTAGGGCGACGGCGAAGGCGCCCACCGCCCACATGCCGTACCAGAACAGCCCCAGAAGCAGCGTCAGAATCATGCCGCCGAGGTTGCGGTGCGGGTAGAAATTCCACAACGTGCGCCACTGCGCCCACAGGATCGCCCGCGCGTGCTCGAACATGGATCAGAGCCAGTCGAGGCTCTCGGCGCCGCGCTCGGCGCCCACCAGGCGGACGAAGGCGTCCTCCAGACTGCCGGCGCCGCGCACCTCCTCCGTATCCGCCTCCATGACGAGCCGCCCTTCGTGGATGATCGCCACGCGCGTGCAGAGCCGCTCGACGACCTCCAGCACGTGCGAGGTGAGAAAGATGGTGGCGCCCCGGCGCACCTGGTCGAGCAGGATGTCTTTCATCAGCCGCGCTCCGACGGCGTCGACGCCCTCAAACGGCTCGTCCAGCAGGAACAGTTGCGGGCGGTGGATCAGAGCGGCGGCCATCGCCGCGCGCTTGCGCATCCCCTTGGAGTATTCGGCGATCAGCTTGCGCGGATCGCCATCCAGCTCGAATAGCCCCAGCAGCTCACGGGCACGCTCGCGGGCGAGCGCTTTGCCCAGTCCGTACATCCGGCCGACGAACTCGACGAACTCCAGCCCGGTCAGGTGGTCGAACAGCAGCGACTCGTCCGGTACCAGGCCGATCCGCTTCTTGATCTCCACCGCCGCCTCCGGCATCGGCCTGCCGAGCAGCTCGATGGACCCGGAGGTGGGTATGGCCAGGCCCATCAGCATCCGGATAGTGGTGGTCTTGCCGGCGCCGTTTGGTCCGAGGAAGCCGAAGAAACAGCCCCCGGGTACGGCCAGCGTCAGACCGTCGACGGCCGCCCTGTTGCCGTAGAGCTTCCTCAGGTCACGGACGTGGATGGCGGGCGGCGAAGGGTCCATGGGGCGGATTCGTGATTGTATCAGGCGCAAGGCGCAGGATCCGGGACCATACCCGGCTCAAGTACCGGCTACGACGGGAGAATGAAGTTTGCCCCCGTTTCGCCGATACGAACGGAGATGGCTACCGTCACAGTCCACTCGTCCGACAACCGGGAAAAGGCCCTGCGCAGCCTGAGCCAGTTGCCGCCGTTCTCCGCTGTCCTGAACAAGTTGCTGGCGACCCTCGCCAGCGAGAACCTCTCCTTCGTCAAGGTAGCCGAGCTGATTGAAAAGGATGCCGTACTGGCCGGCAATGTTCTCCGTGTCGTCAACTCGGCCCTTTATGGACGCCGGGGTGAGATTAACTCGGTACGCCATGCCATCTCCCTGCTCGGGCTGGGCAAGCTGCGAAACACCGCCATGAGCCTGTCGGTGTCCAAGATGCTCAACCAGTTGGCGACCCCGTCCTGCTGGTCGTCCAAGCAGTTCAATCTGCACGCCGTCACCACAGCCATTCTCTCAGACCTGCTGGCCCAGCACCTGGAGGTGGAGTATCCGGAAGGAGCATTTACCGCCGGATTGCTGCACGATATCGGCGTGCTGTTGGAGGCGGTGGCCATGCGAGCCGAATTCGAGGCCATCCGTGCGCTGTTTACGATGGGCCTGTACGGGAACAAGGAGGAGGAGCTGGCGGCGATCGGCGTCGACCACGCGGAGTTGTCGGTGGCGGCGCTGGAGCGCTGGAACCTGCCCGAGCCGATCCAGGTTGCCGTCCGGTTCCACCATGATCCGCGGCCGGGCGCGGACGGGAGCAGGACGCTGAGCCAGTTGGTCCACGCGGCCGACCGGATGGCGTGCCAGTTGGGTATGGCGCTGCAAGAGTGGATGCCGAAAGTGGAGGGCGAGCCGGGCCAGACGCTGGAGTCGCTCGGATTGAGGGAGAAGGCGCCGGGGATCCTGGAGGAGTTCTCCGCGGAGTTCGAACCGATCCAGGGGTTCTACCGCTGATGTGGGACTCCCCATCATTAGTCAAGGCATTTTTGAGGAGGGGTACCCTCCGGTTGGTTCAGGGCTTGGCGCCGGTTGGGGTCGTAGCAGGAACCATTCTTGAGCAGGGTGAAGAACAGTGCGAGC